>Ga0194057_10000157_pt1 | contig 33451 bp, 33 predicted proteins | sample SepL4415m_MetaG_FD_155474 | JGI IMG/M metagenome (GOLD analysis project Ga0194057, IMG submission 155474) | Anoxic zone freshwater microbial communities from boreal shield lake in IISD Experimental Lakes Area, Ontario, Canada - Sep2016-L442-15m | ecosystem: Environmental > Aquatic > Freshwater... | reverse complement strand
AGATGATCTCCGACGTCACCACCGAGGGCTCCACGTGGGCGGAGATCCCGTGGAAGTTTGAGGCGGGAACCCCGCCAATCGCCGAGGCTGTGGGGCTCGGCGCCGCGGTTGAATACCTCGAGGCACTCGGAATGGACCGTGTGCGCGAGCACGAGCGGGCCACTGCAGAACTGATGATCGACGCATTGGGCGAGGTGCCCGGCCTCACCATTCTCGGGCCCACAGATCCCGACCGGCGCGGCGCTGCCGTGTCGTTCACACTCGACGCCGTCCACCCCCACGACATCGCGCAGTTCCTCGATTCGAAGGGCGTGTGCGTTCGGGCGGGCCACCACTGCGCCAAGCCCCTCATGCGCGTGCTGGGCACGCAGAGCACCACACGGGCCAGTGCCCACGTCTACACCACTGACGAGGACATCCTCGCCCTGCGCGATGCCCTCATTGAGTGCCGCACCTGGTTCGGGGTCTGACCATGGGCGGACTCGACGACCTGTACCAGCAGCTCATCCTCGATCACTACCGCAACCGCCGTGGCCGGGGGCGTATCGGGAACGCCTCGGCATCGGTGCACGAGCACAACCCGGTATGCGGCGACGAGTGCTTCCTCGACATCCGTGTGGAGGACAACCGCATCATCGAGATCAGGACCGATGGTGATGGCTGCTCGATCTCCCAGGCCGCGGCATCGATGCTCACCGAGGTGGCAGCGGACAAGGACCTGAATGAGGCCCTCGAGATCGTGGAGCACTTCCGTCTGATGATGCACGGCGACGCCGAGCCCGACGAGGACCTGCTGGGCGATGCCATCGCCCTGGAGGGTGTGGCCAAGTACCCGGTGCGCGTCAAGTGCGCACTGCTGTCATGGCTGGCGCTTCGCGACGCGATCGCCAGCTATCGTGAGACCACCGCACACGGAGGCTGAGATGGTGAACCAGGACGACGTCCGCGAGGCGATGAAGCAGGTGGACGACCCCGAGATCGGTATCAACGTGGTCGATCTGGGCCTGCTCTACAACGTGAACGTGGACGATGCCACCGGCAAGGTGGACATCGACATGACCCTCACCTCTATGGGGTGCCCGCTCACCGAGCAGATCATCGCCGACGTGCGCAAGTTCGTTGAGCCGCTCGATGGTGTGACGGCGGTTGACGTCAACTGGGTCTGGGATCCGCCGTGGGGGCCCGACAAGATGACCGACGACGGCAAGCTGCTGATGAAGGTGATGGGCTATGGCTGATCAGGCCACCCCTGCCCCAACGCTCACCCTCGACCAGAAGAAGGCCGCCGCACGCGAGCGTGCGCGAGCTGCCCGTGAGCAGCAGGCCACAGGTGCGGGGGCCGGCCTTGCGGTCACCGACGCCGCCGCCGCATACGTGCGCGAGTCGGCTGACCGCGAGGGGATGGACCATGGCGTGCGGCTGCGTATCCACGCCGGCGGCTGCTCGGGCCTCGAGTACTCAATCGATCTGATTCCGCGCGGTGCGATGCCCGCGCCCGACGAGCGGCAGATCGAGAGCAACGGCATCCGCGTGCTACTGGATCTCAAAAGCGCCATTTACGTAAGCGGATCCGTGGTTGACTACACCACCACGCTCATGCGGCGCGGCTTCGTGATCAAAAATCCCAACGCCACCAGTACCTGCTCGTGCGGGGACAGTTTCGGCGTCTGACCAGAGGACATACCCCTCAATGCCCAAGCAATCACGATTCCGCAGCGGAATCGCCCTCGCGAAAATCAGTTGGCACACACTGCGCGATCACAAGAGCCTCATGGCCTTCCCCATCGCGGGAATGGCCGTTGCTCTTGCCATCGCGATCATCTTCGTGCTGCCCGGCATCCTTCTGCTGGTGGTCTCCAAGGTTCTGTGGGCTGCGATCGTGCTGTTCGCCATCAGCGCCTATCTGGCCGCCTTCACCGGGGTGTTCTTCGGGGTGGGCCTCTGCGCGGCAACCGATCGGGCCCTTCGCGGTGAATCGTGCACTCTGAGAGACGGTCTGCACGTATCGCGTGAGCGCATCCCGCAGATCGCCAAGTGGGCGCTTGTGGTGACCACGGTCGCCATCGTCATCCGGGCCATCGAAGCCCGCTTCGACGGTGCGGGTGGTGCCATCGTCGGCGCACTCGCCGGAGTCGCCTGGGCACTGGTGTCGTTCCTTGCAGTACCCGTCATCACCTTTGAGGGAGCCGGACCCATCAATGCCCTCAAGCGTTCATCGTCGCTGTTCAAGCAGCGCTGGGGCCAGCAGGTAACCGGTCAGGCCGTCACCGGTGGCATCGTCGGCGTACTGATCGTGCTCCCCGGCATCATCCTCATCTTCCTGGGCATTGCAATGGCAGGAGGCACGTCAGCCGCCGCAGGCATCGCCATAGCCGTTGTCGGCGGGCTGCTCGTCATCATCGGATCGGTGCTCGCCAGCACCCTCAGCCAGATCCTGTCGGTGGCCCTGTACCACTACGCCGTGGACGGCGAGGGCGTGGGGGCATTCAGCGCCGACGCACTGCAGGGCGTTGTGCGCACCAAGCGCGGAGCGCGCACCTCCTAGCGGACAGCCACCGCGGTGCCATTGCCGGGGCCGGTCACGGCCTCGGCAATGGGGACCGCGCCCAGAAGCGTGGCCCCGGCCGCAGGAACATGTCCCACCGACACGGTGGCAGCGGTAAATGCCCGGGCAACCGGCGCGTTACGCAGCCACGCCATCAGATACGGGTACGGGTCAACGCTGTCTCCGTTGGCCGGGTGCACCTCAAAGTGGAGGTGTGGCGGAGTGGTGATGGCGTCGCCCGTGTTGCCCATGAACCCGATCACGTCGCCCGCCCGCACCCGCGCACCTTCCACTGCCGCCGGTGAGTACGCGGACAGGTGCGCGTAGTAGTAGGCCGTGCCACGGTCGTCGGTGAGCCACAAGCGGTTGCCACCCAGGTGGTTGACCCCCACCTTCGACAGCGTGCCGTCGGCCACGGCCACCAGCGGGGTACCCGCTGACGCGAAGATATCGTTGCCCTGATGCCACCCGGTGTCGGCACGGGGGTTCCCGTAGTCGTCCGAGAAGTCGTTGGATGTGCCGCCCACGACGGGAAAGACATATCCGGCCGACGTGGGCACCGCCGTTACGCCGGGAGCGATCTGGCGCGGCAGACCGAGTCCCGATGACGGTGTGAGTGGCGACGGCGCACCGGGAACCAGGGTGGTCGAGGGGGCCGGGGCGACAGGGAGCGCTCGCCCACTGCTCGCCGGCGGTGCATCGCTGCCGTCCGCGGGCGCGGCCGACCCAGGGGCACTGGGTGCGCTCCCGGGATCGGGAGACGGCGAGTCGGGAATGGGATCGCCTGTCGTGGCCTCGACATGCCCAAGCACCACATCCGCGCCGACTGCGAGGCCCGACGCAGGATCGGTGATCTGCACCCGCAGGGCGTTGGCCGTGACGGTACCGCCGTCCACCAATTGTTCCATCAACGTGAGTGTGCCGATGCCAGCGATGTCCACGGGCGTGCCCGGTTGCTCATTGATGTCCTGGCCATCCACCGTGATGTCTGCCGACCATGCCGCCACGCCCGCCTGGGTGCCCTGAGCGCCCGCATCAGACCGGATACCCACGTGGAGCGCATTCACCACGACCCGGCCACCGAACAGCCGTACGCCTGTGGCGTTGGCCTCGGCCTCGGCGAGCGCGCCGGATCCACCCGGCCCTGCCCCCACATTTACCGAGACAGTGCCGCCTGCTGCAACGGCACCAGATGGGGTTGCGGTCGCCGATCGTGTGGGGTGATGCGGCCCAGCGGCGGCCGTGGCGATGTTGCGGCCAGGCACGATGGCGCCGATACCACGGGCGATCGGGTCGGAACTGCCCGCGCCAAGGGCGGATCCAGCCGCCAGAGCGCAAATGCAGGCCCCGGCGGCGATCCCGCGAAATGCACATGGCACGCGTCGGCTCACGTTCCGGATTGTGGCCATGGCCCCGGACGGGATCAACACGAATTGCCGCATGTGTCACGTGCAACCGGGATTTCCCTGCAGGGTGCCATTTCGTGAAAGGGTCGGAATTCGTGCAGCAGGCCAATCACATTCCACGCGCGCGTCGCGTGCTCGCCTCGATCCTCGTCGGTACCGCTCTCATGGCGGGCATTGGCGTGCCCGCCATCACGTCGGGCGCCCCGTTCACCGTGCGAGAGAAGAAGGCGGCTATCAAGCGCCTGCAGGCGAAACTCGACGTATTTGGCCATAAGGTCGAGGTTGCAGCCGAGAAGTACAACGGCGCCGTGTGGAAACTCGGCAACATCCGGTCCGACATCACGAAGAATGAGGGCGTGCTCAGGAAGGCCATCGCCGACCTGCACATCTCTCAGCGCATCCTCAGTGAGCGGATGGATGCGCTCTACCGTCACCCCGACCCGTCACTCGTCGAGGTGCTCGTCTCGAGCGGCAGCCTCACCGATGCAGTGGGCCAGGTGGACGCCATTCAGCGTGCCGGCACCGAGGACGCCCATGTTGTGGGCAACATGCGCACCTTCCGCGACCGCACCGTCCGCATCGGCGTGCAACTTGCCAAGGACCGCGAGGCCGCCAAGGTTGAGGTGACCAACGCCGCAGCCGAGAAGTCACACGTCGAGGCCATCATGGCCCAGCGCAGGAATGTGCTGAACAACGCCCGGGCCGACCTGCGTCAGGCCATCGCCGACGAGGCCGCACGCCAGCAGGCCGCCGCATCCGCTGCTGCATCGTCGGGCTACACCCCGTGGCACGGCCCCCTGCCATCGGGCGCAGGCAATGCCGAGGCCGTACGCATCGCCATGCAATACCAGGGCGTGCCGTATGTGTGGGGCGGCGCATCGCCCTCAGGTTTCGACTGCTCAGGACTCCTCAGCTACGCATACGCGCAGATCGGCAAGAGCGTCCCGCACTACACCTTCGCCATCTGGGGAGCATTCCCGCACGTGCCGCTCGACCAGATGGAGCCGGGTGACGCAATCCTGCTCAACGGCCTCGAGCACGTCGGCATGTATATCGGCAACGGCATGATGATCCACGCCCCGCACACCGGTGACGTTGTGAAGGTTGTTCCGCTCTCCAGCCGTGGCGACATCGTGGGAGTGGTCCGCCCTTAGCCCCCGCCGCCCCGCGGGGCTGGCGTAGAGTTGCCCCGTGTTTCCAACCTTGGGCTCCATCGGGCCATTCACGTTCTACTCATTCGGCCTCATGGCCGCCATCGCGGTGGTGCTGGCTGGCGTCTTCCTTGCGATTGACCTGCGCCAGCGCGGCCTCGATCCGTCCAATGCGCTCGAGATCGTGGTGGGCGCTGCCATCGGCGGGTTCCTCGGCGCACGCATCTACTACCTCATCGAGCACTGGGGAGAGCCCGGCGAAGGCCTGTTCTCCGGGTCCGGGCTTGTCTGGTACGGCGGGGTCGCCGGTGGCGTGATCGGCGTCATCCTCATTGCCACCTGGAAGCGCATCCCCCTGGGGGTGATGGCCAATGCCGCCGCCGCGCCGCTGGCCCTGGCGTATGTGATCGGACGCATCGGGTGTCAGCTGGCCGGAGACGGCGACTACGGCAGTGCGACCAGCCTGCCCTGGGGAATGTCGTACCCCGACGGCACCGTGCCCACCACCGAGATCGTTCACCCCACCCCCATCTACGAGAGCATCGCGATGCTCGTGGTCTTCTGGGTCCTGTGGCGCTTCCGCGGACGCCTCACGGCGCCATGGTCGCTATTCGGGCTCTACTTGGTGCTCGCGGGCATCGAGCGCCTGCTGGTGGAGTTCGTACGGCGCACGCCCACCGAGTTCGCCGGGCTGACCACCGCCCAGATCATCTCGGTCGGGCTCATTCTGATCGGCCTCCCGCTGGTGTGGCGCGGGATCAGGAGCGGCTCGACCGGGGCCGACCCGCCACTCGCACCGGCCTAGGCCGCTGGGGAACCGCCGCCCGGCACCCACAGCACGTCCGGGCGACCGACCGCGTGGTTCGAACCACGGGCGAGGATGAAGAACAGATCCGAGAGCCGATTGAGGTAGGCGATGACGTTGGCGCCGATCTCCTCGTGGTCGGCCAGCATCACCACAGCGCGCTCGGCGCGGCGGCATACAGTTCGTGCCACATGCATGTGCGCGGCCGCGGCCGTGCCTCCCGGGAGCACGAAGCTGTCAAGTGGTGAAAGCGTGTCGTTGACCTCGTCGCACCACACCTCAAGAGCCGTCACCCGCTCCGCGGCGATGCGCAGGTGGCTCCCTTCGGCGGTCATCGGAACTGCCAGATCGGCGCCCACGTCGAACAGCTCGTTCTGCACCTGCCCCAGGCGCTCGTCCCATCCCTCGGGAAGCTCCTGCAGGCGCACCACGCCCAGCACGGCGTTCAGCTCGTCCACCTCGCCGTAGGCAACCACACGCAGGTGGTCCTTGCGCACGAGGCTCATGTCCCCAAGGCGTGTGTCGCCCTGATCGCCGGTGCGGGTGTAGATGCGTGTGAGATGGACTGCCATAACCGCGTGGACACTAGACCGCGGGTCGGCCGGACTTCGGTGACTACGGGGCGTCAGGGCTCGCGGCATTCCAGGCGCGGGCGAACCGCTCGGTTGCCACGAAATCACCCAGGCGCCCCATAAGCCGCTCCTCACGAATGGCAATCAGCAGTTCGGCCACCCACGGGCCGGGCCGGCGCTCGAGCAGCTCGGCCAACTGCGCACCGTCGATGGCCGACCGGATGGGCTCCATCTCGTCAATACGGGCGTGGGCCGCGAGGATGTCGCGTGCCAGCGCCAGATGCCGGGTGATCTGAATGGGAGTGGTGCGGGGCCCATCGGTGGCCAACCGGTCGGCCACCGACAGCACGATGGCCTCGATGGGGTCGGGTGCAACGCGCCGAAGATACCGGTCGTACTGCACCAGCGAGAGCGGCTGCCGGTGCACCAGGAATCCCAGCACCAGATGCTGGCGTACGCCGTGCACCACGAATTCCCGCAGGCGGTTTGATGTACGCAGCTGGCGCATGAGAGCATCGGCCATATCGGCTCCCACCCGGTCGTGCCCCACGAAGGTGACCCGCCCCTCCGGGGTGACGTCCCGGGTCTGCGCCTTGGCCATGTCATGCAGAAGGGCGGTGATGCGCAAGGCGTCGCCGCACGTGAAGCCGTCCGCAAGGGGAGTGCCCAGGGCGGCCGCCACCAGGGGTGCATTCCCGCGGAACACCTCAGGTGGATCGCGCTGTATCCGGGCCACGTTGCCCAGCACCTCGTAGGTGTGCCCCAGCACATCACGGTGGTGGTAGGTGCTCTGCTCCACTCCGCGGCAGTCGCCGAGCTCCGGGATGAGGGCCGCGAGGCCACCCACGTCATCAAGTGCAGTAACGGCGGCCACTGGGTCGGCTGCGCGGATGATGCGCCCGAATTCCTCCATGACCCGTTCCCCAGGTGTGCTCAGCAGCCCCCCGGCGGCGGCATGAGCCGCGGCGCGGGCATCCGGGTCGACCGTGAAGCCGAGTGAATCGGCCAGACGCGCGAGCCGGATGACGCGCACCGGGTCATCGGTGAGCGCCGCAGGCCCCACCAGCGCGAGGCGCATCCGGGCCAGGTCATCGATGCCCCCGTGGTCGTCGACGATCGTGGGGTCGCCGGACACGGCGAGCGCAAGGGCATTCACCGTGAAGTCCCGCCTGCGGAGGTCCTCGCCGAGCGTCTCCCCGAGCACCGGCATGATGTCCACCTGCCACGGCAGGGTGCCGCCCGTGAGCCTCCACGCACCGAAGTCCCGCGACAACTCGAACCTGCTCGCCCCGTGGGCCCGGGAGAGCGCCTTGGCGGCGACGGCGGGGTCTCCTCGGGTGATCACATCGACATCGGCCACCGGGCGGCCCAGCAGGGCGTCACGCACGCAGCCACCCACAATCCACGCGGGCTCCGGAAGCGACGCGAGAGGGTCACGCAGGGCGAGGGCGGCCGGGGGTGCTGTGCTCACCCGACGTGAACCCGCGCCACACGCGGGCTCACGGCGCATGTGACCTCGTATGCGATGGTGCCCCGCAGGCGGGCGATCTCATCGGCGGTGATCCGCTCGCGCCCCTGCGAGCCGATGATCACCACCTCCTCCCCACCGCGCTCGGTGGCCTCTGGGCCCAGATCCACAGTGATGAGGTCCATCGAGACGGTGCCGATCACCGGAACGCGCCGACCGCCCACGAGCACCTCGCCACAGTTCGAGAGATCACGGGCAAAGCCATCGGCGTACCCCACAGGGATCGTCCCCACCCATGTGCCGCGTGCTGCGCGCCATGTGCGCCCATAGCCCACGCTCTCGCGCGAGCTGAAATGCTTCACCAGCGACAACCGCGATCGCCAGGCCATGGCCGGGATGAGATCGTCGGTGACCGGATCGCCGCCGAATGGCGAACACCCGTAAAGGGCGATGCCGCAGCGCACCATGTCGAAGCAGGCATCGGGATCGCGCAGGGTGCCTGCGCTGTTGGCTGCGTGCACGGTGATACCGGGAAAGTGATCGCGGAATGTGGGTGTGAGCGCCCGGAACCGCACCAACTGCTCGCGCATGAAACCGGCCTCGGGGCCGTCCGTCACATCCGCCGTGGCGAAGTGAGTCATCAGGCCCACCACCCGGGCCCCGGCAGCCTTCGCAGCGTCGGCGAGCGCGAGCGCCTGGTCAACGGGTACGCCGAGGCGACCCATCCCGGTGTCCACCTCCACGTGCACGCGTACATCGGCGCCCGGGGCTGCGGCGGCCATCAGACGCTCGAGCGCCTGGTGATCGCTGATGGCCACCTCGCATCGCTGTCCGAGCGCTCGCAGCCCCGCGGGCTCTGTGAGCGGGCTCATGATGAGAATCGTGACGTCATCGAGCCCGGCGAGGCGCAACTCCTCGGCCTCTTCCACGCTGGCCACGGCCAGTGCCATCGCACCGCCGGCGAGCGCCGCCCGGGCGCACTCAATCGCCCCATGCCCGTAGGCATCAGCCTTCACCACGGCCATCAGGCCCGCGTGGCCGGCCGCACGGTCGAGCGTCACGGCGTTGTGCCGCACCGCATCAAGATCGATATATGCGCTTGAGCGGGCGTCGCTCATATGGCGTGCGCCTCCGGAAGGGATTCGATGATGTCGCTGGCAATGGTGCCATCCCCACGCCCGGCCAGAAGCCCTGCCCGGGCGTGCAGCACCGCTCCCGCAGCGGCCGCGTCACGGGCATTCATCCCGCGTGCGAGAAGTGCGGTGATGATGCCGGTGAGCACATCGCCCGAGCCGGCGGTGGCCAGTGCCGATGTGCCGCCCTCCACCACGATCGGTACCTCGCCGGGCGCCGCGATGATGGTGCCAGGGCCCTTCAGCAGCGCAACCTGCCCCGACCGCTCGGCCAATGCGGCGGCAGCAGCAAGGCGCCCGGCCTCCACCTCGGCACGCCCGGTTCCCAGCAGGCGCGCTGCCTCACCGGCGTGCGGCGTAATGACCGCGGCGGCTGGTCGATTACGCAGCGCGGCGAGATCGTCTCCGAGATGCCACAGGGCATCGGCGTCGATGACCATCGGGCGGTCCACATCGTCCACCAGCGACCGCACCAACTCCGTGGTGCGATCATCGCGCCCAAGCCCGGGACCGAGGCCGACCGCTGCCACCCGGGCAAGCTGCCGATCGATCTCGGCGCGCGCATCAGCCCCGAGCCCGTGGTCATCTGAACCCGCGGGCATCACCATCACCTCGGGTGTCCACGCCGACACCTCGGCACGCACCGACGGCGGTACACAGGCAATCACGACCCCGGCTCCGGCGCGCAACGCCGCGCGCGTGGCCAGCCGGGCGGCTCCACTGAGCCCCGGCGCGCCCGCCACGATGAGCACACCGCCCACGGTGTACTTGTCGTCCCCGGCGGCACGCCGCGGGATTGCCCGCACCGCATCGTCTCCGGCCAGCCACGCAGCCTCACCGCAGCGGATGCCCCGCGGAATACCGATGTCCACCACCGTCACCCGCCCGGCATGAGTGCGCCCAGGGGCCACGCGCAGCCCCGGCATGTCACCACCAAAGGTGATCGTGAGGTCGGCGCACACCGCCGTGCCGTGCACGACGCCGGTATCCGCATCCACTCCGGTGGGGATATCCAGCGCGATAACCGGGACACCAGATGCCACCACGGCATCGACGACCTGGCCAATTGCACCGTGCGGTGCGCCGGCGGTGCCCGTGCCGAGCAATGCATCTATGACGATGGCATCGCCGACGGCGATGGCATCGGGGTCGGCCTCGATGACGGCCAGGCCAGCCGCCTCAGCACGCTCGGTCATGGCGAGGGCATCGGGCGCCATGGGACGACGGCCGCCGGGGAGCGCCACACGAACATCCCATCCCGACTCGGCGAGGTACCGCGCAACCACCATGCCATCCCCGCCGTTATTTCCGGGGCCGGCGAGCACGAGCGCCCGCGAGCCGGCGGGGTACGACGCGAGGATCTCCCGGGCGGCCAGAAATCCCGCCCGCTCCATGAGCGCCTCACCGGGGACCCCACCGGCAATCGCGCGCGCGTCAGCCTCGCGCAGCGCGGCGGAACTGAAGAGCGGACGTGCACCGGGAAGCGGCACGGGTCCGTGGGCGCGGGCGATCGGCACGCCACGCATCCTATTGACCCGGCGCTACGCCCCGCGCAGCACGGCCACCGCGGCGGCCATCCCGCGCGAGTGCGTCAACGACAGCAGCACCTCAACCACGCCCAGATCCGACGCACGGCGCAGGCAGCGCCCCGTGAGGATCGCGGTCGGGGCGCCCCGCCCCCTCACCACCTCGGCCTCATGCCACCTGGTCATTCCGATGCCGAGCGCCTTGCCCACGGCCTCCTTGGCCGCGAACCGCGCAGCGAAGTGCTGCGGTGGGAACTTGCGCGACATGCAGTAGGCGCGCTCGGCGTCGGTGAAGCAGCGTTCCGCGAATCTGGGCTGACGCTCGAGCACAGCGGCAACGCGATCGATCTCGATCAGATCAATTCCCACGCCCACGACATCGCTCACCTGCGCCTCACTCCACCGTGACGGTCTTGGCCAGATTGCGTGGCTGGTCCACATTCAGCCCGCGTGAACGGGCCACCGCATAGGCAAACAGCTGCAACGGGATGACCGCCAGTACTGACGACAGCAGGGGCGGAGTGCGCGGAACAAACATCACGTCATCGGCGTGCTGGCTGATCTCGTCATTGCCCTCGGTGGCCACGGCAATGACCTGAGCCCCGCGTGCGCGCACCTCCTCGATGTTCGACACAACCTTGTCGAACACATGCCCGTCGGTGGCCACCACCACAACCGGGGAGCCCTCCTCCAGCAGCGCAATGGGGCCGTGCTTCATCTCGCCAGCGGGGTAGGCCTCGGTGGGCACGTACGAGATCTCCTTCAACTTCAACGCACCCTCGTACGACACCGGCATGCCCACATGGCGGCCAAGATAGAGGAAGAATGGGCGGTCCGCGTACTTCTCGCCCACTTCCATGGCATGCGCGGACGCCGGCGACTTGAGGTATTCCGATACGAGCCCCGGGAGCCGGCGCAAATCCTCACCGAGGTCGGCGGCGCCCGATGCGGTGAGCGTGTGGCGTACCTGACCAAGCTTCAGCGCCAGCAGCGCGAGGGCCATGACCTGGGCGAGATGGGTCTTGGTGGCTGCCACGCCGATCTCCAGCCCCGCCCGCGTGTACAGCACCCCATCCGCATCGCGCACGGCCTGGGAACCCATGATGTTGGTGAGCGCCACGACGTGGGCGCCGCGTTCACGCGCCACGCGCATGGCGGCGAGGGTGTCGGCGGTCTCGCCGCTCTGGGTGATGCCGATAACCAGATCTCCGGGACCCGCCAGGCAGGTGCGGTAGCGGTACTCACTCGCCACCTCCACATGCACGGGAATGTGCGCCCAGTCCTCGATGAGGTACCGGCCCACGAGCCCGGCATGGAATGAGGTGCCGCACGCCACGATGTGAATGCGCTCCACGCGGGCCAGCGTTGCGTCATCCAGACCCAGTCCGTCGAGTGTGACGGTGCCGTCACGCGCCAGACGATCGCCGATCGTGTCGCTCAGGGCGTCGGCCTGCTCGTGGATCTCCTTGAGCATGAAGGTATCGAAGCCGCCCTTCTCGGCCGCGTCGGCGTCCCAGTCCACAACCGCCGACTCCCGGGCGATCACCTGATCGCCGTCGTAGATGACAACCGAGTCGGCTTCGACCACAACGATCTCGCCCGACTCCACCATCAGCGTGTCGCGGGTCTCCGGCAGGAATGCGGGGATCGCCGAGGCGATGAACCGCTCACCATCGCCCACACCAAGCACCATGGGGCACTCACGGCGGGCGGCAACAAGGCGATGCGGCTCATCCGCACTTGCCGCCACGAATGCGAAGTGGCCCTCGATCTCCCCGATCACCGTGCGCACCGCCGCCACCAGATCACCCTCATAGCGACGGGCAATGAGATGCGGGATGACCTCGGCGTCGGTCTCGCTGGAGAACACCACGCCGTCATCCTGCAATGCGCTGCGCAGGCGCGCGTAGTTCTCGACGATGCCGTTCATCACCACGCTGATGCGGCCGCTCGAATCGGTGTGTGGGTGGGCGTTGGCCTCGGTCACCCGTCCGTGTGTGGCCCAGCGCGTGTGCCCCATCCCCGTGGTGGCGGTCGACGTGGTCTGCCCCGCCGCCTTGCGCAGCTCGGCGAGATTGCCCACCGCGCGAATGGTGCGGAAACCGCCGTCCTCGAGGAGGACGATGCCTGCCGAGTCGTATCCGCGGTACTCCAGGCGCTCAAGGCCCTCGAGGATCAGCTCCTCGCAGGGGCGCGATCCGACGTATCCGATGATGCCGCACATGTCAGTGACCCCCCTCGATCAGGCCAAGCGCACGCCCCGCAGCGTCCGCGATCTCGTCGGCGATCCTGTCGCACTGCTCGGACGTCGGTGCCTCCACCATTACGCGCACGAGGGGCTCGGTACCCGACGCCCGAAGCACAATGCGCCCGTCGTCCCCGAGGTCGGACTCATGCGCGTGCACCAGATCCCAGACCCCGGTTGCATCGGCCAGATCGCCCTTGCGCTCAACCCGGATGCTCACGAGGCGCTGTGGCATGCGCTGCATCACCGATGCTGCCTCGGCGAGCGTCAGGTCGCGATCCGCCAGCGCCGAGAGCAGCAGGATGGCGGCACCCAGACCGTCGCCGGTCGGTCCACTGGGCAGGTGGATGAGGTGCCCGCTCTGCTCACCACCCAGCACCAGATCATTCGCGCGCATGTCCTCCAGCACGTAGCGGTCGCCCACGTCGGTCCAGCGCACTTCGATACCGCTGTCGGCCATCGCGCGGCGGAACCCGAGATTGGTCATGGTGGTGGTGACCACCGCGGGCCCCGGCAACTCGCCGCGCCCCTGCAACCAGATGGCAAGCGTGGCGAGGATCTGATCGCCATCCACCACCGCGCCCGCGGCGTCAACAGCCAGCATGCGGTCGCCGTCGCCATCGAATGCGATCCCAAGTGACGCGCCGTGCCCGGTGACCGCGGCCTGCAGGGTCGAGAGGTCGGTTGACCCGCAGCCCACGTTGATGTTGACCCCATCAGGATCGGCGCCGATCACCCGAACGTCTGCGCCAAGTTCGGTGAGCACGGCCTCTGCCGTAGTCACCGTGGCGCCGTTGGCGCAGTCGATAACCACGCGGACGCCATCGAACCGGCTGCCTGTCCGCGCCACCACGTGTGCCCGGTACGTCGCAGCCGCATCGGCCCAGTGGCGGATCGCGCCGATGCCGCCCGCCGTGGGCCGGTCGCCTCCCGCTCCGTCGATGCGCTGCTCAAGCGCCGCCTCGGCAGTGTCGGGAAGCTTGAACCCGTCAGGCCCGAACAGCTTGATGCCGTTATCGGGGAATGGGTTGTGCGAGGCGCTGATGACGACGCCGGCGCCGAAGTCCGGACCCGCAGCCACGAGCTCCGCCACGGCAGGTGTGGGCAGCACACCGCCCAGCACGACATCGGTGCCCGCAGAGGCGATACCCGCTGCGAGCGCCGCCTCGAGCATTGGGCCGCTCCGGCGTGTGTCGCGCCCCACCAGCACCGCTCCGGAACCAGCGATCGACAGGCCAAGGGCCCGCCCGATCGCCAGTGCAAGTTCCGGCGTGAGGTCGGCATTCGCGACCCCCCTGACGCCGTCCGTCCCGAAGAGCCTCCGGGTCGGGCGCGCCTTCCCGCTCAGCGCTTCGAGAACTGGGGACGCTTACGGGCGCCCTTGAGGCCCGCCTTCTTGCGCTCCTTCTCGCGAGCGTCACGCGTGAGGAAGCCCTCGCGCTTGAGCTCGGGGCGAAGGTTCTCGTCCATCTCCACCAGGGCGCGGGCCACGGCGTGACGCAGCGCGCCGGCCTGACCAGAGATGCCGCCGCCATCGAGGCGAGCCTTCACCGAGAACTGGCCCTCGACGCCTGCGGCGACGAGCGGCGACTTGGCGGCTGTCACGAGCACCTTGCGGCCGAAGAAGTCCTCGATCGGGCGCCCGTTGCACGTGATGGTGCCGTCACCCGACTCGAGGATGATGCGGGCGACCGAGGTCTTGCGCTTGCCGGTTGCCTGAATGCGGACCTGGGCGGTGCTCATACGATGACCTTCCTCTCGAGCCGGAGCGGCTCGGGCGACTGTGCCTCATGGGGATGCTCGGAACCGGCGTACACCTTCATCTTCAAAAGCTGCTTCCGGCCAAGAGAGTTCTTGGGGAGCATGCCGCGGACGGCCATGCGGATGACCTCTTCCGGACGGCGGTCGAGCTGCTCGCGGAGTGTGCGGCTGCGGATACCACCGGGGTAGCCCGAGTGGCGCCAGTAGCGCTTCTGGTCGAGCTTCTGACCGGTGACCGTGATCTTCCCGGCGTTGGTGACGACGACGAAGTCGCCGCAGTCAACGTGCGGGGTGAAGGACGGCGAGCGCTTGCCGCGCAGCGTCTCCGCGATGGTCGCGGCGAGACGGCCCAGGTTCTGACCCTCGGCGTCCACGATGTACCAGCGGCGATCAACCTCGCCTGGCTTGGCACTCATGGTCGACTTCGTGGGGTGAGCGGTTGGCACGGTCCTCCGATGCATAGGCAGGCGGTGTCGACACCACCCGGAACGACGCGGGATCCTAGGGGAGGAAGAGGCATGCCGCAACCGCTGGCGGTGGGGAATCGTCCTCGGCTGTCTCACAGTGTGAACCACTGTCCCAAAAGGGGGGCTGTGCCCTCCCCGTTGTGTCAGGGTTGTTGCCCGAGAAACCCCTGTGCAGCACCACAGACGCATGAAGGATTGAGGATGAAGGAGCGTTTTCCCGCCATGAATCGCTGCAGGGCAGTCGCGGCCCACGGCCGTCGCTGCGTGCAGACCCCATTCATGACAAGCCCGTTCTGCTGGCATCACACCGCGCGCGCGGATCGCGACGCGCTACGTCACAAGAACATGCGCAGCGAAGACCACGCCAAGGTGTCGGTTGATCACATCGTCCGCATCCTGGGAGACCGCGAGGTCATCGAGATCGCCGCGTTCCTCGCGTCGGGCGATCAGGGCGAGATCCGCATCGAGCGCCGTGGCGATCAGATCGTGGCCCACACGGAGCGCACCGGCTCCTAGCCGCACGACCCGCGGGCGTCTCAGCCCGGGGTCACTCCCACTCGATGGTTCCGGGGGGCTTGCTCGTGATGTCGAGCACCACCCGGTTCACGCCCGGTACCTCATTGATGATGCGGCTTGAGATCTTCTCAAGAAGATCATGCGGAAGCCGTGCCCAGTCGGCGGTCATGGCGTCGTCTGACGTGACCGCGCGGATGACAATGGGATATGCGTAGGTGCGGCTGTCGCCCTGCACGCCCACCGAGCGGATGGCCGGCAGCACGGCAAATGACTGCCACAGGTCGCGGTAGAGACCGGCGAGACGGATCTCCTCCTGCAGCACGAAGTCGGCATGGCGCAGGATCTCCAGCCGCTCGGCCGTGACCTCACCGATGATGCGGATGGCGAGCCCGGGGCCCGGAAATGGCTGGCGCCACACCATGCGCTCCGGCAGGCCGAGCTCCTCGCCCACCAGGCGCACCTCGTCCTTGAACAACTGGCGCAGCGGCTCCACCAGCGCCATGTCCATGTCGTCGGGCAGGCCACCCACGTTGTGATGGCTCTTGATGACGGCCGCGTTGGTGCCGCCCCCCGACTCGATGACGTCGCTGTAGAGCGTGCCCTGCACGAGAAACTTCTCGTTGCCGAGCTTCGCCGCCTCCTGATCGAAGGTGCGGATGAACTCACCGCCGATGAACTTGCGCTTCTCCTCGGGGTCGGTCACGCCCTTGAGCCCCGCAAGGAATGCCTCTTCGGCGCGCACGTGGATCAGCGGCACGTTGAAATGCTTGCCGAAGGCCTCCTCCACCTGCGTGCCCTCGTTCATGCGCAGCATGCCGTGGTCCACGAATACACAGGTGAGGCGGTCGCCGATGGCGCGGTGTACCAGCAGCGCGGCCACCGCGCTGTCCACCCCGCCAGACAGACCACACATGGCGCGCTGGTCACCGACCTGTTCCCGGATGCGCGCCACCTGGTCGTCAATAACGTTCGCGGGGGTCCACGTGGGCGTCAGGTCGCATGCGTCAAACAGGAAGCCTTTGAGCAGATCGGTGCCAAAGGGCGTGTGCACGACCTCGGGGTGAAATTGCACGCCAAAGCGGCGGTTCGCCGGATCCTCCATCGCGGCGACGGGAGCGCCGGGGGTCTCGGCCGTCACGGTGAAGCCCTCGGGCGCCGACGTGACGGCATCGCGGTGGCTCATCCAGCAGGTGTCCACGGGCAGGTCTCGGAAGAGGCCGGCTCGTGAGTGCACCCGGATCTCGGTGCGCCCGAACTCGCCGGCGCCACTGTTCGTAACCACGCCGCCAAGCGCCTGCGCCATTGATTGCATGCCGTAACAGATGCCGAGCACCGGGATGCCCAGGTTCAAGAGCCTGGGGTCGAGCGACGGTGCGCCATCCTCATACACCGACGCCGGACCACCCGACAGGATGATGCCGCCGGGAGCGATGCGCACCACCTCGTCCGGATCGACGTCGTGGGGCACGATGGCCGAGAACACACGGCATTCGCGCACGCGGCGTGCGATGAGCTGGCTGTACTGGGCACCGAAGTCAACGACCAGAATGCCCCCGCGGGCCTGATCGACCAGTTCGGGGGCGAGTGCGAACGCCATCCTCAGCCCATGCCGACGGACTGCGCCTGCTGCAACTTCTTGCCCTCGGTCTTGAGCGCGGGCGCGACCATGACCTCGCACTTCTGGAAGCTCTGGATCGACTCGTACCCGCATGTGGCGAGCGCATTTCGCAGCCCGCCGATGAGGTTGAGCGAACCGTCGTTCTCGTGTGCCGGACCCAGGAGGATCTCCTGAAGTGTGCCGATGGTTTTCGTACGCACCCGGGTGCCGCGCGGCAACTCCGGATGGAACGTGGCCATGCCCCAGTGACTGCCGCGGCCGGGGGCCTCTGCGGCCCTGGCCAGCGGGGAGCCCACCATGCAGGCATCGGCGCCACAGGCGACAGCCTTGGCCAGGTCGCCGCCGTATGCCATTCCGCCATCGGCGATGACGTTGACGTAGTCGCCGGTCTCGAGCACGTGCTGCATGCGGGCGCCTGCGGCGTCGGCAATGGCCGTGGCCTGGGGAACACCGACGCCGATGACCTGACGGGTGGTACATGCAGCGCCCGGGCCCACGCCCACCAGCACGCCCACCGCGCCCGTACGCATAAGGTGCAGCGCCGTGGAGTACGACGCGCAGCCACCCACGATGACCGGTACCGGGAGGTCGGCGATGAACTGCTTGAGGTTGAGCGGCTCGACCAGTGATGAGACGTGCTCGGCCGACACGACCGTGCCCTGGATCACCAGGATGTCGAGGCCTGCTTCGAGGGCCGGGCCGATGAACTGCCGAACGCGCTGCGGGGTGAGCGACCCGGCGGTGATCACTCCCGAGGCCTTGATCTCCTTGATGCGCTCCACCATCAGATCGACATCGACGTCGCGGGCGCGGTAGATCTCCTGCAGCCCCCGGGTTGCTGTCTCGGGCGGATACTCCGCGATGCGGGCGAGCTCGGCGTCGGGATCCTCGTACCTGCTCTGGATCCCCTCAAGGTTCAGAACCCCGAGTCCACCGAGCTTTCCGAGGGCGATTGCCGTGGCCGGGTTGACCACACCGTCCATGGCCGATGCCAGCAGGGGCATCTCCATCTTGTACGGGCCCAGCTGCCACGAGAGATCGACATCTTCAGGGTCACGCGTGCGGCGGCTCGGGACGATTGCGATCTCGTCGAGTCCATACGCCCTGCGCCCGCGCTTGCCACGGCCGATCTCGATCTCCACCCGGGACCCCTCTCGTCAGTCGTTCGAAGGGGCAACCTACCATCCCCGCCCGGATGGCGATGTGGGTCACTGGCTGCGACGCGGGGGCCCCTTATTCCCCTGCTGCGACCTCGTGCACGGTCACCTGGCGGGCAATCGCCTCCACGTCGCCGGGCGCCAGCACACCGGCGCCAAGCAACTGCGTGCTGGCCGCGCCACAGGCGACCGCCTCGCGCAGGGCATCTTCCTCGGACGCGCCCGCATACACACCGGACAGATACCCGGCCAGAAATGCATCACCCGAACCCACGCTGCTCACCACCTCGCTCACGGCATCCACGCGGGCCAGCAGCGTGCGAGATCCCCCGTCGCCGGTGAGGCTCGCCACGCATCCGCGCTCGTCGTGCACCAGCGCATTGCCCGCGCCCATGTGGCACAGCATCGCGGCTCCGGTTGCGGCGTCCTCGTCGTCGGCGAACTCGTTGCCCACAACATCCTCGGCCTCGCGGGTGTTCGGGCTCACGAGCCATGGTTCAGCTGACAGCGCCTCGCGCAGCGCCGACCCCGGTGCGTCCACCACGATGCGCAGATCGGGTCGCGCAAGTTCCTGCGCCAGCAACGCGTAGTACTCCGCTGGCACGTCGCGTGGGAGCGACCCAGCCAGCACCACGATGTCGGCGCCGCGCGAGAGGTATCCGAGCTTCTCGCCGAGAAGCGCCAGTTCGGCGTCGGTCACGCTGGGCCCGTACTCGTTGATCTCGGTCTGCTGATTACCGGTGGGGTCAATCACAGCCGTTGATGTACGCGACTCGTCACCAATGCGCACGAAGTCGTTGAGGATTCCCTCTGCGGTCAGTTGCTCGATGATTGCAGTCCCGGTACGCCCGCCCGCGAGTCCGGTGGCGATCACCGGCTGGCCCAGGTTCCGGAGCGCACGGGCGATGTTCACGCCCTTGCCTCCCGGCAGGGTGAGCGAGTCGCTTGCGCGATGGCGCCGCCCCGCCTGAAAGTTCGGCACGCTGAGCGTGCGGTCGAGCGCGGCGTTGAGGGTGACGGTGAGGATCATGTGAACAGTGACCCTATTCCTTCAAATGCGGCCATCAGATGATCGGTAAATCCGGGTGACGTCACGGCAACCGGCGCAACGAGCGCCGATCTGGCCACCACCGTGTCGCCCTGGAGCACCGCAACGCTGCCGACCCCCTGGCCGCGGGCAAGCGGCGCGCTGATCGCTGAGGGCGCCGTGATACGCAGACGGATTGGCTTTCCCACCCGCACAGTGGCGGCAACGGCAGACGCCGGGCGCAGCGCCACGTCGGTACCCGGGGCGCCCTGGATGGGAACTCGCACCACGGTTGTCCCCCGGCGTACGACTGTGGGACGGGCGTAGTTGGAGAAGCCCCACTCAAGGAGCGCCTTCTCGTCGCTGGCGCGCTGGCCACGGCTGCCCTCACCCATTACCACTGCGAAGAGACCGACGCCGAGACTGGGCGATGTGGCATGGGCCACCTCCACGTAGCCCGCCCCATCGGTGTGCCCGGTCTTCACGCCATCTGCCGACGGCATGATCGCCAGCAGATCGTTCTCGCTCTTGAGGGTGCGTGGCCCGTCCGACCCAGGGATGGTGATGGTGCGCCGTCCGACGATGTCACGCAGCACCGGCTGCTTCATCACCGCCTCCGCCATGGTGAGCAGATCGCGCGGCGATGACTGATGGCCGGCGGCGTCGAGCCCATGCGGATTGGCGAAGTGAGTTGCCGTAAGCCCCATCTCCTTCGCCTTCTGGTTCATCAGATCGACAAATGCCGACTCCGATCCCGCAACTCCGGTGGCAATCGCCACGGCGGCATCGTTTCCACTCTGCACCAGCAGCGCCCGCAGGAGGTTCTGCATAGCAACCCGCTCGCCCGGCTTGAGGCCCGCCGACGACTCACCCACAGCGGCTGCCGACGGCGGCACCGTGACCATCCGGTCAAGGGCACCACTGTCAAGCGCCACGAGTGCCGTCATCATCTTGGTGAGACTCGCCATGGGGCGCGCGGTATCGGCGTTGCTCTCGGCCAGCACCTCCCCGGTGGCACCGTCGGCCAGTAGCCAGGCGGAACCGCGAGGGGCGGGCGGAGGTCCGATGCCAAGGGCGACGGACGGGATGGCCACAGCGGTAAGGACACCGAGTGCCAGCGAGAGGCGCTTCACGGCGCTGATGGTACCAGCGGACACCCGACCACCGAGGCAAGCCGGGTGGTCGGGTGAGAACCTTCCATCGTGAGCAACGACGTACCGCAGGTGGTCGCGCACCCCACGGATCCGGGTCCGGGCGGCCTGTCTGCGGCCGAAGCGATGCGGCGTCGCGCACATCGTCGTCGCCGCCCCACGGGCCGGTCGTACGCCGCCATCGTGCTCGCGAACGTCTTCACACTGTTCAACGTCATCCTTGCGGCCTTCGCCGTGCTCACGCTGATGTTCGGCGACTGGCGCGATGGCTTCTTCCTTGTGATCCTCGTCCTCAATACCGGCATCGGCCTGGTGCAGGAGATACGGGCCAAGCGCGCCGTCGATCGTCTGGCCGCACTCGTGGCACCGACTGCGCGCGTCGTACGCGATGGCGCCGAGCGGCGCATTGACCTCAACGACGTGGTGCCGGGCGATCTGGTCGTGCTCGGAACCGGGGACCAGGTGGCAGCCGATGGCGTGCTGAGGTCCGCCGAGGGACTGGCACTCGACGAGTCGGTGCTCACAGGCGAAACCCGGCCGGTCGCACGGGACCGTGGCGACCACATTCGCGCAGGGGCGTTCTGCGCGGAGGGCGCTGCCACCTTCGTCGCCACCGCGGTCGGGCCCGATTCGTATGCGGGCCGCCTTGCGGGCGTCGCCCGTGGATTCCGCCACCCGCTCTCCCCCCTCCAGCGCGGGATGAACCGTCTGCTGGTAACCATGGTTGCGCTCATGATTCCCCTGGCAGCGGTGCTCGCGCTGGCCCTGTGGCATCGGCACGCCGATGCCAACGAGACGGTGTCCACCGCGACCGCCGCAGTGGTGACGCTGTTTCCGGAGGGGCTCATCCTCCTGGCCAGCATCACCTACGCGGTCGCCGCCCTTCGAATGACCCGACGCGGTGCGCTGTCGCAGCAACTCGCCGCCATCGAGTCGCTTGCCTCGGTGGACGTGGTGCTGCTCGACAAGACCGGCACGCTCACCACGGGCCATGCGCGGTTGGTGGCGCGCGAACCATCGCCCGGGGTACGTCCAGAGGACCTCGACCGGGCGCTCGGGCGATTCGCAGCGGCATGGGGGGACCTCGACGAGACCCTCGCGGCCATCGCACTGGCCATCCCCGCCATCAATGAGACGCCCGATGAGCTCACGCACTTCTCGTCGCGCCGGCGGTGGTCGGCCGTGCGGTTCGGTGACACCACGCTGGTGCTGGGAGCACCCGGGGTGATCAACGCGGGGCCCCTCGCGGATGAGGTGGCCCGCGAATCGGAGGGCGGGCGGCGCGTGCTGGTACTGGCACGTGGGCACATGCCACTGGGTGCGCCCGGCCCCGACGATGCCCCTCCGGCGGACATCATCCCCATGGGGATGATCGCCCTCTCCGAGACCCTGCAACCAGACGTGCGCGAGGCAATCAGGTTTCTCGATCGCGAGGGCATCCCAGTGCACGTCATCTCGGGCGACGCCCCCAGCACGGTCGGTGCCATTGCCCGCGACTGTGGTGTGCAGGCCACCGCGCCCATCCTGGCGTCGGACCTGCCGACCGAACCCGGCGCCCTGGCCCGCGCGGTTGCACACGCGGGTGTGATTGGCCGCGCAGGCCCCGACGACAAAGAGCGCATTGTGCGTGCGCTCACCGCGCAGGGTGCAACCGTCGCCATGTTCGGCGACGGCGTGAACGACGTACCGGCGCTCAAGGCGGCGCACGTCGCCATCGCTCCTGGCACGGCCACCGAGATGGCCCGGGCGGTCGCCGATGTGGTGCTGGTGAGGGGCGGGTTCTCGGCGCTTGCGCCCATGGTGGGAGAGGGCCGGCAGGTGCTTCGCAATCTGCAGCGGGTGAGCAACCTCTTTGTCACCAAGTCATTTCTCGCGGCGTTCCTCATCCTCACCATCGGGCTCACCCCCACCAGCTACCCGTTCCTGCCCCGGCACCTCTCGCTGTTGTCAGCGCTCACCATCGGCATTCCAGCCCTGTTTCTGGCTCTTGCACCCAGCACCGGTGAGTGGCGGCCGCGGGAGTTCGTGGCCAGCACATTCAGGTTTGCGCTCCCGGCTGGTGTTGCCGCCGGATTGGGCGTGACCTCGAGCTACCTCTTCGCGATCAACGTGGAGGGCGCCGATGTGATGACGGCCCGCACGATCGCCGTCACGGCGCTGATGACCATTGGACTCTGGCTGGTGCTGGTGCTCGAGCTCTCGGGGGTGCGACGCAGTGCCTGGGTCATCCTCTTGTGCCTGGTGATGGGCGGGGCCTATTCCGCCTTCGTCATCGTCGCACCGCTGCGCGACTTCTTCGCACTCACACTCATCAGTCCGCTCGACATCGCCATCGCGCTGTCGGGAGCGGCCATCACCGCGGCCGGCCTGTGGATCCTTGACCGGCGATTCCGGCCAGAGCCCCTTCGCGGATCACTTCCACGGTGGATGGCCCGGATGGTTCCCAGGTTCATGAGGGCCGACGACGACTGACTAGATGGGCTGGCCGGCCCGAAGCTCTGGGTGGACGCGTATGAGGCGCTCGTCGAGGTCGTCCAGGGCGCGGGCGCGGACAACCCCCGGCAGTGCCCCCACCCGCTCGTAGTGGTCGGCGAGGCGCGGACCGCCGAGGGTGAGGTCGTCGTAGTAACTCCCCCAGCCCGTGAGCATGTACAGATAGATGTCCGAGACGCCCGGCAGATCTCCCGCCAGCCACTCGCGCCCTTCAAGCCATGCCTCGACATGCGCGCCATGGCGTGCCATCGCATCCCTGCCCTGGGCCTCCATCGCCGGCCACGCGGCTTCATCCGGTGTGAATGCCCGGGGGACCATCACCGGCCACCAGCCCGGGTGGAACGTATTGGCCAGCCACACCACCCAGCGCAGATGGTCAGCGAATGCCGGCGTGCCATGGGCCGGTGAGAGGTGAGCGGCGGGAAACCGCTCCGCGATCCACAGCAGCACGGCGCCGGTCTCGGAGATCGCGACATCTCCCTCGGACAGGGCAGGCACGCGCATGAGCGGGTTGGCGGCGGCGAACCCTGGGGCCTCATCGCGCCGCTGCGGATGCACGTTGACGACGTCGTACCCGGCATCTGCGCACTCGAGCGCGGCGCGCGCAGCGAACGACGACGAGCCGGTGATCTGGAAGAGGGTGATCATTGGGGTACCTCCGGTAGATCCATGAGAAGGCGCGCCACCGCGCCGTAATCGAGTGCGCCATCCACCTGATCAAACAGGGCCGACGCGGCGGCGGCGATGGCCAGCGGTGCCCCCGCAAGGTCCCGGGCATGCCCAAGATCCTTGCGCAGGTCGCGTGCACGGAATCCGGCACGGTGATCGCCGCGGAGCACCCGGGGGAACAGATTCTGAAGTTGCCATGAATCGCCCGACGCGGCCCCCACCACGCGCGTGAGTACAGCCGGGTCGACGCCTGCGCGCTGACCCATGCCAAATGCCTCGGCCGTGCCGGCGGAGATGATGGCCACGAGCAGGTTGTTGACCAGTTTGGCCACCAGCCCTGACCCCACCGGTCCGCAGTGCACGCGCCTGGCCGGGTCGCCGATGGCATTGAGCACGGGGGCGGCGGCGGAGATGCCCGCGGCGCTCCCACCGCACATCACCGCGAGCGTCCCCGCATTCGCACCCGGGGGACCACCGCTCACGGGGCAGTCGAGGTATTCGCACCCGCCGGCCGCCGCGAGAACGGCCGCCTCGCGTGCGGCGGCGGGGGCGATGGTCGAGGTGTCGACAATGATCAGGGGCGGAACCGGCGCGGCCATGGCGGCGCCAACCACCTCGATCACGTCGTCGGAGTCGGTGACCGACAGCAGCAGCAGGTTGGCCCCATCAACCGCGGCGGCCACATCAGCCACAGGGATGGCGGGCAACCCCTCGGCACGGGAGGCGGTCCGTGCGTATACCCGCACTTCGTACCCGGCGTCGGCGAGGTTGCGGATCATGCCCGCCCCCATCAGCCCGGCTCCCACCACTCCCACACGCATCGCGCCCACCCTACCCCGCCACCTCATCGTCGCCGCGCGCCACCGCGTCGCGATCGGCCCCGCGTGGCAGACCACCCCGCCAGTCACATCCCGGGCACCGCTCCTCGCCCTCAAGATGCCCTTCGGCCCATGCCCGGGCGGCCACCATGGGCAGCACCCGATCGCTGGGACGCCCCTCGCGAAGCATTCCCAGCGCGCCGATCACAATGGCCGCGAGCACGGGATCTGCTGGATCGGGGAATGGCGGCACAGGGCCGGGGGCCTTGAGCCCGGGAATGGCACCGGGGCGGTGCCCGGGAAAGCAGGCCTCGGCGATCAACTCCGGGCGCGAGATGCCACGGGCGAATCCACAACCGCCGTCGCAGCCGTCGCAGCGGTCCTCGCCATCGATGTGTCCCTCCATCCAGGCGTGCACCGCCAGGTCCACCACGGCCTGCGGCACCGAGGCCGAGTCGGCCATGCGCAGGGCCCGATCGAGCAGGCCGGCGAGCACCGCCCCATCGGCGATGGGGGCCGGTGGCACGTCGACATCACCCGAGTAAAGCGGGTGCGCGGTGGGGCGAAAGCCGGTGGGGCCCGCGTCGGTCAATGCCCACCCCCGGGTGCCACGGGGGGATCCATCATGTCACCCGCGCGGCCCGTGAGGCGACGCCACCCGGCGAGCACCGCGGGGGCGAGCGCCAGTGCCGCAATGTCGAACAGCACATATCCCGCAGCCGCACCGCTCGGCGGATTTCCATTCATCAGGCCGAGTCCCGGGATGTATTCCTGCCACCGCCATGTGCCCACCCAGGTACCCCAGATCTCGAGGAACGCCACGAAGAAGAACACCCCTGCGTACAACTCAGGTGCGCGCCCGCGCAGAAGAAATCCGATGAGGATTGCCGAAGCAATGGCCCCAGCCACGTCAATGCGCCCGAGCACGCCCGAGAGCCCGAGGCCCGCCCATGTGGCCACGCCCACGATGGCCGCTGCGCGCACGATGGCGTGATGTGCGTTTGCCAGGCGCGTCTGGGAGAAGCGGTACCCCACCAAGTACACGAGGCCGTGCCCGGCCGGGACGAAGATGGGGAGATTTCCCAGGCGGTAGTCGTAGATGCCCCAGATGAGCGAGCACAGGATCTCCGCTGCGGTGGCGACCACCACCACCACGGCGACCCGCGCCCGATCGAGCGGCGACAGGGGGGCGCACGAGACGAGCAGCACCGTCCACGCCACCGCCGAAAGCACGAGCTGCAGGCCGATACCCACCAGCGAGTCGAGCCAGAGGCCCGCCATGGTCAGCACGACGATGAAGGGGATGAACGCCCACGGCCGCCCGAGCAGACGAAGGGGATCACGAATTGCGACTGCCGCGGTCACGACGACTGAGGGTACTCCCGGACGACAGGGGACCGTGGGTGAACGGGTCAGCGGGTACGCGGGGCGACCCCGGTAAAGATCCGTACGATCCCCCCATGGAATCGATGAATCTCGGCACGCAGATGGCAGGGGTGCGCTATGGACTGGTCGAGATGGCCAGTGTGGTGCTGTCGCAGGTCGAGCAGGCCGTGGATGCCTGGGAGACGCTCGATTCCGACCTCGCAAAGCGGGTAATGGCGCAGGACGAGGCAGTCGACGATCGCCTGCTGGACCTGGATCTTCGTATCTACAAAGTGCATCTCGTGCACGCGCCGCTCGCGGGCGATCTGCGCCTTCTGCACGTGGGGCTCATCACCGCCGTGGCCCTTGAACGCGTGGGGGATCTCGCCGTCTCCATCTCCCGACTGGCCGAATCGGTTCCCGCCGGCGGGTCGGTGCCCGGCATCGACGCCATCATCCGCCGAATGTCGGCGCGCGCGGTTGACAGCCTTGCCCGGGGCGTACAGGCGATCGCCCGGGTCGATGCCGACCTGGGCGACGAGGCGCGCATTGAGGCCGACACCGTGCGACTGATGCTCGAGGACGTCCGTGCGGCGGCGTCAGATGAGACCCAGCAGGGCGACCGCGAGTGGATCACCGCATCGGTGCTGGTGTCCCGCCATCTGGAGCGCGTGGCCAACAACGCCGCCGAATTGGGCGGGAGGGTGCGATTCATCGCGACCGCAGAACCCTTCGCCCGAAACCCGCGCCCGTCGGGCTAGTCGTCCGTGCCCTCCGGCGCGGAGGCGGGTGCATCGGCGCCGTCCGGGGACGCATCCCCGCGCGCCTGCTCCTCGACGGCCTCCAACGCCGCAATCGCGTCAAGGCGCGACAGCACGTCGTCGCCGCCGTCCATGGTCCGGAAACTGCTCCGGCGCGCCCGCTTGGCCTTCGCCATATAAACCTCCGTCGTTACGAGCCTGATCGTACCGGGCGCCTGCGGCGTCGGCGGCGCCGACGTCGCCCGATGCCATCACCGGCCAGCGCCGCCACCAGCCGGTCATCGGCCGGAGGGAAGTCATACCGGAGCAGATCCTCGCGGCGCACCCATCGGAACTGAGGGCTCACGATGGCCCGAGGTCGCTGGAGCGGCGGGTACGAGCAGGCGTAGAACCGAAGGCGTAGTGGGCCGGCATCCTCGCGCCAGATCATTCGCGGGTCGCCGATCTCAATGTTGAGCTCCTCGCGCAATTCGCGACGCAGCGCCGCGATGTCGCGCTCCCCCGGCTCACGCTTGCCGCCCGGAAACTCCCATCGCCCCGCGTTGCCCGACGTCTTCGGGCGCTGCGTGATGAGAATCCAGCCACCGCGCTCGATGACCGCGGCCACCACGATGATGGGATCCTTGCGTCTCATCGAAGCGTCACCCGGCCCACCGGCACCAGAGAATGCCCCCGGCGCTCGGCCAGTCCGTCGCCCACCAGACTGTCGGCCGCCTCCGGGTCGGATGACACCGGGGCCCTCCCCCGCTCGGTGAGCGTGCGCAGCAACGTCCCCCGGCGCTGGCGCAACGAACCCTCGTATCGGGACTGGCGCCGCGTGCGTGGCGTGACCTCATGCACCACGCCGGCATCGGCTGCAGGACACGCCGTGCGCAGCGGGCAGCCGTCGTCGCACCGGGGAGTCCGTGCACTGCACACCTCGCGCCCGAGGTCCATCAGGGCCTGACCCACATCCCACCCACGCCCACGGGGCGTACCGGGCCAGCCCCCGGGAAACCGCCGTGCCACAACCCGCCGGATGTTCACGTCCTCGGGCAACACAGCCTCGCCGTCGGCGAAGCAGCGGATTGCAGCGGCCGTGTACGCGCCGACGCCCGGCAGGTCAGTGAGGTGGTCGGAATCCGGCCAGCCGTGCTCGCCGATGATGCCCGCGGCGGCATGCAGGTTGCGCGCACGGCGCGGGTAGCCGAGCCCCTGCCACTGCGCAAGCACCTCCCCCAGAGGCGCAGCGGCCAGATCGGCAGCCCCCGGCCAGCGCGTCATCCAGGCCTCGTAGTACGGAACGACCCGCGACACCTGAGTCGACTGAAGCATGACCTCAGACACAAGGATGGCCCAGCGATCACGGGTATTACGCCATGGAAAATCGTGCCCTTCGCGGCCAAACCAGCGGATGAGTGCCCGTACTGCACGGGCATCGGGGGTCATCGTCACCCGCCGAGTGTCCCACGCCCGTTCGGCGTATGACACCCGCACGGTGAGATCACGCGGCGGCGGCGATCCCGGGCTCGGCATCGGTCTCGACCAGAAGGAGCGATTGAGCGGCACGGCGGAGGGCATCTACCAGGGCACCCGCCCGCGATGGCGCGGGGATGAGCGCTGGGTGCCCTGAGCGCGAGGCCACGCGACGGCGCACCATTGCGATCTCCTCAAGTGCTTCCGGCGGGAGGGGCTCAAACGTGCGTGGGGCACCCAGGGCCGCGAGGATGCGGTGGGCTGCGCCCGCCTCGGATCCTGCGTGCACTTCCACCCGCGCGATGACCAGGCCATCACGCACCACGAACGCCACCACCTCACCGTCGTGCGCCCCATCCTCCACCAGCACGCAACGGGCATCGCGGGCCCGGGCAAGGGCAGCGATTTCGGCGATCACGCCGACCAGCGCATCGATCTCAGCCGTGTAGGCGCCATCGTCGAGTACCCCGGCGCGCGCGGCGAGGTCGATGAGCACGGCCGTCTCCTCGGCCGAGGCGATCGGGTCGTCCCCCAGCACGCGGCGGCATGCGGCCGGAGGCCCCCCATCGGCGCGTGACAGCGGCAGCAGCACCTGCAGGGCGTCACTGGCCAGCACCGCGGTGCGCTCGGCGGCAAGGGGCCCGAAGTGCTCGCCGGCCCGGGATGCTCGCGCGACCGCGGTGATGCGCACGTCGTCACCGGCAGCGGACAGCCGGAGAAAGCGCCGTGACCTGGTGCCGACAGCCGGGCGATTGCAGGTGGGTGCGAGCTCGGTGATCAGGCGGTGCGCGCGCAGCTGCGCCTCGAACTCGGATCCGGTCTCCTCATGATCGACACGATCGGCGGCCTCCACTGCCCGCTCAATCAACCGGCCGTGGCGTTTGCCCGACGCGAAATACCCGCGCACGCGGCGCCGGATGTTGGGGGCGTACCCCACGTGCACCACGCGCCCCTGCGCGTCGCGCATGAGGTACACGCCGGTGGCGGCCGGGAGGTCCTCCGCCAGGGCCACCTTATGCGCCATTCGCCCACCACCCGGCTGACCAAGGGCCACGGCGTGATCGAGCGGCGTTGCACCGCCATCGGCCATCAGGTCAACCAGTCGCGCAAGCACGACCGCGGTGGCCTCGGCATCTGCCAGCGCCCTGTGGCGTGTGGTGACAGTGACGCCCGCCCAGTCGGCGAGGGTCCCGAGGTCGTGCCGTTCCACTCGCGAGCCGAGCAGGCGGCGCGCCAGCACCAGGGTGTCGAGCCACGCGTTGTGGAAGTAGTCACCCATCAGGCGTCGGCGCTCGTAGTTGAGGAAGCGCAGATCGAATGGTGCGTTGTGCGCCACCAGCACGTCAGACCCCGCGAAGTCGATGAATTGCCGCAATGCGATCTCGATTCCCGGTGCGCCCCGCACCATCGAATCGTCGATACCGGTGATTCCCGTGATGTGTGCCGGGATGGGACGCCCCGGATCGACGAGCGTGGAGAACCGGTCCACAACAACCAGCCCCTCCACCCGGACGGCGCCGATCTCGGTGATTCGCGAGGCGCCGGGTGAGCCACCGGTGGTCTCAAGGTCCACGATGCAGAGCGGCACGTCGGCAATGGCCGGGGCGGAACCACCACCCACTACCGACGTCAGGCACACCGCGCCATGGGCATCCCACTCCAGACGGGAGTCGCCATCAACGATGGTGGCCACCAACCGCTGGGCGACCTCGAGCGGGCACCCCTCGATGCCGAGCACGACGGCGACGGCGTCTGCCGCAGGGACCGGGGCCCCGCGGCGGGCGACAAACACCTGCAACCTGTCACCTGCGCTGGCTGCGGGCTCCGACCCGGGCGACGGCGCCACGGAAGGGATCGAAGACGATGGTGACGTCGGCTCAGGTGATGCCATTGGTGACCACATTACGGTCGCCCCCCGACGGCCCCGCTGTCATGCCGGAGCCGCGATGACGACGTTCCGGGGGGCCGGGGGCCGCTCCGGTTATCCTTCTCCCATGGCAACACCGCGATCACGTCCGACAGCCCCCACCGGCAACCTCGACGCGACCGAGATGGTCGCGTGGGGCGGACTTCTGCGCACGCATGCCGCACTGGTGCGGGAACTCGACGACGAGATACAGGCGGCCCACGGGATCTCCCTCACCCAGTACGAGGTCCTGCTGCTGCTCTCGCGGTCGGACGATGGCGCACTGCGCATGAATGAACTGGCCGATGGGGCGCTCTTGTCATTGTCCGGGCTCTCCCGCCTGGTGGACCGCCTCGTAATCCTCGGGCTGGTCGAGCGCGCCCAGTGCCCCACCGACCGGCGTGGGGCCTTCGCGGTCATCACGCCCGCCGGGCGGGACCGCTTCGCTGCCGCCCGCCCTGTGCATCTGGATGCCGTCCGGCGCCGGTTCATCGACCGGCTGTCGCCCGACGCCGTCTCGGCACTCGCGGCGGCCTGGACGGCCCTCGGTGCCAGCGGTTGCGGGGAGCGCGAGCCCGAAGGGGACTAGCGGATGCGGGCGGGTACGTCGCCGCGCGCATTGACGCGGATACCCGGAAGGGCCACAGCCACGTCCAGACGACCCCGGCGGCGGGGAACCGCGAGCAGTGCCTTGCCATCACCGCGCGTGCTCACCGACACGCCCTTGCCGTTGGGCAGGCGCGCAGTGAGCGGCACCCCCGCCATGGGGACGCCTGATTGATCGATGACGGTGGCCACCCACAGGTCGCCGCGTGACGGATTGATGCCGGCACGACGCGAGACGCCTCCACCCGACCGGGCAAGACTGATTTTGGTGGGCACCGGCTGCTGCACCACGCCGGCCCCGAGCATCCCCGAGTAGTTGAGGATCCCCGTGCCGATGCCCTCAGCCATGGCCTGGCGCACATCCGGACTTGCAACGGCCAGAGCATCTGTGGGGTTTGACAGGAACGCCCCCTCAACCAGCACCGCGGGCATCGCGCTGTTGCGAAGCACGTAGAAGTTGGCCTCGCGCACACCACGGTCGGTGAGCAGGAGGCGGGCGATCACCGACTGCTGGATGGCCAGCGCCAGGGCGCGGGGGGCCGGACCAGTACCGGTGAGCACGTACGTCTCAGTTCCCGTTCCGAGGGCTGAGGATGCACTGTTCTGGTGAATTGACACGAACAACTGTGCGGCCTGGGCATTTGCCAGATCGGTGCGGGCCTTGAGATCCGCGCCCTCACTGACGTAGGGCACATCACCCCCGGCGCTATCGGTGTTGCGGGTCATCAGCGTGGGTACGCCATTGGCCTGGAGAAATGCATTGAGCCGCTGACCGACGTCGAGGTTGACGTCCTTCTCGAAGATCAACGGGGTTCCGGCGGCATCGGCGTGAGGGGTGAGCCCTGTGACAGTGCCGGGGGGCAGTGAACCCACCGCGCCGCTGTCCGCCCCCCCATGCCCTGGGTCGATCGCCACCAGTGGCAGGCCAAGAGCCGAGGCGGCAGATGCCGCCCCGATGACAAGCGCCACGAGAAGTGTCCGGATGCGGGGCACCGGGGCATTCAAGCCGCAACCGGTGCCTGCATGCCGGATCGTGTTGCGACGGCACGTGAGAGCGATCGGCGGCCGGAGGCGCGACTACCCTCCCCGTCCATGCCGGTACGCACCCTGTTCGCGCTCGCCATCGGGGCGACTCTTGCCGTGCCCGTGGCCCTTGGCGCCGCCGGGGACGTCACGCGTGTGACCCTCACAAACGCCGGTACCCAACTCACCCAGGCTGCCGACGGACCAGTCATCTCCGGCGACGCCACGCAGGTGCTCTTCACATCGACGGGCGCGTTCAGCGGGGTCGCAACCGGGTTCGTGCGGCAACTCTTCTCGCACGACGTCACCACGGGTCGCAATACCCTGGTGTCGTCCAGTTCCACCGGGTCGCCCACGCCCTCGGATGTCGACGACGCGGCCGGTCGCACCAGCACCCCGTACGCGCTCTCATTTGACGGCCGCTACGTCGCATTCACCTCAACGGCCTCCGGGCTCGTGGCAGGCGATTCGAACGGGCGCGCACGCGACGTATTCCGCAAGGACCTCATCACCGGGGCCATCACGATCGTCTCCCGCGACTCCGCCGGGGCCCAACCCGCTGCTGGAGTAACCGGAGACCCCTCCATCTCGGCCGATGGGTCGCGCGTGGCATTTACCTCGGGCGATGCCCCGCTCGTGGCGTCAGACACCAATGGGGTTGCGGATGTCTATGTGGCCGACCTTCGCGCCCGTTCCATCAACCTCATCAGCCAGACGGCAGCGGGCGCGCAGTCACCCGCTGCCACCGGGCACGCGTCGATAAGCGCAGATGGTCGTGCTGTGGCGTTTGAGGGTGGCGGGGCCGCCTCGGTGCTGGCACCGGCAGACGCCGATTCCCTGCCCGATATCTACGTCGCACGCATTGCCCCGCGCACGATCACGCTCGCCAGCCAGCCGCCCAGCGGACAGCCGGATGCCACAGCCTGTCTGCCATCGCTGTCGGGCACGGGTACGCGGGTCGCATTTACGTCGGGGGCCTCCATGACCGACTGCGGCGTGGCCACGGGGGCCCGGGCGATTGACGTACGCGACATCCCGGCACAGACCACCACCCGGGCATCTGACCCCGTCACCGGGGCCACCGGGGGCGCCGTGATCGCCTTCGACGGCGATCGCGTGGCCTTTACCGATGCCGGAGTTCCCACGGCAGTACAGGTGCGCGCCACTGTCCCGGGCTCGCTGACCCGGGTGTCGCAGACGGCGACCGGCACCACGCTCGGCGGCGATGCCTCACGGCCGGCCCTCTCGGGAAGCGGCCGCCTTGCGGGGTTCGCCTTTCTGGACCCGCCGGTTGGCATCACCCCCGTGGCGGGCGACACCAACCGGCAGATCGACGCCTTCATCGGTGATCTCGGTGGCGGCGACACGACTGCACCCGTCCTGAGCGCCACGGTGGCCCCGGCGGGCGCGAAGGTGATCATCGCCGGGCGTGCCACCGATGCATCGGGCGTGATGGACGTCACCGTCGGGGGCCGGTACGCCACGGTGGCCGATGACGGCTCGTTCGCGGTGCGCATCACTCCCGGGGTGGGCAGCCGCACGATTCCCGTGGTGGCACGCGACGTGACCGGCCTCTCCACCAGCACCACGGTCGCAACTTCCCGCGACGCATCCGGCCGTACGCCGGGATCGAGTCCGGCACGTCCTCAGAGGATCCGTGTGACCGTCGTGGGGCGCACAGCGCGTGTGCGGTTTCGTACCGGCACCAGCGCCATGTGCCGGGTTGAGATTCGCAAGCGGGTCACCGGATCCGTGCACCTGTCGTCGTTCCACGTGCTGACCGCGCGCCAAGGCCGTCGGGCCGCCG
>Ga0194057_10000156_pt1 | contig 33479 bp, 34 predicted proteins | sample SepL4415m_MetaG_FD_155474 | JGI IMG/M metagenome (GOLD analysis project Ga0194057, IMG submission 155474) | Anoxic zone freshwater microbial communities from boreal shield lake in IISD Experimental Lakes Area, Ontario, Canada - Sep2016-L442-15m | ecosystem: Environmental > Aquatic > Freshwater... | reverse complement strand
CCAAAAATCTCACCAATCTCTCTATTACCTCAGGGTCCAGATGATGCTCGATACGGCATGCGTTGTCTTCAGAGGCGGAATCTTCAATTCTCAAAACTCTTGAAAGAAATCGTTTCAGCACCTCGTGTTTTCTTACGATGTCCTCAGCCTGTTTCATACCGAGTTCGGTCAAGATTATGAATTGATGGGGATCGTATCGAATAAGGCCGCGGGAGCTGAGGATTCTCAGTGCAGAACTTACCGACGACATCTTCACGCTCAGCCTGTCGGCGATGTCTCGGACACGAGCAATTCGATGCTCCTGTTCAAGATGATAAATTGCCTCAAGGTAATCCTCCATAGCCGAACTGAGTGTGGAAAGGGGCTTGTAAGGCTGCATAGAAATCCCCCTTGAGAGATGAGTGATTGAGTATGAAGCACCCTGATATTGTTGTCAAGCCGGGAACGCCGCGAACCTACACCCCAATAATCTTCTATAATCCTCATTTAGTGAGCCTAAACTAGTCTGGGGTGTACCCTGGATCACAGCTTTCACAGGATTCCTTTCTGAGTCTGTAAGGACTATAATCCCTAGGAATGAAGGAGATAGAATTGTGAGAGCCAAAGGTATTAAGAGGACAGATGAAAGGAAAGTTGCGGTCATAGGATTGGACTGCGTTCCCCCAGCTTTGATTTTTGAGGAGAAAGGAAACGATCTCCTGAATTTGAGAAGTCTCATGGATCATGGTATGTGGGGACCCCTGAAATCTACAGATCCTCCCATAACAATTCCGGCATGGACCACGATCACCACAGGCAAAGACCCAGGGGAATTAGGCATATACGGCTTCAGAAACCGACTGAATCACGACTACGCTGAACTGGTTACCGTGAACTCTTCTCACGTGGAAACTCCACGGGTCTGGAACTATATTGAATCGACCGGTAAAACTTCTATTCTCATTGGTATCCCTCAAACGTACCCGCCCTTTCCTCATTCCGGGATCACAGTAGCCGGGTTCCCAACCCCCGATCTTGATAGAGTGTTCACGCATCCGACTCAACTTGCGGATGATCTTTCTGCATTGATTGGAGGAGATTACATTACGGATGTAAGAGATTTCAGAACCGACAACAAGCAGAGGCTGTTGGATGATCTTTACCGCGCCACGACCCGGCGCTTTCGACTAGCCAACGATTTCTTGATCCACAAGCCCTGGGAGTTCTTCATGATGGTAGAAATTGCTACGGATCGGCTTCATCATGGGTTCTGGAGGTATTCAGCGCGAGATCATCGTCTCTATGTGCCAGGCAATCCTTACGAAAACGTGATAGCTGATTTTTACCTGTTCCTGGACTCCTGCATAGGCTCCTTTCTGGCAAGGCTGAGTGATGATTCGACCGTTATAGTAGTCTCGGACCACGGCGCCCGAAGCATGAAGGGCGGAATATCAATTAATGAATGGTTGATCAGTAACGGGTTGCTACATCTGAGGGAACAGCCGAGCATAGAGAAGCCTCTCTCACCTGAAATCATCGACTGGTCAAAGACAAAAGCATGGGGGGAAGGCGGATATTACTCCCGAATCTTTTTGAATGTCAAAGGCAGAGAGCCGTTGGGAACAATAGAACCAGCCGAATTCAACTCCTTCAGGGACAACCTGGCGGGTCTCATTGAAAATATGACGGATGAAAACGGAGAGCAGATGACCAATGTAGTCCTGAAGCCGGAGGACATCTACCGCGCATGCCGTAAAGTGCCGCCGGACCTTATGGTCTACTTCGACAATTTGAGTCGCCGCTCAATAGGGACTGTCGGTACTGGAGAAATCTTCCGTTCTGGAAATGAAACCGGACCCGACGATGCGAACCACGATTACGAGGGAATCTTTATTATGACCCGTATGTCACAATTGCGCAGCGGAAAGCAAAAGGGAACAAGACTCGAAAATGTCTCTTGTCTGGATATAACCCCTACCATTCTTCAGGAGATGGGTTTACCGGTTCCGGAAGACCTTGGGGGAAAGGCCGTGGATCCCGATGCTCCTTATGAAAACGCTCCATGTCGGAAAGTGACCAAGCAGGGTTTGCAGGAAAAAAAAGACATCTCCCTTCCCACTTCGACACAGGGATTCTCACCCGAAGAAGAAGAGATAGTGAAGAAACGTCTTATGGAGTTAGGCTATATGTGAGGATCACTCTCACGACTAGCCCTCGGCTATTATGCAAAGTCTCTCTCAGGGCACCATTTTCCAGCGAGCAATTAATCAACGCTAGTAAGGGTGCCCTAAAAGTTCGTCTTTTGTCGAGACCGACAAACTGTCCCAAAAACCGTCCGTATAGTGCAAAGCTCTCGGGAACCCGGTCCCTTAAGACTGCACGATTCCAGAGTGCCAGGTCTAATTAAAGCTGTTTTTTTGCCGGTTCCTTCTTGGGTGAAGCCGGGGTAGCCTTGGCACAGCTTTCTTCTTTTGCTTTCTGAGCCTCCGCCTTTGTTGCGAAAGGACCAGCGATGGTCTTAGGTGTCTTAGCTTTAGCCTGTCTTACCGAGCAGACGCCTCTGGTGTCTTTGATCACGAACCATGGGTTCTCTGCGGCCATTGCCAGCACGGATACGAGCAAAAACATTCCTGTCATAAGGAAAATTAGGGATTTCGTGAACTTACTTTTTTGCATGAACATGCCTCCACAGTTTGAAATTCGGATTTTGCCAAGCAATCCGTATGAGTTAATGCGTTAATTCTCCACACCAGTTTTTCTAAACTTCGCCATTTCAAATTTCATTCTGAACCTGATCGACCCTCTTGAATGGTACATTGAAGAAAGTCACTTCCCTCTATAGCACACACCAGCCTGGCAAGATAGTATCAGAATCATTCTTTGTCATCGATTAGGATCCCGATTGGGTTATAGTCATTCCGGTTGTATTGATCTTGAATGGAATGACCAGCCCGCCTTCGTCCAAAATTGCTTGTTCCACAGCCGAACGCTTTTTGTTCTCCACGAGGGTTATCATGCACCCTCCTCCCCCGGCGCCGCAAATCTTGTTCGCCATGGCCCCTGCTTTTACTGCTGAAGCCATTATGGAATCTATACGCGCGTTGGTGACTCCTGCAGCCAGAGACCGTCTCAATGTCCATTCCCGATTTACCAAGGCAGGGAGTTTGTTCCATTGTGCGTCCATAACTACATCACACATTTCGAGGGCGATGTCCCTTATCTGAAGAAGCTTTTCTCTGATTGAATCCCTGTCGTCAATAAAATTTTTAATTATTTCCCAATTGTTCATTCCTGAGAATCGCCCTTCGCCGGTATAGGAGAGGATAATCATCTCCTCAAGTCGGTCCTTCCATTGCGGCTCCAGGGTGCAATCTCTCCTGACAAATCCGTGATAACCGAAATCGATGAGAGAAATCCCACCATAATATGCTGCAATATGGTCTTGTGAGCCGGCGGGAACCCCTATGGCCGCGGTCTCAATGTCGGTTGCCAAGCGAATGATGTCGTCAGGGCTTTTTTCCCACCCACGTAGTTTTAAGAGGCCCCCGAGCAATGCCGTTGTCAAAGCGCTTGACGCGCCTAGTCCGGAACCCGCTGGAGCCTCATTAAAAGTTGTTATGTCTAGGCCTGTCTCTGGCGGTAATACTTTTACAGTACGTGCTATTAAACCCAGAGGACCTTGCGTATCCAGGCTTATCGGGTCACGTGCGCGCTGGGACTCCCCGAGGTCCTTGGAAAATATCGAAACGGACCTGTCGGTCTGAGTCCGCAAATTGACACAACTATTGACCGATATAGCCAAATTGACCGTGCATCCTCCTTCCAAGAAAAGATAGAGAGGATGCAGATCGGTGGTGCCCCCAGCCAAGTCGATCCTGTTGGGAGTAGTGATCTCTATATCCATTCTAGTAGCCCAAATCCTCGTCCAAGATGCACACGGTGATATTGCTGAAAATTGGCTGGCGGTGGATAATACTGGTGATACGGCATATTCTCTCAGGGGAATCGCAGTCCATACAATATCCGGTTTTCACGCAAGGAGTTTTCCTGTTCAGACTCATCGCTCGGGTTGGACCTGCAACCTCCTCCAAGCGGGCAATAGCCGCATCAAGATCAGAAACTATCTTGTTTTTGCCGGCAACAACGAGTACCTTCCGAGGACCGAAGGTCATAGCATTGATTCGATTTCCGCAGCCATCGCGGTTGACTATTTCACCAGTCATGGTCAAAGCATTTGCCGAGACAAGGAAGAGATCGGATTGCATTTGACGTCTGCGGCAATCCAGTTCTTCAGGGGTTCCGGGCTTTAGCGACCAGTGGTCGTAAACTGTCTTGCCCGCCCTCTCGAGCATGGGGACCACACCCAAGGCACGTACCGTATGTGTGCCTGCTATTCCTACCGAATCGCAGTCCGCTGCGAGATCCAGGATGAATCGAACCGCTTCTTCCCTATTGGGGAGAAACCTGGCATTGAAGCCATGCTTCTCTAACGATTCTATTGTGGTCTCTATAATTATCTTCTCGTGAGCTTTCACAAAGTCGTCCATGAACTCCTCCTCTTATTGATTAAGGCTTTCCCATCACCGCAACTTTCGAAGCGTCTCATTCCAATTTCCTACCTGTCCGCTGCATCCCAAAGCTCGCTTCATCTTAGTTCCTGGTATCGGAACGAACCGGATTTGCCTCGTGACGATACGGACACCATTGAAGGGGCTGCGTTCCTTTGAGAAATGGTTCCCTGATTACCTGGGGGCAGGTGGAGGTTGCCAACAACCCTGACAGGACACATATTTTCCTGAAAAAAACTCCTTCCGGTATTTGAGCATTATTTTCTGAACCCGCTTTTGCTTGGGGCAGGAGATTGGACACCATATTCATGATTTTGGCCTCCTTAATATCGTGGCCGGGAGTTCGAACCAAAAGCAAAGAATCACTTCGGTACGCGATGTTCCAACTGCCTTCCAAGTCTCTAGCTTTGAAGGTCGACAGTTTTGACCACGTGTTGTCAGGTCCTATATCCTTTTCGTTAGCCGGTTGCAGTCCTTTCAAGAGATAGTTGACCAAAAATAAAATTGGAGGCTCGGCGGAAACTTTCTTTCTTTCAAGCGTCTTTCCCTGAGAAATTCCGTCCAATACTTTGACTCCAGCCCCCAGTGAGGGCGCGTTTCCTAGTGTGGCCAACAGAGAATAGATCTGAGCCATCTGCATAGGCGTAATAGGGGCAATTATAATTTCGCGGTGGTCTTTCAAGCTAGCACTGATTCCGAATTCCTTCAGTACCGATACTATTTTATCCGGGCCTAACGATGCGCACAGCTTCTCCAGCAAGAGAAGCCGCTCCTTTTGAAATGCTTGCCTAAACGTCAGCGGTATGCCTTCTTGACTCCCAGTGAACAAATCAGATGTAAGAGTATATCTGACCTGGTCGTGTTTTTCGGAAACCAGTGCCGGGATTATTACAAAAGGAAGGACGGTCTCCAAGTTTCCGCCGCTTCCAGTCCATTTTTGTGGATTGGGAACAATGAATGCTTTTATCTCACCTGATTGAGGTGCCAACAGTATAAGGTAAGATTGAACAGCGGCATCACCCAATTTTTTCAGTTCGAGGTCGGCGTCTGTCTGAATCAGAGGGTCCAGTGATGTGACAACATCTTGTCGGCCTGGCCCTGCACTGGTTCGTTCAGCATGGAGATGAACCTTGACCAGATCCACAAACGCGTCCGCCCTTACCGGGGTCCATCCGGGTTTTCTCATTTTGACTGTACTCTCAGAGGCTTCCTCGTAGGCATCCCTGGAAATTTCTCCGGCTTTGAACAAGAGGCCCAGAACCATATTCCTCCTGGAGTGCGCTCTCTCTGGATGGCGGTGTGGGTTTATAACGTTGGGCGCCCGGATGGTGGCTGCCAACAGGGCACACTCTGCCGGATCCAGTTCGGGTAAATCCTTTCCAAAAAAGTGTCTTGATGCCTCTGCAATACCTCGTATGGGAAAAGCTCCCCAATGCCCCAGGTAAACACGATTTAAGTAGGCCTGCAGAATTGTCTTCTTACTGTATATCGCTTCAGCCCCAACAGCGAGTAGAATTTCGTTAACTTTTCTCCAGAGTGTCTTCTCGGGAGTCAAGAGAGTCATTCGAATCAACTGCTGAGAAATTGTACTTCCGCCCTGTACATAACGGCCAGCCTTGATATTTGTCTTGAAGGCCCTATGAATCGAAGTCAGATCTATGCCGCTATGAGAAAAGAAGTGAGTGTCTTCCGTCAAAATAATAGCGTTCTTCAACAAAGGTGGGACGTTTTCTAGAGACACCGGACGGCATAGCTCAGGCCCACAACCGCGAGCAGGAATAATATTGATCAGTTCCGGCTCAAAGGTGATCTGATTAACGTCTTCCACAGCCCGCACGAGGTGAATGGAGCGAATTTTGTTCCAATCCAAGGATATTCCGACTGGACCGCTCACAATGCCCAGACCCTTCAAAGGGCTATACTTTAAGAAAATGCTCAACTCCGAGCCGGACAGGGTCCACTGGCCCGGCTCCTGTACGACGACATCATTCCCTACATGGCCCAGCCTGCCCAAACGCTCTAATAGACGGACATAGTTGATGTCGTCACCTATGCGGAGCGAAAAGGGGGCCGAATAGATGAAAATCGGCCAACGCTGGAGTTTAACCTCGAAAGTCCATAGTACTATTACTATAATAATAAGGAGATAGCCGCTGATAAGAATCATCAAAGCCTTAAGGAAAATCGTCAGTGCGGCGAGAATTTTTTTCTTATTTATAATCAATTACGGCCTCTAGTAATAGTGAGTTATTCCTTCAGGACCGCTTGCTGAGGGTTCACTATACCAAATCATGCATGAGATCAAGGGGGGAGCTATGTGGCACATAATATACGTCAAGATAAAAAAACCGATACAGGGAGTCAGTCTGCGATAAGAATTCTCAAGGCGATCCGTGAATCTTACGAAAATTCGGCGCTTATCGAACCGCGTCCCAACGGCAATTTATTCTTGAGAGAGCGTACATCTTCACGATACTGCACTTATCAACAAGTCGAGTAACAAAATTCACCAAACAAGTCGGCTGCAAAATTTTCTAATTGCGGCTCATCAATTGTGTGACGGCCCCGTCAAGACCATCCAGGGTAAGTTCGAACATGGGAAAGATACTGTAAATTATCCCAATGGTTCTGGTCATGGACCATAGCCTCGAAGGTGTCGGGTTAAGCCAAGCACAATGACGGAACAACTTTGCCAAGAGGTTCAGTCGATCAATACTCGGTAGTCCGCTCCGCTCCTCGATGTGAATGGAGCCATCGGTCGCCATAAGCTCATAGGGAGCCATGCTGGCGTCGCCAACAATGACGAGTCTTGAGTCCGGGTCCCAGCTTGCTAAATCCTGGATACGCTGAGGCTTATATCGTCTGGGGGGGTCTTCCCACACAAAGTCGTAAATTGAATTGTGAAAGTAAAAAGTTTTGAGGTCTTTGAACTGGGAACGAGAATAGTTAAAAAGTGTCTGGACGACTTCAACATAAGGATCCATCGACCAGCCGCCGTTATCTATCATGAGGATGATTTTCAACCTGTCGCGTAGACCCTTGTCGAAGACAATTTCAATTTCACCTGCATTCTTAGTGGTTGCTGATATTGTTTCGTCAATGTTCAAGTTATCTCTTGGTCCAACCGGCACCATCCTTCTTAGTCTCTTAAGCGCTTCTCCCATCTGGGCCTGGGTTAGCGGACCCTCGATGGAGTAATCACGGTAGCGCCTGTCAAGCGCTACTTTAACCGCAGACTTATTCATGGACCGTCCGCCCACTCTCATACCACCCGGGTGGAAACCCGAGTGACCTACGGGTGAAGTCCCGCCGGTTCCAATCCAACGGCTGCCGCCATGATGGGCTTCAGTCTGTTCCTTGAGCCTCTCCAAAAAGTACTTCAGCAGTTCTTCCGGTGACATGGTCTTCAACTCGTCTTGATTGATCCCCAAGGCCTCAGCCAAAGCTTGAGGATCTTTAAGCCATTCGTCCAGCAGAGCCCTTGCCGCCGCGTCCAACTCGGCCCCCTTAAAATCCGGAAGTTCAGCTCCTTGGAAAAAGTGGGCAAAAACTTGATCATAGATATCGAAATATCGCTCGCTCTTTACCAAGATTGCCCGTGCAGCCGTGTAAAAGTCACCCAAACCGGCCACTAAGCCGCTCTTTAGCGCTTTGTGCAAGCGGAGAAAAGAAGTCGGTGATACAGGCACTCCCGAATCTCTGAGCATGTAAAAAAAATCTACAAACATTATAGCACCTTAGAGAACCATTTAGCTGCGGCGACGACGGATCTGTTGAACAGCCTGCTGGTAATCCGGACTTTTCTTGAAAAGAATGCCAAGAAACGGAATCTTTCCCTGCACCATGTCCTTTGGCCTGAAATCATGATCCTGGCGCAGGGCTCTAATCCAATTAATGAGTTCCCGTGTGGCCGGTTTCTTTTCGATCCCTTGTAATTCCCGGAGTCCATAAAAAGTCTTCACGCAAATTTCCAGAAGCTCATTGTCCAGGTCTGAAAAATGCACACGCACGATCTGCCTCATCATATCGGGCTCTGGAAAAGCGATATGATGGAAATTACACCTGCCCAGAAATGGATCGGAAAGATCCTTCTTGGCGTTTGACGTTATAATGATGACTGGTCTGAGACGCGCCGAGATGGTCTTGTCTATTTCAATTATGTCGAACTCCATCTGGTCTAGAACATCGAGCATGTCGTCCTGGAAATCGGTGTCTGCCTTATCGATTTCGTCAATAAGCAATACCGTTTTGGTATCTGCAACAAATGCCCGCCCGATTTTCCCCATTCTAATGTAGTCTTGGATGTTACTTACATCCCGCGAGGAATCTCCAAACCGACTGTCGTTCAATCGCGTAAGAGTGTCGTACTGATACAGGGCTTCTACCAGTTTTAGGCTCGACTTAACGTTAAGTACTATCAGTGGCATTCCCAAGGTCTCTGCGATTGAGTGAGCAAGCATAGTTTTGCCTGTTCCAGGTTCGCCCTTAAGCAGCAAAGGCATTTCGAGAGCAATGGAGATGTTGACGATCTTTGCGAGTTCCTCGTCCAAGACATATTTTGATGAACCGCTGAATGCAGTGTTAGTCCCTTGATCTGGCATGAATCGTAGCTCCTTTTTCTTTCTGAACCACATGGATTCTACAAGTTCTCTCAACATGACATAAAGTGCCCTTTCCAAATTACAAGTCAAGTCTGAAAGGCGCGCCATGAGACAAATTCTCAATGGTATTCTTTTAGCCCCCGACAGGCCGAGAGTCAATAATCTTCGACCAAGGGAGAACCTGGTTCCCTTGGCACTATGGCGAACCGAGCGCGTCGGGTATGCGAAAAATCCTGAATAGGAGGTATTGCGTCGAGTAAATTGTCTAAAGTCAAGAATGCTCTTCGGTTGACCAACATTAAAATTTTCCCTTGACAAGCCGTTAAAGCCAAGGCTATTGTCAAACGGACACAAAAAAACGAATCGGACCATGACACCCGGCGCTTGCGTAAAAAAAGAGTTGACAACCGGGGCTAGTTCTGTAATAACGTTAAAACACATGCAAAGTTATATTTTTGTGGAGGCAATCCCAATCTGGTATGTAAGCTTCCTTGGAAAAGGATTGATGAAAGGAGGATGAGGGTATGGTTAAGAGGACTGTGGTTGTTCTCGGTATTTTCTCACTGATTCTGCTCATGACGGCGGCGTCGTCAATGGCCTTTAATCGTCCGTGCTTCGGCAAGGAATTTATGTCTCCTGCCAGGCCGTTGTATCTGCCCGCTGATTGTCCGGATCCCATTCAACGGACCATAGTTTCTACGTGGGAATGCAACATTGAGGGTCCATGTCCCCCCGTAATGCCTGCGTGCTGCGGTGGTGGTGGCGGTCGAGGGGATCGTCAGGGCTTACTAACATCCCTGGCTAACGTGTTCGGCGCACCTTTTGATCTGCTGTTTGCCGGTCGTGGAGGCGTCTATGGATGCCGTGACCGTGGTTATGGTGCAGGTCCTTGCGGCAGCCCATTTGGCGGTTTAATTCCTCGCGGCATGATGTCTCTGACCACTTTGGTTCGTCCAGGTGGCGGCTTCTTCGGCGGTCTCTGGTAGTTACGAGCTAGAGGCATATATTAATGGGGGACCGGGATTTATTTATCGGGAACCGGTCCCTATCATATCTAAGCAAAGCCGACGGCAAGAGTTTGCAAGTTGGGAACTCTACAGAGTCGGTGAGAGAAAAAGTGCTTGACAATCGACGGTTTTTTGGATAAAAATAACATAATAGTTTTGGTTAAAAGAGAAAATCCATTTATTCCGGTATAAAACTGGAAGTCTTGATGAAAGGAGGATGAGGGTATGGTTAAGAGATCGGCTGTAATTCTTGGAGTCCTTGCCATGCTGGCATTAGGTGTAGGGATGTCCTGGGGTTACACTGTAAGCCAATGGCCGGCGCCTGGAATACCGAATACTACTTTTGGAGGAGGGACGAGTTGTCTGGTTTCTCCTCAGGATTACGTGCTCAGGGGACCGGTGGCGCCTACGTGTATGCCGTCCCTGTTCCCAGGCATTATTCATGCTGGTATGAGCATTCCGTTTCGTGCTCTGGGTGTAGCATTGAACCCGCTCTTTGGTATGCGCGGCGAGCGTGGAGGCGGGTGCTGTGATGTGAAGCTCGACGGACCAGCTTATGTGACAGCGGCTGTTCCATGCACTGCGGTAAATCGTTTCGTGCCGCCTTGTGGCTTCTAAGTAACCTGACTGATAACTGATTTCGAATCATTTTATGAAAAAGCTGAGCATTGCTCGGCTTTTTTTATTTGCACCTCTTGCTTCTTTAAACTCTCTTTTTATAGCTGTCCTCAAAATTTCGTTCGGATTAAGTGGCACCCGATGCTCGTCCAAGGTGTCAATCGGAAATTGTTTTCAAGAATTGCCGTACTATCAGCGAGCATTTTTTGAAATCACGAAGATTTCGAGGCAGCAGTTACTTGCGGGTCTATTGAGTGAGTTCTTGCCATTTGTAGCGAGGCATGCCGACTGAACTCCAATGTAAATCGCCTAGAGGCAAAATGGAATAAGGCAGGGGATCATAAAACTGTTGAGACAGGACTAATGAGGACTTGATCCACGGCGCCGCTCCTGAAGTAAGGCCCCCTGGGGGAGAGCCTGTTTCTTAACGCCGAAAAATATCCATGCATAAACTGCCGCCGCCGCAAACATCATCATGCCTCCAACAAGGAACATGACTGATAGTCCCTGCAGATTAGCAATAAAGCCCCACCCGAGTACAGACAAGTTGATTCCGACACCAAATGAGCCGGTAAATAGTGCTACTACTACAGCGCGATTACCGTCGTTAGATCGGTCGACCATTCGGGCCATCATGGCCGGGTAAGAAAGGCCCTGCACGATTCCGAATAGAGCCCCCAGAAAAATTGTCTGAGCGACGGAATCTATATGAGATGTGAACGCTAGCATGATACCGAAGCCTACCAGGCATGCAAAGATAAGTCTCTCGCGGTTCAGACTGTCTATCAGCCTTCCCAATAGGGTCCGTACGAGAACAAGAGAGGACCCGTAGCTGACGAAGAAGATACCGGCCTGGATGCCCAAATTCCTTGCGTGAAGAGGGAAAAAAGTGTTCATTGCAGAAAAACCTGAACCACAAACGGCCGCGACGGTCATCATGGCCAAATGGCCATTGTGTAACGCCGTTGGAAAGAACCCCTCCATCTTACCGAGTTTAATTTTTCGAGCAGACTCCTTTAATAGAACAGAGGCTAAAACACCGAGGAATCCATATCCCATGAGAAGAAGAAAAAATGCATCGAACCCCCATTTTAATAGGAAATACTCTCCCAAAAATGGGCCGATGGCCACGGCGAGAGAACCTGACACCCCAAAGAGGCCGATACCCTGTGCCCGCTTGCTAGGAGGAACAAGATCTACCACTGCGGTAGCGCATCCATTAAAACAGGCTGCAAAGGCCAGGCCCTGAATCAATCTGACTGGGATCATTAAAAGAGAGTATTTTTCAAAAAGTAAAAAACATCCGTTTGTAAGGCCCACACCCAGAATTCCACAGACTATGAAGACCTTCCGTCCGTAACGATCCATGAGAGGGGCAATCAGAGGGAGAGATCCCAGAGACGTGATCCCGATTGAGCCCATAACCAGGCCCACATCGAGATTATTGCCACCGAGACTAACTATGAATATAGGGAGGAAACTCCATGTCGCAACAATCAAGAAAAGGCATAGGTTGGTGGCGGCCAATAAGAGGAACCGGCCGCTTATTAAAAAGTCCGGAATCCTTGACATGTCTCCGTTTACATTAACTCCATAACCGTTGAATATCGAGGCTGGGATAGGATTGTTGAGAAGACGAACCAGCCTCGTTTGATCCTGCCTTATGAAAACTCCGTCCGAAATTCAGAACAGACTGAAGACAGTGAGAAGGTGAAAGAATCAATCGAATACCTTTCCAGCAATTTATTCCATCTTAACGGTTCCTGCCGGAGCCTTCGTCAATAGCTGGTTCCCACTTTCTGTCGGAACTTTTATGATCTCTCCAAATAAACCTGCGCGGCGGTCTATTCCCAGGTTCAGTTCCGGGAGGAAATCCTTCTACAGGTGGAGCTGCTGGACCGTTAACACTACTCTGAGCTTGGTTGGGTTCGTGGATTCCGCTTTGAGGCTGTTTGCCGTCTCTTATGTCTTCCTCGATGATTCTTGGTTGCTTCATTGGGGTTCTGTCGTTCTGGAGACTACTCGCACACCCGTAGCAGCCTGCAATACAAACAAATAAGAGAATAATTTTGAATATCCTAGAAGACACGGCGACTCCTCTAAAAAACCTATATTATTCTGGCTCTCATAAGTAGTCAAAGGCTAGTTTCAAATACCGTGAACAATTAGTAAAACTAGGTGGTCATTCGATAAGGAGAAAGATTATCACTTGCCTTCTGGAAGGTTCCCGCGATCAAATGAAAATAGTTGTGTGGCGAAGGCAATTCTGTCTGAGGACTGGCTGATACCGACCCCCAAGTAGCGGTAATCTGGGTTAAGAATGTTTTTTTTGTGTGCCGGGCTTTGCATCCACCCTTCCACGATGAGCCTTGACCATTGATCCAGGTCATTTAAGAAAGTATGATAAGCGATGTTTTCACTTCCGGACAATACTCCGATAATTTTCAATCTCTCGCTGAATTTTCTCCAGCCGGGTGGAAACAGGTTTGACTCGTGTTTCAATATACGCGCTGAAGCCATGTTTTGGCTGTGCTTTCGGGCCAGGAAATTCAATGGAGAGCTAGGCCCAAGCGGAACCAGACCGTGTTTCGAACGCTCGTTGTTTGTATATCGAAGGATTGAGTGCTCCAAGATCAAGAGGGATTGCTTCGACAGTTGATAACTCTCAGTTTTCTTTGCCTTGCCGGACTGGGGGGGCGGATCAACCCCGTGAGCATGTTCAGCGCTACTTACCGGTACAAAAACGGTGAACAAAAAAAGACAGACGTAAAGACACACCATATATCCGGTACCTTCCTCAATCTTGCTCATAAACGTATATCATTTCTCCACAAGACTAGGGACTTTGCCGGGCAGGCAGTTTGCCTCGGTCACGAAATCAGGACTTGTCTTCATATTCGATTCGGAAAGCTTTTCAAAGCTGTGAGGAAAAGGCGTCCTGATTTTCGGCCGCTGGAATTTCCGTTTGCCATGAAAGCTCTGCAAGTCTATACTTACGTAGGTCCTCTAACCATGAGCATGAAAACGTAGTTAACCATCACGTGAGCTGTCTTGATGCAGTTGCCCAAGCTCACTGGCCCGGAAATTAAGGACAACGTGCGCATGAACTTAGTCAAAGGGCATTTTTATTTCAACCTGAAAAGTAATCCGTTTACCCGCTGGATCACAAACATGGCTGGATCGAAACCAAGATCGGTAATTTATAGAGGAAATTGGGAGGTCTTAGGATAAACCTTCAGTACACTTCAAGCGAGTATTGCGGAATAAAGCCTCATACTAATATCTTTTTAGTAGGTTGCCGAAACATGGTGTTTGTTCTAGCAACTGTCGCAGTATTAGTTATCTGTTCGGTCCAGCACTTGGGCGCGGCTCCGCAAGATACTCAGGAGGTGATCCGCAACCGACATTCAGCCAGGATTTCAGTCCTCATTGCCACAGGGATGCCTGGCGGGACCTATTACCAGATCGGTCTGGGAATGGCATCACTTTGGACAACAAAGTTGCGGGAAACAGGAATTAGGGTTTCCGCAGCAATTTCAGAAGGGTCCAGAGAAAATATCCAAGCAATCCGTATCGCAGATGCGGACATTATACTGTCGGAAGACATTTTTTGTTCAATGGCTTACGGTGGGACAGGGGTTTACAAGGGACAACCGCTGACCGAACTTCGCGGCATTACCACTCTGTGGCCCGAAACCGTTAACTTGTTGATCCGATCTGACAGACTTAAAACAGGTTCCCTTCAAGATTTGGATGGTTTGACTCTCGTGAGCGGTCTACCGGACAGTGGAAACAGGTTTACCACCGAAATGTTGTTAGGTACCGTCAAATCGTTGAAACAAAATGTCCGGCTTAGATCGATGAGTAACATGGCAGGGGCCGAAGCCTTAAGAAATGGTACGGTCCAAGCTCTTGATCTAACAGGAGGAACCCCTGTCCCTCTTGTTGCAACCCTTTTTCATGAATGGAGGGCAAGTCTAGCCTTTCTGGAAATCACGGATTTGCAGATGGAAGCAGTAAGAGCAGAGGGGTGGAAAAATGTTTTTCGCAGTGTAATCCCTGCCGGGTCTTATTTCGGTCAGGATAAGGCCGTTAATTCTGTGGGACAGAATAACGTTCTCGCAACAACTGCTTCGCTGGATCCGGAAATAGTATATGCTCTTACGAAAACGCTCTACGAAAACCTGGATTACCTTACGAAAGTTCATCCCGCCAGTCGAAGCATCGTCCTAGAAAAAGCTCTTGACGGGTTGAGCATCCCACTACATCTTGGAGCGATTCGTTACTATCGTGAGAAGAAGATCAGGATTCCGGATTCGCTCATTCCTTGATGGCGAGAAGGGTAACTATCGTATTTCTCGGTGCAACATTTATGGGACTGCCTTCCAGCGCAGACAAACCGATTTAATAGAGAAGGTCCGATCAAGTACACAGGACCGACTCTCAATAGCTGATAAAACTCAGCAATACCCTCAGGGAGGTGTTTTTCATGAACGAAGTGGTCATTGTTGATGCCGTACGCACTCCGGTAGGCTCTTTCGGGGGAGCCCTGGCTAGTGTACCGGCCGTTGAGCTTGGAACCATAGTTGTCAAAGAGCTTATCAAGAGAACAGGCCTGGATCCTGAAATGATTGACGAATTTATTTTTGGGTGTGTGCTGCAGTCTGGTCTGGGCCAAAACGTGGCTCGCCAAGTCTCGATTCGCTCTGGTATACCTCAAGAAGTTCCGGCAATGACTATCAACAAGGTTTGCGCATCAGGCTTACGGTCTGTTTCACTCGCCGCCCAGATTATTAAGGTCGGCGATGCCCAAGTAATTGTCGCCGGCGGCACTGAAAACATGTCCGCAGCTCCATATGCAACCGGCAACGTGAGATGGGGCGCTCGCATGAACAACAGCGTATTGGTGGATCTCATGATCCATGATGGCCTCTGGGAAATCTTTAACAACTATCACATGGGGATGACGGCAGAAAACGTGTCCGAGCAGTATTCCATTTCCCGAGAAGAGCAGGATGATTTGGGGGCCATGAGCCAGCAACGCGCCGAAAATGCAATCAAGACTGGACGATTCAAGGATGAGATAGTTCCGGTATCCATCCCTCAACGCAAAGGAGATCCCAAGGTTGTCGACACTGACGAGCATCCGCGTATGGGTACAACAAAAGAGGCTTTGAGTAAACTAAAGCCGGCTTTTAAAAAAGACGGGACCGTAACCGCGGGCAATTCTTCGGGGATAAATGACGGAGCTGCAGCAATTTTGGTCATGTCGGCGGACAAGGCTAGGGCGCTGGGCATGAAGCCTATGGTAAGGGTTGTCTCATATGCGTCTGCAGGGGTAGATCCGAAAGTAATGGGACTAGGGCCCATACCTGCAACAAGGAAAGCCCTGGAGAAAGCGGGGTTGACTCTGCAAGACATTGATCTCATTGAAGCGAACGAGGCCTTCGCTGCCCAGACACTGCAAGTGGCCAAGGATCTTGGATTTGACATGGCCAAGGTAAATGTCAACGGCGGTGCCATAGCCATGGGGCATCCGATAGGAGCTTCCGGGGCACGTATTTTAACCACTCTTCTTCACGAAATGAAAAAGCGGGAGGATGTCAAGCGAGGCCTGGCTACATTGTGTGTGGGAGGCGGCATGGGAGTTGCAATCGTGGTGGAGAAAATATAGGAGTTCTTAAGATCAAGAGTTTTTTCAACAGTTTGCTTTATGAACCCTCAAGAATGATTGATGAAGGTCACAAGCCAGGAGTTGAGACTACTCTGCAGCCGATGCTGCTTCTGGAAATGGCTTCAACAGGTTATGCCGAGGCCTTGGAAATCCAAACGAGAATAGTGGAACGAAAAATAAATGTCGGTGGGCCGGATGTATTGATTGTTCTGGAACATCCGCCCACCGTAACGCTAGGAATCAGGGGAAATCCTTCACACCTATTAGTTTCCGAACAGGAATTGGCAAGACGGGGGGTAGGCCTCTTCAAAGTCGATAGGGGCGGCGAGGCTACATTCCACGGTCCTGGGCAGTTAGTCTCATACCCCATCTTAGACTTAAAATCTCACAGGCTTACGGTAAGGCAATATGTACAAGGATTGGAGGAGACCATCATAAGATCCCTTGCGGTTTTCGGTGTAAAGTCATTTAGACGCAAAGAAGCCCCAGGAGTCTGGGTTGATCCGACGAAAAAGATCGCATCCATAGGCGTGAAGATTAAGCGGAGAATCACATTCCACGGTTTTAGCCTTAACGTCGATTTGAAAACAGATCCTGGAGAATTGATAATTACTTGCGGTGAGCCAAACATTCGCATGATAAATCTCAATCAAGTCGTACGCCCAAAACTATCTATGAAGGCTGTCCGTGAAATTGTTGTACAGCACTTTGGAGATGTTTTCGGTATTGCCTTCGAGCGCAGCTCACTGGCTGAAGCGCTCGGTCTTTGTTGATAATGGTCAAAATGAACTTCCGCCATTACCCGACCACCTCTACAAAATCACCTCGAAATGAGCTGAAAAACATTGGCCATACCCTTTAGTTACGGTTTCCGTAACCTGTGGATCAGAAAATTCACGTCCGTTCTGACAGTGGGAGGCATGGCAATGGTGAGTTTCGTTTTCGCTGCCGTCCTTATGCTGGCTGAAGGCCTGGAACAGACCCTCATAGATACTGGATCGCCGGAAAACGTTATTATTCTTCGAGGAGCGGCGGAAACAGAGGTTTCCAGCGTTATAGAAAGGAATTCGGCTGCCATTATAGTAGTTCAACCTGAAATCGCGCAAAATGCTTTAGGAGAGCCACTCGCAGCCAAGGAAGCACTGGTGCTTGTAACCCTTCCCAAAAAAGGTACAAACAAGCCGATGAATGTGGTCGTTCGCGGCATAGGTACACAGTCCAAGGCTCTTAGACCTCAGGTTAAACTTGTTGCAGGGAGGTACCCGAGTTCCGGTTCAAGGGAAGTCATGGCCGGTAAGAGCATATCCGATGCACTTAAGGACGGATCACAGGGAGAGACACTTCATTTCGCTCTTACTGATTGGAAAGTTGTAGGTATTTTTGATGCCGGTAAAACCGCCTTCAATTCCGAGTTGTGGACTGACGCAGATCAGCTCATGTCCGCATTCCGGAGAAACAGCTACTCGGCTGTAATCATGAAGGTCCCTGGTGAGAAAGCGTTCCAAAATTTGAAGATACGGCTGCAAAGTGACCCAAGGCTTACCGTCCAAGTGAAACGTGAAATCGCCTTCTACAGGGAGCAGTCGGAAATAATGACCAAGTTTATCCGAATATTAGGCCTTGCAATGACCATTTTCTTCAGCGTGGGCGCCATCCTGGGCGCCATGGTTACCATGTACACGGCTGTGGCCAACCGAACACGGGAAATAGGCACTCTAAGGGCACTTGGTTTCAAGAAGGGGAATATACTGACGGCATTTTTGATGGAGTCGCTTCTTCTCGGAATAATTGGCGGTTCAGTAGGCGTGGCAGGAGGGGCTCTCCTACAGTTCCTGACTATCTCCACGATGAACTGGGAAACCTTTTCCGAACTGGCATTTGGGTTCAAACTTACCCCCACAATCGCATTTTGTACAGTGGGATTCGCATTTTTTATGGGGCTGTTCGGCGGACTTCTCCCAGCATGGAGGGCGGCCAGCCTCAAAATAGTGGATGCTCTTCGTTACGGCTGATATTAAGTTCCCTTCAAAACAATAACTTGTGTATGCCATAATTACTGGCGCATCCCATCGGCATTGGACTACAAGACCTGTCTTCGCTACCGCGACCCGCAGGCAACTGCATCAAATGATTTTAATGGTTTATAGCCGTTCATCCATAGCTTTCAGACTTGGAAATAGTAAATGGCCTCGAGGTATGTTGCGAACCAGGCCTGGCCACTGGCTGCGGTCCCTTTCCAAGGATGGTGTTTGCTTATTTGGGCCAGGGATGGAGCAATCGTCTTCTGGGGGGGCCGGGCTCAACCGGCTGTTCCTACCCCTATCGAAGAATTCTCCCATGTCATGCTTCCACGCGCTCCCTGGCCGCAGCCGAATCCATCCCCCGCACCAACACGGCTTTGTCCCTGGATTGATACCCCGAGATGATGGTCAAGGATGAAGAAGGGACACCAAGTTTCTTGCCGAGAAATTTGAGGAGATCCTTATTGGCGCGGCCTTCCACCGGTGGTGCGGTGAGCTTTACCACTATGCGATCCCCAGTGCCTGTGGATAGGGCATTCCTCGACGCGCCGGGCCTTACCCGCACCAGAATAACCACTCCATCCGTATGATCCCTGAGGTACATAGAGAGACAAGGCCTGTAGAGCACCGCGCCCTTCGCCTAATGAAAGCTCAATGCGATCTGGTGCAGCGTCTTTACAAGAAATTGCTGAAGGAAGACGATTGCGAGCAGGACAATTATGGGTGTGAAATCGATACCCATCGCGGGAATGGGAAGGGTGCGGCGCACAAACGCGAACACGGGCTCAGTGACGCTGTAAAGGAAACGCACGATGGGGTTGTAAGGATCTGGATTGACCCATGTAATCAATGCGGATATGATGACGATCCACATGTAGATACTCAGGACTATGTCCAGCACACCAGCCACGGCGCTAATCAGATTACCGAAAACGAACATATTCTTAGCTCTCTTTTGAATGCCGACGTCGTAGGCTGAACCTTAGTCCTGTCAAGGATGCCGCCCCTCACATGGGCCGGCATCCCTTCTTGCTCAAATTACAGGGTAAGGAAATTCCTCTATCAGGAATCTGCTTCCCCTTTCAGACTTGTCGTCGTGGTCATAATCTCCCAGAAAGAGAGGACATAACAAAACATGGGGAACACCCCCACGGAAAATCATTCACAACATCTGCCATCCTGCACAGGTCGCACAAGAAGCGCGAAGAAAGCTTACTTTACGGCTTCCTTGAATGCTTTTGCCGCCGTAAATTTAGGGGCCTTTGTTGCCTTGATTTTGATCTTCTTCTTCGTACGCGGGTTTATCCCCGTACGAGCGGCGCGCTGCACCACGGAAAACTTGCCGAAACCCGGTACTGAAATCTGCTCTCCCTTGACCAACTCTTCCCTGATCACGCCGAAAACCATTTCAAGTGCTTCGGCAGCTTGTTTCTTTGTGGTTTCGCCCTTTTTTGCAAGCCTATTTACAAATTCAGCTTTAGTCATGTTCCCTCCTCTATCAGTCTTTTTCAGGTTTGGCTTCTCCAGTAGTGATATAACTGTATAGACAACGTAATGATGTTGAGTCAAGCAGATAATAACGGTTGACTCGAAAAACCGGAAGATGTAATGCTCACTGGACCACGTTTTAAATTTTCCTCAAAAGAATAATAGTGAAAGGAGAGACAATGGCTAAGACAGTTGTCATCGACATTGAGGCCTGCAGCGGCTGCGGGACTTGCGCCGCTATCGCGGAAGATTGCTTCGCACTGAATGAAGAGACGGAAAAGGCTTATTTGACGGATCAGAGTGCATGCTCCGAGGACGATATCCAGGAAGCCATGGACACGTGTCCTGAAGAAGCCATAAGCTGGCAGGAATAAGATAGGTAGAATTATTTCAAAACCCCCAAACCCTCTTGCTCTGCCGTCTCCCACCAGGTGAGAGGAAGATACACCCGTAAATCTTGCCCATTACCTCCCCCCTCCCTTGATGGGAGGGGTCAGGGGAGGGTGAATCCCATAGGGTATGTAGTCATTCTGACTGTAATTTCTGGAATCCCTCTCTGTGGTGTTTTGATCCAATCATGCTACGATTATCTCGCCCCGTAAATCCCCAGGAGGCTCCCACGTGTTTTCAGGTGAAGAGCTGATACCACGCTTGAAAGACCTGTACCGGATGATGGATTCTACCTACGCCGACGCGGCGAAGGGGGCGGGTTTTTCCTGCAAGGGCTGCGACGGGGTGAAATGCTGCACAGTGGACTTGGCTCTCCATGCATACAGGGAAATGCTCTACCTGAGGCATGGTTTCCACACCCTGTCTCCGGCCTTGCAAACTGAAATCATCCTCCACTGCCGAAAAATCATAGGGGAAAAGAGACGGAACCCCTTGGGCCGGGTGTACAGGAACGCGGTGTGCGTCCTGAATTTCAACGGGCTTTGTTCCCTCTACGAGTACAGGCCCATGATTTGCCGCCTGGCAGGAATAGGCCATTTCTTTGTGCGCCCCGACGGTACCCGGATAGCCGGCCCTGGATGCTTAAGATTTCAAACGGATTGCGTGGGCAGAGATTCGTACCCACTGATCGATAGGACCCCATTCTACAAGGAGATGGCCGAGATGGAGATGGATGTGGTCCGGGCAAGGGGAGAACGGACCGAAGCGTCTACCGTGGCAGAGGTTATCGAATCGGCCGGGAAAGGGCGCAAGATGGCGCGCGGTAACAGGAGTGATTGATTTTCCCCCATGATGGACCAGGATAAACCGAACATAATCATTATTGCGGGTCCCACCGCATCGGGCAAGACCGCGGTGGGTCTGGAATTGGCCGAAAAGTATTGCGCTGAGATCATATCAGCGGATTCTGTCCAGGTGTACCGCCGCATGGATAGAGGTTCTGCCAAGCCAACCATTGAAGAGAGAAGACGGGTGCCCCACCACATGATCGACATACGGGATCCCGATGAATATTTTTCAGCGGGAGATTACGTGAGAGAGGGGCGAGAATCCATAGAAAAGATTCTTGAAAAGGGCTTGATTCCCCTTGTGGTCGGAGGAACAGGGATGTATATTCGGTTGCTGCTTGGGGGCATCGTCGATTCATCCCCTTCGGACATGGGATTACGTGAGAAACTCAAGCAGGAAGAGGAAGACAGCGGTCCTGGCACCCTTTTTGAGAGGCTGGTCCGAGTCGATCCAGAGTCTGCGGGACGGATACCAGCCGGCAATCTCTTCAGGATAGTTCGTGCGCTGGAGGTATTCGAGTTGACAGGGAGGACGCTTTCGCAGCTCCAGCGGGAACACGCGTTTCAGGACAGGCCGTACCGGTCTCTTTTCGTAAGTCTTTCTCCGGACAGGTCTCTTTTGTACGAACGGATTGAGAACCGGGTTGACAGTATGATAAGAGGTGGGCTGTTGGATGAGGTGAGTCAACTTTGCCGCGACGGCTATGGTATGGACCTGAAGTCCATGCAATCATTGGGCTATTGGCACATGGGCATGGTCCTTTCCGGAGCGGCGGACATGGCTGAGGCTGTGAGGCTCATGAAGAGGGACACGCGGCGATACGCCAAAAGGCAGTTGACTTGGTTTCGTTCCGAACCCGGAGTTTTATGGCGAGATTCCGAGGATATGGTCGGGATCGAAGTGATTGTTTCTGATTTTCTCGGGCATTGATGGGTAATCCGAGAATGTTTCCCCTGGACTTAGACGCCGCGGGGAGCCGTATGGCGTTTAACCTTGGGATGAACTGCACGGGGGTGAGGAAATGCCGAAGACACATTTTAATATTCAAGACCAGTTTCTCAACCAGGTCCGAAAAGCGAGAATAGAAGTGGAGGTGGTCCTCCTTTCGGGAGACGGCGTCAAAGGTTACGTGCGGAGTTTCGACAGCTTCTGCATCATCATTGAAGATGCGCAGGAAGTAAGGCTGCTCTACAAGCACGCTCTCAGTTTGATCCGTCCAGCAGACGCGGGTGTCAAGATACCCGGGCTTGTGTGAGTAGCGGTGCAGTCGTTGTTGGTGCTGAACATCCTGATGACGCGGCCTTGCCTTTGCAAAAGTATTCCTCATGCTTCTCGGTATGGCTGTTAAAGTGAGAAGCCTTGCCGAGTTCAAGGCCTATCCGGAAAAAAATGTCGCCCCCCGTCTTAGGGCCACAGTGATGAATTCCGTATGCTCAACGCATGTCACTTGAGCCCGATTCCAACTCTATTCCCACCGGACAGTGGTCCGAACCCATGACTTCCGGGAGAATGAATGCAGCCCTCACCGAATTGAGCATCTCAACGGTGACGAACACGTAGTCGATTCTCCAGCCGGTGTTCCGCTCCCTGGCCCTGCTCTTCAGGTCCCACCAGCTATAATGGACCGCATCCCCATGAAAATTCCTAAAGGTGTCCACGTAGCCCCGGTCCACCGCTTTGTCCATCCACTCGCGCTCAATGGGCAAAAAACCCGATACCTTGGAGTTTTCTTTCGGGCGGGCTAGATCAATCTCATTGTGGGCCGTATTCACATCACCTACGAAGATGAGCCGAGGCACCTGCTTACGCAAAGCTTCCAGATGGTCAAGGAAGGCATCGTAAAAGTCCATCTTGAACTGCAGCCGCTCTGGCCCTGACTTGCCATTGGGAAAATACACGTTGAACAGGGTAAAGTTCCTGAAATCCAGCCGAATGAGTCGCCCCTCATCATCAAACCTGGGGATTCCCATTCCGGTTTGGCTATCAAGAGGCTCCTCTTTTGTGTAAACAGCAACTCCGCTGTAACCCTTTTTCTTGGAGGAGTGCCAGTAGGAGAAATATCCCGGTGGGCGGATCAGGTCTTCAGAAAGTTGCTCCGGCGCGGCCTTGGTCTCCTGAAGGCAGAGGATGTCAGGTGAGGCTGCCTTGAGCCAGTCCAGGAAGCCTTTCTTATGGACTGCCCGGATTCCGTTCACGTTCCAACTCAGGATCTTGATGGTTTTGGGCATGGCAAATGGTGCAGGCGAATGGAAAGACAAGAGACATTGGAGATTTTCTTGGTGCCGAAGGCCGGACTCGAACCGGCACGAGCTTTCGCCCGCCACCCCCTCAAGATGGTGTGTCTACCAAATTCCACCACTTCGGCACAGGACTAATTTAGATAAGAAAAACCGGTTAGTCAATATGAAAGAATGGCGAGTGAGAGTGAAGAATCATGACATGCCTTATTTTATTTATTAGAATTAAAAATCAATTATTTTAATGATTAATTTTATAAATATCAAGTTAAAAATAGCTTGACATCGGAACATCTTGGTTATAATCTTTTTTTCAGGCGACATTAATTTTAAGGAACGCTCGGCTCCGCCGATCTTGGATTTCTCTCCTGCGGATCATCGCGCGCATGAACTGCGCGAGACCGGGTCAAAGGCATTTGCGGAGCGATGTCCAGTCGCCGGAGCGTTGCGGATCGGAAGCAAGATTTGCATGTCCCGGTCATGGTACAGGAAATGCTCCATGCCACCCAACCCCGGACGGCAGGGGTATACCTGGATGGCACTCTCGGCGCATGCGGATATGCAGAAGCGATCCTCAATGCATCGTGCCCGGACAGCATTGTAGTGGGATTGGACCTGGACCCTCAAGCCATCTGCCGCGCGCAGAAGAGACTAGACAAATACGGGGATCGATTCAGAGCGATACACGGAGGATTTCACCACACACGGAGCATTCTTGAGGCTCAAGGTATCACGGCTATTGACGGGGCCGTTCTTGACCTGGGGCTGTCTTCGGACCAGTTGGAGTCCCCGGAAAGAGGCTTTAGTTTTCGTCTCCAGGGTCCCCTCGATATGAGATTTGACAACACATCCGGAGACACGGCACTCAGTTACTTAGAAGTAATTTCTACTAATAAACTTGAAGAAATACTTGCAACCTACGGTCAGGAAAGGTATTGCAAGAAACTAGCCCGCGTGATGCTCGACGCGTTAAACCGTGGGGACATCGTGACGACAAATGACCTTGCGCAAGTTGTTTCATCTTTCATGGGAAAGCGACGGGGAAGGATTCATCCAGCAACGAGGACATTCCAGGCATTGAGGATCGCTGTTAACAGGGAAATGGAAAATCTGGCAGAGGGACTTGAACAAATCCCGGAGTTCTTACAGCCCGGCGCGCGTTTGTGTGTAGTTTCCTACCATTCACTGGAGGACCGACAGGTGAAGATCTCTTTCAGGCAAAAGGGCACAGACCGGGAAAGGTGGAAGGTCATCACGCCGAGGCCTTTGAGACCGTCCCCCGGAGAGGTGCGAGAGAATCCTCGTGCCCGTTCTGCTGTCATGCGAGTTTTGGAAGCCTCGGCAGGACCGATGAGAGGCGAAGCGGTATGAGTTCTATGAGTTGCCAAAATTTCTATCCGAATGAAACACGATTTTACCCTGGTGAATCCACCCAACCCCCTTTGCCAAGGGGGGAACAAGGCGGGATTTACAAACCGAAAGAGACAATAATTTTGACACAGTTTCTCAGGAGCAGCGAGATTCGTGGCTGTTGATGCAAAACTATCGAACCAGGCTGATGAATTTTTTGCGTGGGTTTTCCACTGGGAACTTACAAAGGCTGAAGTTCGTCGTGCAGTCGTTTTTATCGGGGCGTGCCTGGCTGCGGCATTACTTTTTCTGGGTCTTTTTTACGTATGGACCCGGATGCAGCAGGTCCAGGTCGGCTACGAAATATCGAGCCTGGAGGCAAAGAACAGGGACCTGAAAAACCGTAAACACGAACTTATGTTGGAGATTGCCTCACAGCAATCTCCCGGTGAGCTTGAAAAAAAGGCCAGGAAGCAGGGGCTCACATTCCCGGCGATGGGAAAGATAGTCCATGTACCGTAATGCCAAACCGATAAATTGGGTCTCATTCCGCATTGCTTTTGTCGCTTTTTTTTTCGCAGTGGGAACCGTCTTACTCCTGGTTCGGGCTTACCGGCTCCATGTAGCGGATGCTGAAATGCTCAAGAAGAGGGCCGACAAGCAGAGAACCATGGTGTTGCACCTGGAGGCGAGGCGAGGAATGATCCTGGACCGGTCCGGTGAGCAGATGGCAGCCAGTTTGGAGGTACATTCCGTTTACGCCAGGCCTCGAAGGATCAGTGAGAAAAGCCGGACTGCCAAGAGGCTCGCGGAAATCCTGGAAATGGACCAGAAAACTCTTATGGGCAAGATGCAGGAAGACAAAGCTTTTGTTTGGATTCAGCGCAGGGTATCGCCGCTCATCGCTGAAAAAGTGAAACGGGCCGATCTTGAAGGAGTATTCACTGCCACGGAGTACCAGCGTTTTTACCCATTCAAGGATCTTGCCGCTCATGCCTTGGGATTTGCAGGGATCGATTCGAGCGGCCTTGAGGGATTGGAGCTTGGCTACGATGTGGATCTGAAGGTGGACCCGATTCCTGTGACTGCGCAGAGGGATGCTCTTGGGCGGCCGGTTATGTTGGCAGCCTTCGGGCAGGACCCCAAGAGGCGAGACCTTCATCTGACTCTGGACCGCAACATACAGTATGTGGTCGAGCGGGAGCTGCAGGACGCAGTGCTGAAAGTCAAGGCAAAAAGCGGCGCTGCCGTAGTGTTGAATGCCGACACCGGGGAAATCCTTGCCTTGGCCATTCGACCCACCTACAACCTGAACGTTTTCTCCAAGGCCTCTGCCGGTGTCCGAAGGAATCGCTGTGTGGCAGATACGTTTGAGCCGGGATCCACCTTCAAGGTATTTCTCGCGGCCACGGTCCTGGATCTGGACAGAGTATCACCGGGTGAAAAATTTGACTGTCTCAATGGGCTCTACCGGTATAACGGGGCCGAGATCCACGACATAGTGCCTCACGGCAGGCTTTCTTTTGATGAGGTGATGATTCACTCGAGCAACATCGGCGCAGTGAAGATTTCGGAAAAACTTTCCAAAAGTGAATTTTACAGGGCACTCACCGGCTTCGGTTTCGGTTCGATCACCAGCATTGATCTGCCTGGAGAGCGGCCCGGCCTCTTGCCCCTTCCGAGCCGCTGGTCGGTCCTTACCAAGGCCAACATTGGTTTCGGGCAGGGAATAAGCGTGACGCCGATCCAACTCTGTGCAGCTTTTGCAGCGGCAATCAACGGCGGTTTTCTCTATAAGCCTCACCTCATGAAAAGAATCACCAACGTGCTGGGAGAGACGGTCAGAGAAAATTCGCCGGTTCTCGTCCGCAGGGTTATCAAGCAGTCTACTTCGCAGCGCCTAGTGTCAGTACTCAGGCAGGTTGTGCAGGACGGCACGGGAAAGGCCGCGGCCATACCCGGTGTGGATGTGGTAGGGAAGACCGGCACCGCACAAAAGGCTGATCCGTCGGGTGGCTATTCGGAAGACCGGTATGTCGCATCGTTCGTGGGCGCGCTCATGGACACGAAACCCCGGGTGGTGATTCTGGTCCTTCTGGATGAACCCGCGGTCAAAAAGAGGACCGGCGGCAAAATAGCAGCTCCCGTGTTCAGCACTATCGGTCGGGCCGTCGTTGGTCTGTGCGGGGGGAAACCTACTGAATCCGGGCTGGTTGCTTCTACGACCGCCACGGACTACGGCAAGACCGATACGATTCAGCTTCAAGGCATTCCAGTACGCAAAGGGCCGGGGCCTCGAGAGTGGATTTTGCCTGACCTGAAGGGCCTCGATATGCGCCAGGTGCTCGATGTGTGTGGGAAGATCAAGTGTGATGCCTCGTTTCAGGGATCCGGCTTAGCTGTGGGCCAGGAGCCTAAACCCGGCAGCATCTTGAAAGAGGGGGCCCCTCTTACGGTCTCCTTTGACGGACAAGCATCGTGAAGTGTGAACTCAAAAATGTTTTGGCGATCCTTGAAGGAGCGGTGCTCGAAGGGGATCCCTTCATCTCGGTGAGCGGACTGACTCACGACAGCCGGAAGGTGCGACCTGGATGGCTCTTCGTTGCGATTCCCGGTGAGACCAGCGATGGCCATGACTATATTGAGCAGGCAATCGCTTCCGGCGCGGCAGCGGTCCTGGCCGAGCATCCGGTTGGGCCTGGAATTGCCGGTGTCCCGCGGATACAGGTGGATGATACCCGGAGGGTCCTTGGTAGGGTTGCTTCCCTGATTTACGGCAGACCTGCTTCACGGATGGTTGTGGTAGGCATCACGGGGACAAACGGTAAGACTACCCTGACTTTCCTCCTGGAATCAGTGCTTTTAGCAGCAGGTTTACGTCCAGGAGTGATAGGGACTATTTCGTACCGCTGGGGCGGCAGAGAATATGCAGCCGGCCATACGACTCCCGAGGCTTCGGACCTGCAGCGGATGCTCGCAGACATGGCTGCCGATGGGGTTACCCATGCGCTCCTGGAGGTCTCGTCACATGGCCTCCATAGTGGACGGCTCGAAGGATGCGACTTCGACCTGGGGGTTTTTACAAATCTTACCCAGGACCATCTGGACTACCACGGAAATCTTGAAGAGTATTACCAGGCGAAAAAAATTCTTTTCAGCAGACTTCTCCCGTTGTCATGCAGGACCAAGAATGCACATGCTGTAGTCAACCTGGATGACCCGTATGGTGTGAGACTTGCCCGAGAGATACCAGGCATACCCGTAACCGGGTACGGCACGGAATCCGGCTGCACAGTACATCCACACAAGGTTTCTTTGACTGCGGAGGGTATTTCTGGAACGGTTGTCGATGGATCGGGGTCTGTTCACGTTCAGTCCCGTCTTACCGGGGCATTCAACCTTCTGAACATCCTGGCTGCTGTTGCGGTCTCGGAAAGGCTTCACATCCCCAAGGAAGCCGTGAGTAGAGGAATAGAGGCTGTGGAGGTGGTGCCCGGCAGGCTTGAGCGTGTGCCGTCGGAAAGAGGGAACATTTTCGTAGATTATGCTCACACTCCTGACGCCCTTAAGAACGTGCTGGAGGCCCTCGTCAAGTTTCGGGTGGGCCGAATAGTAACGGTGATGGGGTGCGGTGGGGATAGAGACAGGACCAAGCGACCGATCATGGGCAAGGAAGCCGCGCAAGGGAGTGACTTTGTAGTGGTCACGTCGGACAACCCTCGAACCGAGGAGCCGATGGACATAATTCACCAGGTGGAGAACGGGGTCATTGCTCAAGGGTTTGCTCGGTGCTCGGAAGAGTTTAACGGATCGCCCCTGAAGTCCGGGCACTACGTGGTGATTCCTGATCGCCGGGAAGCCATCGCGTTTGCCGTGAAACGTCTCCAAGACAGGGACATCCTGCTGGTGGCCGGCAAGGGACATGAGACCTACCAGGAAATTGGCATCATTCGATATCCGTTTGACGACCGGGAAGTTCTCCGTGAAGAGTTGACAAAACTGGAAGAGGCTTCGCAACCGCAAAGGCAACAAACATGAGAGCCGAAGGCGGACCCTATACGACAACCGACATAGTACGGGCTTGCACAGGCACACTGCTTCGAGGCGAGCATGGTACGACCTTCGATGCTATATCGACCGATTCGAGAGACATAAGGAAAAACGACCTGTTCGTACCACTGCGAGGTACGAACTTTGACGGACATGATTTTCTCTTTCCGGCCCTGGAAGCCGGAGCCAGAGGAAGCCTGGTGGACCGCGATGCCGACAGGGAAATCCCCGAAAATCTCACCAACCTTGTCCTGATCCAGGTTCAGGACACCCTCCGAGCTTTATCCGATCTTGCATCAGCCCACCGTCAGAAATATCACACCCCCCTGATCGCGGTCACCGGCTCTTCCGGCAAAACCACCGTCAAGGAGATGATTGCGGCCGTCTTGAGACGGTCGCATCGTCCCCTGGTTTCAGAAGGAAATCTAAACAATCTTATTGGGTTGCCCATGACCGTGCTGAACATGGGTCGCCGGCACACCGCAGCGGTTGTGGAAGCCGGAATAAACAGAATCGGAGAAATGGAGTCTCTTGCCCTGGCAGCGTCTCCCAACACGGCAGTGATTACGACAATAGGCCCGGTACATCTGGAGGGTCTGAAATCCATGGAGAACATCGCCAGGGAGAAATTTATGCTTGTGAGGGCTCTGTCTTCGGAAGGAACAGCAGTATTGCCTCACAATGAGAGGTACCTGGCCCCATTCGTCAGGGATTGCAAAGCTCGGGTAGTGACATTTGGTGTGGAGAACGGAGATTTTCGAGCTTCCGAAATAAGACATGGCCAACCGACCGTATTCGAGATGATATGCCCGGCAGGAAGGCAGGAAATCGTATTGCGTATTCAGGGTCTCCATAATGTCTCTAATGCCCTGGCAGCCGCTGCGGCCTCGTTGTCCGTGGGAATGAGCTTGAGGGATGTAGCTGAAGGTCTGAACGACTGTATGCCGCCGGCACTGAGAATGGAAATGGTCAGCCTTCCTGGGAAGCGCAGCCTGATGCGTGACTGTTACAACGCGAATCCTCAATCTGTGAATGCTGCCTTGGAGGTTTTAGCCTCAGGCAGTCCAGGATCAAACAAATTGGCAATCCTGGCTGACATGATGGAACTCGGGGAACATACGGAAAGGCTCCACGAGGAAGTGGGAAGACGCTCTGCGGAACTTGGTATCCAGAGGATCATATTTGTGGGAGCGTTCGGGCGGTTTTTCTCCAAAGGTTTCATTTCAGCCGGAGGAGATAGACGAGTCCTGAACGTTGTCCCGGACAAAGAGGCTGCATGGGAAGTTATCAGTCCGGATCTCAAAAACTTCGAAATTATTTTGGTCAAAGGTTCCCGAGCGATGAAGATGGAGTTCATTGCCGACCGTATATTGCAGGAGAATTAGCCCATGCTCTACCATCTGCTTTATCCTTTGGGCGCCCATTCGATCCTGTTCAATGTATTCAAGTACATTACTTTCAGGGCGATCATGGCTACTCTGACTGCCCTGATCATCAGTTTCCTGCTTGGAGGCCCGCTGGTGGAGTATCTCCGGACATTCCAGATCGGCCAGATGATAAGGACAGACGGTCCTAAGAGCCATTTCGAGAAAAGTGGGACCCCGACCATGGGAGGGCTTCTGATCCTTTTCGCCATGACCTTTTCCTGTTTGCTCTGGACTCGTCTGGACAACCTTTATTTCTGGATTGTGCTCGGGGTCACGTTGAGCTATGGGGCCATAGGATTCCTGGACGATTACCTCAAGATCATACGGAAGAACCACAAGGGGCTCAGCGGCAAAAAGAAGCTGTCCAGCCAGCTCTTCATAGGAGTGCTGATAGGGTTTGTGCTTTGGATGGACCCGGGGTTTAAGACCACCATGGCCGTGCCGTTTTTTAAAAATTTCAATCCGGACCTGGGGATATGGTACATACCGTTCGCGGCCCTGGTAATAGCCGGTTCTTCCAATGCGGTCAATCTGACCGACGGGCTTGACGGGCTGGCAATCGGGCCTGTCATGATCTGTGGTGCGACCTATTTGCTTTTTGCCTACATTGCGGGACATCTCAAACTCGCCCAGTATCTTCAGGTGACGTATGTCCCCGGCGCCGGCGAACTCTGTGTGGTCTGCGGAGCCATGCTGGGGGCTGGAATGGGATTTCTCTGGTACAACGCCTATCCTGCCGAGGTCTTCATGGGGGACGTGGGCTCCCTAGCTCTTGGCGGGCTCTTAGGATCTGTCGCGGTGGTTACCAAGCACGAGATCCTCTTGGTGATTGCCGGTGGAGTATTTGTCATCGAAGCAGTGTCGGTCATCCTGCAGGTAGCTTCTTTCAAGACTACCGGCAAACGGATTTTCAACATGGCCCCGATACATCACCATTTCGAACTGAAAGGGTGGCCGGAACCCAAAGTGATTGTGAGGTTCTGGATTATCTCTATTGTTTTTGCACTCATGGCGGTCAGCACCTTGAAGCTGCGCTAGCGTCCCGGGAGACAACACATGGACAGCTTTAAAGAGAATTGTGCGAATATTGACAATGACGACTCTCAATCAAGAGATTTACCCGGCCGCTTTCCTGGAGCCCAGCTTTATTGTTGCGCTTACGCTTTCACAGGCAGACGTGCGTACCGGGAACGTCCCGAAAGGTATGTGCCGGCCAGGGATAAAACCGATGAGTGCAGACTTGTTTTCAGGAGTGAGTAATGGGCCAAAATGCCCAAGCTCAAACTGAAGCCGCTGAGCCGAAAAGAGGTTACGGACCCGATCCGTTTCTCTTGACGGTAATCGTCCTGATCCTTGCCATTGGGATCGTGATGGTGACCTCCGCTGGGTACATCATCGCATCCGGCAAGTTCGGCGATGGCTTTTATTATACGAAGAAGCAGGGGTTTTCCATGATCATCGGATTGGTGCTCATGTACCTTTTTTCTCGGGTGAACCCCTCTTTTTGGAAAATAGCTGCCGCACCTGTTCTGGGTTCTGGAATAATTCTGTTGATCCTGGTTTTCATTCCCGGGATAGGAGCTGAACTGGGAGGCTCGCATCGGTGGTTACGCTTGCCTTACGGGTTCTATCTGCAGCCTTCGGAGCTGATTAAGTATGCCGTAATAATTTTTTTCGCTCGCTCACTTGCAAAGAAGGGTGAAGGTATACGGGACTTTGCCGTGGGGCTATTACCTCATCTTTTGGTCATGGGTGTGGTGGTTTTCTTGGTGCTCATTCAACCTGATTTCGGTTCGGCCGTTATCGTAACCATTGTAGGGTTCATGATGCTTTTCGTTGCCGGTGTCCGGCTTCAGCACCTGTTGGGTATTGCTATCCTGTGCTTGCCTTTTCTCTTCCACATAGCCATTAGCGCCCAGTACCGCATGTCCAGGCTCAAAAGTTTCCTTGACCCCTGGAGTGATCCTCTGAATTCTGGATTTCAGATCATACAAAGTCTGGTGGCCTTCGGCTGCGGGGGGTTATGGGGAGTGGGAATCGGACAAGGCATTCAGAAGCTATTCTACCTTCCCCAGCCGCATACGGACTTCATCTTTTCCGTGGTAGGGGAGGAGTTGGGTCTGTTCGGGGTCGCCTTGTTGATCATCCTTTTTTATCTGCTGATCTGTCGGGGACTAGTGACGGCCATCAGGAGCGGGGACGAGTTTCACCGGTACCTGGCATTCGGCATCACGTCTCTGATCGGTCTCCAGGCAATGGTCAACATGGCCGTGGCCATGGGAATGTTGCCGACCAAGGGGCTTCCTTTGCCTCTTGTGTCACTGGGCGGAACTTCTTTGATCATGAACCTGTCCGGCCTTGGGATCCTGATGGCCATAACCAGGGCCCAGGGCCGTTCACTCGGAGAAAAACAATGAGACTCATTATTGCAGGCGGTGGAACGGGCGGCCATCTGTTCCCTGCACTGGCCATTGCCCGAGCAATGAGAGCCATGGACCCGGAGGCAAACATAATGTTTGTAGGAACCCGCCACGGCATAGAGTCCCGCATCATACCGGAATCGGGCTTTCCCCTCAGATTCATTCGTGCAAGGGGAATAAGAAAAACAGGGCTCATCAATACTCTATCAGCAGGCCTCGAAATACCTCTGGGAGTGGTGCAATCCTTCTCTATTATTCGAAAATTCCGGCCTGGCTTCGTCTTGGGTGTGGGAGGATACGCTTCCGGCCCAACCTTGGCCGCGGCTGTCATAATGAGGATACCGACGGCGATCCAGGAGCAGAATTCCGTGATGGGCACCACAAACCGTTTGCTGTCTGGGTTTGTAGATCGTATTTTCACTTCCTGGCAGGTAACTGAGCCTGCACCCCCTCAGAACAAGACCGTGGTGGCCGGCAATCCGGTGAGAGAGGATTTGTTCCAAAGCCTGCCCGGAGAGCTTGATTTAGACAGATTCAAAATCCTGGTCTTTGGAGGTTCCCGTGGGGCGAGGAGCATTAATCTTGCGTTAGCGGAAAACCTCGACGTGCTTCAACCCCTGGCAGGCCGTATCAGGATCCTGCACCAGACGGGACAGAGGGCGGTTGAAGACATAAAACGTGCGTACGATGAGGCAGGGATCCAGGCTGATGTCCGGGAGTTCATCCACGAGATGGGACCGGCTTACCACTGGGCGAACCTGGTAGTCTGCCGGAGCGGCGCGAGTTCACTTGCAGAGATT
>Ga0194057_10000154_pt1 | contig 33536 bp, 28 predicted proteins | sample SepL4415m_MetaG_FD_155474 | JGI IMG/M metagenome (GOLD analysis project Ga0194057, IMG submission 155474) | Anoxic zone freshwater microbial communities from boreal shield lake in IISD Experimental Lakes Area, Ontario, Canada - Sep2016-L442-15m | ecosystem: Environmental > Aquatic > Freshwater... | reverse complement strand
GAGCAAGTGAGTTGTCCGACATGGTGACCCCCGAGAAGTCGTTGGAGACGTGGGGGAAGGTGTCGCAGTGTGTGCCGGGGTGGCCTCAGCTTGGAAAAATCATTACGGAGTTGGCGTGACGCTCTTACCCGTGCTGCTGCGGCTGCTGCCAACAGCGTTCACTGCCTGCACCTTGCATGTGTAGCTCTTGCCCGGCGTGAGTCCGGGCACCACCATCGGCGACGAAGTGCCCGTGGCAACCACAGGTGAGGCGGCTCCGGCGGTGGTCGACACGCACGTGGTGGTGTAGATCGTTACGGCTGAGCCGCCATTCGCGAGCGACGCGCTAAACGTAACCGTGGCGCTCGACGATGCGGCTGCAGCGCCGAGGTTGATGGGTGCGCTGGGCACGGTGCGTGGTGTAGCCACTGTGGCGCTTGACGCGGTTCCTGTTCCGGCTGCATTCTTGGCCGCCACGGTGCACGAGTACTGCGTGCCGTTGGTTAAGCCCATTAGGCCAGAGGTTGTGGCGGACGACGAGGCCTTCTTGGTGGTCACCGTGGTGCCGTCAGTACACGAAACGACGTAGCCCTTAATGGGAGCGCCGCCGTTGTCCGAAGGTTCTGACCACGTGATGTTGAGTCGGCGGTTTGTGGCCACAATCTCTGGCGCATCGGGCGCCGATGGCGTGGTGCGTGGGGTTACGGTCTTTGCTGCTGTTGCAGTTCCGAGGCCCACCGAGTTTTCTGCCGACACGATGCATGAATACTCAACGCCGTTGATCAGGCCCACCACCGTCCATGGGCTGCTGGTCAAGGTGTTGACCACAGTTTGTTGTCCGGGTGCAGCGCACGACGTTGTGTAGCCAAGGATGGTTGAACCGCCGTCATTCGCAGGAGCGTTCCACGTGAGCGCTGCCGAGCCGTTCAACGGGCGCACCGAGAAGCTGCGGGGAGCTCTGGGAACGTCTGCCAGGAACGACGGCGGCGGCACGATGGGAGGCATGCGATAGAGCAGCTTGTTTGGGTCGCCCGCACCCACCGACAGCACGCCAACAGTTGCGGTGGTGTCGAGCGCAGTCCAGATTTGCGCGGGGGTCGCGGTAGGGGTGAGTTCAAGGAATCGAGCGACAACGCCGGCCACGTGCGGCGTTGCCATCGAGGTTCCGCTGATCACCCTGTGTGCAGTAGACGAACCGATCCACGCCGACAAGATGTCGACACCCGGAGCAAAGATGTCGACGCATGAACCGTGGTTGGTGAAGGAGGCCGCGTGGTCGTCACTCGTTGAGGCCGCCACCGTGATGGCCGCGGTGACATCGGCGGGGCTCTCATTGCAGGCATTGGCGTTGTCGTTGCCGGCTGACACGACCACCGGGATGCCAGCGGCGATCACGGTGGCGACGGCGTTATCGAGTGCGGTCGACAGCGACCCGCCGAGGCTGAGGTTGACCACTGCGGGTCCAGGATGCAACGCGTGGTCGGCGAGCACGAAATCGAGTCCGCTGATGATGTCGCTGTCGGTCGACGTGCCATCGCACTGAAACACCTTCACGGGGACCAGCGACACTTGCTTGGCAACGCCATACGTCGTGCCGCCGAGTGTGGCGGCAACGTGGGTGCCGTGACCGTTGCAGTCTTCGACGCTCGCCGTCTCGTCGACCGATGCGCCGGGCACACCGGTGAAGTCAACGTATGAACTGCGCACGATGCGGGCGTTGAACTCGGTATGGGCAGTGTTGATGCCGGTGTCGAGGACATAGGCGGTGACACCGGAACCGGTGGTGGTATACGAGTATCCGCCGTTGAGTGGCAGGTTGCGCTGATCAATGCGGTCGAGCCCCCATGGCGGACTGACCTGATCGACTGCGGCCTTCACCACGTTGTCGGAGTGAATGCTCAGCACATCGGGGTCCTTGCGAAGGCGAGCGAGATCGGTTGCGGAAAGCGTGGCGGCAAAGCCATCGATGGCGTGGCTCCACACATCGGTGACGTCGGTGCCTATGCGCAACTCGTCGGCCACTGTTTGGTTGAGACCGCGTTCGGTCTTGAACCGAACGATGTATTGAGCCGTCAGCGCGGTGAACCCAGAACTTGATGTGCCTAAGGAAGTGGATGGTCCGGGCGGCGAGACCGCCACCCCAGGAATGCTCGCTGCGTTGCTCGTGGAACCAGCGGCGACGACGAGCAGCGCGGCCAAACTGAGCGCACCAGCTGTAAACCGAACGTTTCTCTTGTACACGTCAACCCCCAAACGAACGCGGCTATGCAGCCGCAAGCGCGAACAATCAATTTGTCGGGGGGACAAACGCTGATGCTAGTCCCTGATGGGCTGGTTTGGATAGGACGAAATTGCGTTCTGACACGGCATCGGGTCGGGTTGGGCCACCACACTGGGACCATGACTGCTCACGACGGATCACCCGGTGCTTTGCCCGTGACCGACCTTGCTCGTGCCATTGGTTGGTTGGCGTCGGCGCGTCGAGTGGTGGTGCTCACCGGCGCGGGTATCTCAACCGACTCGGGCATCCCCGACTTTCGCGGTCCCAACGGCGTGTGGACCAAGAATCCTCAGGCCGAAAAAGCGGCCACGCTGCAGCACTATCTAGCCGACCCCGACGTGCGCCGCTCGGCATGGCAGAGCCGACTGAACAGCGCGGCGTGGAGTGCTGAGCCGAACGAGGGTCATCGCCAATTGGTTGCGCTCGAACGGCGTGGTCAACTGCTGCGACTCGTGACCCAAAACGTTGATGAACTCCACCAACGCGCCGGTCATGAGCCTCATATGGTGCTTGAGGTTCACGGCACGATGCGCACGAGCATCTGTTGGACCTGCGGCGATCGTCGGCCAATGCTCGAAACACTCGAGCGAGTACGCGTTGGCGAACACGATCCTCATTGTTTGGTGTGCAACGAGAACGGAGTGGTCGGCGTGCTGAAAAGTGACACGATTAGCTTCGGGCAGGCATTGGTTCCCGAGGTCATCGACGCAGCGTTGCAAGCGGCCCAAGACTGCGATGTGTTGCTGGCTATTGGCACGTCGCTGCAGGTCTTCCCGGCCGCCAACATGGTGCCTCGCGCGCGGGCGGCTGGCTCAAAGGTCATCATCGTCAACGGTGAGCCCACCAAGATGGATCACTTCGCCGACGCGGTGTTGCTCGGATCAATCTCTGAGATGCTCGCTGCGCTGATCGGCGGATGATCGGCGGTTGACCGCGGTTGACCCACCACGAACACGTCCGGTAGCAAATCCCGACCATTTCGGTAGGCTTTCGCCCATGCCTACGTTCCGTGACTTGCTTGCCAAGGCCAAAGCCGAAATCAACGAAATCGACACGGCCACCGCCGAGGCGCGTATCGCGGCCGGTGGGGTCACCGTGCTCGATGTGCGTGAACCCGACGAGTTCGATCAGGGTGCGCTCGCTGGCGTGATCCATATTCCTCGTGGCCACCTCGAGGCGCAGATCGAAAACCGCATTGTCGATAAGAACGCGCCGGTCATTGCGTATTGCGCCGGTGGCGTGCGATCGGCGTTTGCCACCAGCACCTTGCAACAGCTCGGCTACACCGACGTCGTGTCGATGGCCGGCGGCTTTGGTAAGTGGAAAGACGAAGGCCGTGCGTGGTCGAAGCCAGTGGTGCTCACGCCCGAACAGCGCGACCGTTATCAGCGTCACCTGTTGCTGCCCGAAGTGGGCACCGAAGGTCAGGCCAAACTGCTCGGGTCGCGCGTGCTGCTGTTGGGCGCCGGCGGTCTCGGTTCGCCAGCGGCGTTGTATCTCGCTGCTGCTGGTGTTGGCACGTTGGGCATTGTCGACATGGACGAAGTCGATGCCTCAAACTTGCAGCGCCAGATCTTGCACAACCTCGATCGCATCGGCGACCGCAAGGTAGATAGCGCAAAGAAGACCCTCACCTTGCTGAACCCCGATGTCAACGTGGTTACCTACGACACGCGGCTCGACGCCAGCAACATCATCGACATCATCAGCGGCTACGACGTGATTGTTGATGGCGCCGACAACTTCCCCAGCCGTTACCTACTCAACGACGCATCGGTGAAGCTTGGTATTCCGGTTGTGCACGGCAGCATCTTCCGGTTCGAGGGCATGGTCAGTGTGTTCGATCCAAAGAATGGTCCTACGTACCGCGACATGGTGCCCGAGGCGCCGCCCGCCGAGTTGGCACCGAGCTGCGCCGAAGCCGGAGTGCTCGGCGTGTTGCCCGGCATCGTCGGCTCAATCCAGGCGCTCGAGGTCATCAAGCTGTTGCTCAACTTGGGCGAAGGCCTGTCGGGACGCATCTTGGCAATCGACACCACCGACATGAGCTTCCGTACGTTCAAGCTCAAGGCCGACCCCAACAACTGGGTCACGTGGGCTAACCGCGACCAGATTGAGGTGCACGACCTCGACGGCCTGTGCGCCCCGTGGACGCACTGAGTCGGTTTGCTTGCTGAGCTGTTGCTCAGTCGAACAAGTCGGGGTCGGTGCGACAGATTTCTTGCCAGAGAGGCGAGAAGCTGAACCATCCGGCTAACGGATACCCAGTTTGCTTCTGCGTGTATTCGGCATATTCGGGCTTGATCAGATGCGGCGTGCCTGCGGCCATTGCGAGCAATTGTGCTTGGCAACTGCGCTCCATGCTGATGAACCAGAACGCTGCTTCGTCGACGCTTTGACCAACCGTGAACAGACCATGGTTTTGGTGGATGGCCGCTTTGCCGGTGGGGAACTTTGCGGCCAACTCGCGACCTGCCTCAACTTCGAACACCACGGCGCCGCCCTGCTCTGAGATCACGGTGTGGTCGTCGTAGAAGATGCACGAGTCTTGGGTGATGGGGTCGAGCTTGATACCCAAGCTGCTGAAGGCCTTGCCGTGTACTGAGTGGCTATGTGCCGCTGCGACGACATCGGGACGGGCCTCGTGGATTGCCGCATGAATCACGAACGCGGCTCGGTTCACGGGGGAGTTGCCGTAGACCACGTCGCCCGAATGGTTCACCAAGATGAGGTCGCTCACGCTCATGTGTCGGAAGCTCTTGCCGAATGGATTCACCCAGAAACAATCGGGGAACTCAGGGTCGCGCACGGTGATGTGTCCGGCGACGCCCTCGCCAAATCCGAGTCGACCAAAGATGCGCAACGCGCCAGCAAGCTTCTGTTTGCGTTCGGCGCGCTCTTCTTCAACCGTGGCGAATGTGGGTGGCAACAAGTTGAGCCCAACCTGTCGAGGGCTGAGTTCTACGCCGTCGATGGAGCGGCTTCCGTTTTCGGTAATGGCCATCCCGCGAGCATACGCATGTTGGCCGGGGTGGCAAGGCTTGAACCACAACTCGCGCTGATCGCGCTGTCGGGGGCGCTGGTACGCGAGGATCGCAACATGAACACAGAGATCTCGCCGTCGACGATTGCTCCCCCTGCCGCGAACTACGCGCACGCAGTGCTGGTCGAAAGCCCGACGCGCACCTTGTACACATCGGGTGTGGTGCCGGTAGCTCCCGACGGCTCGGTGCCACAGGGAATTCGTGACCAGACCGAAGTGGTGTGGGCGAACATCGTGGCGATCTTGGCTGAGGCCTCGATGACCGTGAACGACATCGTCTCAATCACTACCTACGTGGTGAACAGCGAGCCCTTGGCCGACATCATGGCGGTGCGCGACCGCGTTCTCGATGGACGTCGAGTGGCCAGCACCCTCGTGACGGTGCCTGCCTTGGCCCGCCCTGCATGGCGGCTTGAGATCGCAGTGATCGCCGCGGTTTAGCGGCAGCGCCTGTTGCGCCGTACGCTCATGGTTCGTGAGCGACAACAAGATGACGGACTCGGGTATCGAGATCAAGGCCCTCTACGACGCGAGTGACCTCGCCAATTGGGATCCGGCCACCCAACTCGGAGCGCCTGGCGAGGCGCCCTACACCCGTGGTGTGTACCCCACGATGTACCGAGGCAAGTTGTGGACCATGCGCCAGTACGCCGGCTTCGGCACGGCGTCGGCTACCAACGAGCGATTCAAGTTCTTGCTGCAGGCCGGCCAGACCGGTCTGAGTTGTGCGTTCGACCTTCCAACGCAAATGGGCTACGACAGCGACCATCCCCGCGCCGAGGGCGAAGTTGGCAAGGTGGGCGTTGCAATCGACTCGATGGACGACATGCGCATGCTGCTCGCCGACCTACCGCTCGACAAGGTCACCACCAGCATGACCATCAACTCAACCGGCGCGATCTTGCTGTTGATGTACGAGTTGGTCGCCGAAGAGCAAGGCGTGCCCGCCACCGCCATTAGCGGCACGATCCAAAATGACCTACTCAAGGAGTACATCGCCCGCGGCACCTACATCTATCCGCCCAAGCCCAGCATGCGCATCATCACCGATATCTTCGGTTACTGCAGCCAATACGTGCCACGGTGGAACACGATCTCGATCAGCGGCTATCACATCCGTGAGGCCGGTTCTACAGCGGTGCAAGAGATCGCCTTCACGATTGCGAACGGCATTGCCTATGTCGAAGCCGCCCTTGCCGCCGGGCTCGACATCGACGATTTTGCGCCTCGCCTCAGCTTCTTCTGGAACGCCCACAACAACTTCTTCGAAGAAGTGGCCAAGTTCAGAGCGTCACGGCGCATTTGGTTCAAGTTGATGACCGAGCGTTTCGGCGCCAAGAAGGAAGCCTCGAAGCTGCTTCGGTTCCACACCCAAACCGGCGGCTCTACCCTCACGGCGCAGCAGCCCGAAGCCAACATCGCCCGCGTTGCGGTGCAGTCGATGGCTGCAGTGATGGGTGGCACGCAGAGCCTGCACACCAACGGCTACGACGAAGCCTTGAGCTTGCCCACCGAGCAGGCCGCACGCATCGCATTGCGTACGCAACAGATCATCGGATACGAGAGTGGCATCGCTGATACGCCCGACCCGTTGGCTGGCAGCTATTTCGTCGAGTCGCTTACCGACGAAGTCGAGCGGCTTGCCTGGGAGTACATCGCTCGCATTGATGAAATGGGTGGCGCTGTTGAGGCCATTGAGATTGGCTTCCAGATGGACGAGATTGAGCAGGCTGCGTACGAGTACTCGAAGTCGATCGACGACGACGAGCGCGTGATTGTCGGCGTGAATAAGTTCACCCTCGACAACGAGCCAGAGCCGACTCTGTTTCCTGTGGACCCACTGCTTGAGGGCGGCCAGAAGGAGCGCCTCGCGGCGTACAAAGCCAACCGTGACCACGCGTTGGTTGCTGCTCGTCTCGACGCCTTGCGCGTTGCGGCTCGTGGCACCGACAACGTGCTGTACTCGATCAAGGAAGCGCTGCGCGCCGACGCCACCCTTGGCGAAATCAGCGATGCCCTGCGCGAAGTGTTTGGCGTCTACCAGCCAGGTCGCTAACCCACGAGCGGGGGCCCGTCGCCCGCGCTCTAGTTCTTGTGCAGATCGCCGTTGAGGCCGTCCCATTTCACTGAGCGTGGAATGGCCTCGACGGCGCCGGTCTGGCTGTTGCGGCGATACAGCAAACCGCCAGCGCCATTGAGTTCGCGGGCTTTGACGACTTCGCCATCGGGTAGTCGCACCAACGTGCCGGCCGTGATGTAAAGGCCCGCTTCGACCACGCATTCATCGCCGAGACTGATACCAATGCCGGCCTCAGCGCCGAGCAAACAACGCTCGCCAACCGACACCACTTGCGTGCCGCCACCCGACAACGTGCCCATAATCGATGCGCCGCCGCCGATGTCGCTGCCGTCGCCAACGATGACGCCTGCGGTGATGCGACCCTCGATCATCGAGGTGCCCAACGTGCCTGCGTTGAAGTTGCAGAAGCCTTCGTGCATCACGGTGGTGCCCGAGGCAAGGTGTGCTCCGAGGCGCACGCGGTCGGCGTCGGCAATGCGCACGCCTGACGGCACCACGTAGTCGGTCATGCGCGGGAACTTGTCGATGCTGTGCACGGTGAGGTTCTGGCCAGCGGCCCGAGCGCGCAGGCGAACATCGTCGATAGTGGATATAGCGCAGGGTCCGAGGTTGGTCCATGCGACGTTGGTGAGCAATCCAAAGACCCCTTCGAGGTTGATGGTGCGTGGCTTCATCAATCGATTCGAAAGGAGATGCAAACGCAAGTACACATCGGAGGCGCTGCTCGGTGGCGTGTCGGTGTCGATCTGTAACGCGACGCCGACAGTGGTGACGCCGCGCACAGCATCGGTTACGTAGGCGCCCGCGAGATCGTCGTGATCGCTAGCGGGCGCTTCGCCGAGTGCGAGATGTGGATACCACGTGTCGAGCGTTGAGCCGTCGGCGGCGATGGTCGCGATACCGCGACCCCATGCGAGTGTCATGTCAGAAAACCTCGGGTCGAAGGGTTGGGAAGAGAATGACTTCTTTGATCGAGTGCACGCCCGAAAGCAGCATGACCACGCGGTCCATGCCGATGCCAAGGCCACCGGTAGGCGGCAAGCCGAACTCAAGCGCCCTGAGGTAATCCTCGTCGACGCCGTTGGCTTCGTCGTCGCCCGCGTCTTTGGCGAGCTGTTCGTCTTGGAAGCGAATGCGTTGCTCTACCGGGTCATTGAGCTCGCTGTAGCCGTTCGCAAGTTCGCGACGACCAACGAACAGTTCGAAGCGCTCGGTGAGATGCGGATCGTTGCGGTCGGTGCGGGCCAATGGGCTGATCTCAACAGGGTGGCCGGTGACAAAGGTTGGCAGCACCAGCTTGTGTTCGGCGGTGGCCTCGAAGAGTTCTTCGATGACTTTGCCGGTGCCCCAACGCGGTGCGCAGCTGACGCCGTGATCGCTGGCGAGCGCGCGGAGTTTCTCGAGCGGTTGCGATGGGTGAACAGCGACGCCGATGGCTTCTTCAACAAGGTCGATCATGCGGGCCTGACGCCACGGCTGAGCGAGGTCTACCGTTTGGTCGTCGATGGTGACGACCGTGGTGCCAATGGCATCTCGTGCTGCGTTGACGATGAGCTCTTCGGTGAGCGCAATCACGTCGCTGCAATCGGCGAACGCTTGGTACGACTCCATCATCGTGAACTCGGGGTTGTGCCGCGTGCTGATGCCTTCGTTGCGGAACACGCGACCGATCTCAAACACGCGCTCCATGCCGCCCACGATGAGCCGCTTGAGATGTAGCTCGAGCGCAATGCGCAGATACAGAGTCATGTCGAGCGTGTTGTGGTGCGTGATGAATGGTCGCGCGTGCGCTCCGCCTGCTTCGAGGTGCAGCATCGGTGTTTCGACTTCGATGTAACCGTGGCCATGGAGCGTGCGGCGGAAACTGGAGATGACAGCGTGACGCACCTGGAATGTGCGGCGCGCTTCTTCGTTCACGATGAGGTCGGTGTAGCGCTGCCGATATCGAGTATCGGTATCGGTGAGGCCCTTCCACTTATCGGGCAGCGGACGCAACGCCTTTGACAAGAGCTGCAATGACTCGACCCGAACGCTGAGCTCACCTTTGCGGGTAGTCATCACGATTCCTTCGACACCAACCCAGTCGCCAAGGTCGAGGTCGCCGATATCGGCAAAGGCCTGATCGCCCACGATTGCCTTGGAGACGAACAACTGGATCTCGTCGCTGCGATCGCGCACGGTGGCGAAGATGAGCTTGCCCTGCTCGCGCTTGAGCATCATTCGCCCAGCGATGGAGACGCGGCTTTCGGTTTCGGTGCCTGGCTCTAACTCGCCGTGTTCGGCGCGGATCTCGCCGAGAGTGTGGCTGCGATCGAAACGGTATGGGTACGGATTGTTTCCGGTGGTTCGAATGTCGTCGAGCTTCGCGAGTCGCTTGGCCTTCTCGGCCTCGAGTCCGCTACCACTGAGCAGGTCGGATTCAGCATCGGGGGAGGCATCGGGAGTTTCGTTCACAGGGGCTGAACGGTATCTGGTCTGAGCCGGTGAACGCGAGCCAATTGCACTGCCGTGGGGCATGCCCCCTGCCGTCGTAATGTCGGGGTGATGAAACGCGCCGCCGCCCTCGTTCTCGGTGCGCTCGTGATCGTCACGTCGCTGTCCTCAAGTCAGGCCATTGGCCCGCTGAGTCGGATCGTGGCACCCGTTACTGCAACTGCGACCGCTCAAGCCGTAGTGACGCCCACAGATGTCGTGCGCGTGTATCAAACCAGCGGGCTGTCAGCCGACGCGTATTCGCTTGCCGCGAGCGCAGCCAACTCGGCGCGGGCAGCGTGGTCCGAGTCTCGGGGCGCAAGTGTGCCAATGGGACTTGTGATGCGCGGGCCAGCCATTGTGCAACAGCCCGAGATCGCTGGCTACCACTTTCCGATGGGCGTCACTGTGTTGCCTTCCGAGGCGATCGCTGCGCTGATGGGTCGTGATGTCGCCGCCGTGCTCGCTCGGGGCGAGGTCGTGATGGGCGCGACCACCGCTGGCTTGCGTGATGCGCGGGTCGGCGACACCATCGATCTCGAGGCAGCCTCCGGAGCGGTGGTGCGGCTTACGATCGGCATGGTTGCCAGCGACTCGGTCATCGGCGGAACCGAAGTGCTGCTGTCGCCGGCGCAGGGTGATTCTCTTGGGGTCACGCGGGTGACAAGCATCGTGGTGTGGGGCTTTGCCTCACGAGACAGCATCGATGCAAACCTCGCCGCGTATGGGCTCGAGCAACGAGCCGACACACGGGTGCGGCGAAGCTGGGATCCGTTCGATCCTGACGCCACGCTGAGCATGTCTGAAGCGAAAGCGCGTTTGGGCGAGTTTGCGTATCGCGTGCGGCCGAACGGAGTCGACGTTGATGTCACGCCAACCTGGGTCAACCAGTTCATGCCGCCCGTTCGTGAGTTGTATCCCACCGGTATCAATGCTCGGTGTAACTATGTGATCCAAGCAGACCTGCGCGCGGCTCTCAACGACGTGATCAACGCTGGCCTCGCTGGGCAGATCGATGTTGCCAACGCCAATCGATACGGCGGGTGTTTCTACCCTCGCTTCAACCGGGTCGCGGGCAACCTTGGAGTGTTGTCGAGGCATTCGTGGGGCGCGCCACTCGATACCAACACCACCACCAATGCCCAAGGCGCTGCGCCGCAAATGAACTGTGATGTGGTGCGCATTTTCCGCAAGCACAACTTTGCGTGGGGCGGCAATTTTGTCACCTCTGACGGCATGCATTTCGAGTGGGTGGGCGAGCAGCGAGACCAGTATCAGTTCCCGTCGCGCTACTGCCCAAACCTGCCAGCACCTCCATCAGTGACATCAGCGGGTAGCAACTCGGGGGCACCGTTAGAGCCGAGAACCATGCGCCCCAGATTGTTTGTCGATGATGGATGGGGCCTTGGCGAGTAGTCTCACGCGTTGTGTCGACTCGCTTTGTGATCATTGGTGGTGGCCCAGCAGGTAATACTGCTGCTACCTATGCCGCCCGTTTGGGTGCCCATGTCACGTTGATCGAGCGTGATGTCATCGGTGGCGCAGCGCACCTGTGGGACTGCATTCCGTCGAAGACGATGATCGCTACCGGTGGCGCGATGAGTTTCACCAAACGTATCCATGGCATGGGTCTCGAGCAGCAAGATGCCGAAGTCGACAACGCTGCGCTTCAGGGTCGCATCGAAGACATCCAAAGTCGGTTGCAGAGCAACTCCATCCGGTTGCTCGAAAGCCAGGGTGTTCGACTGATGATGGGCTCGGCTCGATTCGTCAGTCCGAACGTGATCGAAGTAGCTACTGCCGATGGCATCGAGCAGATCGAAGCCGATGCCGTGCTCGTTGCTTCTGGCTCGCGCCCGCGCATCCCCGACTGGTGCCATCCCGACGGAGAACGCATTCTCACAACTCGCGATTGCTACCCGCCCAAGGTGTTCCCAACGAGCATGACCGTGGTTGGCTCGGGTGTTACTGGCGTTGAGTTCGTGCACATGTTCTCCTCGTTTGGCGCAAGCGTGTCGCTCGTGGTGAGCCGCCAACAGGTTCTTCCCACGAAGGACCCCGAGGTTGCTGCCGTTCTTGAAGATGACTTCTTGAGGCGCGGTGTTCGCCTTCTGAAAGGCGCGCGAGCTATCTCGATCGAACGCAACGGCGACGAGGTCACGGTGAGTTGCGACGATGGTCGGGTAGTGCGCAGTTCGCATGCAGTACTCGCGATCGGCTCGGTGCCGAACACCGACGAACTGCGCCTCGAGCTTGCTGGAGTGCAAACCGACAGCGGGTACGTCACCATCAACCGGCATTGTCAGAGCAACGTGGCGCACATCTACGCGGCCGGCGACGTGAGCGGCAAGTTGCCCTTGTCGTCAGTAGCCAGCATGCAAGGTCGCAAAGTAGCCGAGCATGTGATGGGTCTCCACAAAGTTGCGCACCGTCACCTCGACTACGACAAGGCCGCTTCGGCCATCTTCACCGAGCCAGAAATTGCCGATGTGGGCCTCGCTGAAGCCGATGCTTTCGCGGTGGGTCGCAAGATTCGGGTGACGAAGGTGCCGTTCAGTTCGAACCCGAAGGCGTTGATCAACAACGACTCGCGCGGCTTTGTGAAGATCGTGTCCGATCCCGCGACGGGTGTTGTGCTCGGCGGTTCGATCGTTGGTCGACACGCAGCCGAGCTCATCAGCGTGATTGCGTTGGCGGTCACGGCAAACCTCACGGTGAGCGACATCGTCGAAAGCTTGCTCGTACATCCTGCAATGAGCGAGGCGCTCGCCGAGGCCGCCGAATGAGTAGCGCTTTGTGAACTCGTTTGGCCAATCCGATATTGATCGCGAGGCGCTGAATCAAGAACTTGGACTGCCCCCCGGCATTGTTCTTGCACCTATTTGGCGGCGCGTGCTCGCGCAGGCAATCGACCAGCTCGTGATCCTTGTGCCGGTTGCCCTGATTGCGATTATCGCGGTCGGGGTTCATACGCCCGACGATCTGAAAGTGCACGCGTTCGGCGTCAACGTTGCGGTCTTGGCCACTGCGTTTTTTTACGACTTCGGGATGATTGCACTGTGGGGCCGCACCGTCGGCAAGATTGCTCTTGGCACTCAGGTGGTTCGGGTCGACTCTGGCGGAGCGGTGTTGCCGTCGTCAGCCGCAATTCGCTCGCTGGTGCCATTGGCAGCCGGCGTTGCGCCGGGAATCGGTTACGCGTTGAGCATCGTTGTGTATGCGCGCATGATCTTCGACAAGCGACGCCAAGGGTGGCACGACAAAGGTGCGGGCACGATTGTGGTGATTCGTCGCAGCGAGTAGCCCGCTGCGATTAGGCGATGATGATCAACACATCGCCGGCGCCAACGGTGGCACCGGTAGTGGTCTTGATCTCTTTCACGGTGCCCGCCTTCTCGGCGGCAATCTGGTTTTCCATCTTCATCGCTTCGAGCACAACAACCGACTGCCCGATTTCGACAACCTGATCGACCTCGACCAAGATTTTCACGATGGTGCCTTGCATTGGAGCGGTCACGTTGCCGCTGCCAGCTCCCGCATTGCCTGCTGATGCACTCGCCGAACGAGTTGGCTTCTTGGCTGCAGCCTTCGAGCTGGCCACCACTGCCTGGCCCTCGGGAACCCACATCTTCACGTCGAAGCGCTTGCCGTTGACCTCGACCGTGGTGTTGCGCGGCACGAGTGGCTCGGCTGCATCGTCGCCAGCAGCCACCGGTGCGGCGGGCGCCTCGATGCCGCTGAGGTCGAGCACTTCTTCGACCCACTTGGTGCTGTGCTTCATTGCCTGAAAATCGGGATGCTTGAGAATCGCGAGGTCGGCGGGGATGGTGGTTGCCACACCTTCGACAACCATTTCTTCAAGGGCGCGGATGGTGCGTGCAATCGCGGTTGGGCGATCCTTGCCCCACACCACAAGCTTGCCGACAAGGTTGTCGTAGTACTGGCTGATCTCGTCGCCGGCCATGTATCCGCCGTCGAAACGCACGCCGAAGCCATCGGGGGTAACCAGCTTGGTGATGAGGCCGGGACTTGGCAGGAATTTGCCGCCGGCCGGGTTCTCGGCGTTGATGCGGATCTCAATGCTGTGGCCGCTGCGCGCTGCGGCAACTTCGGCTTGTGTCATTGGCAATGGCTCGCCGCTGGCAACGCGGATCTGCCACTCGACCAGATCGATGCCGGTGATCTCTTCGCTGACGGGGTGCTCCACCTGCAAACGGGTGTTCATCTCGAGGAAGAAGAACTCGCCGTCTTGGTAGATGAACTCGACGGTGCCGGCGTTGTAATAACCAACGGCCTTGGCGACCTTGATGGCGGCTTCGCCCATGGCGTCTTCGACGCCGTCGGGGAGTGCGGTGGCTGGAGCCTCTTCGACCAACTTTTGGTGACGGCGCTGGGCCGAACAGTCGCGCGTGCTGATCCATACGACGTTGCCGTCTTTGTCGCCAACAAGCTGAACTTCGATGTGGCGTGGCCAGGTGAGGTAGCGCTCGACGTAGATTTCGTCGCGGCCGAAATAGGCCTTTGCTTCGCGCTGAGCGCTGTCGACGGCGTCTTGAACAGAGGCTTCGTTGTGCACCACTTTCATGCCGCGACCGCCGCCGCCGAACGCAGCCTTGATGGCAATTGGCCAACCGTTGCTGCGGCCGAACTCGATGATCTCGTCGGCGCCCTTTGCGAACTCGGTGGTGCCCGGCACGATGGGTGCGCCGCCGGCCATTGCTGCCTTGCGGCTGCTGACCTTGTCGCCCATGACATCGACGGCTTCCGGTGGTGGCCCGATAAACGCCACACCCATCTCGGCGATGGCACGATTGAAGTCGGGGTTCTCGCTGAAGAAGCCGTAGCCCGGGTGCACGCCGTCGGCGCCACTGAGGCGGATTGCATTCAGGATCGCCTCGGTGTTGAGGTAGCTCTCGGCGGCGGTCTGTCCGCCGAGCGCATACGCCTCGTCGGCGAGACGCACATGTAGCGCGTTTCTATCGAGTTCGGAGTAGACCGCGACGGTTGCGATGCCCAGTTCTCGGGCGGCCCGAATGACTCGGACAGCAATTTCTCCACGGTTGGCGATGAGTATCTTCTTCAGCACGGCTCACATGATGACCGCTCAGCACCCCTGATTGCCACCTGACCGACGATTAGTTCGTGCGTCTAGGCTCGCACCATGTCTGAATCGCTTCCGAAAATCGCATGGCCAACCACGTGGCCGGCAGGTTGGCAGGTCACGTTTGTCGACCAAACCGGCTCAACGAACGCCGATCTGCTTGCGGCCGGAGCTGCCGATGCGCCCGACAGAACGGTGCTCGCCGCAGCCCATCAGACTGCGGGCCGTGGTCGACTCGACCGGCGATGGGAAGCAACCCCAGGCGCCAACTTGTTGGTGAGCCTGCTGCTGCGCAGCGTTCCTCGGTTCGCCCACGAACTCACCCAACGGGTGGCGCTGGCCGCGCTTGCTGCATGCCGCGAGTTGGCGGGTATCGAAGCCGACCTGAAATGGCCCAATGACATCTTGCTCAACGGAGCCAAGCTTGCCGGTGTGTTGGCGCAGGCCGGTTCGTCGCCGAGCGGACCGTTTGTAGTCGTTGGCATCGGCATCAATGTGGGTTGGGCGCCAGACGATGCAGCCAAAGTTGGCGATCAGGTTGGTCCGGGTCAGTTGCTCAGCGCGATGCTCACGCACTACGACGCATTGCCCGAAGTGATCACCCCGCTCTATCGCGCGCACCTCGCCACCATCGGCCAGCGCGTGCGGGTCGAGCTGCCGGGTGATCGCATGGTTGTTGGTCGGGCCACCGATGTCGAGCCCGATGGTCGCTTGGTGGTGCTCGACGACTGTGCCATCTCGCATCGCATTGACACGGGCGATGTCGTGCACTTACGTCCTGACGACCCGGGTGCTGCGGCCGGTGAGTGACTCGGGCTCGCGCCCGAACACGACTACCGTAAGCACTTGTGCAGCCAGCGTCGCGTTCTTCTGATTCGTCGCTACGCGGCCAGTCGAGTGCGGCGCGTTGGAATCGGGTCGGACCTCGCCGTCGTCAACGACGTCGAGTCGGCACGATGTTGTTTACCATCGGATGCGTTGCAATCTTCACTGCCGCTGGTGTCACCAGCGCTGCTCGCCATCAAGTAGCGGGCATCCAGCGACTCTCGGGGCTGAAGACCGCATTGAGTCCATCAAGCGCAAACGTCGAGAACTTCTTGCTGGTGGGCTCCGATAGCCGCGAGGGCGCCGACCCGACAGCCCCCGACTACGGCGGCATCGGCCCCGCCACCGGAGTTGGCGGCCACCGCAGCGACACCATCATGGTGTTGCGACGCGATCGCAATGGCGGTCCCGCAGCGCTGCTTTCCATCCCGCGTGACCTGTGGGTCACGAATGCAGTGAGTGGCCAACAGGGTCGCATCAACTCGGCATATCAGGATGGCCCGGCCACGTTGATCCAGACTGTGCAGCAATCGCTGGGCATCCCGATTCACCATTACGTGGAGATCGACTTCCAAGGTTTCAAATCACTCGTCGACTCGATTGGCGGGGTGCAGATTTGTTTCCCCACGCCAGCGCGAGATGAGCACACCGGATTGAACATCACTGCGCCTGGGTGTTATGTGCTCGATGGCATTCAGAGTCTGGCGTACGCGCGCAGCCGCTATTACGAGACCCTCGAGAACGGTGTGTGGGTTCGCGACGGAACATCCGATCTCGGCCGTACCAAGCGTCAACGGTTGTTTGTGAACACGGCATTGCAAGCGACGATTGCCAGCATCAAGGGCAATCCGTTCCGCACGGGCGATTTGCTCGCTGCGGGCACGGGCGCTGTTCGGATCGACGATGGTCTCGACGTGCTCGGCACAGCGGGTGCTCTTCGTGGCGTGTTGGGCGCGGGACTGCAGCCCTATTCACTTCCTGTTGTTCCGCACACTGTCGATGGCAACGCCGTGTTGCTTCTCGGCGACACAGCGAACGTGGTTTTAGACTATTTCAAGGGTGTTGCTGGCTCACCCCCACCAGCTGGCTGAGTGTCCTACACTTGCCACTCGTATGAAAGCACTCATTCTCGCTGGCGGCGCCGGTACACGGTTACGCCCGATCACCCACACCAGCGCGAAGCAGTTGGTCCCTGTAGCCAACAAGCCGATCTTGTTCTACGGAATCGAGGCGATGGCCGCCGCAGGCATCGTCGAAATCGGCATCATTGTGGGCGACACCCGCGCTGAGGTCATGTCTACGGTGGGCGATGGCAGCCAGTTCGGTGTGCGGGTCACGTACATCCCTCAGGATCAACCACTTGGTCTGGCGCACTGTGTGCTCATCGCCCACGAGTTCTTGGGCGACGACGACTTCGTCATGTACTTAGGCGACAACTTGCTCGAGCAAGACCTCGCCGCCTTCGTGCAAGCGTTCGAGCAAGCCCGACTCGGCGATGCACCGCCCACTGCGCAGATCTTGCTCAAGAAGGTTCCCGATCCGCACCGCTTTGGCATCGCCACGCTCGACACCGCTGGCAACGTCGTGCACCTTGTCGAGAAACCAGCAGACCCGCCGAGCGATTTAGCGCTGGTGGGCGTCTACTTGTTCGACCGCACCATTCACCTCGCTGTGTCGTCAATCGAGCCATCGCCGCGCGGTGAGCTCGAAATCACCGACGCGATTCAGTGGCTCATCGACCAGGGATACCGCGTGCGTTGCGAGTTGCTCACCGGTTGGTGGATCGATACGGGCAAGCTCACTCCACTGCTCGAGGCGAACCGATTGCTGCTCGAGAAGATTGTCACTCGCATCGATGGCACTGTCGATGATGCATCCATCATCGATGGCCGTGTCATCATCGAGCCTGGTGCCATCGTGACCAACTCAACCATTCGTGGTCCCGTGGCGATTGGCCGCGGTGCTCGCATTACCGACAGCTTCATCGGTCCATTCAGCGCCATTGGCGACGACTGCGAAGTGACCAACAGCGAAGTTGAGCACTCGGTGATCATGACGCGAAGCACCATCACCGATATCCCTCGACTCGAAGACAGCCTCATCGGTAAAGAGGCTGTCGTGAACCGAACCCAACTTCGTCCCCGCGCGCTTCGGCTCATGGTGGGCGACCATTGCCAGATCGACGTGGAGTGAGTTACTGATGCCAAATGTGTACGAAAGCGAATTGATCGCAGGAGCATGGATTGTGGAACCCACAATCCACGGTGATCAGCGCGGTCTGTTCATCGAGACCTATCGCCGTGAATGGTTCCCCAACGGTCGCGAGATGTTGCAGGGAAATCGCGCCAACCGCCAAAAGGGTGCCGTAGTCGGATTGCACTATCACCTGCATCAGGCCGACTATTGGTATGTCCCGTTCGGCACGGCGCGCGTGGTGCTGCACGACCTTCGTGAGGGTGGCCCCACCGATGGCAACACCCTGTGTCTCGACCTCAGCGGCGAGAACCATGTGGGCATCTTCATTCCGCCGGGCGTCGCTCACGGTTTCGCAGCTCTCACCGACATGGTCATTACCTATCTCGTCGACGGTTACTACAACCCGCAAGACGAACTCGGTGTGATGTGGAACGACCCCGCAATTGCCGGCGACTGGGGCGTTACCGACCCCATCCTGTCTGCCCGCGACGAAGCGAACCCGTTGCGTGCCGACCTTCCTGAGGGTCGCCGTCCGTATTGGAAGATGCGCACGTGAAGCAGTTCGTCACCGGCGCTGCGGGGTTCATTGGTTCGAACTATGTGCGCCATGTGTTGGCCACCACCGATGACACGGTCACGGTGTACGACGCGCTCACCTATGCGGGCAACCTCGAGAACATTCGCGATCTCATCGACGATCATCGCTGCCGCTTTGTGAAGGGCGACATCTGCGATCAGGACGACGTCATGGCGGCCATGGCCGGTCACGACGCGGTGGTGCACTTCGCAGCCGAAACCCACGTAGACCGTTCAATTCTCGACGGTTACTCGTTCGTGCGCACCAACTGCTTTGGCACCAACGTGTTGTGCGACGTCGCCCGCCAAATTGGCGTCGAACGATTTCTGCATATCTCCACCGACGAGGTCTACGGATCGATCGAGCACGGCAGCTTCGGCGAGACCGATGCGCTTGGTCCACGCTCGCCGTACTCGGCCGCCAAAGCCGGCAGCGATCTCATTGCGCTGAGCTACTACACCACGCACGGTCTGCCGGTGTTGGTCACGCGATGCAGCAACAACTTCGGTCCGTATCAGTTTCCTGAGAAGCTGATTCCGTTGTTCACCACCAACTTGCTCGATGGTCACAAAGTGCCCCTCTACGGCGATGGCGGAAACGTGCGCGACTGGATCCATGTGCACGACCACAACACCGCGGCCGAACTCGTTCTGCGCAAAGGCAACGTCGGCGAGATTTACAACATCGGCGCTGGCAACGAAGTGACCAACAAAGAGATCACCTATCGCTTGCTCGAACTCACCGGTCGCGATGAAAGCTTCATCACGCCAGTAGCCGATCGGTTGGGTCATGACCGCCGCTACTCGATTACGCACGACAAAGTCACGGCGCTCGGTTGGAAGACCGAACACAACCTTGTCGACGGTCTTGCCGAAACGGTCGAGTGGTATCGCAACAACCGTGCTTGGTGGGAGCCGCTCAAGGCCCGGGCAGCGCTCTAATGCGGGTGCTGGTTACCGGCGCCGGCGGGCAACTTGGCCGCGACACGGTGCTGGCGTGCGAGGCGCTCGGAGACACCGTGTATGGCCTCGATCGCAGTGCGCTCGATGTCGTCAACCGAGACGCTGTGATGTCGGCGGTCACCTCACTGCGGCCCGATACGGTCATTCACTGCGCGGCGTGGACCGCTGTCGATGCGTGCGAGAGCGAACCCGAGCGGGCATTTGTGGCCAACGGCGCTGCGGTGCGTTGGGTGGCCGAAGCGTGCGATCGCGTCGGTGCGCACCTCGTGCACATCAGCACCGACTACGTGTTCGACGGTTCAAAGTCCACGCCGTATCACGAGTGGGACATCACCAACCCGCAGTCGGTGTACGGCGCCTCAAAGCTTGCAGGCGAACGTGAGGCGCTAGCGCTTGGCCCCTCGGCCGCTGTGGTGCGCACCAGTTGGGTATGCGGCGAATACGGCAACAACATGGTCAAGACCATCATGCGTTTGGCTGCCCAGCACACCGAGCTGAGCTTTGTCGACGATCAGCGCGGGCACCCCACCTTTTGCGCCGATCTCGCCCCCATGCTTCGCCGCCTTGCGCTCGATCGGCGTGGGGGAGTGCATCACATCACCAATCAAGGTGAGGTCAGCTGGTTCGAGTTTGCCCAAGCGGTAATACACGCCATCGGTAAGTCGCCCGACATGGTGAGCCCCATTGCTACCGCCGACCTGCTCCCGGCGCGGCCAGCGAAACGTCCGGCCAATAGTGCGCTCGACAACGCAGTTCTCCGCGCTGCATCACTGCCGTTGCTGCCCGATTTCCGTGAGTCTCTGGCGGCACTTGTTGCTCGACTCTGATCTGCGTGGCTTCGGTAGCAAACAGTGTGACGACCACCGCTGATTTCGTCTGAAGTTCGCCCGATGTCCCTCGGAGCCCCTCTTCGAACGGGCATGATGGAGCCCGTGCGCGTCGCCTATACCCTCGAGCAGTGCTGGCATCGGGTGCCGGGTGGCACCGGCGTCGCTGCGCTGCGCACCGCCGAGGCAATGGCTGGCATCGAAGGAATCGAATTGGTCGGTCTCGCCGGCCGTCACCGACACGGCCCTGACGCCGATTGGACCCCATCCATTCCGTGGGTTCAACTGTCCATTGGTTCGCCATGGCTCTACGAGACGTGGATGCGGTGCGATTGGCCCAAGGCTGAGTCGGCCACGGGTCCGGTCGATGTCGTGCACGCCACAACGCTGATCCCGTGCCCAACAAAACATCCGTTGATCGTTACGTTGCACGACCTCGCCTTCTTGCATAGCCCCGATCAGTTCACGCGTCACGGAGTTCGTATTTTCAGGCGCAGCCTCGAACTCACCAAGCGCAATGCCGACCTTGTGTTGTGCTGCTCGCAAGCCACGATGGACGATTGCGTCGTCGCCGGAATTTCTGCCGATCGCTTGCGCCACGTGCCGTTAGGTGTCGACCTTGAGCAAGCAACAGTGCTCGACCTTGCGCGTGTTCGTTCGGTGTATCAACTACCCGAGAAGTATCTGCTGTTCGTGGGCACGGTCGAACCGCGCAAGAACTTGCGCGGGCTTGCCCAAGCGGTTGAGATGCTTGACGACCCTATTCCGTTGGTTGTGGTTGGCGCCGATGGTTGGGGCGACGTCGCACTCGATATTTCTGGAGACGTCACGTTTCTCGGTTTCGTCCCAAACGATGACCTCTGGGCGCTCTACGCGGGGGCCGAGGTGTTTTGCTATCCGAGCAGTCTCGAGGGCTACGGCTTGCCAGTACTCGAAGCAATGGCACAGGGAACTCCGGTTGTCACCAGCATGGATACGGCCACCGAAGAAGCAGCGGGCGGTGCAGCGGTGCTCGTTGATCCGGCCGATGTTGTTGACATCGCGCGCGGCATCACCGAGGCGCGTGCTCGTCGCGACGAACTCGCCGCGCTCGGCCGCCAGCGCGCTGCGAAGGCAACCTGGAAGCACACGGCCGAACTCACTGCGGCCGCGTATCGCGAGCTGAAGTAGGCGTCAGACATGACGATGTCGGCAGCAAGGATTCGCGGCGCGTCTACGTCACGCGTGTCGGTGAACCTGTTGTGGTGCATCCCGACGAAGGTGGGCGGCAGCGAAGAGTATTTGGTGCGTCAGCTTCTCGGCATTGCCGAGATTGAGCCCGACATGCCAGTCACGTTGTACGTGCTGCCAGCGTTTGCTGAGGCTCACCCCGAACTCGCAGCAACCTTCGATATTCAGGTTGCGTCAATCGATGGTGCCAGCCGATTTCGACGGGTGATCGCCGAACATTTTTGGCTCGCGCGCCGCACCCGAGGCAGCCGTTTGGTGCATCACGGCGGCGGCACGGTGCCGGCTCGCGGCGCCGGTCCAGTGGTGCTCACGATTCACGATCTGCAGTACCTCACGTATCCGCAGTACTTCGGCCGCATTAAGCGCGCGTATCTCAATTGGGCGATGCCGCGATCTGCTGCTCGTGCCGATGTCATCGCAGTGCCCACTGAGTTCGTGCGTCAGACCGTGCTCGATGCCTATCGGGTTCGCGCCGATCGTGTTGTGGTTGTTCCCCACGGACTCGAGCCATCCATTGGTCTGCACGCCACCGACGAAGCAACCCTGCGCGCCCGGTACGCCCTCGGGGCCGGACCAATCGTGGTGCTTCCTGCAATGACCCATCCGCATAAGGGCCATCAGTTCTTGCTCAATCTGATGGCTCAGCAATGGACCGATCCGTCACTGCGCCTTGTGTTCATCGGAGGCAAAGGCCTCGCCGACGAAGCCGTTGAAGAATCGATTACCCGCCTTGGTCTGGCGCATCGGGTTATCCGCACCGGTCGAGTCTCATCGGCTGATCGTGACGGACTCATCAAGATGGCCCACGCGATGGTGTTCCCGAGCGAGTACGAAGGTTTCGGCGCGCCGATCATCGAAGCGATGGCCATCGGCACGCCGGTTATCTGCGCCGACCGCACGTGTCTCCCCGAGGTCGCCGGCAACGCGGCGTTGGTGCTGCCGTTAGAGCTTGAGGCGTGGGCGCCAGCGCTCGACACCGTTCGTGGCAAGCGTGCCGAGATGGTGGAGGCCGGTTTGCTACGTGCTGCACAGTTCACTTCTGCCGTCTCGGCGCGGGCGCTGCTCGTTGCCTACGAACTGGCCTCGTCATGAGCCCTCAGCAGCCCCAAGGACGCCCGCTGCGGCTCGCTGTCGTGTGTCCTCACTTTGAGCCCGACACGGCGCCTACGGGTGCAGTGATGACCCGCATCGTGCACGAACTCGCTGCGTTGGGCCACGAGATCCATGTGGTCACTGCGTTGCCCTGGTATCGCAATCACGCCATCGAGTCTGGCTGGACTGGTCGCCTCGTTCGGCGCGAACAAACCGATTGGGGCTCCGTCACGCGGGTGCACCCTTTCCCGGGCTCCGACAAGACCAACCTGCTTCGCCGCGCTCTCGGTTTTGGTGGGTTCAGCGCCCTCGCCGCGATCTGCGGTATTCGTGGTGGTCGAGTCGATGGAGTGCTCTCGATGTCGCCGCCGCTTACCAACGGACTCATTGGTTGGTTGATGAAGGTTGTCCGTCGCGGCCCGCTGGTGTTCAACATCCAAGATGTCTTCCCCGATGCTGCCGTCGAGACCGGAGCCATCACCAACTCGCGCATCATCGCCGCTGCGCGCTGGCTCGAACGCATCAGCTATCAGCGTGCCGATGCAGTCACGGTGCTCAGCGACGATCTTCGCGACAACGTGGTCGCAAAGATCGCGCCCGCGTTGGCCTCGCGCGTGCGCGTGATTCCAAACTTTGTGCTCACCGACGAGATCCGGCCGCTCGATCGTCTTACGGCGTATCGGACCGAACTCGGTATCGGTTCCGAACCCGTTGTGATGTACGCGGGCAACGTTGGTTTCTCGCAGTCGCTCGATCTTGTGGTGCAGGCGGCTCGTGAACTTCCCAATGTCACGTTTGTCATCAACGGCGATGGTGCAGCGAAGGCCTCGCTCGCCGAGCAGGTTGCGTCGATGGCCAACGTGCGCATCGGTGACTATCAGCCGATGCACCGTCTGGCTGAGGTGCTCGCCACCGGCGACATTCACCTCGTGCCGCTTCGGCGCGGCCTCGGGCGAGTCAGCGTTCCGTCGAAGACGTACTCGATCCTCGCCGCTGGTCGCCCGGTGCTTGCTGCCATCGATCCGGGCACTGAGGTGCCGCGCATTCTTGCCGCATCCGGCGCCGGCATCTGCGTGCCTCCCGACGATGCTCACTCGTTTGTCGCCGCCCTACGTGAGCTGTTAGCCGACACCGCACGGCTCTCGGCGATGGCTGCGGGTGGCCGCGAATGGGTACAGAGCGCGGCCTCGCCGGCAGCGGTGGCGGCCGCGTACGAACAATTGTTTCGAGAACTGCAGCCTCGCTCTCGTGGGTGATCGCCGAATCCACGCCCAGAGGCTGTAACCTCGCATACTCGTGGCTCCTTCATCATCCGCCAAAAAAGTCGCCAAGCTCGCTCAAAAGGGCAAAGGCAAAAAGGTTCGCTTCCAAGGAGGCGCCGTTTTCCCTCTGATCGTCGCCTTGGTGACGGTCCTTGGGCTCTCGCTCATTGTCTACTCGCGCTCGTCGCGGCCGGGTCCAGGCCAGGGTGCGCCAACCTCTAACGACCATTGGCACGCAGCCTTTGGCATCTATGCATGCGACGCCAAGGCGGGCTTGCAGGTATTGCCCAAGCTCGTGGGCACGCTCGAAGACAAAGACTCCACCGGACAATTCGTGAGCAACGAATTCGTTCGCACTGGCATCCACTCGCACGGCGATGGCATCATGCATTGGCATCCATCCACCAGCGGTGCTGCTACCGGTAGCAACGCCAAGTTGGGCGTGTTCCTGAACAACTACCACATCTCGCTCACGAACAAAAAGCTTGTCATCCCCAAAGAACAGGGTGGTCAGACGTTCGAAGAGGGCAAGTCGAAATGCGTCGTCGATGGCAAGGAAAAGCCCGCGTCGCTCAAGCTCTGGGTGTGGCCGAACTACAGCAAGGTCGCTACTGATGCGCCTCAGGTGTACGTGAGCAACTTGAACGACGTTCGCATTCTCAACGATGGCATGGTCTTCATGCTGGCGTTCGTCCCCGACGATGTGAAGCCAAAGGCACCCGATTGGGCAGCCGAGTTGCCAACCCTTGGCGCAGCCGACGGCGGCGCTTCTGCCACCACGGTTCCCGGTCAGACCACCATCCCTGGCCAGACCACCGTTCCGGGCGCAACCACGGTTCCTGGCGCTACCACTGTTCCTGGCGCCTCGTCGACAACAGTTGCGGCCGGCTCGGCAGCCAGCACCACCACAGCGGCTGCTGCCACCTCAACCACCGGCGGCTGATGCGCGCGGTCGTACTCGTAGGGGGCTTTGGTACTCGGCTTCGGCCGCTGACCAACAGCGTCCCAAAGCCAATGTTGCCCGTGGGTCACGTCGCCATCATCGAGCGTCTGATCGAGAACTTGGTGCGCGGCGGGGTCACCGACGTCACCCTTGCCCTTGGCTTCCGACCAGAACCGTTCATGCAGGCGTTTCCTGACGGCACGTGCGCTGGAGCCACGCTGGCCTACGCAGTAGAGCCAGAGCCACTCGACACCGGTGGGGCAATTCGTTTCGCTGCGTTGTTCGCGGGTATCGACACCACATTCGTCGTGGCCAATGGTGATGTTCTCACCGATCTCGACGTTGGCGCGCTGGTGAATTTTCACCGCAGCAGCGGAGCCGAAGCCACACTTCATCTCACGCCGGTTGAAGACCCGTCGGCGTTTGGGGTTGTCGACCAAGAGCCCTCGGGTCTTGTGCGTCGGTTCATCGAAAAGCCACCGCCTGGCACATCGCCAAGCAATCTCATCAACGCCGGCACCTACGTCTTCGAGCCATCGGTCATTGCGCGCATCCCCGATGGTCGAAAAGTTTCGGTCGAACGCGAAGTCTTTCCGGCCTTGGTCGCTGACCAAACGCTGTGGGCGATGGCCACCGACGACTACTGGATCGATACCGGCCAGCCCGATCTGTACCTCAAGGCAAACCTCGATGTCATCACCCGACTTCGCGCCGAGCACAGTTGGGCTCATGGCGTTGCCGAGGGTGCTGTCATTGGTGCTGGAGTAGCGCTCTCCGACACGGTGGTGGCCGACGGTGCATCCATTGGCGATGGTGCCGATGTCAGCGATTCAGTGCTGCTTGCTGGCTCATCGGTGGGGCCTGGCGCCCACGTGCGCCACAGCGTTGTGATGGGCCATGTCGGAGCCCGGGCCGTGATCTCGAATTGCGTTATTGGCGCAGGGGTCGAGGTCGCCGACGGAACCCACCACACCGACGAGCGGATTCCTGCACCTAGTGCTTAGCGGCGCGCCGGCCGGCTTGGCATCATGACAACCATGAATGCAATGGTCGTTGGTGGTGCCGGATTTCTCGGTTCGCATCTTGTCGACCGTTTGCTGGCCGAAGGCATTGCCACCGATGTCATCGACGACCTCTCTACGGGTTCGTTGGGCAATCTTGCCGACGCTCGTCACGCCGGTGGTTCGCTGAAGATTCATACGCTCGATGTGCGCGCCGCAGAGTTCGCCACGTTGGTCAGCATGCGTCGGCCAGAGGTCATCTATCACCTCGCAGTGCTCACGCCCGCCAATGCGCAGCGCGAGACCGATGGCGGCGCAGTGGCCGGAACGTTGGCGGTGCTCGAGGCGGCTCGTTTGCACGGCGTTACCAAGGTGGTCGTCGCGCTGCCCGCTGGCGATCTCTATGGTGAGGTGCCAGCGCGCGAGTTGCCGGTGAAAGAAGGCCGAGCGTTCGAGTCGTCCAGTGTGGCTGGCGTTCTCGCGCGCACGATCACCGATTTACTCTCGGTGTATCGGGACCAATACGCAATCGAGTTCACGGTGCTTGCGATGACATCGGTATACGGGCCGCGGCAGCGTCCAGGTGACGGAGTCGTGGCATCGTTCGTTGCCTCCCACGTTGCTGGCGAGGCATTGGTGGTGCACGGCGATGGTCGACAAACGCGCGACCTCATCTATGTCGACGACGCTGTCGATGCGCTGCTCCGCGCTGGTCAGCGCGGCGGAGGCTTGGTCATCAACGTTGGCACGGGGGTGCAGACAGCGGTGCGTGATCTTGCCAGCGTGCTGCAACTCGATCCAGTGCTCGCGCATCAAGCCCGGCGTCACGGCGACCTCACCCGTGTGTGCGTATCGCCCACGCGAGCACGTATTCATCTGCAGTGGTCGCCATGGACCCAGCTCGCCGATGGAGTACAGGCCACGCTGGCTTACGCCGCCGCTGCAGCCGCCGAATAGCTCTAGAGGTCGATACCCACTGCAGCCAACGCCGTTCGTGCGAGCGCGGCGGAGATCTCGGGCGTGCTCATCACCGACGGCACTACTACGGCGCGCATACCGGCTGCTTCCACTTGTGGAGCGAGGTGTGCGTCGACCGGATCGATCACAAGCACCGATGCGATCGGTGCGTAGAGACGGGCGACACCAACCACCGATGGGTCGTGGCCGAGTTCGAGCATCATCCGATCGGCGGGCCCCTTCAGGGCAGCGCCGCCAACGATTGGCGAAATCGCAACTACCTGTTCGCGGCGGGCGGCGAGCGATGTGTCCATGCCGGCAAGGGCGCGCAGAGGTCCGATCGACACCAGCGGGTTCGACGGCGCGATCACGATGGCTTGGGCATCGTGCAGTGTTTGTACTGCCTTGCCGGAAAGCGCAGCCTGCTCGGCGCCTTCGAAACGAAGATTGCTCACGGGTACACCGTGTTGGCGCTGTACGAAATACTCCTGGAAACTGATGTCGCCTTCGCCGACAACGGTGACCACGGTAGACACGCGCTGGTCGGTCATCGGCATGAGCTTGACCTGCACACCGAACGCACGAGCGATCTCGTCGGTGACCTCGGTCAGGGTGGCGCCTTCGTCGAGCCGCGCTGTTCGGTAGAAGTGGGTGGCGAGATCTTGGTCGCCAAGATTGAACCACGTTGGCGCAGCGGTTGAGCCGGTTGGACGTACCGGCACAAAACGGGCAAGCGCCTGCATTGCTCGCCACGATTCGTTGCTGAGCCCCCAACCGCGCTCGCTATCAATGGCGCCTGCAACGGTGTAGGTAACCGTGTCGAGATCGGGGGAGATGTAGAGGCCATGCATTGTGGTGTCGTCGCCGGTGTTGACGACGGCGGCGATTTCGTCGGCCGGCATCACCAGCATCAGTGCGCGTATAAACCGCGCAGCTCCAACACCACCTGCGAGTACAGCAATCATTAGTTCCCCTCCTGAGCAACACGACGGTAGACCTCGGCCAAACGAATGGCTGTGTTGTTCCACGAGAAATGGTGCAAACGTTGTTTGCCCAACTCGATGAGGTTCACACGAAGGGCCGAGTCGGTGAGCGTGCGCTGCATGGCCTCAGCCAAGGCACTCACATCGTGAGCGGGCACCAACATCGCGGCGGCGCCGGCGATCTCAGGAATAGAACCCGCAGTAGAGGCAACAACCGGAAGATCGTGTCCCATGGCCTCAAGGAGTGGGAATCCGAACCCTTCGTCGAGCGATGGGTAGGCAAGCAGTTGAGCGTGACGCAGCAGCCAGTGTTTCGCTGCTTCGTCGATACGTCCGGTGAACAGCACGCGTGAACGCGCCGATGCGTCGAGAGCATCGATCGCGGTGTTGATCGCTCGGCGGTCGTCGCCATCGTTGCCGGCGAGAGCGAGCCGCAGATCGGGGTGAGCGCTTGCGATCTGACCGAACGCCGCCACGAGCCGAGGCAAATTCTTGCGGCGCTCAAGCGTGCCCAGAGCAAGCACGTAGGGCACGCCGACCAGTTCGGCAACGGGCGCATGCGGCTCGACATCGAATACATCAAGTGGCAAGGCTGCGAGCGGGATTGCCTCGACTCGATCGGTGTTTAGGAGATCGCGAACAGCAATGGCTGTTGCCTCAGAGCTCGTGTGCACCATTGCTCCGTTGGCCACGGCTCGGCGCAACACCTGCCCGGCGCGGTGCACATCGGGACTGGCGTCGGAGGCATTGCGCAAGAACCAGCAGTCGTACACCGTGACCACGCGCGGCATCCGGCTCGGGGGCACTACGTAGTTGGTGCCGTGCACTACTTGTGCGGGCCCCAGCCAACGGTCTACCCGTGGGCCAGGCAGACGCGCCCACAGGCGCTGGGCAATTGCGGCAGGCATTGGCAGTCGGGTGGTGCCAGGTTGCAGCTTGCCGCGAAAGCTGCACGCGTATGGAGTGAGTGTGACGTTGGGTTGCTCGCCCAAGGCGATCACCATCTGGCGAACGGCTGCGCCGATGCCGGTGAGTGGACCAAGCAGTGGCGACACATCGAGGGCGACATGCAACGGCTCTGCGAGTGCGTTGCTTGCTTGGTGCGAAGTCACCAAAACAGCCTAGTTCTCGTGAGCGGTAATGCCGTTTGGAGGGTTCGGCTCGGCCTAGACTTGGCCAACCGTCAATTAGCTGCGGGTCCCTCAGCCGCATTCAGGATTCTCAACATGCCTCGCGCGTTTATCACCGGTATCACAGGCCAAGACGGCCGCCATCTCGCCGAACTTTTGCACTCAAAGGGGTACGAAGTTTTCGGCATGGTCACGGGACAAAACAATCCCAAAGCCGAATACCTTCGGAACGAATTTCCGTTCATCGAAATCGTTCCCGGCGATCTTGCCGATTTGCCGTCACTCGTCAAGGCAATGGCTCATGCCCAGCCCGACGAGGTGTACAACCTCGGCGCCATCTCGTTCGTCGCAATGAGCTTCAATCAAGCAGAGCTCACTGCCAACATCACCGGCTTGGGCGTGCTGCGCATGCTCGAAGCGATCCGCATGGTTGGTGGCAACGAGAACAACCCCATTCGCTTCTATCAGGCGTCGTCGTCTGAGATGTTTGGCAAGGTTCGCGAAACACCGCAGACCGAGCGCACGCCGTTCCACCCTCGCTCGCCATACGGCTGCGCCAAGGTGTTCGGTCACGACATCACGGTCAACTACCGCGAGAGCTACGGCATGTTTGCGTGCAGTGGCATCTTGTTCAACCACGAAGGCCCACGCCGCGGACTCGAGTTCGTCACCCGCAAGGTGACCAACGCAGTGGCGCGCATCAAGCTCGGCTTGCAGGATGAAATCGTGCTCGGCAACCTCGACAGCCGCCGCGATTGGGGTTTTGCTGGCGACTACGTGAAGGCAATGTGGCTCATGCTGCAGCAGTCTGAGCCCGATGATTTCGTGATCTCAACGGGTTCGGCCTACAGCATCGAAGATCTCGTGCAGTTGGCGTTCGCCGAGGTTGGCATCGACGACTGGCGTCCGTATGTGCGCCAAGATCCCAAGTTCTTCCGGCCCGCCGAAGTCGATTTGCTCATCGGCGATTCGTCGAAGGCGCAGACCAAGCTTGGCTGGAAGCCCGAGGTCGACTTCGCTCAGCTCGTGAGCATGATGGTCACCCACGACTTGGCCTACGAGACCCGCAAGGCTCAATCGAACAGCTAGCACTGCGGTAGCAGCTCACGCTGCCTAACGCTCGAGGCGGTTTACGCCTCGAGCGGCATGTCGGTAGCGGCCTCCATCAGCGAGCCTGCGCTGGGCGCAATACCCACCCGCAACCGCTGACGCAGTGCAAGAGCGAACACCACTGTTGCTGCTACCGATGAGGCCACGAGGCCCGTCTCGACGCGCAGGTACAGGTCGTGCGAGCCAAGCCAGGTGAACAGCACAAACGCCACCATGCCGGCGCACCAGCCCAGCGCCACCAATGCGTGGCCGTGCAGGGCGATCACTGCTTGGGCGATGGTGAGCGCCACCATGTAGAGGGCGGTGCCAAAGACCAGCATCGTGATGGTGCGAGTGCTGAGATCGGCGTCGTACACCTTCTTGAGCATGAATGGCCCGAGCAGCGCTGAGCCAGCAACGCCCAGCGCTCCCACGCCAAGCACCACGATCATGAGCTTCTTGAAGCCTTGCTTGAATTCGGCAATCTCGTTGCGAACCGCAAGTCGGGCGAGGCGTGGCAGCAGCGCGGCTTGCACGGCTTGAAACAAGAACAGCGGCACACGGCCGAGCAGCACGCCATAGCTGAACTGGGTGACGAAGCTGTTGGGCTCGTCTTTCTTGAACAGGTCGACCGCGATAGGGCCAGCGTTCACGAGTCCGGCGGCGAATACTGAGCCCAGTAACAGCCAGCCAAGGTTTGGCGTGACTTCGGACCAAGCAGCCGGTGGGCCATCTTCAGTCTTCAGGTCGCCACGGGCAAACACGATGGCGACGCCGACAAGTGGCGCAAGTGCCACGGTGAAGGCATAGGCGCCCGTGTTCGTGACTCCGGCCGCCCACAGTGCAATGCAACCGATGATGCGCGCAGCGCCGTCGGCGCCCATCACGATGCCGTATGACCCGAAGCGACCGTGGCCCGAGCAGATACCGCGGGCAAGGTGGGCCGGGGCATATGAGATGAAGCCAACGATGAGGGCTGCAGTAATGACCCAGTCGCCCTCGAAGAACTTTGAGGTGATTGATCCCGAAGCAATCAGGATCGCTGTGCACACAATGGCCGTGAGCAGTGCGGCAAGCGGAACCACGCGGCGAACCACGGGGCGTCCGCCCTGGTTCATGCCCCGGCGGTGCGCGAGCGCCCGGCCGAGCTCTTGCTCGAGTGGCAAGAAGAATCCGGGGGCCAAGAAGAATGTGGCGAACCACAGGCTGCTGATCGGCTTGAATCCGTCTTCGCCGAGGGCTTTGACGCCCACCTTGAAGAATGCGTAGCTGGCGATACCAGCAACGAGCAGACCGCCGCCGACAGGCAATGTGCCTTCGGGGAGTGGAAGGCGTTGTAACGCCGAGGGTTCGTTGTCGCGCTTGGCCAAGATTGGCAAGACTAGCGTCACGGGTGGCCGAGCGAAGTCACCACCCGGTGAAGCGGGTGCGATATCGTAGGTGTTTTCACCTGCAGCGGCTAAGTTGTCACTCTAGGCGGTTGAATGGTGATCGAAGAGCGCGCAGGGTTCGGCGTGTCGGCAAGGCAAAGGACGGTGAATGACCAATGCAGCGCAAGCGACGACATCTTCTTGGGCCGCTCCTTGCTGTGGTCGCCAGCGCCGTATCGTGGCCAACCCCGGTAGCGGTTCGTGCCATTGCGCCGGCACCGGCGTCGATCGCTATCGAAGGGCACGGATGGGGTCATGGCGTCGGCCTCAGCCAATACGGTGCGCTCGGATATGCAGTCAACTTTGGCTGGAGCGCCGCGCAAATCCTCGATCATTACTATGGCGGCACGATTGCGTCCACGGTGGGTCCCTCCGACATCACGGTGCATCTCACAGCGCTCGATGGGTTCGCCACCGCAGTGGTCCACGACAAGGGCGCATTGGTCATCGACAGCTATGTCCCCGCCCCAGGGCAGCCAGCCACGTGGCGTTCGCTCGCCGCTAACGAAATCTCCGAAGGTCACTACAGGGTTTGGGGTCGAGTCGACGCCAACGTTTGCCCAGCCGCAGGTCTCAATCTTGATGACCCTGCCAATGGATGGACCGTGGTCATCGCCGACCAAGCCACTTCGGTCACCATCCGGCCGCAGACCGACACCAGTGCCAGCACCGATGTGAGCGACTTGGTTGGGTTGTGCGAGCCATCATCGGGTCGGGTTCGGTACTACCGCGGCGCGATCCGCGCCATCAACAACAGCGCACTGGCCAATCGCACTGTCAGCGTGGTTCCGCTCGAGCAGTATCTGCGCTCGGTGGTTGCCGGTGAGGTGTCTGCCGGATGGGCAGCGATGGGTCAGGGTAAAGGTGCTCAGGCATTGCAGGCTCAAGCCGTCGCCGCCCGCAGCTATGGCCTTGCTGAGAACAAAGAGGCGTACGCGAAGACCTGCGACTCGGGTAGTTGCCAGATGTATCGCGGGGCGGCGTATCGCGCTGGCGTTGGCGGTTCACTCGTTGCGCAAGAGTTCGCCGCAACCGACGCGGCCGTTACCGCAACCAGTGGTGTCGTTCGGCGTTACGGCACTGAAGCCGGCGCGATTGCGTACACGATGTTCTCGTCGTCATCTGGCGGCTATACCGCGAAGACCGCTCTTGGTTTCACGCCGGTGGTCGACGACGGCGACGCCGTCAGTTCCAACGCAGCTCACTCGTGGTCGGTGTCTGTCGGTGTCGCGGCTATAGAAGCGGCATGGCCTGCCATCGGCACCTACTCGGGCATCGTGGTGAAGACCCGCGAGGGCTACGGCGAGTGGGGCGGGCGCGTGCTCACGATGCGCATCAACGGCTCGGCCGGTTCGATGAACATGAGCGGCGACACGTTCAGGGCCACGATGGGTCTCAAGTCAAACTGGTTTCATCTCGTGGGTGACACTTCAGTGCCTGCTCCCGCCGATCCGTGTGGATCGCAAACCACGGCCACGGTGGCTGGTGTTACTGCCAACGGCGCTGCGAGTCGGTTCACTCCGCTCGCACCAACGCGACTCATCGACACTCGCTCGGGTCTTGGCGTGCCAGAAGCCCCACTGGGCGCCGGATGCACGCTCACCATCGATCCCAACGTTGGTGACGACGCAACTGCAGTTGTTGTCAACGTCACCTCGGTGACTCCGGCGATGAACGGATTCCTTACCGCGTATCCGTGCGGCGCCGAGCGGCCGTTTGTTTCCATCGTGCCTTCGGTCGCTGGCCGAATTGTTCCGGGCACGGCCATCGTGCCGCTCAATGCTGATGGCACGTTCTGCGTGTACTCGTCAACAACCACTGATCTTGTGATCGATCTCTCTGGCGTCTACGGAACCGCAACCGGTCAGCGATTCCAGCCCATCGCTCCTGTGCGATTCTTCGACTCGAACGCTTCTCCACTGGTGCGCGCCGACTCGGTAGTGCGAGTGCAGATCGCAGGCGCTCGCGGTGTGCCAGCCTCTGCTACCGGCGCAGCAGTCACCGTGCAGAGTGCAAGCGCTGTGGGTTCGGGATTCGTCACCGTCTGGCCATGCGACGCAGCGCGGCCAACTACGT
>Ga0194057_10000151_pt1 | contig 33733 bp, 25 predicted proteins | sample SepL4415m_MetaG_FD_155474 | JGI IMG/M metagenome (GOLD analysis project Ga0194057, IMG submission 155474) | Anoxic zone freshwater microbial communities from boreal shield lake in IISD Experimental Lakes Area, Ontario, Canada - Sep2016-L442-15m | ecosystem: Environmental > Aquatic > Freshwater... | reverse complement strand
CGCATACTCCTCCCCGCTGATCTCCTCCCAAATCAGGCCGTGAATTCCCTGTGGATCGCGCCGGCCGGGCGGATGTAGGTCGAGAATCAGGAGATGGATGCGGCGTTCGAGCAGTTCGGCCGCCTTCTCGACGAACGATCGCACCGCCGCCCGTCCTGATTTGTTTCCCGGTGAAACAACCTCCACGGCGGCGACCATTCGGTCGCCGCTGACATGCCGCACGATTACGGCGTTCTGCTTGCGGCGGTAGAATTCCATTCCTGTTTCCGCCGTGATTTGGACGCGCGGCGGCGTGAGCAAGAGCGGGCCGGCACCGACTGGCACTCCGATACCCACGGTTTCCGCCTTCCATCCGTCGTCTTGGGCGTCGAGCGTGAGGACATCCGGACCAAAACCTGCGGCGTGTTGCTCGGCCAAAGCATAGTAGCCCTGCGGCAAAAGGCCGGAGTTCAGGGATCGCGCCAATTCGTCGATCCAGGCGAGATGGAAGTGGTGAAAAATGCCGGCTTCTACATAGGTCCAGTCATGTGCGGGCATGTCAATGGCCTCCAACGCTTGTCGAATGTCGCAGTTCGACGGCTAGATTACCGTCCCAAAATCCACAATTTATTGTACCATTCGGGTAGATGGATACCACCCCGGTCTTTCAGGCTGTCGTTTGCTGATTCTTCGGAAAGCTGTCCACCTGCTCCAAAACCATTTTATCAGATCATGCCATTTCACCAAGACGACAGGCGATTCAGCGGCCATAATATCCAAGAGGATTCACCGCAAAAGAGCGCAGAGAACGCAAAGAATAGAATCTTTCTTTTGCGCCCTTTGTGTTCTCTCGCGGTGAATACTAATATAATCTTTGGTTATGGTAAGTATTATCAAAATTACGGTTGACAATGTTGATCTTGATGTAAGATAATGGATTCCGTGGATTTTGGCGGGTGGCAAGCCCGAACGCGGATTCGTACGCGGCGCAAGTCGTATCCGCTTTTTTCGCGCAATTTTGGGAAACGAGTCTCGTCTGTTGGGCAGTTCCATGTCACAGCCTGTATGTCCAGACGTGCTCGTATGCGTGTGCGCCAATTGCATCCCGCAAGGCGGGCGATTGCCTCGCCAATGGGACCAAGACGGTGCCAAGGTGCTCGTGCGTGAAGTTCCATGCAGCGGCAAGATCGACGCCCAATATCTGTTCCATGCCTTGGAGGCCGGCGGGCGCGGAGTCTGCGTTGTCACTTGTCCAAAGGGCGAATGCCAGCTTGCGCAAGGCAATTATCGTGCGGAAATTCGCGTGCATACGGTGCAGCGACTGTTGGCCGAGATGCAACTCGAGCCGCAGCGGGTGGAACTGGTACATGGTTCAGCCGACGATTCGCCCGAACAACTGGAACAACTCGTCCGCGGTGCCGTCGGGCGAATTTGTGTCCTTGGCGAAAGCCCCCTTCATGCGGCAACGTAGGAGACGCAAGGTAGGAAACCATGAGTAAACCGATCACGAGCCTGCAGGAACGCATTGCGTCGGGAAAATCGCTACTAATCGCGGAGATTTCACCTCCACGGGGCGCGGATCCCGCGCCGGTGCGCGAGGTGGCCAAGCTTTTCGCTGGAAAGGTGCATGCCCTGGGGATCAGCGACAATCGGGACCGGGTATCGATGGCCGCGCTGGCGGCGGCGGTGATCGCGGCCGGAGAGGGTGTTGAGCCGATCTTGCACATAACCACCCGCGACCGAAATCGTATTGCGTTGGTTTCCGAGGTCTTGGGCGCGCAGGCTCTGGGTATTCGCAACGTGCTTTGTACCAGCGGAAGTCACCAGACGCTCGGCCGTTTCGGGGCGGCGAAGAATGTTTACGACGTTGACCCGATCCAGTTGCTCCAGTTATACGCCAACTTGGCCAGCCAATGCGGGCCGCTTGGCGAAGAGAGCATCGCGGGCGCGGGGCCTTTCTGTCTGGGGGGCGTCGCCTCGCCCGATGCCGACCCGCTCGAATTGCAGATCTCGCGATCACTGAAAAAGGCAGCCGCGGGGGCCGCGTTTCTGATTACGCAGCCGGTTTTCGATCTGGATCGTTTCGGCGTCTGGTGGAAAGAGGTGACGCGGCGCGGCATCCATGAGAAGGTTGCCATTGTGGCCGGCATTCAACTGTTGGGGCAAGAAGAGTTGGCTTCGGTGAGAGAAGGCAAGCGACACCCCTACAAAATCCCTGCCGCATTGGTCGATCGTATTGCCTCGAAGGGCGATTTGGCCGCAAAGCGCGCGGCGGCCGTCGAAATCGCCGTCGAGACGATCGGCAAGCTTTCCGCCTGCAAGGGACTTCGCGGTTTCGGCATCTGCGGCGACGGCGACCATGAGGCGGCACTCACGATCATCGAAAAATCGGGACTGGGGAGCAAGTAGCCGTGCCTGCCAAGTATTCCATCCATACCAAGCCTGCCGCACCCCGCATGCGCCCCGTGGGCAAGCTGGGGATTGTCGATTGGCGAGAAGACTGCTCGAGCTGTCACAACTGCGTCAAACGCAATTGCATCTATGGGCTCTACCGCAACGAGGCCGACACGCTTCGCGATGAAATCGGCTATCTCGACTACATTTACCAGTGCAAAGGCTGTTTGAACTGCGTCCAGAACTGCACGAAGAACCTGTTGACCCGCGTGGTCAATCCCGAATACCTCCGGTTGGGCGACGGCTATTATTCTCCGGACATCGTCCTTTCCACGTGGTTTCAGTCGGAAACAGGCCGGATTCCCGTGTCGGGATCAGGCTACGGCGGTCCGTTTAGCGGGCCCGGCTTTGATTCGATGTGGACCGACATGTCCGAGATCGTCCGCCCCACGCGCGACGGCATTCACGGCCGCGAGTACATCAACTCGAGCGTCGACATCGGCCGGAAGTTGCCGCGTTTGGCGTTTACCGATGGCCAACTGGCCATCGAGCCGCTGCCATTAATCGAAACGCCGCTGCCGGTGATCTTTGATGTGATTCCCGAACAATGGTGCCGTGGCCCCGTGGTCGAGTTGGTTGCGTCGGCAGCCGCGGCAATCGGCACGTTGGCCGTCCTGCGTCCGCGTGAAATCGTTTCAAAGGGTTCCGTCCCGAGTCACGTGGTTCCGTTGCTGGAAACTGCCGATGCGGTCGCAGCCGCACAGAACTGGGCGGCACCGTTGGTCATGGTCGAAGACCATCCCGAGGTCCTGTCGCTCCACGCCGCGCTAAAGCAAAAGCAGCCCAAGCAGATCGTGGCCATTCGTGTCCAGGCCACGCCGACCGTGGCGCAGCGCGTGGTCGAGTTGGCCATTGGCGGGGCCGACGTGATCCACCTGCTGTTCGACCGTCATGGCCGTGAGTTCCCCAACTCCGATCCACGGCGAGAGGCCAGCCCAAGCCCGAATGGAAGCAGCCCTCAACCCGCCCCTGTCCCAGAGGGAGAGGGAAGCATGCGTCATGTCCGCGACGTGCTGCGCGACGTTCACAGAACACTCGTCAAGCAGGGGCTGCGCGACGAGGTGACGCTGGTCGCCTCTGGCGGGATTGCCGAGCCCGAGCACGTGACCAAGGCGATTATCTGCGGCGCCGACCTCGTGGCCATCGACATCCCGTTGCTGTTGGCCTTGGAATGTCGTCTCTGCAACGAATGTAAGCGAGGCCAGCCCTGCCCGATCACCCTCGAAGAGATTGATCCCGAATATGGCGTTCGTCGCATCGTGAACCTGATCGGTGCCTGGCATCAGCAGTTGATCGAAATGCTCGGTGCGATGGGCATTCGCGAGGTTCGGCGGCTGCGGGGCGAAACAGGCCGCTGTATGTTTTTCGAGGATTTGGAACGCGATACCTTTGGCAGCCTGTTTGGCCGGCGGAAGCCTTCTTCCACCCCGACCCCTTAGCCGCATGCAGTTTTTCTGTAGGAACAACCCGTGAGCACCCGTCCATCCATCTCGCCGCGTGTCGAGCCCGAGGCCGGCGACGAATTCGTCGCCCATCCGGCGTTTGCTGAGGTTTCGCGCGAGGTGCGGCCCGCCGCGCCCCGCTATCGCAACGAAATCGGCAAGTTCAGCATCCGCCGCGCATCGAACTGCATCGCCTGCGGCCGTTGCGTCGAGGTTTGTCGCCGCAATGTCCACATCCGGCCCGACGGTTATCATGCAATCCTCAGGCCCTTCGATTATCGGTGTTCCGGTTTTGAGTGCGCCGAGACGGAGGGTTATTGCGTGGACGCCTGTCCGCAAAAGGCCCTGTCGCTGACCGAGAATCCGGTTTTTAAGACGATGGGCGACTACCGCTGGACGCCCGATTTGCTGGTGAGCAATTGGCAGATGGCCGAGACGGGCCGCCCGCCGGAAAAGTATCTGGAGAGCGAAGTCGGGGCGTCGAGCGGCGGTTTCGATCGCTTGCGGTTCCGGTTCCCCGCATCACCTCCTGCCGCGTTGCGCCGTGAAGACATCTCCACGGAGCTTCTTCTGAACCGCCGGGGCGATTCGCGACCGAAGATCGTCATCGGTGTCCCCTGGTACGGCGGTGGCATGTCGTTTGGGTCCACCAATATCCGTGCGCTGCTGGGCAAGGCCCGCGTCGCCAAGGCGTTCAACACGTTCACTTGTACCGGCGAAGGCGGATATCCGGAGCGGTTCACGCCCTACAAAGACCACGTGATTGTGCAGGTCGCCACTGGGTTGTTCGGCGTTCGCGAGGAAACGATCCAGCGGGCGAGGATCGTGGAGTTCAAGTACGCCCAGGGTGCCAAACCGGGTTTGGGTGGCCACCTACTGGGCGATAAGAACACGCCGAGCGTGGCTGCCATGCGTGAGACGACGGTCGGCGTTTCGCTGTTTTCACCCTTCCCCTTCCACAGCGTCTACTCGGTTGAGGACCACAAAAAGCACCTGGACTGGATGGCGCACATCAATCCGCGGGCGTTGCTTTCGGCCAAGGTATCCACACCGAACGACGTTGACATGGTCGCGGTCGGCGTCTATTACGCGGGCGGTCACATCGTCCACTTGGACGGGAGCTACGGCGGCACGGGCGCCGCGCCCAACATCGCCAAGAAGAACATCGCCATGCCGATCGAATACGCGATCGGCCGCGTCCACCAGTTCCTACAGGCTGAAGGCATTCGCGACAAGGTCACCGTCATCGCAAGCGGCGGCATCCGCGGTCCGTGGGACATCGCCAAAGCGATTGCCTTGGGGGCCGATGGCTGCGTGGTCGGCACAGGAGAGTTAGTGGCCCTGGGTTGCATCCGTTGCGCGGCCTGCGAGAGCGGTCGTGGCTGCGCTCGTGGCATCGCCACGACCGACGACGAACTGCTCGAGATGGTCACGGTTGACTGGTGTACGCAACGGCTGGTGAACATGTACAGCGCCTGGCGCGAGATGCTGGTCGATATTCTCTATCGCCTGGGGCTCGACTCCGTGGCAGCGTTGCGGAACCGGACCGACCTGCTTACCCATTTGGATTACGAGAACCCGAGTTGACCCCCACCATGCCGCACTCGATGACGATTCAAGCCGCACGCTCTGCCCGCGAGGTTCTTGGCGCGATTCGCGGCCCTGGCGCTGCCGACCGAGCCGAGGCCGTTTTACGCGCACGCGCAGCCTTGCGGCCCGAGGGCGATTGGTTCATCAAGTCGCCGGAAGCCGAGGGCGGTTGTGGCGTGACCGGCTTCGCCTGCACGATCCCCGTCAGCGGCCGCCACATCTACGAGCCTTCAATTCAGATGCGCAACCGGGGTAACGGGAAAGGGGGCGGTATCGCCGCTTGCGGACTCGTGCCCGAAGAAATGGGCGTTTCCCGCAAGGTACTCGACGACAACTATATTCTCCAGGTTGCCCTGCTCGATTCCAGTGCCCGCGACGAGGTGGAAAAGGCCTTCATCGAGCCGTATTTCGACATCGACCAGGGCGGCCTGATTCCGACGGTGGACGATTACCGCGAGGTGCCGCTGCTGGAAGTTCGTCCGCCCGACGTGGCCCGATACTTCGTCCGCGTCAAGCCGGACGTGCTGGCCCGTTTCGCCAACGAAAAGGGGCTATCCGACGTCGGAATGTCGGAGCGGGACATCGAAGACGAGTTCGTCTATCAAAACTCAATTCGCTTGAACAATCAGTATTACGCGTCGCTGGGCGACAAGCGGGCGTTTGTGATGTCTCACGCGAGAAATCTGCTGATCATAAAAATCGTCGGATTTGCCGAGGCGTCGGTGCAGTATTATCGGATGTCGGACACCCGGGCCCACGTCTGGATCGCTCACCAGCGTTACCCGACGAAGGGCCGCGTGTGGCATCCCGGCGGCGCGCATCCGTTCATCGGCATGAACGAGGCCCTGGTTCATAACGGCGACTTCGCCAACTATCATTCCGTATCGGAATACCTTGCCGGGCGGAACATCTTCCCGCAGTTTCTCACGGACACCGAGGTCTCGGTCCTCCTGTTCGATCTTTGGAACCGCGTATACCGCTACCCACTCGAATATATCATCGAAGCGATGGCACCGACCGCGGAACTCGATTTTGATCGGTTGCCGTCCGAGAAGCAACTGATCTACCGCCAAATCCAGGCGGCCCACATGCATGCGTCGCCCGACGGGCCGTGGTTCTTCATCATCGCCCGCAGTCTGGCCGAGACCAAGGAGTTCCAACTCCTGGGGATTACCGACACGGCCATGCTGCGACCGCAAGTGTTCGCGTTGCAGGAGGGCGAGGTTTCGATCGGGTTGATTTGCTCGGAGAAACAGGCCATCGACGCCACGCTGGCCAGTCTGGCCAGCGAAGACCCTCGATTCACGCCCGTGGCCGACACCTACTGGAACGCCCGCGGCGGAAGTTATTCCGACGGCGGGGCATTCAAGCTGACGGTTTCGCCGAACAATGGCGATGGTTCAGGCACTCGCCGTGTGCCGTCCGCGCAACCGGAGTACAGTCTTCGCATCACCAACAAGTTCGGCGGCTCGGTGGCCACGTCGCAAGGACAAGTACATTGCAATCTCTCGATTCCGCCGGCCGCTTCGGCTAAATCCGACGAAGATACCGTGGTGCTGGAGCAATCGCTGCGCGATGAAGATACCGAGGGGTTGTTCTCGCATCTTCGCGACCGATTGCCGACCATGTCGTACGACCGCCTCCGCTGGTTTACCGAGGAACTGGCCGGACGAACGGCCGATACCATGCCGGCCTTCGGTATCGAGGTTCTAACGATGGCGATCGGTCGCCGTTATCCGACCGGCGACAAAAAACGTAGTTCCGTATTGACCATTCTCCGCAACAGCTTGGAACAAATCTTCCAGCGGCAGCCGCTTTGCGACGAGGGTGGCCATTCAACGCATCTGCGGATCAATTGGGCCACTCGCGACCGCTTGCGTGGACCACGGACCGGCGAAATCACACTGCTAATCGACGCACACGGTTTCCAACCTGAGGGCGAGGACTGCGATTCGACCCTGGGGGTGAAAGCCTATCACTTAGGCTGGAAACGGCTGATTCATTTCAACTCCCGCGGCACGCGATTCCACGGTGCGGGATTTGGTCCTCGCACCAACGGGTTGCGAATCGACTGCTACGACAACGCAGGTGACTATCTAGGCTCCGGGATGGACGGCCTCGAAATCTACGTCCACGGGAATGCCCAGGACCAGCTTTGCCAGATCAGCAAGAGCGGGAAGTTGGTCGTCTACGGCGACGTTGGGCAGACCTTTCTTTACGGTGCCAAAGGGGGCGAGATGTATGTGATGGGCAACGCCGCCGGCCGGCCGATGATTAACGCCGTCGGTTCGCCGCGGGTGGTCATCAACGGCACCGCGCTCGATTTTCTGGCCGAATCGTTCATGGCGGGCAATCCGCACAATGGCGGCGGGTTCGCCATCGTCAACGGCCTTCAGTACGACCCGTATGATGGGCAGCTTTGTCCGCTGGAAATGCCCTATCCCGGCAACAACCTGCTTTCGCTGGCCTCCGGCGGGGCAATCTTCATCCGCGATCCGCATCGCACACTGGTCGAGGAACAACTTAACGGCGGGGCTTACCGCACGCTTTCCGTCGCTGATTGGAAACTCATGTTGCCCTATCTGAAAGAGAATGAGCGGCTGTTCGGGGTCCGCATCGACCGCGATCTCCTGACGGTGGACGGGATTCCGGCCTCGCCGCATGTGGTTTACCGCAAGGTGTTGCCCCGCAAAGACGCCGAGCTTGAAGCCGAGTTGGAAGGAATGGGGGAATAACGATGGCCGATGCAATTCAATGGAACGGTAGCGAGTTGGCCATGGAGGTCGAGCAGCGAAGCGGCACTCCCGTCAGTGCGTGCTTCCAGTGCCACAAGTGCAGCACGGGCTGCCCGATCGGCCCGGAGATGGATTTCCTGCCCAGCCAAGTGATGCGTCTGGTGCATCTCGGAATGGAGAACGAAGTGCTTGGGTCGCGGGCGATTTGGCTGTGTGCCTCGTGCGAAGCATGCACGACGCGCTGCCCACAAAGCATTGATGTTGCCGCTACGATGGACGCCCTGCGCATCATGGCGATTGATCGCCAGGTGACGTTGCCCGACTCCCACGGCAAGCAGTTCAACCGCAGCTTCCTCGGCAGTGTGCGGCGGCATGGCCGGGTGTTCGAGATGGGCATGATGACATTCTACAAACTCCGCACCGGCGATCTGTTCTCGGACATGGACAAAGTCCCGCAGATGTTGGCCAAAGGAAAACTCCCTTTGTTGCCCAATCGAAGCGGCAGTGCTGGGGAAGTCCGCGAAGTGTTTCGTCGGGCTGAGGAGGAGGAAAAACGACCATGAAATATGCGTTCTTCCCTGGTTGCAGCCTGGATGCGACGGCGTGGGATTTCGGCCGATCCACACGTGCGACGTGCCGCGCGCTGGGAATCGAATTGGTCGATATTCCCGACTGGGTTTGCTGCGGGTCAACGCCGGCCCACGCCAGCAGTGCCTCGTTGGCCGTGGCGTTGCCGGTGCTCAATCTGCAGAAGGCTGAAGCGATGGGCCTGCCCGTGATGACGGCTTGCGCCTCGTGCTACGCCCGGCTACGAACCGCCAATCAAAAAGTTCGCAACGAAGCCGAGGAACGCCGGCGGACCGAGCGGATTACGGGCAAGCCCTACGACGGCCAGGTCGAGATTCATCACGTGCTCGACGTGCTGGTGAATCATTTTGGAGTGGAGCAGGTTCGTACGCGAGTGACGCGGCCGCTCGAAGGGCTACGAGTTGCCTGCTACTACGGTTGCCTCCTGACGCGCCCGCCCGAGATCGTAGCGTTCGACAACCCGGAGCATCCAACCTGCATGGACGACCTCGTGACCGCGATGGGCGCGGAGCCGGTCGCTTGGCCGTTCGCGACGGAATGTTGCGGGGCGAGCCTTTCGATGACTCACAGTTCGGTCGTCGGCCGTCTGGGCCACAAGTTGCTCTCGATGGCCCGTCGGGCAGGGGCCGATTGCATTGCCGTTGCATGCCCTCTGTGCCAGATGAATCTTGACTTGCGCCAAAGCGACGCAATTAAAGCGTACGGCGCCCTTCCCCAAACGCCCGTCCTCTACATCACGCAACTCCTGGGGCTTGCCTTGGGTCTCTCCAACAAAGAATTGGGCATTGGCGCCCAGAGCATTAGCGCCACTTCGTTATTGGCCGATCGCCGACCGGCGACCGCCGCCGCGACGGGAGGAAACCCATGACCGCAAAACAAAAAGCAGCCATCGCACCGTCAGCCCATGGCAACGGCAACGGCAATGGCAATGGCGATACGAAGGAACTAATTGGCGCGGTTCTCGTGTGTGGCGGCGGCATTGCCGGCATCCAAGCGTCGCTCGATCTTTCGTCCGCCGGTTTCCGCGTATATCTGGTTGAGGAGAGCCCGAGCATCGGTGGAAATATGGCTCGCCTGGACAAGACTTTCCCAACGGGCGACTGCGCCACGTGCATCATCTCGCCGAAACTGGTTGAGTGCGTGCGGGACTACAACATCGACGTGTTGACGATGGCCGACGTGACGGCATTGGACGGCGAGGCCGGCCATTTCAGCGTCAAGGTACGAAAACGTCCTCGCAGCGTGAAGTCCGAAAAATGCACCGGTTGCGGCGATTGCTGGGCGGTCTGTCCAGTCCGCAACACGGCCGAGAGTCCGCCGCCGTTCCAACCCAGCGAGCCGCTCGACGAATCCGACGCCGTCAAGCTGCGAGACATCCTCGCGCGTTATGAAGGCGGACTCGGCAGCCTGATGCCCGTCTTGCAGGAGATCGACCAAGCCTACGGCTACCTGCCCAAACGCATTCTGGAACATCTGGCATGTGCGTGGGGAGTTAGGATCGCCGAAATATTGCGGGTGGCCAGTTTCTACGACCGTTTTCGGCTCGAACCGGTGGGCCGTCACGTTGTCGAGGTCTGTGAGGGAACTTCGTGTCACTCGCGCGGATCGCGGGAGCTGCGGGAACGGCTGGAAAAGGAACTGGGCATCCGTCCGGGTGAGACCGACAAATCGGGACGGTTTACCTTGCGGACGGTGCGCTGTCTGGGGCTGTGCGCACTGTCGCCAGCCATGAAAATCGCCGGCCGCAGCTTCGCCCGCGTTAACATCGACCGCGTTGCGGAAATTTTGGAGCAATTCACATGAGCGCCCCCATTCGCAACTCATCAGACCTCGATCGAGCCCAGGCCGCCGGCGAGGCGACGCGCTATCCACAGCGACTGAAGGTACTGGTCGGTTCGGCCAGTTGCGGAGTCGCCGTGGGTGCCCGCGAGATCGAGTCGGCCGCGCGCAGCACTGTCCAGGAACTTGGCCTCGACGCCGTTGTCTGCCGAACGGGCTGTATCGGGTTCTGCGGGCGCGAGCCAATGTTGGATCTGGTGTTGCCCGGTGGGCTTCGGATCAGTTATGGCAACATGACTCCGGAAAAAGCCCGCCAATTGATCGCCGGCTACGCCAAGAATGGCGACCTCCAGCCAGCCTGGGCCTTGGGACACTTCCACAACGAAGAATTGGTCTCGACCGGAGAAGTGCGGACGCATTCGGAGCAATCCGTCGGGCTGAAGGGCATACCTCGCTGGTCCGCGCTCGATTTCGAGAGCCGTCAGAAAAAGGTCATCCTGCGGAACTGCGGTTTGATCGACCCCAACTCGTTGAATGAAACGATCGCTTGCGGCACCTATCGCGGGGCCTTCCGAGCGTTGGTGCAAATGGAGCCGGATGCGGTGATCGACGCGGTCGCCGAGTCGGGCCTTCGGGGCCGCGGCGGCGCAGCATTTCCCACGGGGCAGAAATGGCGTCTCGCCCGGCAGGCCGCCGCCGACCTCAAATACGTGGTCTGCAACGCCGACGAAGGAGAGCCTGGCGCTTACATGGACCGCACCGTGTTGGAGAGCGATCCTCATGCCGTCCTGGAAGGAATGCTCATCGGCGCGTACGCGATCGGTGCCACCGAAGGTTTTATCTACGTCCGCAACGAATACCCGCTAGCCATCGAGATCCTTGAGAATGCAATCGATGAGGCCGAAAAGCACGGCCTGTTGGGCGAGAATATTTTCGGTACGCCCTGGTCGTTCCACGTCACGGTCCGCCGCGGTGCCGGGGCCTACATCTGCGGCGAGGAAACTGCCCTAATCGAATCGCTCGAAGGCCATGCCGGCGAGCCTCGCAACAGGCCGCCGTATCCGGTGACCGCAGGGCTTTGGGGAAAGCCCACGGTCGTGAACAACGTCAAAACCTGGGCCAGTATCGCGCCGATCATCACCCGGGGCGCCGCGTGGTATGCCAAAATGGGCACCAAGCGTACTCCGGGCACAACGATCTTCTCGCTGGAAGGTTGTGTTAAGAACGCAGGACTCGTGGAGGTCCCTTTCGGCATTACGCTCCGCGAGCTAATCTACGACATCGGCGGCGGGATCATCGGTGACCGCCCGCTGAAGGCGTTGCAGGCAGGCGGTGCCTCGCGCGGCTGTATTCCACCCTCGTTGCTCGATCTGGCTATCGATACCGAAGACCGCAATGGCGAGACGATTATGATCGGCACCGGCGGGATCATCGCGCTGGACGACCGTGCCTGCATGGTCGACATGGCGCGGTTTCTGGTCGGATTCTTCCTTGAAGAGTCCTGTGGCAAGTGCGTACCGTGCCGCGAGGGAAATAAGCAGATGTCGCACCTGCTCGGGCGGATTTCCGAGGGCCAGGCCACCTCTGCCGATTTATCCCTCTTGGAACGCTTGGCCAAGACCGTGCGATCGGCGGCCTTCTGCGGCATGGGCAGCATGGGCCCCAACGCCTTGCTGACCACGCTGACACACTTCCGCGACGAGTTTGAAACGCATATTCGCGACAAAAAATGTCCGGCCGGCGTCTGCCGCATAGGACGAGGAAGATAAGGTAAAGGGCTGACGATGGACGCAACCGCATCAGATCTGCTACTGGTTAACGTGGACGGTCGCACGGCGAACGTCCCCAGTGGCACGACGATCCTCAACGCCGCGCGGCAAATGGGCGTGGTGATCCCAACCCTGTGCAACTATCGCGGGCTGTCGCCTTACGGGGCGTGCCGCGTGTGTTTGGTTGAAATCGAAACGCCGCGCGGTGGACAGTTGGTCGCCTCGTGCAGCCAGCCGGTCGAAAACAACCTTGTCGTCCACACCGAAACCGAAAACGTCAAGGAAGCCCGCCAGACGATTTTGGAGTTGCTGCTGGCCCAAGCGCCCGACTCGCGCGAGCTGGCCGAACTGGCCGCCGGGCTTGGCGTCAAGAAGACTCCCTTCCAACCGGTCGCCGAGGGTAAGTGCGTTCTCTGCGGGCTATGCACCCGGGTATGCACCGAAATGATGGGCCGCGGCGCCATCAATTTTATTGGCCGCGGCGCGGCACGCGAAATCTCCACCGCCTTCGATCGGACCACCGATCAATGCCAAGTGTGCGGTGCCTGCGCGTTCGTTTGCCCCACCGGCGCGATCGACCTGCGCACCATCACCAAGCGGCGGTTGAAGCCGCACATAACGGGGTTCGACAAGTTTCTCACCGCCCGCCCCTGCATCGACTTGGCCCATCCCCAGGCCTCGCCGCGCGTGCCGGTGATCGATCGCGAAAGCTGCATCCATTTCAAGACGGACCAGTGCGGGCTTTGTAGCAATGTCTGCCAGGCCGGCGCCATCGATTACGAGCAATCCGAAGAGACACTTCAGTTCGAGGTGGGCAGCGTCGTTCTCACGCCAGGCTTCGAGGCGTTCGATGCGACACGACGCGGCGAGTTCGGCTTCGGTTTCGCGCCGAACGTGCTGAGCAACGTGCAGTTCGAGCGGATGCTCTCGGCCTCCGGCCCCACCCAGGGACACGTCCGCCGCCCAAGCGACGGCCGTGCGCCCAAGCGGCTGGCGTTCATCCAGTGCATCGGCTCTCGCGACACGGGCTGCGACAACGAGTACTGCTCCTCGGTCTGTTGCATGGCCGCCACCAAAGAAGCTATTTTGGCCAAGGAGCACGAGCCGGGGCTTGACGTGACCATCTTCTTCCTCGATCTTCGCGCGTTCGGCAAGGATTTCGACCGCTACTGCGACCGAGCCAAGAATCAGTTGGGAGTGCATTTTATACGGTCGTTCGTTTCTCGCACCTACGAAATGCCCGACACGCGGAACCTGCGCGTGGTCTATGCTGACGGTGATATGAAGCAGACCGAAGACGAGTTCGACATGATCGTGCTCTCGCTCGGACTGGAACCGAGTGCAACCTTGCAGGAGCAAGCCCAACAAATGGGCGTCGTGCTGAACCGCTGGGGTTTCGCCAAGACGAGTGAGTTGTGTCCGTTGGACACGTCGCGTGCCGGCGTATTTGTGGGCGGCGCATTCCAGGAGCCGAAGGACATTCCCGACACGGTCATGCAGGCCAGTGCGGCCGCGGCCCGGGCCATGGCCCTCTTGGCCCCCGCGCGTGGAACGCGCGTGCGGACCAAAACCTATCCATCGCAACGCGACATCACGGACGAGCCGCCTCGGATCGGCGTGTTTATTTGTCACTGCGGCAGCAACATTGCCTCGGTGGTCGACGTCCAGCGGGTCGTCAGACGGACTCGGGACTTGCCCCATGTCGTCATCGCCGAAAGCAACACGTATACCTGCGCCGACGATACGCAGACCCACATCAAGGACCATATCCTTGCCCACCGATTGAATCGCATCGTCGTGGCCTCATGCACGCCGCGAACGCACGAGCCAATCTTCCGCGACACCCTGCGTGATGCCGGCCTGAATCCCTATCTGTTGGAAATGGCCAACATCCGCGACCAATGTTCATGGGTTCACTCGGGCGAGCCGGGGCGAGCAACCGACAAGGCGATCGATCTGGTCCGCATGGCGGTGGCCCGCACAGCCTGCTTGATGCCGCTAAGTGAAGCATCGGTGCCGGTAAACAACGCGGCGTTGATCGTCGGCGGAGGAATTGCCGGCATGACTGCCGCGTTGGCGATTGCCGAGCAAGGCTTCCCGGTCCACCTAGTTGAGAAATCCGGCGAACTCGGCGGCACCGTCCGCCAGTTGCACGAAACGCTCGATGGCGAGGACCTCCGGGCGTTCTTGGGCCGAACGATCGAGCGAGTCGAGGAACACCCGAAGATTTCCGTGCATCTGAACGCGAGCGTTACCAAGGTGGAAGGCCACGTCGGTGGATTCACCTCCGCGCTGCGCACCAAGAACGATCTAGTGACCGTGAAGCACGGGGTGGTCGTTGTTGCCACCGGTGCTACCGAACAGAAGCCGCAAAGTTTCGGCTATGGCCAAAACCCTTGCGTGCTGACGCAACTCGAACTGACCGACCAGCTTTACCAAGGGACTCTTAAACTCTCCGACAAGGCGACGGTCGTGATGATCCAGTGCGTGGAGCAGCGGAACACCGAGCGGCCCTATTGCAGCCGCGTGTGCTGCACCGCCGCAGTCAAGAATGCATTGCACCTGCGAGACCGGTTCCCCAAGGCAAAAATTGTCGTGCTTTATCGCGACATGCGAACCTATGGTTTCCGCGAGGCGGCCTACCGCGAAGCGAGGGAAAAAGGAGTTCTCTTCGTCCGCTACGAGCCTGAACAACCGCCGCAACTCGATATCAACGGCCGTTTGCAAGTGCGAGTCCGCGAGCCGTCGTTGGGTCGCGATTTGCAACTCGACGCGGAGTTGGTCGTCCTGGCCGCGCCGATGACGCCCCGCGCCGACCGTGGCGAGCTGTCCGAGTTGCTGCGCGTACCGTTGAATGCCGACGGATTCTTCCTCGAAGCCCACATGAAACTTCGCCCGGTCGATTTCGCCAGCGAGGGGTTGTTCCTCTGCGGCACGGCCCACGCGCCCAAGTTCGTCACCGAGGCCATTTCGCAGGCCAACGCGGTGGCTGGCCGGGCTGCGTCGATCCTGGCACGGAAACAGGTGTCCGTCAGCGGGCAGATCGCTTGGGTCGATCCGGATAAGTGCATTTCCTGCATGACATGCGTTCACGTTTGCCCCTACATAGCGCCGAAGGTCAACGAGTTTAATAAGGCCGAGGTACAAGGGTCGGTTTGCATGGGCTGTGGGAGTTGCACGGCTGAATGTCCGGCCAAGGCCATTTCGCTACGGCATTACCTGGACGCCCAAGTGTTGGCGGCCGTTGGCGGCCTGCTGGGCGAGGGTTTTGGAGCCTCGACCTTGTTGCCCCTTTACCCGGAACAAGTCGGCGTTGCGCCACCGCGCTGGCACAAGAGTTGACAGAGAAAAAAATCATGGCCGACGAACCTTTGATCCTCGCAATGTGTTGCCACTACTGTGCGTATGCCGCAGCCGACTTGGCTGGGTCGATGCGTCTGCAGTATCCGGGCAACGTCCGCGTGCTGCGGCTCCCATGTACGGGAAAACTGGAAGTGAACTACCTGATGGCCGCATTTGAGCGCGGAGTCGATGGGGTGATTGTGGCCGGCTGCCTCGAAGGAGGCTGCCACTTCCTTGAAGGCAATCTGCGGGCTAGGCGGCGGGTCGAACGCGCTCGCAAGTTGCTCGCCGAAATCGGCCTTGAACCGGAGCGGTTGGAGATGTTCAACCTGTCTTCCGCCGAGGGGCCACGCTTTGCAGAAATTGTGACAACAATGGTGGAACGCCTCAAGCGGTTAGGGACGAGCCCTTTGCGGCCCGACCCGACACGTATCGAACGGGGCGTCCAGGAAATGAACCAACAGGCCGAGGCCATGTTGGCAGGAGACAAACGATGATAGTCGCCGATCGCAAAAAGATTCCCGAAATCCGGGACATGGTTAAAAATCACCGCCGCGTGCTCCTGGTAGGATGCGGCACCTGTGTGACGGTCTGTCTGGCCGGCGGCGAACGCGAGGTGGGTATCCTCGGGTCTGCGCTGCGCATGGCCTTGCGCCTGCAACATCATGATGTGGTCGTGGACGAATGTACGATCGAGCGGCAATGCGAAGACGCTTTCATCGACATCCTGGCCCAGCGGGCTCCCGAGTACGATGCAATCTGCTCACTCGGCTGCGGTGCCGGCGTCCAAGCGTTGGCCGAACGATTCTCCAATATCGCGGTCTATCCGGGGCTGAACACGCAATTCATGGGCATCTTGGAGTCGCAGGGCGTGTGGACGGAGAAATGCTCCGGCTGCGGCAATTGCCGTCTTGGCGAGTTCGCGGGAATCTGTCCTATCACGCGCTGTGCCAAACGTCTACTGAACGGTCCTTGCGGTGGCTCGCGCGACGGCAAATGTGAAGTCAACGCAAATATCGACTGCGGTTGGCAATTGATCCACGACCGCGCCGGCAAGTTGGGAATCCTCGATCCGTTCGAGCAGATTGTGCCGCCCCATGACTGGTCAACGGGCCTGGACGGCGGACCACGCAAAGTGGTCCGCGAGGACCAGTGTATCGCCGGGCTTGGGCCAAAATCCTGACGCACTGGGTAAGACAGGCCACAAGACATTCTCGGTCACCTCGACAAAATGGGCTAGCTATCTTAGCACGGAGATAACCAAAATGAGAACACAAATTCCCAGGTTCCTGCTTGGTAATCCTCAAGGGTGGAAAACATTTGACGCATCCACCGAGTGTGCCATCTTACCAGGTTTCTCCAGCTATGATACTGCGGCAGACTACTGCCAGACGGATGCAACGGGAATATGGGAACTCCAAGATTTGGGTTTTGGTCGAGTGCGCGATCGGCTGGAAGTCACCTGCTCCCATACGCTGAAGCTCGTCGCCATCAATCCCACCCATGCGGGTGAGCTGTCTCTGGAAGCGATGACATTGGACACGGTTTGCCATGCGTTGCACAATGGCAGGAACTTGATCGATCCGGAATATAGGCTGATGCGCGATCACCGGGGGAGCCCTTGGGCTCATGCGAGGATTGCCGTTGCGAAGCCGGGAATCACGAAATTGGAGACGTGGTATGTTGCCTGCCTGCACCCCCAGAACATGAAGTTTGTCGGCGGCCAGCCCCTCTGGTTCTGGCTGGACTGGTTCGGCGGCAAGCATGTCTTGAGCGAATTGCAAACGGAGCGCGGCGGAAGCGCGGAACGAGAATTCTTCATCTTTTCTACGCGTGGTGCCGCGGAAGGCTTCTATGGGGCAACCGTAGCCAGACTCCTGGGTTGCATCTGCGATTGTCAGATCGATTCCCATTTAGGCTCGGAGTTCGAGGCGACCATGTGGGAGAAAGATCAGGAGGTCTGCAACCGGACGTTGGCGACCATCGGCAAAAGATTATGGTAATTTGAATGGCCCCGGCGTCACCGATAATCGTACTCCTGGGTGAACGTGGTTCCCGTCCTGTAAGGGAGTGCCTGACCATGCCGCGTGAGGCGGCGGGTCACAAATTGCCGGTAAGTACACGTCTCTTCTCATTCAGAACGGCGTCAAAGTGCCGCTCTAGTTGCGGACTGCAACCACGGCATCCGGCTATAACCTTTTCTGCCCAATCCAGGTACTCGCGCTTGCGCTGCAACGGCCATTCCGCAGGCTCCATAGGCGTGATGTCGCCCAGATTGCAAATCTTGTCTGCCATCTTGATCTGTTTGGCACCGGTAGACAAGTGCGGTGCATGTTCAACCTGCAACCTCTTGCGCTCCTGTTTGGGCAGGCTTTTGTCGTCCGTTACCTCCTGCACAAGCAGGCGAACCTCCTGCCCGAACTGCTCATCCAATTCTTGCGGCGTTGTCTGCGTGTCCTCAATCGTGTCATGGAGAATCGCAGCCTGAAGTATCGCCGAGTCGGCAACTCCGCCGACACGAGCCAAAACTTCTGCCACGGCAATCGGATGGTTGATGTAGGGACTGGCGTCGGAATCCTTGCGCCGCTGCCGACTGTGCTTCTGCGCGGCAAACCGTAGGGCTGTCAGCAGCGATGCTGCTAAGTTGTCAGTTTGCGGAATGTTCATGTTGTCAGGGCCGAATACCGCTTCGCGGATAAGGGTCGTAAACGACCCTCACATGATCGACCTCCCTCCTGCCACGGAATTGTGGGTAAGGACAGCCTGATACCGCTTCGCGGAAGAGGGGCATAAATGCCCCTGCACCCGCCAGATTCACCGATCACTTGAGTCAACTGAATACCTACTATGCCTAAATCACTCATGTATGGGGCGTTGTCGCCGTCAGTCCGACCCAAGTTCCTACGAATCAAACCTTTCCACGGTTCGCAAAAAAGACTTCGCAATTCTCCTGAGTTCTCCTGCCACCTTCTTGCTTTCCCTGGGGTTTTAGCGTATAATAGAGAGATGGCAGGGGGCTGTTGCCGAGTGGCACCGGCCGAAAGGCAGAAAAATTCGTCTGCGGATGGGCCGCGAAAACTGCCGATAGTGAAACTACCTTGGAAGCTCGTTCTTCTCGGGTGGTGAGAAAGTCCAAGAAATTTCCTCTCGCTAGCTATTCCGACGGAGGTGCCAACTATTTAGCGTGAACCAAGGTCAGTTTGAGGCAAGTGCATAGCACGCCCGACCTTTAGTTCGTCTCGCAGCTACACATCCAGTTGCAATCGGCGAGTGGATTCTACGAGAGCCGCCACGGGCCCAAGAGGGAACGTGGCGGTTCTTATTTTTGGCTCCTCCCGGTCTAGGTGCAAACATGGGGCGGGATTATGAACGGAAGTGTTTCACGAATCCTGCACCTGAAACCGAAAGCGCCGGAATTATGGTCAGGTTTAAGCGGAGAAACCCAATTTGGTCAATGGCGGATCACTGTGAATAATCTCACCCGTATCAGACACCGTCAAATAATAGGACAGCCCAATGCGGGGACCAATCGTTACGGCAATGCTTTTGTCTGACTCAGGCTGCTGCCAGATGTTGACACGGTACTTGCTGCCGTGATGCCGAGAAACTTCCACGCGGTCCAGTCGGGGTGGCTTGCCGATCTTCGCCAGCACTTGGGACTTAATTCGTTCCGTGTGGTTCGGCTCTCGAAGCTGTTCTGGTGGCGCGGTTTCGTCCTTGTTCGCGTGGGTTTTCTTTGCTTTTTCCATCATTTTTTCAGGTTCTTCTTGCGTTTTGGCACCTCGCGCCCTTCGGTGGTGCAGAGAACTAAGTCTATTATCCGCTAAAGAGGCCGGCGGGGCAAGTGACATCACCGCCGCCGGCGCGCAGAGCTGCAAAGTCCGGCCACAGCAAACATTCTTCATTGGTCCACCAAATCGTATACTACAGGTGTGCATAACACAATTCCTACCTTGCGTTGTCCATTACCGTCCGCCCCGTTGCCGCTGCCCATGACGCAGGCCGAGGTCGCTGCGCGCGGCTGGGACGCCGTCGACGTGGTGTTTGTCACAGGCGACGCCTATGTGGACCATCCCAGTTTTGCCATGGCCCTGCTGGGCCGGGTGCTGGAGGCCGAGGGCTTTCGCGTGGCGATTCTCAGCCAGCCCAACTGGCACTCGTGCGAGCCATGGCGATCGTTCGGCTGCCCGCGGCTCTGCTTCGCCGTCAGTGCCGGCAACATGGACTCGATGCTCAACCATTACACGGCCAACCGCAAGGTCCGCAACGACGACGCCTACAGCCCCGGCGCACAGATCGGCCGGCGGCCGGATCGGGCTACCTTGGCCTACTGCCAGCGGGCTCGCGAAGCTTACAGGGGCGTGCCGGTGATCACCGGCGGTGTCGAAGCCAGTCTGCGACGCCTCGCCCATTACGACTTCTGGAGCGACAAGGTCCGCCGCTCGATCCTGCTGGACGCCAAGGCCGACCTGCTTGTCTACGGCATGGGCGAACGGCCGCTGATGGAGATCGTCAAACGGCTGGCCGCCGGGCAATCGGTGCGCGATCTGCGCGACATCCGCGGCACGGCCTACCGGCTGGGAGCCCGTGAGACAAATGATGAATGCAAAATGATGAAGGAGGAATGCACCCGCCCTGAGACTTCTGGAAGAGGCATTCCTCACTCATCATCTATTCTTCCTCATTCCGATGCCGTCCTCCTTCCCAGCTACGAAGAAGTCGCCACCGACAAGGCCGCCTTCGCCGCCATGACGCAGACGATCTTCCACGAGACCAACCCCTACAACGCGCGGCGGCTTGTGCAGTATCACGGGCGCGAGGCGGTGGTCATCAATCCGCCGGCGTGGCCGCTTGCGCAGGAAGAAATCGATCGCGTTTACGATCTGCCGTTCACGCGGCGTCCGCATCCCAGTTACGGCCGAGAACGGATTCCGGCCTTCGAGGTGGTTAAGGATTCGATCCAGATCGTGCGCGGCTGTTTCGGCGGCTGCACGTTCTGCTCGATCGCCGCTCACGAAGGCCGCATCATTCAGAGCCGAAGCGAACGGTCGATCCTCGACGAAATCGGTCGCATGGCCGAAGACCCCGCCTTCTCGGGCACGATCAGCGACCTGGGGGGGCCCACCGCCAATATGTATCAGATGAACTGCTCACAGCCGGACATGCGGGACAAATGTCACCGGCTGAGCTGCTTGCACCCGACGATCTGCCCGCTGCTGGCCACCGATCACGGACCATTGTTGTGCCTGCTCGGTTCCGCCAGAAAGCAGCGGGGGGTCAAGCAGACCTTGGTGGCCTCGGGCATTCGCATGGATTTGGCCCGGCGTAGCCCGGAGTACATCCGCCAGATCGCTCGGCATCATACGGGTGGGCTGCTGAAGGTTGCGCCCGAACACAGCGATCCCGAGGTGCTGCGGCTGATGAAAAAGCCGCCCATAGAGGAGTTCGAGGCATTCGCCTGCGAGTTCCACCGAGAGTCGGCCGTTGCGGGGAAGCAACAGTTTCTTGTGCCGTACTTCATCGCTGGGCATCCGGGCAGTGACCTGTCGGCGATGATCGAGTTGGCCTTGTATCTCAAACGGCACGGTCTGAAGCCCGACAAGGTGCAAGATTTCATTCCCGGCCCGATGGACATCGCCGCCTGCATGTACCATACCGGCCTGGACCCGATGAGTGGCAAGCCGGTTTACGTGCCGCGCGGCGCGCGGGAGAGACGATTACAGCGGGCCCTGCTGCAATACTTCAAGCCGGAAGATTATGCCGACGTGCATGAGGCTCTCACCGAGGCTGGCCGCCCCGACCTGATCGGTGACGGCCCGGAATGCCTGATCTCCTCGAAGCCGCCGAAGATCATCGAGAAAGCCAAGCGGGCGCCGCGCCATCCGGCCAACCAAACGCCCGCCACCGGCTACCGGCCGCATCGGAAGACGACGAACCGATAAAACAGGAGACCAAGAAAGCACGGCTCTCCGCCAAGTTTGTGGTGCGGGCGTCTCGCCTGCCTGGTTCAACCACAACATCTTGGGCAGGCGGGACGCCCGCACCACAATTATCCACAAATTCGGCGGAGGGCCGAAAAACACAAGAAAACCCCGTGATTTCAGGCTTTCTCTTCATGCCTGCAAAGGCAGTATTCAAAACTATCCACCAAGGCGATCCAACTGGCTTCGATCACGTTTTCGCTCACGCCGACGGTGCCCCAGATGGTGGTCTCGTCCTGGCTCTCGATCACCACGCGGACACCGGCGGCGGTGGCGGCCTCGGAGTTGATCACGCGTACTTTGTAATCCACGAGATGCAACTTCTGCAAGGCGGGGAAGCGGTCGTTCAATGCCTTTCGCATGGCGGCGTCCAGAGCATTCACCGGGCCGTCACCCTCCGCCACCTCGTGTCGGACCTCGTCGCCAATGCGGATCTTTACCGTTGCCTCGGTGCGAATTTCGCCCTGGGCGTTCGTCTCCACGTTCACATGATAGCTAAGCCGCTCAAAATGCGGCCGGAACGTGCCCAGGCACTTGCGGACCAAGAGGTCGAACGAACCGTCGGCCGCCTCGAACTGGTAACCGACGTTCTCCAGGGACACGACCTGCATCAGGATCGCATCCATCAGCTTTGAATCATTGGGGATTTTGTGCCGCTGGGTCATCGCCACGACGTTCGACCGGCCGGACAGTTCACTCACCAGCACGCGACGCTCGTTGCCCACCAACTCCGGCTCGATATGCTCGTAGGCGGCCGTATTTCTGGCGATTCCGCTGACATGCATCCCGCCCTTGTGCGCAAAGGCACTCTTGCCAACAAAGGGTTGATGCGGGCGAAAGTTCATGTTCAAAATTTCGTAGACAAACCGTGAAAGTTCCGTCAGATGCTCGACCCCACCGGGGATCAGTAATTCATAGCCGTTTTTCTTCAAAGCCAGGTTGGCAATCACGGAGATCAGATCGACATTACCGCAGCGCTCGCCAAAGCCGTTGATGGTACCTTGGATTTGCACAGCCCCAGCGTCAACGGCGGCCAAGGAATTGGCCACCGCCAGTTCGCAGTCATTGTGACAATGGATGCCCACCGGCACGGAGACCGAATCGACCACATTCCGCATGGCCTTGGTGATCTCCTCGGGCATCGTGCCGCCGTTGGTATCGCAGAGGACGACCATCCGCGCACCGGCCTCGGCCGCCGCCCGCAAGGTTGCAATTGAGTACTTGGCATCGGCTTTCCATCCATCGAAGAAGTGCTCTGCGTCAAAAATCACCTCACGGCCGTTGGCCACTAGGTGGGCGATGCTCTCGCGGATCATCGTTAGATTTTCGTCGGCATTGGTGCGAAGAACCTCGGTCACTTGAAAAAGCGAACTCTTGCCGACAAGGGTAATCGTCTTGGCGCGAGAGTCGAGCAACGCTCGCAGACCTTCGTCTTCCGCCGCCTTCACACCCTTGCGGCGAGTCATTCCGAACGCACAGACCCGAACGTGCTTTAGAGGCAGTTCGCAGACTCGCTGAAAATACTGCGAATCCTTTTCATTCGAGGCCGGGTAGCCACCCTCGACATAATCAACGCCAAGACTATCCAGCCGCTCGGTAATAGCCAGCTTATCCTGTAGCGAGAAGCTGATCCCCTCGGCCTGCGAGCCATCGCGGAGGGTTGTATCGTAGATTTGAATGCGAGGCATGGGGGAAGGAGTTAGGAGTTAGGGGCTAGGAGCTACGTGATATTGAGGCCGAGCAGCACTAGTTTATCCTAAAAGCCGCTCTAGTCAAGAGTTGAGGCATACGAAACTAGGCACATCCCCGTTTTGACAAGCCGGGGGGATCGGCGTCCGCCTTGACTTTCTCACCGGATTTGCCGTCCAATGCGTCGTCATCGGCCTGATCGTACTCGTCTTCATCGTCGAAGTCGTCGTCTTCATCCTCTTGCTCTTCGACGTCTTCGTCTTCGTCCTCTTCCTCGTCTTCGAGTTCCTCGGCAATGCCGGCAGCCGAAATTGTCTTCGGCTCAGTGGATCGCCGCTCTCCCGGCGGCGCGAGCATGATCGTGTTGTTGCGTTTCGGCGGCTCGGCAGGCACCAAATTCACCGAACCGCTGCCGCTCATCTCGGCCCATTGCTCCAAGGAGATAATCACTTCGCGGGCCTGCGATCCATTGTACTGGCCGACAAGGCCGTCTTCGGCCATGAAATCGATCAACCGGGCCGCTCGGCCGTAGCCGATGCCCAGGGCACGTTGCAGCAGCGATACGCTGCCGCGACCTTCGCGCACCACGATGTCGATGGCCGCTTCGTACAACTCATCGCGATCCGCGAACTTCTTCACGCCGCTCTGGCCGTCGCCTTCGGTCGTCGTGGTTTTCAGTTGCACGAGTTCCTTGACGAACTGCGGTTCGGTCGTGGCCACGGCGGCAATCACGCCATTGATCTCGTCGTCGCTCAGGTAGGTTCCCTGTCCGCGTAAGAGCGTGCTTGTGCCCGGCCATAGGAAGAGCATGTCGCCGTTACCCAGCAACTTGTCGGCGCCCATTTCATCCAACACGACACGGCTATCCGTGCGGCTGGCCACCTGGAAGCATATTCGCGCCGGCAGGTTCGACTTGATCAGACCGGTGATCACGTCAACCGTCGGCTTCTGCGTAGCGAGTACGAGGTGGATACCGACCGCCCGACTCTTTTGGGCCAGGCGAATGATATGCGTCTCGACCTCCTTGGCGGAAGTCATCATCAGGTCGGCAAGTTCGTCGGCCACGATCACGATGTAAGGCATGTGCGTAGGAATCTGGCGGCGTTCGTCGTCGTTCTCGGGTCGAATCCGCTCCATCAGTTCCTCTTCGCCCAACTGGTTGTAGCCGCTGAGATGCCGCACGCCCGCGCGGGCAAGCAGATGGTATCGCTCATCCATCTTCTCCACGGCCCAGGCAAGGATCGCCTCCGCTTTCTTCATGTCCGTCACCACGGGATGCATGAGATGCGGCAGATTCTTGTAGGGGCTAAGCTCGACCATCTTGGGGTCGATCATCAACATGCGAACCTCGTCGGGCCGCCGAGTCATGATCATCGACGTGATGATCGAGTTCAGGCAGACGCTCTTGCCCGTGCCGGTGCGGCCGGCAATCAGGAGGTGCGGCAGAGTGGATAGATCGACCACCATGGGAGTGCCGGAAACGTCCTTGCCCAGATAGACCGGGATGCGCATCTTTTGGACCTTGCCGTTGGCCTCTTCGATGACCTCGCGCAGACGAACAATCTGCCGCGTGGTGTTGGGCACTTCGATGCCGACGGTGTTCTTTCCGGGGATTGGCGCGACGATGCGGACACTCGGCACCCGCAGGGCGATCGCTAGATCGTCGGCCAGACCCGTGATTTTACTTAGCCGTAGCCCAGCCTCAAGCTCGACTTCAAATTGTGCAATCACCGGGCCGGTCTGGATCTCGACCACGCGGATATTGAATCCGAAATCCTTGAAGGTCTGTTCCAGGATCTTGGCCCTGCGGCGAACCTCTTTTTCTTGCTCGTCAAAGTTAAAGGTCTCGCTGGGCAGCAGAAGCTCGATGCTTGGCAGTTCGTAGTCGGCCGGGTTTTGCGATGGCTCGTTGAGTTGCAACTCTTCGTTGCTCTTTGGGGTTTTCGGCTTGCGAATCCGCAGCAGCGAGGCTAGACCGCCGCCTGTCGATTCTGCGACAGCAGGTTCCGGCTGCGATGGTAGCGCGTTGCCGGCCGGTTGGGAGTCCTTCTTCCCTGACTGTACCAGCGCAGCATCGGCCGTAGCGTCCGCTTTGGTCTCTTCGTTGAGACGCCCCTTGACACGGACCGAAAGAATTTTGGCCCCGCCGTGGGCTTCGTCTTCATCAAGCTCATAGGCGTCGAGGTCCGACTTGCGGCGGAGTCGTTTGGCCGCAGCCGCGCCGACATGCAACATGCCTTGGCCGATTCCTTGGGCCGGCCTGCCTACGACAAAGGCGACGATATGCACAAGAAGGTAGTCAGTCGAGAGCATGAGTCCGCCGAGGACTAGGCTGAATGTGAGGATATAGGCTCCAACCGTAGCGAAATTCATTTCCAGCAGTCCGCGCCCGGCCGCGCCGAGGTAACCGCCGGAGCCGATCACCGGACCCGGCGAGAACTGCGGTATAGCCATGGCCACGAAGGTGGTTAGTCCGGCCAGCGAAATCAGCCAGCCGCAGAGCCGTGTGATCGGCTGGGTCAGTGGCCTTCTCGCTAGGAGCATGGCGTCGAGTACGCCAAGCGAAAATACCAGATAATAGGCACCCAGCCCCAGGGCACTGAACAGGTATCGGCTGACAAAAGCCCCCGAACGGCCGCAGACATTCAGGATGTCCGCGTGTTCGGGATAGACGAGCTTGCTGGGAGGATCGCCGGGGTCGTAGCTTAGCAGCGCAGCCACTAAGAACACGGCAAGCGCAAGCAAGCCGAGGGCCAGCAGGTCCTTTTTCAGGTCACGTTGTTCGAGCATGAGACGCGCAGACCAAGGTACAGTGGCTCCCCCGGCGGTTATCGCCGTGGGATCCTGGGCGCATCCATGCCCAATATAAAATCCTAGGTTGTCACTTTCGTTATCGACGTGGGCTTGGCGGGGAAATCAATAAGAAATCCACGCATGAGAGAGACAACGCGAAAGGATCGTGCGGAAAAAATGGTATAATCGGCATAGGCGGTGCAGCACTCTTCCGGTTTTAGGTGCAGAAGTAGGGTGGGGAGAGTGAAACGAGCCCCACCAAAAGCGGACCGCAACAGAATTGGTTGGGCTCGTTTCACTCTCCCCACCCTACAATTATTCGCGTTCTGCACATGGAACCGGAAGAGTCAGTTATTTCCAAGCGACCCCCTTGCCCGTTCGGCTATCCATCCAAACTTATCGTCATATCTCTCCCCATGAACATCGACTCTTGCTCCCTGTTCCACGTCGCCTTGCCTCGCAGGAGGCCGCAAATCATTGCCGGCCGGCCGTGCAAACCCCTGGAAACCGTTCTGGTGAAACTCACGAGCGGCGGCGCGGTAGGCTGGGGCGAGGCAGCACCGGGCAATGCGCCAACGGGCAACGGTGAATGGGCGGCCGGCGCGTTCGCGGTACTCCGTGACTGGCTCGCTCCAGCCGTGGTGAAAACGGAAATCGACTCGGGAAAGACATTGACCGAGCGACTGGCACCGTTCCGCGGTAATCAATACGCCAAGGCCGCACTCGATATTGCTTGGTGGGATCTCGAAGCGCGAATGCAAGATCGTCCGCTGCATGAATTGCTCCGCGCTGAGTTCCCCTCACCCACTGCCCCTCTCCCGGCGGGAGATGGGGGTTGTAAGGTCGCGGTTGGGCCGTGCCTGGATCAAATGGAGTCGGCGGATGCGTTCATGGCCGCGATTGGTGCTGCATTCGAGGCAGGTTTTCGGCGGGTCAAGCTCAAAATCCGTCCAGGCTGGGCCTTGGAAATGCTCCGCGGCGTGCGGCAGGAGTTCCCCGGCGAGACGTTTCACATTGACTGCGAAGGAGCACTGAGCCTGGATTATATGGAAATGCTCTACCGCTTCCATGATTTCGCCCTGGAGATGGTCGAGCAGCCGCTAGCAGCCGAGGATCTCGTGGCCCACGCCATGCTCCAGGAATCATTGCGAACGCCGATCTGTCTCGACGAAAGTATTACCTCGCCGCTATACGCCGAGATCGCGCTGGATCTGAAAAGCTGCCGGTACATGAATCTCAAGGCGGGCAGGGTAGGGGGGCTTACCGCGGCGATGACGATCCTCGATGCGTGTCGTGCGTCTGAGGTCGATTGCTGGGGTGGCGCAACTGCCCAAAGCGCGATTGGTGCTCGTGCCGACCTTGCCTTGGCTGCCTGTGCAAATTCCAACTATCCGGCCGATTTTTTTCCCTCCGAAAGCGAATTGGTTGAGGATCTGGCCGAGCCTTCGCATCCGCTCCGTGATGCGAGCGATGGCGCAATGAAAATCGCACTGGTCGCAGAGCCGGGGCTGGGAGTGGTTCCCGATGCCGCGCTGTTGGAAAAATTTACGGTGCAGAAGGCGGAGATTTAACTATCATCGGCTCTCCGCCGGGTTAGCGGATAATTGTGGTGCGGGCGTCCCGCCTGCCCAAGATGTTGTGCTGGCGTCCCGCCTGCCCAAGATGTTGTGGTTGAACCAGGCAGGCGAGACGCCCGCACCACAATTGGCGGAGAGCCCTTTCATCTTTTGGCTGGCCAAGCGTCTTCATGGCCATTTATGGTCATTCCCGGCGCAGCCGGTACTAGGCCCGTGCTTTAGCACGGGTTTTGGGATGACCGTGATCGATTCCCCCCGCGTCCCGACCGCCTACGGCGGTCGGGACGCGGGGGGAATGGGGGGTTTTGGTCGTGTAAACCCGTGCTAAAGCACGGGCCTAGTACCGCTTCGCGGAAAAGGGGCATAAATGCCCCTGAGTACCGAAGCCGCCGAGTTGAGAAGAGTGGGGGCAGAAAGCACTTAGGCAGAGCGAAGAAACTACTCTTGCAACTTTCCTGTAGGATGGGCTTTAGCCCGTCGAGAATTGGCGTGGACGGGCTAAAGCCCATCCTACGACTTGTGCCCAATTCGCCTGATATTATTTTTGCAATTTCCTGGCAATTCATGGCGACTGCCCCTGCTGGTGGAAATTGATCCTCTTGCTGGGTGTAGAAATGGCATGAAATAGGGCGAGCTTCCACAGATCACACCCAGATCGTCTACAGATCCTCTACAGATCCTCCACAGATCCTCCACAGATCCTCCACAGATCGTCCACAGATCCTCCACAGATCGTCCACAGATCGTCCACAGATCCTCCACAGATCGTCCGTAGACAGCAAAAAGAGATGGAGCATAATGAGTGGACGGCCTTTTGGCAACCATTGAGAATTCACACAACCTGAGGAGAGACAGATGTTTTGCAGAACGATGATTCGAGGATTTTTGGCGGCGGCCCTGGTGGCCTCTGCGGTGGCGTTGGCACAGGCGGACCAGATCACGATTGCCACGGTTCCCGTGGGCAATGCGGGGAATACCGGGGAGCTTTCTGGTACTGGTGCCGGCGGCCACGGTACTGATCGGATTTGCGGCGCGGTGTCGTACAATTACTCCATTGGAAAAACGGACGTGACCAACGATCAGTATGCGGCATTTCTTACCGCAAAGGCTGCCAGTAGCGACCCTTACGGCCTCTGGAGTAGCTACATGGAAAGCAACGGCTGTGGCGGCATTATCCGCACGGGCAGCGGACCCTACACTTATGCGGTGAAGTCTGGTCAAGGCAATCAACCTGTGACGTGCGTAAGTTGGTATGACACGCTACGTTTTGCCAACTGGCTCACCAACGGCCAGGGCAACGGCGACACAGAGAACGGCTCTTACACACTGCTGGGCGGAACGGCAACACCCTCGAATGCCTGGTTTATTACCCGGAGCGCGGGAGCGAAGTGGGTTCTGCCGAGTGAGGACGAATGGTATAAGGCTGCATACTACAAAGGCGGAGGTCTCAGTGCCGGTTACTGGGACTATCCGACCAGCAGCAACACGGCACCAACCGCGCAGGCACCTCCCGGTGGGTCAAACTCGGCAAACTTCTATAACAGCGCAACCGGTTATCTCTTGACCAATTCGCGGAGTTATAATTCGGCCATAGACTACCTGACAAACGCCGGGGCCTATAGTAGTTCTTTAAGCCCATACGGTACACTTGATCAGTGTGGTAATGTTTGGCAGTGGAACGAGGCGAATTTCTCTGGTTCTGGGCGTGGTTTGCGTGGCGGGTCGTTCTACGTCAGCTCGTACTACTTGGCCTCGTTCGCTCGCGCCTCCCCTACAGCCCCTCGTACGAGTACTACGTTCTCGGTTTCCGTGTTGCAAGTGTGCCTGAGCCCGGCAGTTTGACTCTGCTGTTATCCTGCGCCGTAGCGTTTGGAATCTGGTTGCGGGTAAAACGCATAACCCTTTTCCCTTTCTTCCTTTTACCCTTAAAACTTAGGCACGAGGTTGGCCCCGCTGAATAGGCAGCCAACCCAAGCCGAGCTTGCTCGGCGCGCGATATAGAATTTTGGAGCACTACCCCCTATGGGGGGCAGTGTGGGTGGTGTTAGGCCGTAAGTTAGGGTGGGCTTTGGGAGTGCGGTGACGTTGTTCCCCTCTACGCCAACGGCGTTTCTTTCCTATTTTTCTGCTTCCCATATTTCGTCGAAAGATTTTAGTATTCACCGCGAAAGAACACAAAGGGCGCAAAAGAAAGAATCTATTCTTTGCGCTCTCTGCGTTCTTTTGCGGTGAATCCTCTTGAATATTATGGCCGCTGAATCGCCTGTCGTCTTGGTGAATTTTCTGGGGCAGATTTATTTGACGTCCTGCTCCTGGTCGCGTAGCGACCGCAGATTTCTACTTTTTTTCCGGATTGAACACGGCGTGGCAATCGTGGCACGACTTTTCCAGATTGTCCATCGCGGTCTTCGCGCCGGCTTCATCGACGGCATGGGCCTTGGCAGCAAGATCAACGGCAGCGGCCCTCATCTGACCGTCGAATTCGGTCCACTTCTGGCTCTCGCCGGGCTTTTTTGTGTCGGCCACATAAAGATTGGCGTTCTCCGCGATCAGGGCCATGGTAGCGGCATTGGCCGCGACTTCGCTGGATCGCTTCTTGAAGCGGCGAAGGCTGTTTTTCAGCTTGTTGTTGATACTTGGCACTTCATCCTTCATCAAACCGGGGAGATTTGACACTTTGCCCCACTTCAGCTCGATTGATCCCTTGCCTTCACCATTGGCAGCCGTTTTCAGGTCTTCGATGGCCTGCTTCGTCGTGGCGAAGTCTTTCGTTTGGGCCAATTTTCGAGCGGCGGCAGCAATCGCCTTGGTATACGGCTTGATGGGACTATCCTGATCGTGCAAGCCCAAGGCAATGGCGATCAGCGTGATCGTGTTACCGTCGCGGATGAATCGACCCTCGACCTGGCTCTTGTATTCCTCTTCGTCGACGACCGCCTTTTCCAGATCAGCGACCAGTATTTTCACCTCTGCGGCTAGATCGTCGGCAGATGCAAAGGTTGAGATTTTTGGCACGGGGGCATCGTCGCTCGCAAAGGTCAACGTCGGTGTCGCCACGAGCAGAGTGCCTAAAAGGAAAACGGCCATTACCAATCCGAGCGATGCTTGTAAACGTCTCATGCGATTCTCCAGGAAGTAAAAACTAGGGAAATTCAACAAATGGCTCGCGCCACGCGGCTGCGGCCGAACATTCTCCGAAGCAAAATCATTAAGCCGCGCGGTAGGCTAGCGGCAAGGCAGGAACTCCCCCCCATTCTCCCCACATTTTCCGCTTCTGTCAAGCACCCCTTTGCCACCCGCTGCTCTTGCGATTATACTGCGTAGGGAAAAGGATTAGGGACTCAAAGAAACATTATGGCAAAAGTCACGTATAAAGATGCCGGTGTCGATCTGGACGTCTATCGTCAGTCGATGGCGAAGCTGCCGAAATTGTTGGGCAGAACCTCCAGTCCGCGTGTTCTCCCCCTCAAAGATGGGTTCGCCGGCCTCTTCCACCTCGACTTCGCAAACCGGCTCTTCGCCCGAAACTACGAAGATCCAGTGCTGGTCTCCTGTTCCGACGGGGTTGGCACTAAGCTCAAGGTCGCCTGTGCGGTCGGTAATCACAAGACCGTCGGCATCGATCTGGTGGCCATGAGTGTCAACGACGCACTTTGTTGCGGGGCCGAACCGCTTTTCTTTCTCGACTACGTGGCCATGCCGAAGGACGACCCCGGCTTGCTCGAAGATCTCGTCCAGGGAGTGAGCGATGGCTGCATTCAGGCCGACTGCGCCCTCTTGGGCGGCGAGACGGCCATCCTGCCCGACCTCTACGCACCCGGCGACTACGATCTGGCCGGCTTCTGCGTCGGCGTGGCCTCGCGGAGCCAGATCATCGACGGCACCGCGGTAACGCCCGGTGACGTCGTAATCGGTCTTGCTTCCTGTGGCCTGCATTCCAATGGTTACAGCTTGGCCCGTAAAATTGCTTTTGAAGTTGGCGGGCACAAGGTCACGGATTACGTCGAGGAACTTGGCACGACCGTCGGTGACGCCTTGCTCACGCCAACACGAATCTACGTCCGGCCTATTCGGCAGGTGTTGACGCACTATCGCGTCAAGAAAGTCGTCCATGCCATCGCCCACATTACCGGCGGTGGGCTGCACGAGAATCTCGCCCGAGTGATTCCGCCTGGGGTGCAGATTGTTATCGACCGTCGCTGCTGGCCCTTGCCGCCGGTCTTCACTTGGTTGCAGCGACTTGGCGAGGTCGAACAGGCCGAGATGGACCAGGTCTTCAACATGGGTATCGGCATGGTACTCGTCGTGAATAACTTCTTCGCCGACAGCATTCGCAATCAGCTCTCGCAAGCCGGCATCGAGACCTATTTGATTGGCCGCGCCGAACAGGGACCGCAAGGCGTCGTCTGGGGTGAGCTTTAATTTAAAAATAGACCAAATGCACGATCTCAGGGTCTTTCACAAGATACCGATTGCCATGGAAAACAGGGCTGAAATCGATTTCTGACATTTTATTGCGGGAGCCCTACTTGCTATTCTTGAAAGGACAATCGATACTAGACAATCTGCGTGACCTGAGTGCCTGACCTAGTGCAACCGAGTGTGACCGCCATGATAGCCTCAAGCCTTCAATGCCGCCGTTTAGCCCCGCTTCTGACCGATGAGCAATGGCTGCGGATCGCCAGCCGCTTGGCATTGTCGCATCGCGAAGTCGAGATCGTGAGGATTGTTTTCGAGGACGAGAACGAACGAGCTATCGCCGCCGAACTCGGAATCTCTCCGAATACCGTTCATACCCACTTGAAGCGTCTGTACACGAAGCTCGGCGTGAAAACCCGCGTCGGGCTGGTATTGCGGGTCTTCCGCGAATTTCTTGCCGATGCCCAAGAGGATCAGTCTGCATTGCTGAGGGTGATGTTGCCGCCCTGTTCTCGGAAAGCGGCATGATCTTCTTCTTGGTCGGGTAGGACAAAAACAAGTCCCGCCATCTTCTCCCTCGCTTCATTCTGAGCGATCCTGCGCTACTACTTGTTTGGTATGTGCATCCACCCAAGCACCCATCACCTATTTAGGTGACCCTAAACAGGCGAATTGACGGGATTGGTAAAATGTGCATAATAACGGAAGTTTCCATCCACTGCAACGGAAAGGCATGATTGTCATGCGGTTTGATCTCAGAAAAGTCGCGCGTGCCACACTCCATCACTTTTCTAAATCCAAGGCAGGCAATCGGCCTCGCGATAGCCGCCAGAGGAAACTTGCTTGCGAGATGCTGGAAGCCCGTCGTTTATTGTCAATCGCGACACCACTCGACGTAGCGGATGCGTGGGTCTACAAGCACGATCCCTCGTTAAATTTTGGTACGCAGCCCACCTTCGGCGTCTGGGGAGATGCGACGTATTCCATGCTCGGGCTGATGAAGTTCGACTTAAGTAAGATACCCGCAGGGAGCACGGTAACCTCCGCCACACTCTCCCTTTACGTAGACAGTCTCCCATCCGGAGCTACCACACTTTCCATTTGTGCTGCCGATTCGAGTTGGAAGGAAGCCGATGCTAACGCCTCGGACACCACAGGGGTTAGATGGAACAATCGGCCGGCGTTCAGTTCAAGCTATGCCTCGGCTCAGATGACAGGCACGGGCTATACACATGTTGTCATTACAAGCTTGGTGAACGACTGGGTAAGCGGTGCTCGCAACAACTACGGCATGGTTTTTCAGACCAGTTCCAACATGGTTCAGTTCAGATCCAGGGAATATGCTAATTACTATCCGGTGCTGAGCGTTAAATATCAGGAGCCTGTTGCCCAGCCGGTAGACCTGTTCGCCAAGTCGCTCACGTTGTCGCCGAGTCCCGCGACGCTCGTATGGGGGCAGGAGTTCAGTCCTGCGTGTCCATTCCAGACATGACCGGGTAGGACGGAACGGTGCAACGCCGTGCGGCTCGCGATGGGTTGATGGGTTTTGCTGGGGGCCGGAGTAGGCCGATGCCGAGAAAGAAAACAACAAGACAG
>Ga0194057_10000149_pt1 | contig 33811 bp, 34 predicted proteins | sample SepL4415m_MetaG_FD_155474 | JGI IMG/M metagenome (GOLD analysis project Ga0194057, IMG submission 155474) | Anoxic zone freshwater microbial communities from boreal shield lake in IISD Experimental Lakes Area, Ontario, Canada - Sep2016-L442-15m | ecosystem: Environmental > Aquatic > Freshwater... | reverse complement strand
TCGAAACTCGACACAGCGTCTGAGCAATTTCAGCAGAACCGGGCCGACATGCTCGAACAGCTCGAAGTAATCGATGGCCTGCTCGATGAAGCCGAAGCTGGCGGCGGCCTCAAGGCAATGGAACGCATGCGCGCTCGCGGCAAGTTGCCAGTGCGCGAACGCATCGCCAACGTGCTCGATCCCGACAGCCCCTTCTTCGAGATCAGCGCGCTGGCCGGATACGACAGCGACTACGCGCTCGGCGGCGGCATGGTGGTGGGCATCGGCATCATCGCCGGCACCGAATGTGTGATCTTGGCGAACGACCCATCGGTACTCGGCGGCGCACTCACTCCATACGCCTCAAAGAAGTGGATGCGCGCGCTTGAGATCGCTCGCGACAACCGCATGCCGTACGTCAGCTTCGTCGAGTCAGCCGGCGCCGACCTTCGAGTGCAGGCCGATGGCGGCGGTGGCCGCAAGGTGCAGACCGACCACTTCGCCGAGAGCGGTCGCTTCTTCTACGAACTCATCGAACTCTCGAAGATGCGCATCCCAACGGTGTGCGTGGTGTTCGGATCATCCACTGCGGGCGGCGCCTACCAACCCGGTTTGAGCGACTACAACATCGTGGTCAAAGAGCAGTCGAAGATCTTCCTCGCTGGCCCGCCACTGGTGAAGATGGCCACCGGCGAAGAGAGCGACGACGAAACACTGGGCGGCGCACAGATGCACGCCGAGGTATCGGGTCTTGGCGACTATTTCGCTGAAGACGAAATGGATGCAATCCGGTTGTGCCGCGAAGTGGTCTCGCATCTCAACTGGCGCAAGCCCGGACCCGAGCCAAGCCTGAGCCCCGATGAGCCCACACACGATCCCGAAGAACTGTTGGGATTGGTCAGCCGCGATCTGCGCCAACCAGTCGATGTGCGCGATGTCATTGCACGCGTGGTCGATGGCTCACGGTTCGAAGAGTTCAAGCCCCGCTACGGCAACAGCATTGTGTGCGGCTGGGCCAGCGTGCACGGCTACCCAGTAGGTGTCATCGGCAACAACGGCGTCATCTACCCGCGCTCGGCCGAGAAGGCCACGCACTTCATTCAGCTCTGCAACCAGATCGACGTTCCGCTGTTGTTCCTACAGAACATCACGGGCTACATGGTGGGCCGCGACTTCGAGGCCGACGGCATCATCAAAAAGGGTTCGCAGATGCTCAACGCAGTCACGAACTCGACCGTGCCGCACATCACGGTCACCATTGGCTCGTCGTATGGCGCTGGCACCTACGGCATGTCGGGTCGAGCGTTCGGTAACCGCTTCACGTTCCTGTGGCCAACCGCCAAGATCGCAGTGATGGGGCCCAAACAGATTGCGGGTGTCATGTCGATGGTGCGTCGCGGGCAAGCCGCCCGGCAAGGCCTGCCCTTCGACGAAGAAGAGGACCGCAAGATCGTTGAGATGGTCGAAGACGTGCAAGAGCGAGGTTCGCTCGCGTTGGCCGCCACTGGCGCCATCAGCGACGACGGCATCATCGACCCACGTGACACTCGCACCGTGCTCGGCATGTGTTTGTCGGTTGTGCGCAATCGACCTATCGCCGGTGCCGAGGGATACGGAGTGTTCCGACTGTGAGCTTCTCAACGATCCTCATCGCCAACCGCGGCGAAATTGCTCGCCGCATCATTCGCACTGCGCACGACATGGGCATCCAAGTTGTCGCCGTGTTTGTCGACGCCGACGCCGACGCGCCGTTTGTCGCTGACGCCGATCAGTCGGTGCGCCTCGCAACCGGCTACCTCGACGGAGCCGCCATCATCGAAGCTGCGCATGCCACGGGTGCCCAGGCAATCCATCCCGGCTATGGCTTCTTGTCCGAGAACGCTGGATTCGCAGCCGAGGTCATCAACGCGGGACTTATCTGGATCGGCCCCTCCCCCGATGTCATCAGCGGCATGGGCGACAAGCTTGCTGCCAAGCGCATGGCGGTCGCCGCAGGCGTGCCAACACTGATCTCGGTAGACACACCCGACCGGGCCAGCGAGGTGGGCTATCCGTTACTCGTGAAAGCTGCCGCGGGCGGCGGTGGCAAAGGGATGCGTGTTGTGGGCAGCGCTGCCGAGCTCGACGAAGCGGTTGCCTCGGCCCGCCGCGAAGCACTCAGCGGCTTTGGCGACGACCGCGTTTTCCTCGAGCGTTATGTCGCTGCATCGCGTCACGTTGAGGTTCAGATTCTCGGCGACAGCCATGGCAACTTGGTTCATCTCGGCGAGCGCGAATGCAGCATTCAGCGCCGCCACCAGAAGCTCATCGAAGAATCTCCGTCACCAGTGGTCGACGACGCAATGCGCGCCGCAATGGGCCAAGCAGCCCTGCAACTGGGCCATTCAATTGGCTACCAATCAACCGGCACTGTCGAGTTCTTGGTAGACGACGCAACCCGCGAGTTCTACTTCCTTGAGGTGAACACTCGCCTCCAGGTAGAGCATCCGGTGACCGAAGAAGTGACTGGTATCGACCTCGTGCGCGAACAACTGCGCGTGGCGCGAGGCGAGGTGCTTGGGTACGAACAAGACGACATCACCTTTACCGGGCATGCCATCGAGGCTCGCCTCTGCGCCGAAGACGCCGATGCTGGCTTCCTGCCCGCTACCGGCACGCTCGCTGCGTTTGCTCCGGCCGACACGCCGGTGGTTCGTTGGGAGTCAGGCGTGCAGCAGGGCTCCGTGGTCAGCGTCAGCTTCGACCCCATGCTCGCCAAAGTAGTTGCATATGCACCTACCCGTACCGAAGCCGCCGCCGTGTTGGCGCTGGCACTCGAGCGGCTTCACATCGGTGGCGTCACCACCAACCGCGATTTCCTCGCCGCCACGCTCCGTCACCCGAGCTTCATCGAAGGCGACACAACCACCGACTTCATCGAGCGAGTGCGACCATCACGCAAACTCGCGTTAAGCGACACCGATCTGCACCGCGCGGCTACGGCTGCAGTGCTGTGGATCCAAGGCCAGAACCGCGCCGAGGCCGGCGTACTCGCCCACCTGCCTACCGGCTGGCGTAACGCTCGCCTTCCTGCCCAGCGACTGAGTGTGCAGCACGGCGACCGACTCGTAGAGGTCACCTACCAATCGAGACGCGATGGCTCGTTCGGCCTCGGCGATCATGGCAACGCTCGCGTGCACCGCCACTCGGCAATCGACATCGACATCGAGGTCAACGGCCGTCGTTCAACAGCACGCATTACCCGCGCTGGCGACCGGATCTATGTGCAGACCCCCGGCGGCACCATCGACTTCAGCATCGTGCCGCGCTTCGAAATCCCTGGCGCCGAACTCACCACCGGCGGACTCAACGCACCGATGCCTGGCACCGTGCTCGACGTTCGAGTTGCGGTTGGCGACCATGTGGCCGCTGGCAGCACATTGGTCGTGATGGAAGCAATGAAGATGGAACACCACATCAGTGCTCCGGCCAATGGCACCGTCACCGAAGTGTTCGTCCGCATCGGCCAACAGGTTGGCAACGGCGACGCGTTGTTGATGATCGAACCCGATACCGACCCTGACACCGAAGGCGCATCATGAAGCAGCCAGTTCGCATCGCCAACTGTTCGGGTTTCTACGGCGACCGTTTATCGGCCGCCAAAGAGATGGTCACCGACGGACCCATCGACTTTCTTACGGGCGATTGGCTGGCCGAACTCACGATGCTGATCTTGGCTCGCACTCAGGCCAAGCGACCCGGTGGCGGCTACGCGCGCAGCTTCGTGCAGCAGATGGAACAAGTGATGGGCACCTGCCTTGACCGCGGCATCAAGGTGGTCACCAATGCGGGCGGCCTGGATCCGGCCGGATGCGCCGAAGCGGTAGCCGAGGTGGCCGCAAAGTTCGGACTCAACCCAACTATCGCCTATGTCAACGGCGACAACCTGTTGCCACGACTCGACGAGCTCGTTGCTGCCGGTGTCGACCTTGCCCACTTCGAAACCGGCGAGCCCGTGGGCGACACCTCACGGTTCATCACCGCCAACGCCTATCTCGGTTGCTGGGGCATCGTCGATGCGCTCAACCGCGGCGCCGACATTGTCATCACTGGTCGCGTCACCGATGCCGCTGTTGTGTGTGGGCCGGCCGCATGGCACCACCAATGGACCCGCGACAACTGGGATGCACTCGCTGGCGCTGTTGTTGCCGGACACGTGGTCGAGTGCGGCGCACAAGCAACTGGCGGCAACTACTCGTTCTTCACCGAGGTGCCCGGCATGACCCGAGTTGGGTTCCCATGGGTCGAGGTCGCGGCCGATGGTTCGTGTGTGATCGGCAAGCACGATGGCACCGGCGGCGAAGTCTCCATCGGCACCGTCACGTCACAGTTGCTCTACGAAATTGGTGGCCCGTCGTATCTGGGTCCCGATGTGTCAGCTCGGTTCGACACAATTCAGCTCGAACAGATCGCCCGCGACCGCGTGCGTATCAGCGGCACCAAAGGTGAGCCACCGCCAAGCACTCTCAAGGTGGCGATGAACGAAGTCGGTGGGTTCCGCAACGACATGGCCATCGCGCTCACCGGTCTCGATATCGAAGCCAAAGCCGAACTTGTCGAAGCAGCCTTCTGGGAGGCGTGCCCCTACAACGCTGAAGATTTCGCCAGCGTCACCACTCGTGTGGTTCGTACCGACAAGGTCGATCCAGCCAGCAACGAAGAAGCCATTGCGCTGTGGCGCATCACGCTGAAAGACCCAGACGAACGCAAGGTTGGTCGCGCTGTCGCCAACGCCGTAACAGAAATTGCACTTGCAACTATCCCTGGTCTGTTTGGTGTCAGCGGCGGCCCTTCGGGTGGCTCGGCCTACGGCGTCTACCGACCCGCGCTAGTGCCCGCCGAACTGGTTCCGCAGCACGTGGTCGTTCTCGGTGGCGAGCAGACCGTGATCGATTCGGTCGCCCCGCAAGCAACCGTTCATGTCATTGGCGATAGCGGACCATCGGCTGTCGCTCCGGGTGGCCCCACCGAACGTGTGCCTCTCGGGCGTCTCTTTGGCGCACGTTCGGGTGACAAGGGCGGCAACGCCAACCTCGGAGTCTTCGCTCGCAGCGATCAGGCGTGGGCTTGGCTCGATGCGTTCCTCACCACCGAAAGGCTGTGCGAGCTGCTTCCCGAAACAGCCGCGCTCATCGTCGACCGTTATCGCCTGCCCTCGATTCGTTCGCTCAACTTCGTGATCCACGATCTGCTGCAAGAAGGCGTCGCTGCCTCAACCCGCCAAGACTCACAGGCAAAGAGCCTGGGCGAGTGGCTGCGCAGTCGCATCGTCGACATCCCCACCGCACTGCTCGCATGAGCGCTCACGGAGCCACCATCGCGCTCGACACGACAACCGAGTTGCATCGACGCGTGCGCGCCGTGAAACCACCGCGAGCCGTGCTCGACCGCGACCGCGAGCGACGCCTCACCGATCGCCAGCGCGAAGTGCTCGACCAACTCGGGCATCTGTTCGACCACGGCTTCGCTCACCTCACGATGGCCGAGATTGCGGCGCACACAACATGTTCGCTTCGCACTCTGTACGGCCTTGCGCCGAGCCGCGACGAACTCGTGCTTGTTGTTGTCGACCGCAACCTGTGGCGGGTGGGCCGAAGCGCGATGGAAGCGCTTGCTCCCGACATGAACCCGCTCGACGCGCTGCAGTCGTATCTCACGGCTGCGAACGAAGCGGTCAACGGTCTCAGCGAGCCATTCGCACGCGATCTCGCCACCATGCCCGCCGCATTGCGACTCGGCGATGTGCATGCCGACTATCTCATCGCTGTCACTCGTTGCCTGCTCGACCTCGCGCTCGAACGCGGCGATATTCGCCAGGTTGACACTGGTGCAGCTGCGCGAGTGTTGGCCAACATCGGCCGCGATCTTTCGCGCCCCGAGGTCATGCCAACGTTGCAGACATCGCCTCGACAAGCATCCGAGGCGATGCTTGAAGTCTTTCTGCGCGGTTTGCGCACTCGGCACTAGGCAAACGCTGAGCCAACACACCCTCAACCAATGAACGAACAAACGAGGCACCACATGACTGATCTCGCCGAAGTACAACGCGACCTGCTCAACGAACAACAGGCGCTCGACACATTGGTGGCTGCGCTCACACCCGAGCAGTGGTCTGCCATCACCCCAAGCCCCGGATGGAACGTGACCGACCAACTCGGGCACCTCACCTATTTCGATGGCGCCGCAGCACTTGCCGTCACCAATCCCGACGGATTCCGCGCAAGCGTCGATGCCTTGATGACTCAGGCCGGCAACTCGAGTGACGGCGGCGACGATTTCACTCTCGGCGCGTTTCGTGCGCTGGACCCATCCGCGAAACTCGCGGCATGGCGAACGAATCGCCAACTACTTGCCGACGCTGCGGCGACCCTCGAAGAGACAACGCGTGTCGCTTGGTACGGACCCTCAATGGGCGCGAAGTCGTTTCTCACTGCTCGTCTGATGGAAGTGTGGGCGCACGGCACCGACATCGCCGATGCCGTTGGCGTACGCCGGCCCGCCACCGACCGCATCCGCCACATCGCCCAATTAGGTTTCATCACACGCGGATGGTCATACACCGTGCGCGGCGAAACAGCGCCCGAAGGCACAGTCAGGTTGGTCCTTACCGGCGCAGATGGCCACACGTTCACATGGGGGCCCGACACCGCCGACGACACCGTCACCGGCTCGCTCGAAGACTTCTGCCTCGTTGTCACCCAACGCCGCAACGTGGCCGACACTGGCCTGCAAGCAGGCGATCTCGCGATGCATTGGCTGCAACGAGCACAAGCCTTTGCCGGCGGCCCTACAAACGTGCCAGCACCGCGGGGGTCGTGATGTCCGTCGTAGAAACTGCTCTCAACAACGGCGTGTTCACCATCACGCTCAACGACGAGGCGAGACGCAACTCGCTGAGCACCGAACTCACCACCGAGCTCGTGGCTGCGCTCGACTTCGCCGACAACGACCCATCAGTACGCGTTGTAGTGCTGACTAACGCGGGTTCGGTGTTCTGCGCCGGCGCAAACTTGTCTGAGCGCTCATCCGAAAATGCGAACTCAAGCGCATTCGTTCCACAAACCTTTTTCGGCCGATTCCGCCACTCTCCAAAGCCCTACGTGGGGCGCATCGCTGGGCACTGCGTGGCCGGCGGTATGGGACTCGCGGCAGCGATGGACATTTCAGTTGCAGTCGATTCGGCCAAGTTCGGTTTCACCGAGGTACGTATTGGCGTTGCTCCGGCGATGATCTCTGTGGTGTGCCTACCGAAGCTACGTCTCGTCGATGCGCAATCGGCGTTCTTGCGCGGAAACCGGTTCTCTGCGGTCGAAGCTGCACGGATCGGCCTGATCAACGCAGCAGTGCCAGCCGACTCGCTCGACGCAGAGATCGACGCAATTGTGAACGATCTTCTCGCCGGAGAACCGGGTGCAATTGCAGCCTCGAAGCAACTCATCGCAACCGTTCCCACGATGGCCGAGCAGCAAGCCTTCGAGTGGACTGCTGAACTGTCGGCTCGTCTGTTCGCCAGCGACGCTGCCCGAGCAGGCATGACCGCCTATCTCGAGAAGCGCCCAGCGCCATGGGTGCAGTGAGCTAGAGCAGTTGCTTCACCCGTGAAGGGCCAAGGCCCGCAGCATCGATCTTGGTGACCATCCCCGAGGCAACGACGCTGGTGAGACCGGGCAACACAACAGCGAACTTGCCCGAAACCGGCTTGATGCTAAAGCCGACAAAGGTGGCCGCAGTGAGCTTGTCGATCTGAGCTTGCGCCTTGGCCGAGGTGGTGTAGATGCCGGCAACAACTTCGTAGTTGGTCGCCGAATCGCCAGTGAGATGGAACACCCGGGCTGATCCAACCTTTGCCTGGTTGATCTTGAATGCCATTGCGAGAGCGGCCTGATGAATGAGACCGGGCAACACAACTGCAAACTTTCCCGTCACAGGCTTAATCGAGAACGGCACAAACTGGGCAGCCGTGAGTTTGTCGAGCTGAGCTTGCGCTTTTGCCTGTGTTGCAAAGATGCCGACAACAACTTCCCAGTCGGTAGCTGTGGCCGAGATGGTGGTAGTCGTGGTTGTGCTCTCAGGCGGCAGCGTGGTGGTGGGCGCCACCGTTGTGGTAGTCGGCAAGAGCAACGGGGTGGTTGTTGTCGTAGTAGTGGCAGGAGACGAGGCGCCCCCCGAGCTACATGCGGTTACTGACAGAGCGAGCGCTAACGAGCTAGCACCCAGCACGAACATCTTCGTCTTTGGCACGGCCACTCCTTCGAGCGGGTCGAGTGTTGTCCCGACACGGCTTGCCGATGAGCATAGACCGAGGCCACGGGTTCGGTCGGCACACCCTATGACTCGAGCGCGGCCTTGATCTTGGTCAGCGTTGCCTGCATGCCTTTTTCCATCGAGCGCGAGCGGCGCAGAAGCTTCTCGTAGATAAAGCCCTGCACACCTGTGGATGCATCGAAGCTGAACGACTCGGTCAATTTGGTGCCGGTGCCGGATGGCTCAAGCTCGTACCGCCACGTGGTGTATCCCTCGGCAACAAACTCGAAGACTTCGCCCGGGGTGCATGCCGTGACCTCAGAGGTGGTGGTCCACTTCTTCATCGGGATGCCGGCAACGACGACCTTGTTGTCGCCCTCGAACTTCGCTCCGACCGCTGGGCCGGATGCTCCATCGACCCAACGTCCAGAAATACACTCGGGACTCCACTCACCCGTACGAGTGATGTCGGAGACGACTGCGAACACCTCGGCGGGTGTGCGATTGATGATGACGCTTGTTGAGCCTGTGGTCATGATTCCTCCGATGAGTTGGTACAAGAGTCTTCAGCGTTCGCGAGCCGAGCGCAACTATGAGCGTGGCACCACGAAGGTGGACTTCAGCGATGGCACGCCGCCACCGTCAACCGCTACAGCTCCGTCAGCGACAAGCTTTACGAGATGCGACAACACGCTGCGGCCCGCTGGCTTGTGCAGTTCTTCGCGAACGTTTGAGTAGAGCAACTTCACGATTGCGTCGATGGTACGAACATCGTTGCGCACGCGAGCAAGAACTTGCGCCTCACGTTCGAGGCGATGCGCAAGGTACGACCTCAAGAACGGCTGCGGGTCGGTGACCGGATTGCCGTGCGTTGGCCACAAGATGCGATCGCTGCGATCGATCACCTTGCGCAACGAGTTCATGTAGGCGCGCATGTCGCCATCGGGCGGCGACACAACCGTGGTGCTCCAACCCATCACGTGATCACCGGTGAACAATGCGCGTTCCTCATCGAGAGCAAAGCACATGTGGTTCGACGTGTGGCCAGGGGTAAACACTGCTCGCATCGTCCAGTCGCGAGCGCTAGCCACGATGCCGCCGTCTACGGCGCGAACATCGGGGACAAAGGCAAGGTCGATGGACTCCTTCACTGTGATGTCGGACTCGGTCTCGGTCTCATCGTCGTCGTCTTCTTCGTCGGCAGCTACCAAGCCATGAGGCCCGAACGCAATCGTGGGAGCACCAGTGGATTCGCGTAGCCACGCCGCCAGCGGCGAATGATCGCTGTGACAGTGCGTAATCAAAATGGCTCTGACGCGCTCACCATCAAGCGCTGCAGCCAAGGCATCGCGATGTTCATCAAGTGCTGGCCCGGGGTCGATGACAGCGACGTCGCCGTGCCCCACGATGTAGGTTCCCGTGCCGCGGTAGCTGTATTTGCTGGGGTTGTTGGCGATGATGCGGCGAATCAGCGGGGAGACCTGCTCAACACTGCCGTAGCGCACATCATTGAGTGGCTCAACAAAGGGAATCTCAGCCACGGTTCAGCGCCGCCCGGCCAACAGCATCAGGCCGGATCATCGGATGACTCATCGTCGTCTGAAGCTTGATCACCCTTTTTACGTCGTCGCTTTTTCGCAGTGAACGTATCGATGCCCACGCGAGTCAGAGGCGCATCGATTACCTCGTGACGCACACCGCCTTCGCTCAGAACAGCTTGGGCCATAGCGGCCGCCGGCAACGCCAGAATGGCTCCCACGGGCCCAAGCACCGCGCCGCCAGCGAGCGCCGCGCCAAACGCCAACGCCGGGTGCAGTTCCATCGTGCGCGCGGTGATGCGCGGCAAGAACAAGTAGTTCTCAACCTGTTGATAGAGCACCACGAACACAAACATCACCATTGCTTTGCCCGGCGAGTCGACGAGGGCCAACAAGATCGGCAACGCGCCCGCGAGATACGTGCCGACAACGGGAAGGAACTGGCTGACGAGACCCACCCACAACGCCATCGCGATGGGCGCCCGCGTGCCCAACGATTGGAACATCACCCAATGGAAGAAGGCTGAGATCGCGGCGAGGAGGGCTCGCGAATACAGATAGCCGCCGGTCTTGGTGATGGCTAACTCCCACACATAGAGCACACGTTGCTGACGTTCGGGGCGCAGCCGACTACAGATGCTGCGACGCATGCGTGGGCCATCGGCCACCAGATAGAAGGTGAACAACAACACCGAGAAGAGTTGCAGCAGAACGCCAAGTGCCGCCACCGAGACATCGAAGGCCTTGGCTTGCTGCGACTTGATGAACCTCTGGAACGCGCCGTTGGGGTCTTGGGTACTGTCGATCACCTTTTGCGGATTGATGTCGGTATTGAAGTGTCGGTTGATGAACCCGACCACTTTGGTGATGGTCTTTGGCGTGTCGTTCAAGATGTCGGCGATCTGGCCGCCCACCAATGAAGCGATCGCGACCACAAAGATCACGGTGAACAAGAACACCGCAAACAAAATGATCGCCGTGGCCGAACCGCGGCGCCAGCCTCGGGCCGCGAGACGATTCACGCCGGGCTCAATCGCCAACGCAAGGAAAAGCGAAACCAATAACAGGATCATCAGGCCGGTGAGCCGGTCGAACATGAACCGGGTGGACATCGTGAGTAGATAGCCGACCCAGAAGATTGCGACCGCTCGCCACACCCAACGCGGCATCGTCGTGACCCACACCGGCAACGCAGCTTTGGTGTTCTTGGTCTCGGGGTTGTCGCGCTCGGCTTCGGAGGACATCGGTCGAATCGTAATGACCTCACCGACGCGGCAAGTGGGCATTGCGTTGCGGCCGATGGACTAGAACGCCCTCGACAGCGCACGAGCAAGGTCGCCACGTGACTGAACCTGCACAGAATCGAGCTCGAGCCAACTCGCCATCAGCCGCAGCTCGTCGGCCAACTCGGGAACGATGACCGCATCGGGAACACCGGGCTCGGCATAGGACCCCTGCACGAGCAGCGTTGAGTTCTGACGATCGGCCTTGAGATCGACACGGCCAACGAGTTCGTCGCCCAGCAAAAACGGAAGCACGTAGTACCCGAAGACTCGCTTGGGCTGGGGCGTGTAGATCTCAATGCGGTAATGAAAACCAAAGACCCGCTCGGTGCGTTCGCGGTTAAACACCAACGAGTCGAACGGACTCAGCAACGCTCGACCGTTTACGCGCCTCGGTACCCGCGCCTGTGGGTGCATATACGCCTGCTGTTTCCAACCCTCGACGTTCACTGCAACGAGTTGGCCGTCGTCGACGAGCTCGTTGATCAGCGGCTTGCAGGGCGCGTTCTTTTGCCGGTGGTAGTCGGTGAGATCGCTCAGCGTTGCGACCCCGTGGTGCTTTGCGGCGAGCATCAAGAGTTGCTTGCGCGCCTCGGACTCATCGGGCATTTCGCGATCAAGCGCCTCGGCTGGAATCCATCGATCGGCAAGATCGTAGAGTCGCGCGAAATCCTTTGGCCGGCGCCGACCCGCCACTTTGCCGATGAAGAACAAGTGCTCGAGCGCGATCTTGGCATCGTCCCAATCCCACCACGTGCCTTTGGGGCCAACACGCGAATTGAAATCGCCTGCCACTACCGGACCAGTTTCACGAACCCGTTCGAGCACTTCGTGAACGAAATCTGGCCGGCGCTCATTGAGCCGCCGAAACGTGCCCCACCCGTGCTCGCCCACCATTCGCCACCTATGCAGGTGATAGTGCTCGGTGGGCACATGGCTGGCTTCGTGCACCCAATACTCAAACAGTTCGCCATCGTCGGTGGCATCGGCAATCAGCGAGCGCGGATGCGCGCCAAGGCGAGAGAACAACGGGAGCTCTTGGCTGCGGACCAACACGTTGACCGCGTCGATCTGGATGAGCCCAATCTGATCAAGCACCTTGCGGAGATGACGACGATCGACGCGGCCTGTGGGTCTCGGATCGGCGAGACCCTGAGCGGCGAGCGCGATTCGACGTGCCTCAGCGGCACCGAGCGTGCGACTCAATCGGCGACGGTGATGGTGACTTTGTTGATGACAACGTCGGCAAGCGGGCGGTCGCCGCGAGCAGTTTGCACTGCCTGCATTGCGTCGAGAACCTCGAGGCCCTTCACGATCTGACCGAAGTGGTTGTACTGCGGCGGTAGGCCAACGCCACTGGGACCACTGATGAGGAAGAACTGGCTGCCGTTGGTGTTTGGCCCCGCGTTCGCCATTGCAATGGAACCAAGCTGGTAGCGCTGCTTGACGGGCTCGTCGTTGAAGCGGTAGCCAGGGCCACCAGTGCCGGTGCCAGTTGGGTCTCCACCTTGGCACATGAAGCCGTTGATGATGCGGTGGAAGATGACACCTTCGTAGTAGTGGTTGAGCGCCAAGAACACGAAGTTGTTCACCGTGAGCGGAGCGTTGATTGCGTCGAGCGCGATCACCATGGTGCCCATCGAGGTGTCCATCGTTGCGGTGTAGCGCTTCGAGGTGTCGATGCCCATCTCTGGGGCTGAGCTGAACTTTTGGCTGACAGGCGCGGAGCCGTCAAAGGGAGGGAAAGCGTGAGGCATGGCGCCACCTTAACGCGGCGCCATGCCTACGCCCAGACCCAGGCCGGTGCTGTTTAGGCGTCGGCCGCTTCTGCCTTGGCTGAATTGAGCAGCATGAAAATCGCTGCACCAACTGCTGCACCAACAAGCGGGAACACCACAAAGGCCCAGAGTTGCTTCAGCGCTTCGTTGGCTGGAGCCGCAAAGATCGCTGCACCAAAGCTGCGTGCCGGGTTGACCGACGTGTTGTCAATCGGGATTGAGATGAGATGGATCAACGCCAACGTGATACCGGCAACGAGGCCGCCCATGCCAACGCTGAACTTCTTGGTGGTGGTGAACAACACCACGATGACGAGCAGCGCGGTGAACACAATCTCGGCAATCGCTGCCGAACCGAGCTTGTAACCAGCTGGCGAATGAGCGCCGTAGCCGTTCGAGGCAAATGCGCCGCCACCGAAATCAGAATTCGAAGCCTTGACGATGCCCCAAATAATGAGCCCGCCGAGCCAAGCGCCGATGAGCTGACCGATGACTGCGGCGAGAGCGTGAGCGCCGCTGATTTTGCGTGAGACCCACAAGCCAAATGTGACCGCCGGGTTGATATGGCAACCGCTGATTGGCCCAATCACATAGGCCATGATGAGCAACGAAAAGCCGAACGCGAGCGATACGGCAAGCAGCTTCGATTCGCTTGGGGCCATCAAGATGGCCGTACCTGGACCGCCCAGCATGAGCACCGCTGTGCCAAGCACCTCGGCCCCCAAAATACGAGGGTTGATTTTCACTTGAGATACCTCCTGTATGTGCGGCCGACATGACCGCGTGGCTGCCTTCCCCCGGCAGCACAAAAACGTTAGGCATGTTCGCTACTCTCCATAAGTGATGCCCCGTAGCCGCACCGACACTCTGCTCGTGACCCGCGTTGCAACGGGTGGGTCGCGGCGGCGCGAACCCGACGATCTCATCGTCGAAGAGCCCATGTCGATCCAACTCGACGGTGTGCAGATCAGCACCACGATGCGCACGCCTGGCAACGACTACGAACTCGCTGTCGGCTTTTGCCATACCGAGGGTGTGCTTGGCGGCATGCCGGTCACCAGCGTTCGATACTGCGCAAATGGCTCGGCCGTCACCAGCGAGTTCAACGTGGTCACTGTCGAAACCGGTGGGCGTGCACCAATCCCAACGCCGCGACTCGGCACCACCTCGAGTAGTTGCGGGCTCTGCGGCAACGACAGCATCGACCAACTCTGCAGCAGGCTGATGCCGCTTGACCCGGCCAACGCAGTCGGTTTCGACTTCGACACATTCCCCGACATTTGCGCGCGTGTCCTCGCTAGCCAAGCGTTGTTCAGCAGCACCGGTGCTGTTCACGGCGCAGCGGTATTCGACGCTCAGGGCAACATCTCGCTCACCAGAGAAGACGTCGGTCGCCACAACGCTGTCGACAAGGTCATCGGGCGGATGTTGCTCGATCATCAGTTGCCTGCCACCGGACTCGGATTATTTGTCAGCGGCCGTTCGAGCTTTGAGATGGTGCAAAAGGCGTGGGCCGCGGGTTTCAGTGTGCTCGTCAGCGTCAGCGCCCCTACGTCGCTGGCCGTTCAGACCGCGCGGCGCGCCAACCTGGTGCTTGCCGGGTTTGTCCGCTCCGATCGGCTCAACATCTATTCGCCCGAACGACTCGACTGACGTCGTCGGCGAGCAGTGCTCGCACATACCGGCCGGTAGCGTGCAGGTCATGTCGACCCAGTCACAGCCTGTCATCCCAAGCACGGGGCTCACGGTCCTGCACCTTTTCTGCCACAACTCCGAACACCTTGATAACGAAGTGTTCATTGCTGGCGTGAAAGCAGCCCAAGCCGAAGGCGCGCAGGTGATCACCGCTGCAATGCTCGGCCACAAGTGCGACGTCGCCATCATGGCTCTCCACGCCGATATGCGCGTGCTGCGCCGGCTGCAGGCACGAGTGCAAGTTGCGGGCCTTACCGTGAGCGACAGTTACGTGTCCATCACCGAAGTCAGCGAATACGCGAAGAACATGCCCGCCGAGATGCTGCAGCCTCGCTTGTATCCGGTGCTACCTCCCGAAGGCAAGCATGCGTTCTGCTTCTACCCGATGTCGAAGCGACGCGAGCAGGGCGCCAACTGGTTCACCCTGCCGTACGAAGAGCGTGCCGAGCTGATGCAAGACCACGGCAAGAGCGGTCGCACCTTTGCCGGTCGCATCGTGCAGCTCATCACGGCGTCATCTGGTCTCGATGAGTTCGAGTGGGGCGTCACCTTGTTCGGTAACCATGTCGACGATCTAAAAGACGTTGTCTACACAATGAGGTTCGACCGGGCCTCGGCCATCTTTGCCGACTTCGGTCAGTTCTACGTGGGCATGGTCACGCCGCCCGAACAACTCTTCGTCGACTACAAGTAGACGCGCAGCGTCAGCGCGAGTTGGCAACGACGGAGATCATCGATTTCTTTACGTCGCGGCCACTGCTGTCAAAAACAAACGTCTCGAAATCTGCGGTCGTTGGATCGCCATTCAGCCCCAATTGCAGCCTCCCGCTTGGGCCGTCGTAGTCAATGTTGCGACCTTCGGCGAGCAGGTTTGCGCACTGAGCAAATGTCGCGCATGCCGACCCGCCAACACTGACGGCGACAACTTCGCTGGCGATGAGATCTGCTCGAGTTGACCCGCTTCGAATTGCTGCGAGCATGAACAAGTTCGCGCAGTCGTAGGCCTGCGTAGCAAAGAGACCAGTGGCCGATTCTTTGGTGAGCTGCGCAATGGCCGCGAGCAGTGCTCCGCTGTCGCTGTCACCGTTTGGGGTCACCACGCGTTGCGATACACCGACCACCTTGCTGCGGACAGCCTCGGTAATCGAGCCCAGCACTCCGATCGACATGGGGCGGCGTAGCGCATCGTTCACAACGATTTCTCGAGGCGACGATTTGGTGGCATTGGCAAGCGCGACCAACATGCGAGAACCCGCATCGGCGTCGCCGACAAGAGCGATCGTCGCAGCCTTCGTGGCCACCAGCGCTGCTGCTTCGGGGGCAAACTCATCATCGTTGACGGCAAACCCAACGAAGGCCTTAACCGGCACGTTTCGACGGGCAAGCGCTTGCCGCAGCGCCTGAGCAAAGGGACGCCCGTAGCCATCGTCGACAAAGGTGATCGCGGCCGATGATTTTCCGGTTTGTTCAATCGCCTCGGCCATCGCTTCGGCCTGCAAGCTGTCTGAGGCAATCGTGCGGAACAGCATGGTGCGCGAAGGAATGTTGTCGAGAGCGATGGTTGATGCGCTTGGCGAGCACGCTGCAAGGCCTGAGCTTGCGATGGTTGATGCCAGCGAAATCGCCACGTTCGACGACGCAGGTCCGACCACGACATCCACCTGTGAGTCGACCAGTTGCTGAAAGCTCGCTGCCGCCGACGCAGCATCGGAGCCTTCGTCGCGGATCACGAGTTCGACAGGTCGATCGTGAACTCCACCGTTGGCGTTGGCCTCGGCAACGGCAACGCGAACAGCGGCCCGAGCAGACTGCCCGATGGCTGCTCCTTCGCCGCTGGCCGGCAACAAGACGCCAATACGCAACACGCCGTCGTCGGCCCTCACCTTGGGACCGTTGGGCGCCGACGACTCGGGGGGTGCTGAAGGCGCTGTTGAATTTTGGGTCGCGCTGCACGCCACCAGCACAGCGCCAAGCGCAGCGATTCGAATGATGGGCAAGCGGCTCAGCGATTTGGCCGATCGACGCGTGCTCATGGGCGGCAAGTGTAGGTGAGTACCCGTTGGGGGATTCGGTACCGCCGTGCGAGGATGTTCTCGTGAACGAATATCCGCAACTGCTCGCCGATGCGGTCGAGGCTGTTCTTCCCGGTTGGCTTGTGGGTTGCGTACTGAACACTGCTCGCCGATGTGGGTATCCGCATTCCGATCAGTTGCTGGCCGCAGCCCAGCAGATGGCTCACTCCGCCGCACCGGTGGTGCTGCGCGAGCTCAACGAATTGTTGGCCACCGATGTCGACGCGCAACGCAGCAATCCGCTCAGTGTGCTGAGAAGCGCCGTTCGCTATCCAACCGATGTGCTGCGCGCCGCTGGCGTGCAGCCGCCCCATCGCGGCGACTTCTCATTGCGGTCCTTTCCCGACGACATCTACGACCTCAGTCCGGCGGCGTGGGGCGATATCGACGAGTCGTTACAAGAGCCCGGCCTGATCTGGGGCGCCTGGAAAGCGAAGACCGTTCTTGACCGAAGGCACCAACGAGACGCGACACCGAACCACGGCGAGTAACTCGCTCATTTGGGTCGCTGCGATAGGACTTGCGATGTCAACCCTGCGGTAGGGTCGCCCTCGTGAGCGACCCAAACCCACAGGACTTCACCCGAGATTTGGTTCGCTGGAGCGAAGCACTCGCTGGCATCGCGCGCACTGGTCTGGGCTTCACCCAGAGCCTGTACGAACGCGAGCGTTTCGAAGAAGTGCTCCATGTAGCAGGCGACATCAAGGCCGCTGCCGACGATGCCCTCGAGGTGCGCCGCGAACAAGACCACTTCATTCAAGAATGGATGGAAAGCGTCGGCGAGGGCGTACCCGGATACGTGACGCCAAAGGTTGCCATCGGTGCCATCGTCGGCAACGACAACGGCGAAATACTGCTCGTTCAGCGCTCTGACAGTTTCATCTGGTTGTACCCAACCGGCTGGGCCGATGCTGGCTACTCGCCTGCAGAAGTCGTCGTAAAAGAAGTGCTCGAAGAGACCGGTATCGAGTGCGAACCGGTGCAGATCATTGCTGTGCTCGATGGTCAGCGCATGGGCTTCACCCGCTTTGCGATGTACATGCTGCTGTTCCAGTGTCGGGCAACCGGCGGCGAACTGAAGCCACACCCTCTCGAGACCGCCGACGTTGGTTGGTTCTCGCGCGACTCGTTGCCACGCGGCGCGGCCGGTGCTTCATGGTGGGGGCCGATGGCGTTTGCTGCCATCGACGGGCAGCCAATGGCGGCCATGTTCGAACCTCCACGATCACCGATCTGGCGCGGCGAACACCACTGATGTCGACCACCACCCCCGGTCTCGTTTGCGCTCACCACCATCTGTACTCGTCGCTTGCGCGCGGTATGCCGGCTCCTCCCCGCCGGCCCAACGATTTCTTGTCGATCCTGCAGCAGGTATGGTGGCGACTCGACGCAGCACTCGATCTCGAGATGCTCAAGTGGAGCGCAATGCTTGGCGCAGTCGAAGCATTGCAATGCGGTACCACTGCGATCATCGATCACCACGAAGGCCCCAACGCCATCGAAGGCAGCTTGCAGGTCATCGCCGACGCATGTGCCCAAGTGGGTGTGCGCGTGGTGTGTGCCTACGGCGTCACCGATCGCTGGCAAGACAACGGATCTCTGTGGGACTCCACACGTCCTCCTCCGTCGATGACTTCGGCGGCCACGCGCGGACTCGCCGAGTGCGAACGATTTATCCGCGGTGGCGGTCGCGGCATGGTCGGCGTTCATGCGGCATTCACCTGTAGCGACGACACCCTGCAAGCGGCCGCCGATCTTGCGACCACTCTCGACGTGGGCGTTCACGTTCATGTCGGCGAGGGCGAGATTGACTCAAGCGCAGCTGCTCGGCTCGACCATCTCAGCGCAAGCAACTGGCTCCTTGTTCACGGGGTTCACCTCGATCGGTACCTCAGCGGAGCATTAGCTCACAACCCGCGCAGCAACATGAACAACGCGGTCGGATATGCGTTTCCAGCGCAACGACCAAACCTTGTTGTGCTGGGCACCGATGGCATCGGCGCCGACATGCTCGAAGAGTTTCGCCTGGCCTACGTAGCCCACCGCGCCAACGATGTCACCGCCTCGCCCGAGACTTCGTGGCAATGGCTCGCTAACGGTTGGCAACTCGTTCCCGAAGCACTCTCCGACGAGGTCACCTGGAATTACGATCACGTCGATTCGCCATGGCACGTGGCGTTCACCCCAGGCATCAGAGCGCTCGATGTTCGCAATGGCGAGGGCGAGCTGTTGCTCGATCACGGCATCTGCACGCGAGTCGACATCGCCGAAGTACGCGCCAAGGCCGCTGAACAAGCGGTGCGGTTGTTTAGTCGGCTGTAGCCATCGCCTCGCGCTGTAGTCGACCATCGACAATGTGCACAGTGCGATCACAGAAGTGGGTCATGCGTTCGTCGTGAGTGATGATGATCGCAGCAGTGCCGCGACCCTTCACTTCGCTTTGGATCAGTCCCATCACTTGCTCGCCCAATGTGGTGTCGAGCGCAGAGGTGGGTTCATCGAACAACACCAGAGCGGGTTCGTTCATGAGCGCACGGCCAATGGCAACGCGCTGGCGTTCGCCACCGCTGAGTTGCGACGGAAGATTGTTGACGCGTTGTGCCAAGCCAAGTTCGCCGAGCAGGCGATCGGCGCGAGCCTTCGACTGCTTTCCGCGTGAACCGCGCAATTCATCAACCAGCATCAGGTTCTCGCGAGCCGTGAGAAATGGCACCAAGTTCACACTCTGGAATACAAAACCAACGCTGCTTCGGCGGACCTCGGTGAGTTCGCTGGCCGAGGCCTTGCTGATGTCTTTGCCGCCCACAACGACCTGGCCGGAAGTGGCCGATAAGAGCCCACCCGCGATGGACAACAACGTGGTCTTGCCTGAACCCGAAGGCCCAACAAGCGCCACGATCTCGTTGCCGGCGATGGACAACGTGGCCGACGCCAAGGCGGTGATCGCGTTGTCGCCTTCGCCGTAGACCTTGGTGACTTCGTGGAGTTCGAGCGCGTTTGCTGATGGTGTATTCGTCATTTTGCACTTCCTGCGAATGGCTTCATTGGGCTGACCCAACGGCTTGAGCGGGATCGATTCGGGAGACTCTGCGCAACGACAGCAAGCTGCCAGCCGCTGAGCAAAAGGTGAGGATCAAATAGCTCGTAACCACGCGACTGCTCTGTATCTGCAACGGAAGCTGCGCGGGCGCTGCGGCGGAGAGCGCGGCTACCAACGCTCCAGCAATTGCAAATGCAACAGTTGCAATGACAACTGCTTGAAGCAGGACACCGAAGAACAGTTGGCGGCTCGACGCGCCGATTGCTTTGAGCATGCCATAGAGCGCCACGCGTTCGAGCGTGAGCAGCGCAAAGAACAGCGCGACGATGACCACAACCACGAGATACGTGGTGGCGAGAATCGAGTTGAACGTAGAGCGTTGTTCTTTTGTGCCCGGCAACGAATTTTGGGCCTCAGCCTTGGTGAGCGACGAGGTTGCCTTGGTGGATGCATCAATGCCGTCGGCAAGGGCAGCCGCGTCGTGACCAGGCTTGGCCTGCACCAGCATCACTTGAAAGTCGCTAGCGGCCACGGGAGCGTCGGGGCGGTTGCTGTTCTGCACCAGGCGCCATGTGCCTGGCTCGACCCACAGCCCACCCTGCAGTAAGAAATTCGAGCCGCTGACGAAGCCGATCACCGTGATGGCGTTGCGCTGCGGACCAACTTCGAGTGTGTCTCCAAGGCCAACGCCAAACCCCTTGAGCCGCTCGTCGGCGTATGCCTGTCCGGGCTTGGGCGGAACAGGGATGCCATGCGGCGCCAGCTCGTAACCGATCACGGCAACATCGGCCAACGCCGACTCTCCCGGCACAGCAGCTCCGAGCAACGTGACGCCAAGACCACCGGTGGCGGCCACGCCTGCTACCGACTCGATCTCGGTGCGCGTGCTCGATGTGATCGTGCTGCGCAGAAACGAATCGCGCGACGCGTTGCTATATACAAAGATGTCGGCGTTCTGAACGCGTATCGCCCCCGTCGTACCCAAGAAAAGTCCGTCGAGCAGACTCGCGATGAACAACAGCAAGGCTGCCAGAACCGTAAGCGTGAGTACGGCTACTGCGAACTTGCCGGGCCGACGACGGAGCTCCTTCCATGCAAGATTCATCGCAGCATTCCTTGCGGTTGCGTTGCGCTGATCGGCTCGATGCTGAGCACTCGCAGCACGGCGCCGATCGAACCAAGCCAGCCCACCACAAGCGCCCCGACGCCAACCCAAATCGCTTGGGTGAACCCGAAGGCCACGCCTATCGAGTTCAGCTGCGGCGCTACCGCAGCCATCATCATTGCGCCAACGATCACCCCGGCGAGAACCACGATTGTTGTTTGCAGCAAGAGCCCAAACGCCAACTTGCGCGGCCGCGCCCCGATAGCGCGCATCAACGTAAGCGACGCGGATTTCTGCACCGTGAGAATCAGCACGAACAACCCAATCACCATGAGTGCGGTAATGACCAAGAGGCCGATCACGGTGTTCAACGATTGCGATACCGATGACACACCGGGCGACTGTGCAACGGCGTCTTCGCGCGTGAGCACCACCACGTTGGGAACATTCGCGAGACGCTCCACGAGCGCTGGCACCGAGGTGCCCTGGGCCGGTTCGATCAACACAACACTTGGGAACACGATCGAGGCCTCAGGGTTGCGCACCTTGTGCGCCGCCAGATATGTCTCCCACGAGACAAACAGAGTTGGGCTCACCGAGTAGTTGATGTCGGTAGCAAGGCCAACCACTGTGATCTCAACGCCATCTGGCTCGACACGAACTACGTCGCCGATGTCGAAGCCGTCGGCACGATTTCGTTCGCTGGCCACCGCCTCATAAATACTTCGGGGTAGGCGGCCCTTTGACAATGTGGTGGGCGCACCAAGACCGGCCGACGGGCCATTGATCTGATACCCGAACAGCACCGCATCGATGAGTCGGTCCTTGGCAACTGTCTTGGCTCGGCTCACTGCATTGCTCACCGTGAACGTGGACTCACCCAGCGGACCCACACGGCCCACGCCCTCGATCTTCGACAATGCGGTCTGCTCATCTCCCGTGATCCGACTGCCCTCGATGTTCTTTCGCGCCTGCGAGTCGAAGGCCACGATGGGCCCATTCTGGTGGCGCAAGGCGCCGACGAACTGACCGATGAGCCCGTCGCGCAAGCCAATCTGAAAGAGCACCAAGAAAACAAGCAGGCCGATCGCGAGGACCAAGAGCGAAAACCGCACCTTGGCCCGTTTGATTTCACGAAGAGCTAAAAACATGAGTGAGATCAACGTAGACCCCATCGACCGGCATGTCTAGTGCCGCGACGGGTGGCTACGGCCAGTGAGCGAGATCGGCGCGAGCGGCAGCGATGCCCTGCCACACCGATGTGTCGTCGCTACCCAACGACCACAGTGAGATTCCGGCGAGATCTTGCCGCTCGGCCAACCATGCGCGTTGATGCACCGCTTGCGCGTCGGCGTACCAGACCGCTCGACTCGCGGTACAAGACACGCGCGCACCAGCAGCGTCTACTCCGCTGAGAGTTTCGGCATAGGTAAACGTGCGTTCGGCGTGAGCGATATCCCACGTGGGCACAATGCCTTTGCTCGCAGCTAACTCAGCAGCCGACTTCGTCGACAGGTTCTTGCGGCGAGGTTTGTTATCTACTGGGCACACGCCGACGGTGCTCACCACCCAGTCGTATCCGTACACAGGGACACCAAGAATGATGCGCTCTCGGGGCACCATTGAGCGGGCAGCAGCGACAACCGAAGTGACCCACTCGAGTGGAGCTATCGGGCCTGGCGCCGAGGTGCTGAAGTCATAGGCCATCACGCGAATGTGATCGACGATCTTGCCCATCGCCGCGTAGTCATAGACCCAATAGCCGCTGTCATCGGTGCGTTTGTTGTCGTACACGGGCGGCACGCTGACGGTGAGGGTCTTGTTCGAAGCATGCAGCGATTTCGATAGCTCAGTGAGAAACGCAATCCAATTCTTCCGCGTTGTGGTCCACGTAGCTTTGCCATCGTTGAAGGCAAAGTTCTCGTAGTCGAGGTCGACGCCATCAACATCACCCGCAATTGCAAACTGCGTCACGGCTGCGACATGCGCCGCACGGGTTGCGGGGTCAGCCAAAATGGCGGCCATTTCGTGAGGCTTCGTGGCATCGATGATCGAGGCCAAAAACTTGACGCCAGCGGCTCTCGCATCGCGCTTGAGGAGAAGCGGAGCATTGGGATCCATCGTCGCGTACGGCTTCACTGAACCGGCCGCATCGGTGAAGTACCCGAACATCGAGACATCGCCAAACACGCCGGAATTGGTAGTGAACGAAGCCATCGCTGAATCGGCCTGCCAGTAGGGCGCCCATCCCGAAACGGTGATCGGTGGCCCCGACCGCTTCCACCGACCGGTATGTGTGAAGCCATACACAACAACAGCGGTGAGCAAGAGTGCGGCGACAACACAGAAGGTCACGAGTCGGCTGGTACTGGATTTCGCCTCCTGCGTACCTTCCATCTCTGTCACGGTAGTTGCATCGGGCAAGCCATCGGGGCCACTGTCTGAGTGCGCTGACGGCGAGTCACAAAACGAGTCCGACAACCTTTGCCTTGACAGTTTGTAAACCACTCGGCCACGATCGGTACCCATGACCACTCCTGTCGCGCTATATCTGCAAGACGCACACACCATTTCCGAGGGAATCGAACTGGTTCGCTACGCCGAGGACAAAGGGTTCGATGCCGTGTGGCAGGCCGATAGTCGACTCGTCCGCGACGCCGTTGTGCCAATGGCAGCGTTCGGCGCCACCACCAGTCGCATCAAGATCGGCTCGGGTGTCATCGATTGTTGGACCCGCAATCCAGCGCGTCTCGCGAGCACGTTCAGCACACTCGATGACCTTGCGCCCGGTCGTTACATCTGCGGACTCGGCGCATGGTGGGATCCGCTTGCGGCCAAGGTTGGCATCGAGCGACTTCGGCCGCTCACCGTTATGCGCGAGATCGTCACTGTCGTGCGCGCCCTTTTGAATAACGAGACCGTCACGTTCGATGGCCACTATGTGCATCTCGACGGTGTCGAACTCGACTACGTCTACCAAGAGCGTCGACCCAAAGATGTGCCCATCTACATCGGTGCCACGGGCATGCAGATGATGGAGCTCACTGGCGAGATCGCCGATGGCGCGGTGCTGAACTATCTCGTATCGCCGAGCTACAACGTGGGCGCCCTCGAAGCGTTGGCTCGCGGCGCTGCCAAAGCTGGACGCACCCTCGACGACATCGACCGCCCGCAGTTGGTGGTGTGCTCGGTTGATCGCAATCGCAAGCACGCGCTCGACAATGCTCGTTTGTTGGTCACGCAGTATCTCGGCCAGCAGCCGCACATCATGAAGGCGTCGGGTGTGCCTCAAGAGTTACTCGACGAAATTGGCGCCGTACTCACGTGGCCGGCCACACACGACGAAGTTGTTGCCGCAAGCAAGATGGTTCCCGACGAGATCGTGCAGATGATCACCGCCAGCGGCGAGCCCGACGAAGTGCGCGCGAAGGTCGGCGAATACATCGCAACCGGTTGCACAACACCGATTCTGTATCCTTTGGCCGACGATGTGCGATTGATGATCGACACGTTTGCGGGGGGAATCTGATCTCTCCAGTCGCACACTCTGGGGAGTCTCATATGACCACTACTCACTTCGGTGCACGCGTCGGGGCGGCCATGTTCATTCTCGGGGCGCTGGGCGCAAGCGCTTGTGGCAGCTCTGGTTCATCGCCAACAACCGATGCCGCCATCGAGACCGTGGTTGTCGTTGGGTTCGACAACGATCAGAGCCGGGTGCTCACTGAGGTCTACGCCCAGGCCCTTGAGAAGGCCGGCATTCGCGTTGGCCGCAAAGACCCCGTGGCCGATCTTGCTGAAGGCTACGCAGCGATCAAGAGCGGTCAGGCCGACCTGCTCATTACCTACACCGGCGACCTGCTGGCCCAGGCCGTCACCGCAGAGCCAGAAGCTGTTGCGGCCACAACCACCGCAGCCCCCGCGTCGAGCGTCACCACTATCGCGTCCACCAGCACGGTCGCAGCTGCCACCACCACAACCCCAGCAGCCCCTGCCTCAACGGTTGCTGGCGAGACCACAACCACCGTTGCTCCTCCAGTGAGCTCGGGTCAATCAACTGCAGATCGAGTCACTGCACAGATCAACGCCATCGGCGAAATCCTGCCCAGCACGATGTTGTTTGGAGCACCAGCGCTGGCACAGGACAAGCCCAGCATTGTCTGCTCAAACGCGGCCGCTACCGCAAACTCGTTGGCAACCATGTCCGACCTTGCCGCTACAGCCAACCTCGTTACGTTCGGCAGCACAGCCGACTTCGCATCGAGCACCTCATTTGGCCTCGCTGGCTTCACCAAGTTGTACGGCTCCACCTTCAGCAAGGTCGTCGAAATCGACCAAGCCAAGATGGCCGACGCAATCACCAAGGGCGATGTCGGCTGCGGCGTGATGCGCAGCACCGACCACAACATCACCAGCGATATGTCGCAACTCGAGGACAACCTCGGGCTCGCCACCGATCGGGCTGTACTGCCACTCATCTCAAGCAAGGCATCAACACCTGGCATCATGCAACGTCTCGATGCAGTCTCTAGCGCACTCGGCACCGCCGACATTCGCACCATGCTGCACGCCATCATCGTGAGCAAGGGACGCCCAACCATCGTGGCCGAGAACTGGCTCTTCTCGGTCGGGGTAACAACCAAATAGATCCTTGCCGTGAGTAGGGTGCCCATTTGTGATTGAAATCCAAGGGCTCACCAAGCGTTTTGGGAAAACGGTCGCGGTCGATCAGTTGAGCTTCGAGGTCACGCCTGGTCGCGTCACCGGCTTTCTCGGACCCAACGGGTCCGGAAAGAGCACAACGATGCGTTGCATGCTTGCGCTCGATCGGCCCGACGCAGGCGCGGCATTGTTCGACGGTCGCCCCTACCAAACGATCAAACGACCGCTGTTCGAAGTTGGCGCGCTGCTCGATGCTGGATATGTGCATCCGGGTCGCACGGCTCGCAACCACTTGCGCGCCATCGCTTCGTCAAACGGCATCGGGGCAACTCGAATCAACGAAGTACTCGAGTTGGTCGGCCTCACCGAAGTCGCCAAACGACGGGTCGGAGGCTTCTCGCTCGGCATGCGCCAACGCCTCGGGCTCGCATCGGTTCTGCTTGGTGATCCACACACAGTGATTCTCGATGAGCCCGCCAACGGACTCGACCCCGAAGGCATCCGGTGGATGCGCGACGTGCTCGTGCATCTTGCTAGCCAAGGCAAGACCGTGCTCGTGAGCAGTCACCTGCTCAGTGAGATGGCGTTGATGGCCGACGACTTGGTGCTCATCGGTAGGGGCCGTTTGGTCGAAACGTCGTCAGTAGAAAGCTTCGTCGCCAAGCACGCTCGGCAATGGGTCAGGGTGCAAAGTCCCAACGTCGATTTGCTACGTCAACCACTCGTTGAGTTCGGCGCAGCGATCACGGTCGTGAACGACACCACCGTCGAGATCACAGGCGTCGGCGCTGCGACCATCGGCGAACTCGCCGCACGTCACGGTGTCGTCTTACACGAACTCGCTCCTCAGCAAGGCTCGCTAGAAGAAGCGTTCCTTGAGGTCACCGCCAACAGCCAGGAATACCGCACCCACAGCCCCTTCGCTCCCCCGCAGGTTTCGTGATGGATCTTCTTCGAAGCGAATGGATCAAACTCCGCACAGTTCGCGTTACCTATGTGCTCACCATCATCGCTGCGGTTTTTCCGCTGATCATCGTGGTGCTCGTCACGGCACTCAATAGTCATGTCGACGAGGTATCCGGCTCCGACTTAGTGACGATAATTACCGAATCGATGGTGCTCAGCGCCTTGCTTTTCGGGGTGGTGAGCACATTGAGCATCACCAACGAATACGGCAACGGAACCATCCGAACCTCGTTTACCGCTTCCCCAAACCGCCGCAAGGTGCTCATCGCTAAGGGTGCCGTCGCGCTCGCGTTCTCAATGGCCATCACCGCGATCGTGATGCTGGTTGCATTCGGTGCGGGCTCACTGATTCTGAATGGTCGCGGTGGCAGCCTGTCGTTCAACAGCGATACCAACAGTGCGTTGGTTGGCTTGGTGCTCCTGTCCGGAATGCTGTGCCTGCTTGGCTACGGCCTTGGACTCATCATTCGAAACTCGGCCGCTTCGGTCACCCTGCTGGTGCTGTGGCCGTTACTGCTCGAGAACCTTGCTCGTGTGGTGCTTGCCGTGGCCAAGGTAAACAACCCGACCATGTGGCTGCCCTATCAGTCGGCGCTACGCATGGTGAGTCCGCGACATTTCGAAGAGTACAACTCCAGCGGATTTGGCGCCGGAATCCCGCTGGCCATTGTGGTGTTCGTGCTCATTGGCGTGGGCATCGTTGTCAACGAACGCCGCGACGCTTAGCGAGAACGCTGCTCGAGTCGGTCACGCATCTTGATGGTGTACTGACGATCGTGCTGCTCGAGCCAACCGAGCCGAATGAAGCTGGCAATTGCCTTATTCACTCGCTCGCGTGAGGCGCCAACAATGCCTGCAAGTTCTTCTTGCGTTACTGGCAACTGAAAAGAATCATGGCCATGAGCGAGTTCGAGTAAGCGCTTGGCGGTGCGACCGGTGACATCGAGAAACACTGAGTCGGCCAGCGCTTCGTTGGTCTCGCGCAGACGACCGGCAAGCAGTCGAGCAACACCCCAGAGCAAGGCGGGCTTGTTGTTGAAAAGATCGACAATGCCGGCATACGGAATGGCCAACACCGACGACGGTTCGAGCGCACGGGCATCGGCCGAGCGCACACCTTGATCAAGCATCGGCATTTCGCCAAACAAATCGCCAGGTGTCATCAGACCAACCATGGTCTCGCGGTTGTCGATGGGATTCGACATCGCCAGCGCAATGCGCCCAGTGAGAACGACGTACAGCGCCTCACTTGGGTCGCCTTCATGGAACAAGACATCGCCTCGAACGAGCGACTGCTCACGTGCAGTGAGGGCGATAGTTTCGAGGTCTTCACGACTTGCGTCGGCGAAGAATTCATTCTGGTAGAGAACCTCTTCATATGCCATGGCAACGAGACGGTACTACCGTCTAGGCCATGCTGAGAAAAAGCGACGAGAAAGTGTGGACCATCGTCGTGGCCGGCGGCTCTTCGCAACGGTTCGGCAGACCAAAGCAGTACGAACAATTGGGTTCCGCTCGCATCCTCGATTGGTCGATGAAGACCGCCAGCGAGGCATCCGACGGAGTCGTTCTTGTCGTACCCGAGGCCGACGTCAACACCGAGGGCGGCGTCGCCGGAGGACGCACCCGCAGCGAGTCAGTGCGTAATGGCCTCGCCGCGGTCCCCGCGGATGCAACGATCATCTGTGTGCACGATGCCGCTCGACCATTCGCCTCGGCCGAACTTTACGCGGAGGTCATCGACGCAGTTGCTCAAGGCGCTGCGTGCGCTGTGCCTGGCATAGAGGTGATCGACACCATCAAAGTTGTCGATTCCGCGGGGGCCGTTGTTGCTACCCCCGATCGCGCATCGTTGCGCGCGGTGCAGACCCCGCAGGCATTCCGAGCGCGCGTACTTCGCGAGGCTCACGCGGCGCAGGGCGAAAGCACAGACGACGCAATGCTCGTCGAGACCATGGGCCAGCGCGTGGTTGTCGTCGCCGGGCATACCGATAATCGCAAGATCACCGTGCCTGCCGATCTTGAATGGGCCCGAGCAAAGGTTGGGCAGCTATGACACTTCCTCTCATCAGAGTTGGCCAAGGATTTGATATCCACCGGTTCAGCGACGACCCGTCACGAGTGCTGGTGCTCGGCGGTGTCACGTTCCCCGGCGAACGCGGCTTACACGGACACAGCGATGCCGATGCCATAGCCCACGCAATGACCGATGCGTTGCTCGGGGCGGCCGGCTTAGGCGATATCGGCCAGCACTTTCCCGACACCGACCCACAGTGGAAGGGCGCCGATTCATTGTTGCTGCTGACTCACGCCGCCGGTTTGGTCACTCAGGCTGGTTGGATGATCGGCAACATCGACTGTTCGGTTGTGTGCGAGCAACCGAAGTTGGCGCCGCGGCGAGACGAAATGCAACAACGCCTCAGTGCCGCAGCAGGTGCCGACGTCACAGTAAAGGGCCGCCGCGCCGAGGGCCTCGGCGCTCTCGGCCGCAGCGAAGGTATCGCCTGTTGGGCCGTCGCAGTCATCATTCGAGAAGCAACACAGCCGCGATGACGCGGCGCAATCAGTAAGGAAATCACATGGCGCCTCGAGGTGCATCACCATCATCAGGCAAGGGCCGACCAGGCAGCCGCTCCGCATCTGGCGCGGCCGGGCGCTCGGGTGCGCCAAAGTCAACCGGCGGCTCACGTTCGAGCAGTGGCGGTTCACGCTCCGGAGGCAGCTCATCGCGTTCGAGCAGTGGCGGCCCACGCCCCACCGGATCTCGGCAGTTCAGTTCTCGCGGCGCAGGCCGCACCGGAGGCGTCACCCGTCCCGGCGAAGCGCCCGTTCGTAAACCAGAAAAGACCCTTGGCGGCGAGCAGGTCGAGGGTCGTCAGGCCGTACGCGAGTTGCTCATCGCAGGCAAGCGCAAGGTGCGCGAAATCTGGGTTGCCTCAGACCTCGACGAGAACGAAGTAATTGGCGACATCATGCAACTCGCCCGCAACGAGCGGGTGCAATTGCTTGAGGTCAACCGCCGCAAGCTCGAAGCTGTTGCACGAAGTGAGGCACCCCAGGGTGTTATCGCCTTCGCCGCCCCACTTCCCGAAGTCGAGTTCGCCGACCTCATCAAGCGCCGCGCTGGGCGCGCGCCATTCTTGGTAGCAGTCGACGGTGTCACCGACCCGGGCAACCTCGGTGCACTCTTGCGTTGCTGCGATGGGGCCGGCGTCGATGGTGTGGTTCTGCCCCGACACCGCGCCGTGCACATCACTCCGACGGCGGCGAAATCGGCCGCGGGCGCTATCGAGCATGTGCCGATGGCCGTGGTCGGTGGGCTCCCACAAGCTCTCATCCGCATGAAAGAAGCCGGCATCTGGATCGTGGGCCTCGACGATGCCTCCGACCGCGGCCTCTTCGAAATTGGCGATCTTGCCAAAGAGGGCGTGTGTCTCGTGCTCGGAGCCGAAGGCGCGGGCCTATCTCGACTCGTGCGCGAGCGCTGCGATCTCATCGTGAGCATCCCCATGCGCGGCCGCCTCAGCTCGCTCAACGTGTCGGCTGCCGCAGCCTTGGCCTGTTACGAAATCGCTAGAGCCCGCACCAACTAGTTCGGCGAGATCTGCCCATCGTCACGATGGCGGGATGATTGCCCATCCTCGACGCTCGAGTTCGTTCGCTAACACTTCGGCCGGAATTCCGCGGAGCAACGAGTCACGCTGACTATCGATTCGTTGCTGCGCCTTGATGGCCGCTGGGTCGTCGAAGCGTGGTGCAGCGCGCTCAGACCCTGCTTCGGCATCTTCGGCTTCGCGGGTCAAACGATCGATGAGCTCAGACGCTTCGGGACCGGTGAACTTTCCGCGAGCCTGACGCTGGTTGAGTCCGTAACGATGACGAGCCGTGGCGAAGTCAAAACCATCGTTGTTCAGCAACGACAGCAGCAACGCGATCTGTTTGGCCGAGGCTGGTGGCCCCGAAGTCTGTCCAAAACTCATCGCCACACTCTATGGCCCGATCAAACACAGCATCGCCAGACCCCTCGGCTTGCATATCAATTCATCGGATGACAATGCAACGCTTACGAGCGACACCACTGCTAGCGTGAGCGCAGTTTGTGCCGTTCAATGCGACAGCACAGTCCGTAGCAGAAAGTAACCGCATGATTCGTATCCTCATCGCCGACGACCATGCGCTCGTTCGCAACGGGCTCGACCAATGGCTTTCGTCAATCGAAGACCTCGAGGTTGTCGGCCTCGCATCCAACGGACGCGAAGCTGTTGACCTTGCGTGCGAACTCTTGCCCGACGTTGTTCTCATGGACTTGTCGATGCCCGTCATGGACGGCATCACGGCGATGGCCGAACTCGCCACCAAGGCTCCCCAAGTTTCCATCATTGCGCTCACTACAACCGGCGATCCGCAGCAGGTGAACGCAGCACTCGATGCTGGAGCCATGGGCTACATGCTCAAAGATGTCGAGCCCGAAGTGCTCGTTGCCAACATTCGCGCTGTTGCCGTGGGTGGCCTTGCGCTCAGCCCATCTATCGCAGCCAACCTCTTCAAAGCTGGCCGCGGGCCACGGGCTATCTACGACTCACTCACACCTCGCGAGCAAGAGATTCTTCTGCTGATTGCTGCAGGCAACCCGAACAAACAAATTGGGCGTGCGCTCGGCATCAGCGACAAAACCGTGAAGGCCCACTGTGGCCGCATCTTCCAACGACTCGGTGTGCGTGATCGCACCCAGGCAGCCGTTTGGGTGATGCGCATCGCTCCCAACGAGAGCGAAGCTCAGTAGCTGCGTCGGCCCAGCATTGGCCGACAGCAAGAGCTCACTAAGAAGGTGTTGGGTCCACAGTTGTAGGACCATCGGCACATTTCCATGAACCCTTTTGTCCGTCACTATGGGACCATGAAATTGGACCTCAGAGAGCCTGTCGACGCGCCTATTTTGGCGTCTTCGCTGAAGATCGCTGCACCTGCGTCTGGGTACTACGACGGCCGTCGCCAGAACCGTCGAGTTTCATCCAAGACTCGCTATCTGGGTCAGAGCCGCGGCGTCGACAGCCTCGACATGGAGCCCGTGTCGGTTCGCCGCCCAATCATCCACTTCCTCCTCGCTGGCATCTTGGCCCTCGGCGTCGCCTTGGGCTTTAGCTTTTACGCCAGTCGCGGAGTAGCTGTGAAGCTGGCCCTAGACAACGTTGCAAAGACAACTGCCACCCGTTCTCGGGATCTCATCGAACCCGTGCTCACCGATGCGCTGCTCGCGGGCGACCCAGCCGCGATCGCTGCTCTCGACAAAGTGGTGCGTTCGAAGGTGCTCGACGAAGAACTCATTCGAGTGAAGATCTGGACACGCGACGGGGTCGTTCGCTACTCCGACGAAGCCCGCCTTATCGGGCAGAAATACGCCCTCGGCACTGGCGAGGCGGCGATCTTCAACGGCAGCAAGCCCGAAGTTGAAATTGCTGACCTCAGCAAGCCAGAGAACAAGTTCGAGACACAGAAGAAGCTGCTTGACGCCTACCAGATGGGCAGCACGGTTGAAGGTACCCCCGTGCTCGTCGAGGCGTACTTCCGGTACAGCAGCGTCACGTCGGTAACCGGCACGTTGTTGCGTCAGTTCGCACCGATCGCGATCGGCGCTTTGCTCTTCATTGAGCTCGTCCAGATTCCGCTGACATGGAGCCTTGCCCGTCGCCTCCGCAACGGGCAGATGCACCGCGAGCGCCTGCTCTCACACGCCATCGAGTCAGGGAACGCCGAACGCCGCCGCATCGCGGGCGACCTTCACGATGGCGTCGTGCAAGAGCTCACTGGTGTGTCGTTGAGCCTTGCTGCAGCCGCACGAGGTAGCGCCGACGCTCATCCACAACTCGATGCAAGCTCGGCCAGCATCCGCAACAGCGTTCTGGCGCTGCGCACCTTGCTCGTTGACATCTACCCGCCAAACCTGGCCGAAGAAGGTATCCAATCGGCCCTCGATGACCTACTGCGCCGTCTCGAAGCCAGTGGTGTCGATGCGCAACTCACCGTTCACGTAGATGCGTCACACCTCGCCACGGCCACTGCAGGCCTCATTTACCGAAGCGCTCAAGAGGCTCTACGCAACGTTGCGAGCCATGCGTATGCCACGCAGGTAACGGTTGATGTTGACCTGCAAGGCGACACCGCCATCTTGAAAGTTGAAGATAACGGTCGTGGGTTCTCCGACGAGGACCGCGCAGCCAAGGCATCAAACGATCACTTTGGTTTACGAGCTTTGTCGGATCTCATCACTGACGCCGGCGGACGTATTATCATTCGCTCTCAAGTCGGAGTTGGCACACGAGTACTCGTGGAGATCCCCAACGCCATTCATCGTCGCACAGAGGACCGCCTGTGATTCGCATAGTTGTTGTCGATGACCACATGATGGTCCGCGCTGGCCTCAGCCAGCTGTTGAGCACCGTGCCCGATATCGAGCTCGTCGGTCTCGCCACCGACGGCCTCGAAGGCCTTGAGGTGGTCCTGCGCGAAAAGCCCGACGTGGTGCTCATGGATCTCTCCATGCCCAACCTCGATGGCGTCGAGGCAACCGCTCGCATCGCAGCGCGCCTGCCTGAATGCAAGGTGTTGGTCCTCACCTCGTTCAGCGACCAGCGCCGCATCACCGAAGCGTTCGCCGCCGGTGCCAATGGTTACCTGCTCAAGCACACCGAGCCCGACCAGATTGTGGCTGCAATCCGCTCGATTCACATGGGCGAGTCACCGCTTGACCCCAAGGCCGCCAGCGTGATGCTCAACGCACGTCGCCTGCACACTGTTGCCGACGACCTGTCGTCACGCCAGCTCGAAGTACTCGGATTCGTCCGCGATGGCATGCCCAACCGCATCATCGCCGACAAACTCGGCATCACCGAGCGCACCGTGAAGGCGCACCTCACGCGCATCTTCAATCACATCGGTGTCAGCGACCGCACCCAGGCCGCTGTGTGGGCTACACGAAACCTCAGCACCACCTGAGCCGTTTGCGTGTGTAGCGGCTGGCCTCACTCGGCCACGCCGGACGCGCCCGAGCTCGTATCTCGGCCCGAAACCACATCGGCGCCACGCCTGCGCGCCCTTCCCGCGCTTTCCCGCACCCAGCCTGCGTCCCCGTAAAGCGTCAGCGCACGGTTGACGTGCGCCCACGCATGTTGGCGGCCAGGGGTCGGCTGACGAGACGATTCGTTGACGCATTTCGCCACGCTCAGTGACTCTGTGTGTACGAAAGTCGTACGACCTAGGTACACAGGGTGCACCCGGAGCTGGCCGCGGATCGAGTCGGATCGAGACAGTTCAAGGCAATCGCGAAATGTGGCATGACCACGTAACCCTTGTTTTATAAGGGTTTGAGGATCGTCAGACGGCCTCGGAGGTCGTACGACTGAGGGGTATAGA
>Ga0194057_10000148_pt1 | contig 33865 bp, 24 predicted proteins | sample SepL4415m_MetaG_FD_155474 | JGI IMG/M metagenome (GOLD analysis project Ga0194057, IMG submission 155474) | Anoxic zone freshwater microbial communities from boreal shield lake in IISD Experimental Lakes Area, Ontario, Canada - Sep2016-L442-15m | ecosystem: Environmental > Aquatic > Freshwater... | reverse complement strand
GTGCGGCATCGCCACCTTCTCCGAGGCCCTGACCATCCATCTGCGTGAGGCAGGTGCCGATGTCGGAGTCGTGCGCATGGTCGATGACATCCAGCCACAAAGCGAACCCGTCATTCACCAGTGGGTGTCATCGGAGCAGTCGGCATCGTCCGACGCCGCCGCCGCGATGAACGACTACGACGTGGCCGTGCTCCAGCATGAGTACGGCATCTTCGGCGGCCCAGACGGCGAGGACGTGCTCGATCTGGTGCAGCAGCTTCGCGTCCCGTTGGTCACGGTTTTGCACACGGTCCTGGTGGACCCGACACCGAATCAGCGACGAGTGCTCGCCGAACTGTGCGCGGCGTCCTCAGCGCTCATCACGATGACGGAGACCGCACGCGGCCGGCTCATCGAAGGCTGGGGCATCCATCCGTCGCGTATCACCGTCATTACGCACGGAGCCGAGGACAACCGCGGCGACCCGTTGGACATCCGTCCCGCCCTGAGCCTGCGCCCCACGATCCTTACCTGGGGACTGCTCAGCAAGGGCAAGGGAATCGAGTGGGCGCTGCAGGCGTTCGCACAGTTGCGCGACATCACGCCGGTGCCGCAGTACCGGATCGTCGGGCAGACGCATCCGCGCGTACTCGAGCGCGAGGGCGAGGCCTACCGCGACTCCCTGGTGGGCCTGACCAACGCGATGGACCTCACTTCGATCGTGCGCTTCGACAGCCACTACCTGTCGGGCCCGGCATTGCGGCGGATCGTCCGCCAGTCCGACGTCATCCTGCTGCCGTACGACTCACGCGACCAGGTGACCTCAGGCGTCCTCACCGAGGCAGTCGCGGCCGGCAAGCCCGTCATCTCAACATCGTTCCCGCATGCCGTCGAGCTGCTCAGCAGCGGCGCCGGGCTGCTCGTGCCGCAGGGCGATCCCGATGCCCTCGCGCACGCCCTGCGTCGGGTCCTCACCGAGAACCAGCTCGCCGAGCGCATGGCAGCGACGTCTCGGGACCTCGCGACGACGCTGCTCTGGCCAGCAGTGGCCGACAGCTACATCGCACTCGCCAAGTCCCTGCGCTCAGTGGCTAGCCGATCCGTCGCGTGATGACGGCGGGGCCGACGTTCGACCACCTGGCGAGCCTGTCCACGCCACTTGGCCTCTACGAACACGCGAGGTACGCCGAGCCGCGCATCCAACACGGCTTCTGCCTGGACGACGTCGCACGCGGCCTCGTCGTGACTGCCCGCGAGCCGCATGCGAATGCGCAGGTGCGCCAGCTCGCCGACTCCTACCTGTCATTCGTCCTCGCGTCGGTCTACGACGACGGCCGGATGCACAACAGGCGGAATGCAACGGGCATGTGGACCGACGCCGCGTCGACAGACGACCACTGGGGACGGGCCCTGTGGAGCTTGGGCGTTGCGTCATGCGTCACCGACGATCCGAGCTTCGTTCAGCGTGCCAGGGAGGGTGCCTCGAAGGCGATGAAGTCACGGTCGCGATATTCGCGGTCGATGGCCTACGCAGCACTCGGGGCAGCCGCGATCCTGCGGATGGATCCCAGCGATCTGCCGGCACAGCGCCTGCTGGTCGACGCGCGACCTGCACTGGGGATGCGACGCAACAACGCCGCGTGGCCCTGGCCGGAGGACCGGCTCACCTACGCGAACGCCGTCATTCCCGAGGCCATGATCGTCACCGGCGAGGCCCTGAACGACGAGGTCCTGCAACGCGACGGACTGGTGCTGCTGGAATGGCTCGCAGACCTGCAGCAGCAGGACGGACACCTGTCCGTCATCCCGTCCGCGGGTTTCGCAGCAGGCGACCCACAACCCGGCTACGCCCAGCAGCCCATCGAGGTGGCCGCACTTGCTGAGGCGTGCCGCGCTGCCTACGTGAGAACCGGCGAAGCCCGCTGGCGGAAGACGATCGCGCAGTGCCTCGCATGGTTCGAAGGGGCGAACGACGTCGGCGTTCGGATGTACGACGAGGTCACAGGCGGCGGCCTCGACGGCCTCGAGCGCGGTTCGGCCAACCAGAACCAGGGCGCGGAGTCGACGTTGGCCTGGCTCTCGACGCAGCAGATCGCCCTGATGCCGCAATTGACCGGCGCGCTATGACTCCCCTGTTCGATCGCAGCTGGGTGCGCCGCACCGACCACCTGCTGCAGCCCGACCTGACCCGTGTCGTCAGCACCCTGTTCCTCCCCGGTCAGGAGACCGAGACCGGTGAGTCGCGCTCCAACAAGGTCATTCATCGCGTCCTGGAACTGTCGGACGACGAGGTCAACATCAAGCTCGCCCGCCTGACCGAGTCCTTCGGCCACCGTCACCGCGGGCTGCGGTCGACGTGGGAGCGGCACTTCGAACTGGTGGTCCATCGGCTCGATGACGTGGAGTCGCTGACGAATAACCGGCGACTGCTCATCGGTGCCTACTTCACGCAGGAGTACGCGCTGGAGGGTGCGGCGCTGTTCAACCCCTCGATGGTTCCCCATCCGGACCAAAGCGGCCTGCCCGAGGGCACGACCCGTTTCCTGATGACGATCCGCGCCGTCGGCGAGGGTCATATTTCCAGCATCGAGTTCCGGACCGGGACCATCGACGAGGCGAACGTGATCGTCCTGGATCCCCTGCCCTCCGCTGCCGCAGTGGCGCGCACAGTGCCCGTCACCTTCTCTCGAGCCTCCTTCCGTGACCAGCTCCGCGAGCTGGTGGGAGAACGGACGAACGTCGACTTCGTGCTCGACGGGCTGCCTGAGTTCTTCACCAGGCATGACCTGGACGGCGCCCTCGACGACCTGCACGATCAGCGCCTCACGCGCGGCAAGGCCGAACGCACGCGCGCTGCGCTGCAGCTCATTGCCGACTGCACCTACTCGACCGAATTCAGCGAGACAACACCCCTCCAGGAGCGGGTGATCATGCCGATGGGGCGGTCCGAGAGCCAGGGGATGGAGGACGCCCGCATGGTGCGCTTCTCCGGCTATGACGGCACCCCGGCCTACCTGGGGACGTACACGGCATTCGATGGCCGGAACGTCACCACGCAGCTCATGGGAACCGACGACTTCACCCGCTTCTCCTTCGAGCGGCTCAGCGGACCCGGCTCCAAGAACAAGGGAATGGCGATCTTCCCGCGCCTCATCGCCGGTCGCTACGTCGCGATGTCGCGTGCTGATCGCGAGAGCAACGGCGTAACCACGTCGACCGATCTCCGGCACTGGGAGAGGCGGGTGCTCGTGGAGGCACCCCATGAACCCTGGGAGATCGTGCAGTTGGGCAACTGCGGTCCGCCCATCGAGACAGCGGCAGGGTGGCTTGTCCTCACCCATGGCGTAGGGCCGATGCGCGAGTACAGCATCGGCGCGATCCTGCTCGACCTGGACGACCCGACCGTGCTGATCGGCCGACTCACCGAGCCACTCCTCTCCCCGATCGGCAGCGAGCGCTCGGGCTACGTGTCCAACGTCGTCTACTCCTGCGGCGCCATGCGGCATGGCAGCACCCTGGTACTTCCCTATGGCTGCAGCGACTCACGCACGCGGCTTGCCCTCGTCGACATCGAGGCCCTGCTATCCGAACTCACGCAGTCATCGAAGGGGACCCCATGACCGTCATCACCACCACGTTCGCTGAGATCATCTCCGCTCCCATCCAGGAGAAGCCATGGGGACACGAAGTGATCTTCGCCGACGGGTCGAACGGCTATGTCGGGAAGATGCTCAACGTGCTCGCCGGCCATTCGCTGAGCCTGCAGTACCACTACCGCAAGGATGAGACGCTGCGCCTGCTCACCGGCGAGGCCGTGCTCGAGCACGGTCCTTCGGCTGACAGCCTGACCCGCCGTTCCGTGACTCCGGGCGAGACCTTCCACGTGCCGCCCCTGTGCGTGCACCGGATCACCGCGGTGACCGATGCCGTCTTCGTGGAGGTATCGACTGCCCAGCGAGGCTGGCGCGACGACGTGGTGCGACTGTCCGACCAGTACGGTCGTACCGGAACGAGCGCCCCCTGATCCAATGAGGGCCTAACGCCCCTCAGGAGGTCGAAGTGCCTGCAACGTCCGAACGGCCGTGGCTGTCGAGCTACGCCGAGGGTGTCCCGGCCGAGATCGACGTCACGGGCGAGACTCTGTGCGACCTCCTGGACACAGCCGTTGCGCGCTTCGGGCCGAAGGTGGCGCTCGACTTCTACGGCGCAACCATGACCTTCACGCAGTTGGGCGAGCAGGTCGCCCGAGTCGCCGGATCTCTACGCGCACTGGGCATCAGCGCCGGCGACCGCGTCGCGCTCATTCTTCCCAACTGCCCGCAGCACGTGGTCGCGTTCTATGCCGTCCTCCGGCTGGGCGGGATCGTGGTCGAGACGAACCCTCTCTACACGGCCGACGAACTCGCGTACCAGCTCGCCGACAGTGGCGCTCGCCTCGCGATCGCGTGGGACGTCGTGGTTCCGACGATCGAGGGCATCCGATCACAGACCGCGCTCACCGAGATCGTTGCCGTGAACATGACGACGGCGCTGACGCGCGCCAGGCGGATCGCGCTCCGGCTACCTGTCGCCAAGGCGCGCGCAACGCGCACGGCCATGACGGCACCCGCACCGGGTGCGCTCGCCTGGAAGAAGCTCGTCGCCAACGGCTGGCCACTCACAATCGCCCACGTCCGACCGAACGCAGGGGACCTGGCTGCACTGCAGTACACGGGCGGGACGACCGGCGTGCCGAAGGGCGCGATGCTGACGCACCGCAACCTGCGCTCCAACGCCGCGCAGGGACGGGCGTGGGTGCCCGGGCTCACCGACGGCGACGAGGTCATCTACGCGGTGCTGCCCCTCTTCCACGCGTATGGCCTGACGCTCTGCCTCACCTTCGCCATGAGCATCGGCGCCACCCTGGTGCTCTTTCCGAGATTCGATGCTGCGCAGGTCCTCGAGGCGATGGGCCGCCGGCCGGCCACCTTCCTTCCCGGCGTCCCGCCGATCTACAGCGCGCTCGCGGACGCCGCGGTCAAGCAGGGCGTCGACCTCACGTCCATCCGGTTCGCGATCTCCGGCGCGATGCCCCTTCCGACGACGATCGTCGATCACTGGGAGGCGACCACCGGCGGACTTCTCGTCGAGGGCTACGGAATGACGGAGACTTCACCCGTCGCCGTCGGCAACCCGCTCGCGACCAGCCGTCGCCCCGGCACTGTCGGGGTCCCCTTCCCGTCGACGGACATCCGCATCGTCGATCCGATCAGCCCCGACCAGGACACTGAGGACGACGATGCGGGTGAGCTTCTGGTTCGGGGGCCCCAGGTGTTCGCTGGGTATTGGAACCTCCCTGACGAGACGAGCACCGTGCTGCTCGAGGGCGGCTGGATCCGGACCGGCGACATCGTGGTCATGGATTCGGACGGCTTCATCACCATCGTCGACCGCATCAAGGAGATCATCATCACCGGTGGGTTCAACGTCTATCCGTCCCAAGTGGAGGACGTGCTCCGTCAGGTCGACGGAGTGCTCGACGCCGCCGTAGTAGGCCTGCCCGACGGTTCGGGAGGCGAGCGCGTGGTGGCGGCCATTGTGTGCGAACCGAATACTCATCTGGACCCGGAAGTGGTGCGCGAGCTGACTCGCCAGCACCTCACTGCCTACAAGGTCCCCCGACAGGTCTTCATCGTCGATGAGCTCCCGCGGTCGATGATCGGCAAGGTGCTTCGCCGCAGGGTGCGCGAGCAGCTGCTCGAGCACCCCAACCAGCGCTAGCCCGGGCCAAGGAGCGGTCCTCACGCGCCGGCCGGGGTTACCCTGACGATCATGCACCCCCTGGCTCCGACCCTGAGGCGATTGGCCCGCGTCGGAGCAGGTGCCGCCGTCATGGTGGTCCTACTGGCCCCGACCGCCGTCGGGGCGGAGACGAGTCCGACCGCCTGCGTGGCCAAGGATGCCGTTTCGGGGCGGAACACCTACGGCGGAGACCTCGCGGACTGGATGACGTGCATGTACCCGCCTGGATCCGCGTCAGCACGGACCACCCAGTTGGGGACCGTCATGATGCCCGGCTCCCACGACGCGGGAACGAATGCCCTGTTCAACGCCGAGGCCAGCACCTTCCACTACGCGGCCCGGTGTCCCTCACCGATCGACAAGGCAGTCAAGGACCTGCACTGGGCGACCCGTCAGTGGGCGATGGCCCAGACACGTACGTCTGCCGACCAGGCCGCAGTGGGATCGCGTTGGTTCGACCTCCGCGGCGTGCTCGACAACTACGTCTGGCACTCGTGCAACGGCCTAGTCGCCGACCGCTGGTTCGACGTCTTCGACAGTCTCATCATTTTCAATGCCAGCCATCCGGCAGAGGTGCTGGTCATCGACATGGCCCAGCTGCTCGACCCGATCAACGATGTCAGCGCCCTTCGGCTGTCCGAGGCCTTGGCGCCGCTGTGCCGCAAGGCAGTCGGTCCCGCACAGGCGCCCTTGGCAAGCGGCATCGCCGGCCGCGTCACCATCGCCGAGGCACGCTCCGCAGGCGGCTTCGTCATCCAATTGGCGGACGATGCTCCAAGTCAGCATGCCTTCACCGCCATGACGCGGTGGCTGGCCGACCACCCGACCGATCACTGCTACGGCAAGCTCTGGTCGAGGAGTGGGACGCGCGTCAGTGTCGACAACCGCGCCGATGCCAACCTCTGGCTCAATCGCCGGAAGGTGAAGGAGGGCGCCAACAGCATGGTGAAGTGGGCGTCCACACAGCACGCCGACGCCCTGGGCTCCTTCCACGTCACACAGTTCACGTGGGACTTCACCGGTCCAGCAGGCGCGATCCCCTACCAGGTCTGGTTGATGAACCACTGGCTCATCGACTACAACGCGGCCCTCGCTCGGCCCACGCGGGATCTGGCGCGCGGCCTCTGGCAGGAGGCATGCGCAACCGGGAAACCCCCGAACGTGATCCTGCTCGACAACATCTCGCGACCCCGGCCGATTCGCGAGTTGATCGCCTACAACCAGACTCCCTGCCACTAGCCCCATCGCTCATGCTTACTCTGCAAAAGTGTTGGTAACACTTGCATTTCCGTACATCCGCTACTAGAATCGAACACATGTTCGAACGATTCGGATCCCCTGTCGAGATGGCTGCTCTTCCCGTAGCCGGCACCCGTGACGGCTGGCATCCGGTCGCTTCGATCGAGCTGCAGGATCGCGCGCTACGGCGCCTTGACCCGACCGCGCTGAGTGCCGACGAGGCGCTGTCAGCGCTGGTCACGCTGCAGGAGCATCGGGCCAGGCTCGATGCGCTCGAGGTGTCCTTGCTGGTGCGTGCGGCCGGAGCGACGCGCGTGATCCGTGACGTGCTCGTGGAGCCCGCCGGCGATCCCACGGCACTCGCCGCACCACAACACCAGGCTCGCGTGCTTCACATGGTTGACGAGGTCGTCGAGGAGATCTCGTGCGCGCTGCGGCGGCCTCACGGCGTTCTACAGCGGCAGGTCCAACATGCGCGCCTGCTCAAAGGCCCGTTGGCGCGCACGCATGCCGAGCTCGCGTCCGGACGCATCACCATGCAGCACGCGAGCGCCCTGGCAGAGCAGGCGGAGCGAATGGTCGGGATCGAGCCGATCGTCGGTAGCGAGCCGATGCACGCCACCGCGTGCGAACGATTGCAGGACCGGGTCCTGCCCCACGCCATCAAGGAGACTCCCTCGCAGACCCGCACTCGGGCGCGCCGAGCGGTCGTCGCGATTGACGCGGCCGGCGAGCACGCGCGCCGCCAGCGGGCCCGTCGCGGCTGCGACGTGGGCGCGTACGCGATCAACGACGGACTGGCCGTCGTCGAGGCCCGCCTGCCCCTCAGCGAGGCAGCGTCGATCATGGCCATGGTGGACGGTCGCACGCGGTCCTGCGTGACCGACGGTCGCAGTCGGGATCCGCTGTGGTTGGAACGGCACGGCCTCGACATCGGTGCCACCATCGGGCAACTGCGCGCCGCGGCGTTCGTCGACCTGATGCGCTCGAGCCTCGTCGACCCGGGTGCAGACGGCAGCGGCGGCAGCATCGAGACGACTGGCACGCGGTTGACGGTGGAGGTGCAGGTCGTCATCGACGCGGCAGCCCTGGCCGAGCCGACCGCCGACGCCGTTGCATGGACGCAGGTCGGGTCCGGTGCACCGCATGCGTTCGACCGTGCCGACCTGGCACGCCTGTTGGCCGACCCCAACACCCACGCGACGATTCGGCGACTCGTTACCGACCCGATCACCGGCGCATTGGTCGACCGCGGGGCAAATCGCTACCCGATCAGTTCGTCACTGGCTGCTTGGATCTCCGACCGGGACCGCACCTGCCGATTCCCCGGGTGCACCCGGCCGGCCATCCGCTGCGACGTCGACCATGCCACGGACTTCAGCGACGGCGGCCCCACCACTATTGCCAACACCGGAGCCCTGTGTCGCAGGCACCACAACCGCAAGACCCACGCCGATTGGACCATCACGGACTCCCGACCCGACGGGTCCTGCACGTTCACCTCTCCCACGGGGCGCATCTATCGCCATTCGGCGGGCGAGTTGGTTCCTCGACCGGCGCCGCAAGCCCCGCCGCCCACAGCGAAGCCGCCGCCGGGCTCCCCCGCCGCCTGGCAGCCCGGCGACCCGATGCCGTTCTGACGGCGCCTCACGTACGTCTTCCTCACCCCGTCCGTGAGGCGCTCATGCACGCCGGCTGCGAGTAGCCTCGTCGTAGGTCAAGACCCTGACGACGGGGACCAAAGGGGGTTCGCATTGTCGTCCGACGACGCGCGACTGGACATCGTTCGCTTCTTGTACCGGAGCGAGGTGCGTGAACTCGCCGGGCTCGAGCCGTCACTCAGCGTCCTTCACTGGCTGCGCGAGGACGAGGGCAGCATGGGCACGAAGGAAGGCTGCAATCAGGGCGACTGCGGAGCGTGCACCGTCGTGCTTGCGGAGCTGCGTGGCGATGACGTTCACCTCCATACCGCCAACTCATGCCTGATGCCGGTGGCGATGCTCCACGGCCGGGCGCTCTTCACGATCGAGGACGTGGCCGTCAAGGGCGTTCTCCACCCGATCCAGGAGGCGATGGTCGAGCACGGCGGATCCCAGTGCGGGTTCTGCACGCCCGGCTTCGTCATGTCCTTGTGGTGCACAGGCGAGACCAGCCGGCTTGAGGGGACGACGCTGACGCGTGAGGCGGTGGCCGATTCGATCAGTGGCAACCTCTGCCGGTGCACGGGATACCGGCCGATCCTCGACGCGGCGATGTCGGCCGTATCGGAACCAACCCAACCGGCGTCCTCGATCGATGCGTCCCGGCTGCGGACGGTCCTGCAGGAACTGGATGCTCCCGGCACTCTTCGGATCGCTGCTGGCGCGGCGGCCTTCGTTGCCCCCGACAACGAAGGGGCCCTCGCCCAGGAACTGCATGCCAACCCGGCCGCCCACGTGATCTCAGGTGGCACCGACCTCGCGCTCTCGCTGCGCGCGACGGGCGCGGACCATCATGACGACCTCGTCCTGATGTCGACCGACCGAATCGCCAGCCTGCATCGCATTGAGGTGACAGGCGGCCAGGTTTCCATCGGTGCAGCCGTGAGCGTCGAGGACGCCTGGCGTGCACTGGTCGAGCGGGCTCCGCATCTTGAGCGCATGCATCGTCGATTCGGCTCACCGGCGATTCGCTCGGTCGGAACTGTCGGCGGGAACATCGCCAACGCCTCCCCCGTCGCAGACCTGACCCCGGTCCTGATCGCCGTCGACGCGGCCGTGATCCTGATGCGATCCGAGGGCAGCCGCACGGTCCCGGTCGCGGAGTTCGCAACCGGCGTTCGCTCCACCGTGCTGCAGCCGGGCGAGTTCCTTGCCCGCATCACCATCCCGCTCCGAGGGTTCTCTCGCGACGTCCGCGCCTACAAGGTAAGTCGACGGTTCGATGACGACATCTCGAGTGTGAGCGCGTCCTTCGCGCTGGAGATGGACGGTGCGACGATCACCGATGTTCGCGTGGTCTATGGCGGCATGGCCACGACGGTGCGGCGAGCATCGCGAACGGAGGCCGCGCTGCGAGGGCGCGAGTGGGACGAGACGGCGCTGGCTGCGGCGCAGGCTTCGCTGGCCGACGAGTTCACCCCGATCAGCGACCATCGGGCCAGCGCGCAGTATCGCGAGCGGGCAGCGGGCGGGCTGCTGCATCGATGGTGGCTGGAGACCGGGCTGGACGCACCATCGGTACCGGTCGATATCTGGGCCCGGTCATGAGCGAGCCGGGAGCGCGAATGAACACCGTGGTCGGCGAGCCGGTCTCGGACGAGTCCGCGGCCCTCCACGTCACCGGGCGCGCCACCTACGTCGACGACATCCCCACGCCCGACGACGTCGCACACGGCGTCCTGGCGCTGTGCACGATCGCGCACGGCCGGATCACGAACATTGACGTGGCCCGTGCGGCGCGGCAGCCCGGAGTACTGGCCGTCCTGACGGCGGCCGACATCCCTGGCGTGAACTCGCATGCGCCCCGCTCGGGAGTTGACCCGATTCTTGCCGGCGACGCCGTGTCGTACGTCGGGCAACCGGTCGCGATGGTCGTCGCCACCACGCGTCGCGCTGCGCTGAAGGCGGTCGCGCTGGTGCACGTGGAGTATGCGGCGGCGGCGGCTATCCTCGACCCGCGGGCAGCCCATGCGCAGGGCAGTTACGTCGTCGATCCTCTGCACCTGGCGCGACCATCGGTCGAGGCAACTGACGAGGCCCTCGGCTCCGCACCCAACCGCCTTCAGGGAACGGTCCGCATCGGTGGCCAGGAGCACTTCTACCTCGAGACCATGACGGCGCTTGCCCAGCAACTCGACGATGGCGCTGTGGTGATCAGGTGCTCGACGCAGCACCCGACCGAGGTGCAGCAGGTCTCCGCGAAGGCACTCGGCATAGCCGAGAACCGCGTACGCGTCGAGTGCCGTCGCATGGGCGGCGCCTTCGGCGGCAAGGAGTCCCAGGCGACGCAGGTCGCGACGCTGGCGGCGATCGGAGCGGTTCGGCTTGGTCGAGCCGTGAAGGTCCGGCTCGACCGCGTCACCGACGACCGCGTCACCGGCAAGCGGCATCCTTTCGAGGCCGACTGGGATCTCGGCTTCGACGACAGCGGACGCATCCTCGGCTACCGCGTCATGCTGCTCTCCAACGGCGGCCACTCGACCGACCTGTCCGGTCCGGTGCTGACCCGCGCGGTGACCCACATGGACCATGCCTATTGGCTGCCCGCCGTGACCGTCGACGCCTTCGCGGCCCGCACCAACACGCAGAGCAACACGGCGTTCCGCGGCTTCGGCGGGCCCCAGGGCGCCCTCGTAACGGAGGTCGCGATCGATTCCGTCGCCCGCCATCTCGGCCTCGACCCGCTCGACGTTCGCCTCGCGAACCTCTACGGCGACCGAGCCACTGCCGACGATCCGCATGCCGGCCTGCGCACTCCCTACGGGATGCTCGTCGAGGACAACGTCCTTCCCGATCTCATCGAGCAGTTGCTGGCGTCCAGCGACTATCGACACCGACGCCAGCAGATTTCGGAGTTCAACACCAACAGCCCGATTCTCAAGCGCGGCATCGCCTTCACCCCTGTGAAGTTCGGAATTGCCTTCACCCTGACGCACCTCAATCAGGCCGGCGCCCTTGTGCACGTCTACCTCGATGGATCGGTTCTGGTGAATCACTCCGCTACCGAGATGAGGCAAGGGGTCAACACAAAGGTGTGCCAAGTGGTGGCCGAGGAGCTCGGAATTCCCTTGAATCGTGTGCGGTCCACGGCAACCGACACGGAGAAGGTCGCGAATACGTCGGCAACCGCCGCCTCGTCAGGTGCCGACCTCAACGGGATGGCGGCACAAGTTGCCGCCCGAAGGGTTCGCGATCGACTGGCGTTGGTGGCCGGCAGCATGCTTGAGTGCAGCGCCGACGAAGTGGACTTCCGCGACGGCATGGTCGAGGGACCAAGTGGTGCGGCCTCCTTTCTTGACGTTGTGGCCAACGCGTACACCAGACGCGTCCAACTGTGGTCGGACGGCTTCTACGCCACGCCCGGCCTGCACTGGAACCGCGAGACCATGACGGGGCGACCGTTCCACTACTTCTGCTACGGCGGGTCCGTCAGCGAGGTCGTCATCGACACCCTCACCGGTGAGCATCGCCTCCTTCGCGCTGACCTGCTCCAGGACGTGGGCCGTTCGCTGAACACCAAGATCGACATCGGGCAGGTCGAGGGGGCCTTCGTGCAGGGCATGGGCTGGCTCACGACCGAGGAGCTCCGCTGGAACCCGGACACGGGCGCCCTCGAGACGCTCGCACCAACGACTTACAAGATCCCCGCCGTCCACGACATCCCGCGCGACTTCCGGGTGGCCCTGTACGACAACGCGAACCTGGTCGACTCCATCCACCAGAGCAAGGCCGTTGGCGAACCGCCCCTACTGCTCGCCTTCTCGGTGTTCCTTGCCATCCGCGACGCGATCAGCGCGGTCGGCGACCATCGCGCGGACCCGCCCCTGCGAGCACCGGCCACTGCGGAGGCGATCCTGGCTGCGGTGGACGCGGTCCGATTCCCCTAGCGGATGCCGACGACGCTCACGGTATCCCGGACCGGGACCGGCCGGCTACGGCCTGCGACCAGGACCACGCCGACGAGCCACGCAACGACCAGACCAAGCGAGGCGAGCAGTCCCATGGTCTCGTCGTTCGCGAGGTTCGTTGCGTATGGCGGAACGAAGAATGCGAAGTACTGCGGCGAGATGATCCCCGGCACGGCCAACGCGACAACGATGACGGCAATCAGCGCTGCAGCAAGCGCCAAGGCGGGCGCAAGGCGCCATCGACCGGGACCACGTGCAGCGAGGAAGACCGCACCGCACGACCACAGGCCCAGGCCCACGAGTGCGAGGTCAAGGAAGGTCCGGCCCCAGAAGGGCCACAGGAGGTATCCGATAGCGGGGGTGCCGAACACCGCCACCACGAACGTCACCGTGGCAACGATCGGTATCGCTGGGTCCACCCGCCTCGCCCAACCCACCTGCTGCGCCACCGCCGGGGGGATTCCCAGGATGAGGAGAGCGGGGACGATGAGAAGCAGGAGGACCGAGTGCACCAGCAGCGCACCCGCCATGAATCGCGAGAAGGTCCCGAGCCCGGAGCACGACGCGATCAGTAGCACGATGAGCCCGGCACTGAAGGTCAGGACCGGACCCCCTCCCCACGTGTAATCCGCATCGATCGACCGCGATCGCCAGTGAGCGTATGCCGCCACGAGCAGGATCCCCAGGATGAGCATGGCGCCGTCAACTCGCCATTGGCCCATGAGCTCCCCCAGGCCGGCCGGTGGATCGGGCAGCGGGTGAACGTGTGCCTCGGCACCGGTGCCCTGCCCGCGGCTGACCGTCGGCGTGCGGCTGAGCGTCACCGAGATGCCCATGACGATCGCCATGAGCGCGAGCTCGACAGCGACCATTGCCGCGAAGGGTCCGCGCGCACCGCGCCTGAGTGCCGGCAGGCTCGATCGTCGCTGCAGCCACCCGATCGCGATCAGGAGCGCGAGCAGGATCGCCTTCGCCACCAGGAGGAGTCCATAGGCAGTCGTGAAGAGGTCGATCGGATCAGACAACCGCATGCCCACCTGGGCGAATCCGGTAACCGCGACCGCGGTGACGCACCACAGGGCCAGCGCGCTGTATCGAGAGGCAATCTCGAAGCCGATGGGTACCCGTCTGAGCAGGAGCAGGCCCAGCGCCGCCAGCCCACCCACCCACAACGACACGGCGCCGATGTGAACTGCGAGGACGAGCGTGACGGACTCGTGGTCACTTCCGACCCCAGAGTGCCCCGACGTCGAGCGACTCGCCATGCCCACCAGAGCAACGCCCAGCAGCACGACCGCCTGCCAGCGTCGCGACGCGATCGGGCCAAGGCCGGCGATGACCGCCGCGCAGATCATCTGGGCGAGAAAGGCGTGTCCGACGACAGACTGCGTCAGGAAGGAGATCGCCGCCGTCTGACTGAGCGCCGCTCCGACCGGCAGTCCGAAGGCGTCTGACAGGGTGAGGATGGCGCTCACCGCGATCGCCGTGAGCCAGACAAGGGCGGCGCGGGACCCGGTGACGATCAGGGATCGTGATTCGGCGCCGAGCCCGCCGCCATTCAACAACGGGAGCAGCACCGCTGCCAGGAGACAGCCGACGACGAGGACCCCGGCGAGGTCAGCAACGACACGGGCGATGGGAAGGGCCACCTGCACGGCGGTCGACGACACCGGGATGCCCGGGGGCGCCGTGACGATCAAGACGCCTGCCAGTGCGGACGAGATCAGGACGGCGACGATCGCGACGAGCCATGGCCCCGTGCTGGCTAACGCGCGATTCACCATCCGGCCAGAAGCCGGCTCAGCCCATGGAGGGCGGTGACGGCGTTGTGACGAGGAACGTCGTCATCAAGCCCACGAGAACCGAAGACACCACTACCCAGGTCCACCAGTACGTGGCGATCCGCGGCTGCCAAGACTCTGGATCCTCGTACTTGCCCATCCGGGCGCGGTTGACGATCCCAATCGAGATGAAAACCGTCAGGATGATGTGGAAGAGATTCGCTCCCGCCAGCGCAACCATGCTCGACGAGTAGGCGCTGATGTAACGGCCGTTCTCCTGCTTGGCGAAGTCGAATCCGGTCAACTGCTCGAACTGGATCACGAGCGCAACAACCGCCGCGATCACGGCGATCCACGACGCGATCCGAAGACTCCCAGGACGCCCCCCGCGCAGCCCTCTGGCACCCCACGCGAACACCACAGCACCGATGAACAGAACGACGACCGTGAGCCACGTCAGGCCAGACGGTGCCGGGGTGATCTCCTCGGGCAGCCATAGGCCATTCACGTTGAGGAATCGCAGATAGAGGTACGTGAACATCAGGCAGAGGACGAAGGCAATGTCCGCGACGATGAGAAGAACGACACCCATCCGGTCGCGCGAGCCGGCCACGGCCGGCGGGTCGCGATGGACGTGCACGTCGGTAGTTGTCATGTCCGCGCCCCTTCCGTGGGCTTCGGCGCGGGTTGTCGCCCGTACCCGTAGGGATCAGCCGTGATCACCGGCAGAACGTCGAAGTTCTCCAACGGCACCGGAGTGGGGACCTGCCATTCAAGCGTCTTGCCACCCCAGGGATTGGCCGGTGCCACCTCGCCGCTGCGCCAGGAGCTGACGGTGGCGAACAGGAACACGAGCATCCCTACACCGATGGTGTAGGCACCCATCGTCGAGACCATGTTCCCCGCCGCGAAGACGTCTGAGTAGTTGAACACCCGTCGCGGCTGGCCGGCGAAGCCGACCATGAACATGCCAATGAAGGTGACGTTGAATCCGATCTGCGCGATCCAAAACCCCCAGCCGCCGATGCGCTCGTCGAACATCCGTCCCGTCATCTTCGGGAACCAATAGACCAGCGCGCCCATCGTTCCGGTCAGGGCAGCGCCCATCAGGGTGTAGTGGAAGTGCGCGGTGACGAACATCGTGCCGTGCAGGCCGTTGTCGACCGGGATGTCCGACAGGTACACCCCGGTGATGCCGCCGATCACGAAGTTCCACAGCATCAGGTAGACGGCCATCATCGGCAGTCGGGTCCAGACGCGCCCCCGCCAGATGGTTCCGATGAACACGAGGAACAGCAGGCCCGTCGGAATGGAGATCATCTCGGTCGTCAGCATGAATGGGCCACCTAGTTGCGGCGCCCATCCCGACACGTACATGTGATGCGCCCACACGAGAACGCTCAGGCCGACGATGCCGGCAATGGCAATGACCGCGGCCTTGAAGCTGAACAGCGGTCGACGCGTGAAGACGGGCGTGAGTTCAAGCAGTGCGGCAAGAGCGGGAATGAGGATGACGTACACCTCGGGGTGGCCCATGAGCCAGAACAGGTTCGCGTACAGCCAGCCGCTGCCGCCTCCGCTTTGATCATAGAAGGTCAGCCCGCCCGCGCGATCCAGCCCGGAGAGCACCTGGGACGCCATGAATGCTGGAAAGACCGGGATTGCCAAGCCGACGCTGGCGACGACACCGAACACGAAGATCGGCGTGCGCGTCCACGTCATTCCGCGGGTGCGCATCTTGACGGCCGTCGTCGTGATGTTGGCGCCCGCCACGGCACTGGAGACCGCGAACACGATGATCGTCACGACGAAGCCGTCCATGCCCGGCGGCGCCTGGTCGGCAAGAGGGTTGTAGGCAACCCAGCCGGTCGGCATGCCGCCGAGGAAGGGTACTGAGAGAAGAACAGGCACGACCGAGGCGAGCAACCAGAAGCTGAGGGCGTTCAGTCGCGGGAAGGCCATGTCCCGCGCACCGATCATGATCGGAAGGATGAAGTTCCCGAACGGGCCCGTCACCATGACGATCGTTGCGACGATCATGATGATCCCGTGCATCCCGACGATCGTGTTGTACGTCGTCGGACCGAGGAACTTGGAGCTCGGCGTCATGAGGTCGGTGCGGATCAGCATTGCCAGCGTGCCGCCCGCGCCAAGCAGGACCATCGTGATGACGAGGTACTGGATGCCCACGACCTTGTGGTCGGTGGTGAAGCGGAAGTACCTCTTCACGCCCTGATCCTTGCCTGCCTGGAAGAGCAGGTCCTCGTCGGTGAGGTCCTTGCCGAGCAGCCAGCGGAAAGGACCGTTGAACGCGCCGATGCCCAGCATGAATCCGACGACCCAGCCGAACATCGTGGTCAGGGCGATCCGGTTCTCGAGCAGGTACGCCACTGCCGCTGGCGGGTCAGTGCCCTCGGGCGGGGGCGGCTGCACGAAGACGGCGGCGGCCACGTAGTGGGCCGCGATCGCGACAACCAGACCGCCGACGATCGCGGTGCCGATGTTCATGCGGCTCAGGAGCACTCCGCCGGGTACCGATGCGCGCGGCACCTTCCCTATCGTCTCGCCTGGCGCGGTAACGGTCATCACCCGCCTCCTTCTTCAGTGGGCAGTGGCGGCGGCGCTGTGGCCTTCATTTGGGCCGCCCAGGCGTCGAATTCCTGCTGCGTGACGACCTTGGCCTGAGTCTGCATCGCGGCGTGCAGGATGCCGCACAGCTCGGCGCAGCGGATGTCGTAGGTCCCGACCGCGTCGGGATAGACGACTGCACCCGTGACCGCGCCCGGATTGGCATCGACCTTGACGCCCATCTGGACGATCCAGAACGAATGCGTGACGTCGTTGGACGTCACCTCGAAGTTGGCGGGATGGTCGACCGGCAGGTAGAGCTGGTCAGACTGGATGCCCCCAAGCCCGGGATAGGTGAAGTTCCACGCCCACTGCTGTCCGGTGACCTGGACCTCAATCGGTATTGCGGAGTCAGCGGGAAGCGCGGCAACACCGCCGGCTGCGGGGATATCGGCGATCTTCACCAGGCCCCAGATGAATACGAACAGCGTGAGCGCCGCCGACCCGATGACCCAGATGATGACGCTCTGGACGTTCGTGTTGAATCCCGGAGCATCGTCCGGCGGCGGACCGTCGCCCTTGTAGCGCCACTTGGCGATGCTGTAGATCATCACCGCCCAGACAAGGGCTGCGACCGGGGCCGCCGCCGCGGTGAAGATGGTGATTGTCTGCTTGATGTCGTGCATCTGGTCCGAAGAACTGCCCCCAAGAAGCCAGGCAGGCACCCATGAGAAGCACAACCCAATCACGGTGAGGGCGAGCCATAGCCAGAAGATCGACCGCACCTCAGGTCGGCGCCACCAAGTCTCGTCCGGCGCTGCCGCGTCCTCGGCGGGTTCCACGATCGTTTCAGACATCGCACCCCACCTCAGACCACTGTGATTTCGCCGGCCATGTAACCCTGGGTAGACATCGGCCCGCCGAACTTGGCGAGAGTCCCGTCACCGCAGGGGAATTCGCAGTTCCAGTAATACGTCCCGGCCGCACCTGTGTAGAACGAGAACTCGACGACGTTCGCCACGGCCTCGTCATCGGTCAGTTGGAGCGGGACACTCACGAAGACGCTGTCCTGACCCTCCCCCGAGATGCTGTGCATCGTGAAGGTGTGCCCGACCTTCGCCGGGGGGATCTGCACGAACTGCTTGCCGTTGAGGGTCGCGGTGCCGTCCACGGTTCCGTGCACTTGGGCGAAGTAGGGATTGGTGATGACCTCGCCGCCGTCATACTGCTTGATCGTCACGGTCACAAGCGCATTCGCCGGCAACTCGAAATTGGTTGTGGGGCAGAAGGTCACCCAGTCCGGATGCTCACCACCGTCGGTACCGTGGCAACCGCCCGCCATGCTGTCAGCCCACGACGACATCTCGAGGAACGCGTGCGGCATCGCGCCCTTGGGCGTCTGCGCCGTACCCCGCACCTCTGCCTTGGACACTGGCAGTCTCGACTGCGGCGAGGCCCAGGAGAACATGGCGCCCACACCACCGACGAATAGGACCCCTACGAGAACCGTGACGAGAAGAAGCCCGAACTTCCTCACAGGCGCCCCCTAGCGCTCAGCGCCTCCCTGCGGCGCGTGATTAGAGTTGTAGCAGAGTATGCCGGGCTTTCTTAACCTTTCCCTTGCTTTGGTTTTACTTTGTTAGAGTTTGGTTATTGGTGCGGCGGGCACCCGAGCACACCGGTGGGGGCGCGGATGAACCACGGATCCGTGGACTGGGGCCTCGGTTCGCTCTCGGATCTGCCCATCCTTGCTGTTGGAATCGTCTGTGCAATCGCGTACGTCAGGTCTGCACGCCAGGTGACGTCGCACAATCCGTCGCAGCCGTGGCCGCGCTCCTATTCCGCCTACTTCATGACGGGATTGGTCTTAGCCATTGTCGTCACCACGGGGCCGATCGGTGTGGCCGCCATGCAGAGATTCTCGATCCACATGGTGCAGCACATCGTGCTCATGATGCTCGCAACACCATTGCTCGTGATGGGAGCTCCAGTACTGCTCATCCTGCGGACCGCGTCACGCAATCGCCGGCGAACATGGGTACGCATACTTCGAAGTCGGACGTTCGCGGCAATCACCAATCCCATCCTCACGTGGGTCATGTTCGCGCTCGTCCTGGTCGGCATCCACTTCACGCCCGCCATGTCGTGGCTCATGGACTTCGGAGTGCTGGGACGGTATGCCGAGATCTTGCTCTACCTAGGCGTCGCCTTCGCGTTCTACTACACGCTCCTGCCCGGCAACCCGGCGCGAAACCGCCCAACACCCGCCTTCCGGGTCGTCTCCTTGTTCTTGATGATGATTCCCGAAACGATGACCGGCTTCTTCATCTACAGCGCCTCCTCGCCCTTGTTCCCGCACTTTGCCAAGTCAGCCGAGTCGCTGGGGATCGACCCGGTCGCCGACCAGAGACTCGGCGGCGCGCTCATGTGGTCAGGCGCGATGATCATCGACGTCGCCTGGATCGCCGTGGCGGTCGCTGAATGGTTCGACACCGAGTCGGCCAAGACCCGTCGCCTGGATGCACGGGTGACTGCGGAGGCGCACCGGTGACGATGCAACCGACCACACCCGGCCACGATCGCGGACTCGCCGCCGTGTGCTTCATCGGCATTGTCATCTGCCTGCTGATGACGGCCGTCGAGTTCTCGCGGGCCCTGGACGGGAACGACCGATCCCTTGCGTACACGATCGAATGGCCAGTCTTTGCCGTGTTCATCGTCTGGATGTGGCGGAAACTCGGTTCGCGTCACGACGAAGACGACGATAACAGCCTTGATGACCTTTCCCCGCGTGATGACGACTGAGGGGCCATTACCGAGTGACGCGATTGGGTGGCCCAACGTTGACGTGCTACCCTCAACATACGCAAATGCCACAGATGGCTGCGTGAATGGTTCTAGCCCTGCACGGTGAGCACCCTTCGATGGACGCTCCCGACAACGGCCACCATCAACACAACTTGGCACAGCGCCCGCATTGGCGCTGCTGTGCTGCAGAAAGGCAAGACAAGTGAAGTACCTCAAGATCATTGACGATGAACGACGCGCCCCGATGGGCCTGACCGAACAGGATCAGTGCCCCGCGTGCCTTGGCCCCGTCACCCGCAGCGACTCCAGCGGACTGTGCTGGAGTTGCATGCCCTGCGCGCTCGCGAGCTAGGCGCCGTTCGGGGCGCGATCAAGGCGCCCCGAACACGCTCCCGACCCTTAGCAAATGGCGAAGCTGGGAAACACGCACGTTATCGACATCGCGCATGTGAACATCGAGATGTGCATCGTGCCGCCGCTTGACTCCTCGAGTTCGGCATCCGTGAGATCCCTCTCAACTGGAGCCGCCTTAAGCTCCTCTTCAGTGAGGACGAAACCTTGATCCCCAGCAATCCTGATCACTTCGTCAATTGAAGTCGCCCCGTCGATGGCGGCTTTGAACACTTCGTCCGACTGGTACGCAGCCACCATCGCGGCCATCGTGTCCTGTGTCATGACTCACCCGCTTTCCAATCTGGCCGTCGCGACGGCGGCCCCCGTCAGCATCCACCGACAAGACTCAGATGCGACTCGCAGAACCACGAGCGGATGAACGCTCATGGAGCCAGCGCATCGACGCTCTGGCGCTCAACAAGGATTCGGAACGGACCTGGTACTGAGACCAGTTCATCGAAGGTCCCCTGCTGGACGATTCGACCCTCCGTCAGCACGGCAATGCGATCAGCACGCTGGATCGTGGAGAGCCGATGTGCCACGACGATGCGCGTGACTCGTAAGCGATCTAGGTTGGCCACGACGGCAGCCTGACTGACATTGTCGAGGGCGGATGTGGCCTCGTCGAGCACGAGGATCCGCGGACTGCCCGCCAGTGCCCGGGCCAGCAGGATCCGCTGACGCTGGCCCCCGGAGATCCCGGCTCCGCCTTCGATAACCACCGTGTTCAAGCCCATGGGCATGGCCCGCACGTCCTCGCCCACAGCGGCCTGGTCCAGTGCCCCCCAGATCTCTGCGCCAGTGAGACCACGACCCAGATCGACGTTCTCGCGAACACTGCCGGGAAGTAGGGCGGACGACTGCATGACGGCCCCGATCTGCCGTCTCACTGCAGAGCGGTCCAACCCCGTCAGATCGCGCCCGTCGAAAGCCACCAGACCCGCTTCGGGGTCATCAAGGCCCAGGAGCAAGCGCAGCAAGGTCGTCTTGCCGGTGCCGGAAGGGCCTACCAGTGCGAGGTGCTCGCCGGGGGCGACCTCGAGATTGAGTTGATTGAAGATCGGCGGAAGCTCCGGTGCGTAGCGGTAGACAATTCCGCGAAGGTCGATACCGCCGCTCAGCGGTGCGACTTCCCCGCCGCCCGCCGACTCCGGCAACGCCTCCAGGATCGGCATGGCTCTACGCAGGATGGCCAAGGCCGACAGGCCCGCTGCAACCGACGCGATCGCTGAGGCGAGTGCCGAGTTGGCGACGGTGAGCGCCGTCTGGGCGGTCACGAGCGCACCGAGTGCCTGGTCGTCTGATGTGCCGGGCATTGTCACGGCGATGACCGCCAGCATCATCGCCAGTCCGAGGGACGGCCACAACGCGCCGCTGACGCTGAGTGCGGTCTGGACTCGCCCCTGTCGAACGGCGAGCGTGACGCCAGGTGCCATGCCGATCGCCCACTTAGCGTAGGCGCGGCTGATGGCTCCCGACGCCCTCAGACGGTTCACGCCTCGGAGGAGTTCGATCATCGGGGACCCGGCGTCGTCCTCCACGACCTCGGCGGCAAGCCGCACCTGCCGACGAACAAGCCCCATCTCGACGACGCCGCGGATGACCAGGATGACGATGATGGTCAAGGCGACCCACGCGTTGACGATGAAGGCGCCCAGCACCGCACCGAGGACCGTGGCCGTGTCGAGCAACGAGGTGATCACACCGTCGGAGGCGCTCATCGACGCCATGTCCACCGCAGTTGAATCAGCCATCCGGCCGCCCTGTGTGCGCGCCTTGTGCCACGTCATGGGCAGTCGCAACTGCCGGTCCCACACTGCGGCTGCAGCCGTCGAGGTCAACTGAGTGCGGATCCGGGTCAGCGCGAACGATCGAACAGCCTTGATGGCCGTGATGGCGATGACCACGAAGACCAGCGCCAACCCCACCGCGGCCAGCCTCGTTGTGCTGCTGGCTGCAACCGACGTCGTCAACAGGCCCGAGACGACCGGTATCACTGCGCTGAGCAGGCCGACGACCACTGTCGTGAATAGCAGCATCGCGAACGAGCTCCCATTCCCTCGCGTGCTCCGCCGCATGAGTTCACGCAGGCTCGCAGGGCGGTTGGGATCGAGGAGCGGCTGGAGAAGGAGCCCGGTGCGCGCGAGTAACGCCGCGCTGTCGGCCGTGACCCGTTCGTCCTGCCCGGAGACCGGATTCCAGATGCGGTATCCGCCACGGGACCAGTGCGCCACTGACAGAGAATCATCCGAGGCTGTCCTCACCAGGAAGGCCGACCCGCGAACCCGCCACCAATCCGGGGGAAGCTCCAGCCGGCGCATCGACGCATCACATGCGGCCGCGAGGGCCGCAATGCGATCGCGGCCACTGACCTGCGCATCCGTGACCGCCCGGCGCAGCCGAACCGGGTCCGCCGGCAGGCCGACGTAGCCGGCGAGCCGGTGAACGGCTGCGACTTCCGGGGCCGTCTCGCCGGATGTGAGCTGAGCGTGCCCGGGGACGGAGTCGGTGAGGTCGGTCAGCGCATCGCCGACGAGCCAGGCGTCGTGCTGCTCCTGCAGCAGATCGGCTTCCTGCTTGCGAGCCGTCCTGATCCGCGATTCCACGAGTACGGCCTCGGCGCGGCCCCGCGTCTCCTCGACGGCATCTTCGTCGACTGTCGCCTGAACTCCGATACCGTACTCGGCTCCCGGCAGGGGTGACACGATCAACTCGGCACCGGAGACGTCTGCCCCTGCCATCGTCGCTGGCCCAGTCACGCCGATGACCAGTACCCATGCGCCCGTGCCGGAGTCCCGTCTCTCTGCGACGAAGACGTTCACCACTCCCGCGGCGACGGTAAGCACCAAGCCTCGCGGCAGCAGGGCTGATGTGGAGGTGAGCCCGTCGCCGGTCATGCGCGCACCAACCGCGCATAGGCCCCGTCTCGCGCCAGGAGCTCGTCGTGTGTGCCACGCTCGACGACCTGGCCCTTGTCGAGGACGATGATCTCGTCGCAGTCCCGAATGGTCGAGAGGCGATGCGCAATCACAAGTGCCGCCGTCCCTCTACGGCGGATCGCGGCGTCGACGTCAGCCTCCGTGGCAGCATCGAGTGCCGACGTGGCCTCGTCAAGGACGATCAGGCTCGGATTGCGCGCCAAAGCCCGGGCGATCTCCAACCGCTGTCGCTGCCCACCCGAGAGGTCATCCCCCTGCTCGGCGAGGATCGCCTCGTACGCCCCCGGCCGACGGACGATGTCGTCGTGCAGACACGCGTCCTTGGCAGCCCGGATCACATCGGCCTCCGGGATGGTGGGGTTCCACATCGTGATGTTGTCGCGGATGGTTCCCGAGAAGACGACCGGGTCCTGCTCGACGATCGCGATGTAGCTCGTCAGCAGTGCTTCCGGCCAGTCGTTGCGCGGTCGACCATCGACGAGGATCTCGCCGGACCACGGCTCGTACCAGCCGACAACCAGGCGACTGACGGTCGACTTGCCGCATCCGCTAGGTCCGACGAGGGCGATGCGCTTGCCCGGTGTCAGATGAAGGTCGAGTCCGCTGATCAAGGGCGCGGCGCCCTTGGTGTAGCCGAAGGTCACCTGTCGCAGCATCAGATCGCCATCAATGGGCACCTGATTGTCAACTTCCAACGGCCGTTCGACCAATCGCGGATCCGGCGCGGTCTTGAGCACGTCGTCAATCTGGTCAAGGTTGCCGGTAAGCGTCTGGGCCTGCTGGAGTTGACTCACCGCGACCGGGATCGAGCCGAGTACTAGTCCGTTCAGAGTCTGCACGGCGACGAGGCCACCAAGCGTCAGGCTTCCGTTCGCGACGGCTGCCAATGCGGTGAGGGTGACCGCAGCTCCGGCAATCGTGGTGATGGCGTTCGGCAGCAGGGACACGACACCGATCCGCTGACTCATCTCCTGATTGGCCGCGAGCAGCCGATCATGAGCGCGCGTCCAGCGGGCGATGATGGCATCCTCCGCACCGCTTGCCTTGATCACCTCAACCTGACCGAGTGCCGTGGCGGTGATCATCGAGATCTCGCCCTGCTCGCGGATGATGCGCAGCGCCAGGGTCCGCTGGCGGTTGGCGACGACGCGCTGCGACACGATGATCAGGATGAGGGCGATGCCAGCGACCAGCCCGACAGGTGGACAGGCGAAGACGAGAACGATGGCAGCCGTCACACTGCTCATGAGCGCGACGGTGACGGTGGAGAACAACGACGAGACGGTCGCGGCCACTTGCCCGGGCTGCTTGGCCCGATAGGCAAGAGTGCTCGCACCGCGCAGGGCGTGGAATTGCACGGGCAGGCACAGCAATCGGCCGACCAGCGCGGCACTGAGGAGCACCGAGATCTTCATGGCCATCCGCAGGCCGATGCTGCCCTGAAGTCCGATCAGAGTCGCCTGGAGGATTGCGGCCAGCACTAGCGCTCCGACCACTGCCGGGACGGTGATAGCGGAGGATCCTGCGAACGAGTCGACGAACGCCCGTGCAAGTCCGGGGACAAGGATCTGCGGGATGATGAGGACAATCCCGATGAGAGCCATCAAGCCGACGCCGTCACGAGAGCCCGTCAGGTGAGCGGCCAGTCGCGACAACGTGCGCGGCGCCCGACCGCCCGGCGCGAAGTCCGGACCCGGCGACATCTCAAGAGCGATTCCCGTGAACGCCTCGTCGAATTCTGCGGAGGTGCAGGATCGATGGCCCAGCGCAGGGTCATTGAGGTACCAGATGCCCTTTGACCAGCCCTCAACGACGAGGAAGTGACTGAAGCGCCAGAAGACGATGAGCGGCAATGTCATCGACTTCAGCGACTCCGGCTCCGCCTTCCGCGCCCTGACCTGAAGTCCGTAGGCAACCGCCGCATCCTTGACCATGCGGGCATTGCTGCCGTCGCGACTGATCCCACAGGCATCCCTCAGCTCCTCGAGTGCCACCCAGCGGCCGTAGTACGCGAGGACGATGGCCAATGAGGCTGCGCCACACTCGGTCGCCTCCATCTGCATGCGCTCCGGCGTCCGCACCCGACGACGCGTGGGGGGCGCCGCCGACGCCACGCTCACGACTGGCCCAGGAGCTGCTGCAGAAGGTTGCGCTCGCTCACAGTGACGACGGCATCCACGACCGACCCCGGCTGGACCGCCTCGTCCAAGGTGATCGCCACGACAATCTGCTTTCCCGTGGGCTGCTCAAGGAGCGCAAGGCCGAGCTCCACGTCACCGGCCCGCAAGGGAGGGGTAACCAACGAGACCGTGCCCTTGACTGTTCTCCCGACCGGTTCCTTCAGCGCACCCGTCACCGAGACCGTCGCCGACTGCCCCTTCTGGACCTTCGCTCCGTCAGAAAGCCCCATCGAGACGAGCGCTTGCTTTCCGTCGGATTCGCTGGAGGCGATCTCCATGATCCAGTCGCCGACCTTGATCGGATCGCCCGGTCGCCAGAGCGACCCCATCACCGTGCCCGCGTTCTGCGTACGCTGCGGAATGGATGAGTCCCCTGACACGACGTGCGCGACTACCTGTCCGACGCTGACCTTGTCCCCGTCCTCCACGTCGATGCTGGCCAACTGGCCAGACACCGACGCGGATACCAGCCGAATTCCCGCTCCGTCGGTGACGCGCCCGGACCCCGCGACAGTGACGAGCCTGGAGTCGACCGACGCGTATAGAACGGCCGCCACCACGACCAACAGTCCAGCGACGGCGACCAGCCACCCGCGCCAACTCGTGACAGGGAGGAGACGCTCGATGTCCTCGTGCGAGTCCATCGCTTGTATCGCACGTGCCCGATAGAGCGGATGGTCGGGAACGGCGGGCTGTTCAGTAGGAGTACTCATGACGTCCTATCAGGATCAATGAGGCTTCCGCACACATCATTCAACCGCGTTCATTCGCTTGAGGCGCGGTCAAGGATCTCCGCAAGACCACGCGGGCTGCGTCGAGGTGTCTGTTGGCCTACCGTGGAGGGCAGCCTGAGGACGGAGCATGCAACTGATGACGGACCTCGAATCGGTGATCGTCCCCGCCGGTGCTCGCTGGGACGATCGGCTCGATGCAAGCCGCGGCGCGGTTGGCGACGCGCCCCACGAAAGTGGGGCAATTCCCCCAGCCGGCGAAGATCGACGCCGGTGGCAACAGGCCGTCGATGCCGACGACGCCGGGCTCTTCGCCAAGCGACTGGCCTGGCAGGGTCTCACCGAGGAAAGCGCACTCAACATGCTCGCCGGACAGCCGCCGCCGGGCGCGGCGCCATGGCTGGGAACCCTCGCGAGCGCCCAAGATGCGCTGGTGTCTGGAACTGCCCACTCTCCGGACGCATCCACCTGGATGCTCGAGACTGACGCCCGCCTGCCCAGTGCCGCACGGGCTCTCCCGTTCGCCCACGTGATGTGGCCAATCGTGACAGGCGCGTGGGACACCCTTGCCCAAGACATCGATCAGGGAACCAAGGAAAGCCTGAACCCAGCCGCCCTCACCGACATGGAACTGGCACTGCTGTACCGACTGTCAGCCTTCCTCGTGCGCCCGCTCATGGAGCAGTTCACCGCCGGTCGCCCACCAGCCGAAACCCTCATGCTGGTCTTGGGCTCCGACGAAGGATCTGACTCACGCCACCGCTACGCGTCCTTCTGCCACCACCACTCATCAGATGGACTTGCGGGCTTCCTGTCGTTGTACCCGGTCGCAGGACGCCTGATCGCGGCCACCGTGGAATTCTGGATTGAGGCCATGCAGGAACTCCTCTTCCGACTTGCTTCAGACGCTCTCGCGCTCACCCGGACATTCGGAGTCGCATCGCCGCTTCACCTCCAGCGAATCCGTCTCGGCGAGGGAGATCCTCACCGGCGTGGCCGCTCCGTCGCGATCGTCGAGCTCACGGGTCGGGACGGTTCCGTGCAGGTGGTGGTCAAGCCGAAGGACATGCGAATCGAAGAGAAGTTCCAGGCGCTCGTCGCGCACATCATGGGCGGTCCTAGCACCAGTCCCGCGGTCACAGTCCTCGCGATGGGATCGGACTACGGCTATGCATCCTTCGTCGACTACAAGGCTTGCGCCGATGAGAGGGAGCTGGAGCGCTTCTACCTCAATGCGGGAAGGCTTCTGGCGCTCCTGCACCTCCTTGGAACGACGGACGGTCACTACGAGAACCTCATCGCACACGGCGATCAACTGGTGCTCATTGACCCCGAGACGCTCTTCGAGGGGAGGGTCGCACCGATACCCGGCTTCGAGACGGAGGCTCGCGACGACGCCGGCACGGTCGTTGACATGGAAACCACCGTGCTCCGGACGGGTCTGCTTCCCTGGTGGCAGCGCGAGGGTCCTCGAGAGCCGGCTCAGGACATCAGCGCCCTAGGAGCAGAGCAGCCCAACGAGGAGGCCCTATTGGTCGGAGGCTGGATGCACGTCAACACCGACGCGATGGCTTGGGGCAAACGGGCAGAGCGTACGCGACCTGTGTTGAGTCTGCCCGTCCCCCCCGGAGTGCGGAACCCGATGAGCCGGTTGGTCGACTTCGTGATCGCAGGATTCCGGGAGACGTACCAGCGCACCTTCGAACCAGACGCCCGGGCCGACCTGATCACCCGCATAGAGGACTTCCGCGGCGCACGTCGACGCATCGTGCTGCGCGCCACCAGGGTCTACGCGGTGCTGCAGCTTCGCTCGCAGTCACCCTCGTGCCTCGCGTCGGCGAACTCCCGGGCGTTCGAACTCGATCGGCTGTCGCGTGGGAGCCTGCTCGGCTCCACTCCCACGGTCCACTGGCAGTTCTTCCAGGCGGAACTTCACGACATGGAGAATCTCGATATCCCGTACTTCGACTACCCCCTCGGAAGTCGCGACATTCATGCATCCGATCGGACCATCCACGACGCTCTGGTGGAGGACGGGTTGGAGACCGCCATCCTCCGCGTGCGCTCCACAAGCGCGGAGGACCTTGCCTGGCAGGAGGAACTCATTCGGGCGAGCGTGGTCGCGCGGCAGTTCCGCATGCTGGGTGACACAGCATCGGTGGCGTACCTCGATGCGGACCGTGAGGTCACCACGGCCGACCGTGACGACGCCCTCGACGACATCCTCGGGCAGTTAGAGCGATCAGGCATTCGTGACCCCAGGGGCGGACTCACCTGGCTGACACTGAACCCCGTGGGCGACGGCACCCGAGTCCAACTGGGGACGCTAGACATCGGCTTCTACTCAGGTCGCACCGGGCTCATCGCCTTCCTCGTATCGCTGGTTCAGCGCACGACCAATGCGGACATGCGGAGCCGAGCATCACTCCTGCTCGAGGAGGTGGTGGCACCCTTGAAGGACGTCCTCCTCCACCGTCCGGACTACGACACCTTCCGGATGCTTCGCGACGCTGGGTCTGGGCTGGCGGGCACCGGCGGACTCTTGAGCGTTCTGGGGCAGGACTTGTCCGGCATGAGTGCGGAGAATGCACGCGAGAGTCAGGAACGCATCGTCCAGGCCCTGCTGAATGGGCTCATCAACCGGGATGAGTCCCTGGACCTGCTCACCGGCTCTGCCGGATGCATCGCGCCTTTGGTCCGCCTCAGGACTCACTGGACGGACGAGCGGGTGGATCGCGCCATCCGGCTGATCGCGCAGCGGTTGGCGGATCGACAAGACGTGGCCGCGGGGGGATGGTCGCTCCGACCAGGCGCTCGTCAGCTCACTGGCATGTCGCATGGAGCCAGCGGGATGGGCCTTGCCCTGTTGCGAGCTGGCGTCGCACTTGACGATCCGGGGTTTATCGAAAGTGGGGCAAGAGCCTTCGCCTACGAACGCGCCGTCTTCTACCCCGACAAGGGGAACTGGCCCGATTTCCGCGGCGATCAGTCGGACCGGCCGACCATGATCGCGTGGTGTCACGGTGCCACGGGGATCGGGCTGTCGCGAATGAGGGCGCTAGAGATCCTGCCCGACCACCCGGATGCTGCGGCGTGGCGCGAGGAGTTGCGAGCAGCATCGCGCATCACCGCTGATGCGCCGCTGCGCGAACTCGATCATCTGTGCTGCGGAAGCATCGGTCGAGCGACGATGCTGGATGCCGTCGCGGATTTCCTGAAGGATGACGAACTGCGGCACGCCAGTGCTCGCATCACGAACTCCGTCGTGGCGTACTGGCGCACGAGCGGAGCATTCCGCCTCAACCGATTCGGGCCTCACACCCAGGCTGACATCCCCGGCTTTATGATGGGCGCCTCGGGAATCGGCATGCACCTGCTCGGCCCTGATCATCGTGTGCGGCTTCTCGACCTCATCTCCTGACCGGTGACCGCCCTTCGGCGCGCCTTCAGTGCTTGACTGGAACCATGACACAGGAAGCCATGCAGGCATTGCTTGCCAAGGTCCAGTCTGATGAGAGTCTCAAGGCAGCACTCGGCGCCGCGACGACCACCGAGGAGGCGCTGAAGGTTGCCAACGATGCAGGCTTCGACGTGTCTCTCGCTGAACTAGCACCAGTCGAGAAGGACCTGAGCGATGAGGAACTCGAAGGTGCGGCCGGCGGGATCATGAGCGCGCAGTTATGGGGCAGTTGCTCAGACACCCCCGCGTGGGGCAACTGCTACCGCTGAAACACAACTCCTCGTGGCGTCAGCGCCTCCGTTGATGGGGTGACTCACCACGACGTGCCGCGGAACATCGCCACGTCGGCGATGCGATTGACACCCGCACGAATCCCGTCGATGAGCGCGGCCGCCTTGAACGCATCGGTGCCATCATCGACGGCGAACACCAGTTGAGTGACGGGTTCGCCCAATGCCCACTGATGCCGCCCGTTCGGAAGCGGGACGCCGATCGCGTGCCCGACATCCACCGACCCCTCCGCGGGATCGACACGGATCGCCACGAGCGGCCGACCCGGCGTTCGCGGGTTCTCGCGCCCCGTGAAGATCATCAGGTCGGCATCCCAGCCAGGCCCCGGCTCACCCGGGCTCCACGGCTCGCCGATCGCGGCCCGAAGGTGCCCCTCGGGGATGCCGAGGAGGTCAGCGAGTTCGGTGACACCGTCCGCTGCTTCCTCGTGCACTTCGTCCACGTCGGCACTCTGCCAGCGAAGCCACCAGCGCGCCAACGCTCGACACCTATCCCGGCCAAGCGTTCCGGCTGGCGGTACGGGGTTAGTTGAAAAGCGAACTAACCGCTACCGTGTCTGCATGCATCCACGCCGCCAGCCGTTGCTCGGCATCATCGCCGCAGCATCCGTGATCGTCATCTCACTGGTGTTCATCTCCGTGCTCGACTGGCCGACGTTCCGCGACTGGGTGTCCTTCTATCTCATGTGCACGATCCCCTTCGCCTTCGTGGTCGGTGCGTTCTGGCACGCGGAGCAGCCGGCCGCGATCGGGCGCCTGCGCCAGCCCGTCAAGGGGCTCGCCTACCTGGCCGTTGCCCTGGCGGTGGGTGCAGTCGTGGCGATCGTCCTTCTTCAGACCGTCGGCGGCGGCGTGACACCACCCACGCCGATGGTCACCCAGTGCGTGATCATCTCCGTGCCGTTCTCGTTCTGGCTGACGGTCATGTGGGGCGGCTGGCCCTTCACGCTCATCCGCAACCGGGTGCTCGGCGGGGCCACGCTGCTCGTCACCGTCTACGTCATCGCGGCACTGGTCTTCGAGACTTTGTTCAACTACGACTTCCTCAAGGACACCCCCGTCTACGTCGAGAGTGTGGACCCGCAGGGACCGTTCGACGCCTGGACGGTGCTGGTGTTCATCGTCACCTGTATGGCTGCCGCGTTCTTGATGCTCAACTTCGAACTGTGGCCGCTGACGCGGCGGCCCAAGCTGATGGCACAGCCGGTGCTCGGGATCGTGTGGACCGCCTCCGTCGTGGTGATCGGCGGCGCGGTGACGTACCTCGGCCTCCACGTTGCCGGAATGGCCGCCCCGACCTACCTGACCACGGTGCCTGTGCCGTTCCTCTTCGGATCCATCGTGGTTCTCATCACTCTCGAGGGCTCGCTGTACGCGGGGCTGAAGCAGCCACTGCGCGGCCTCGCCAGCGCGGCCACTGCCGCCGTCGTCGGGATCGCGCTCGCCAAGCTCTACGTAGGCCTCTCGGGGCTGCTCTCAGGTGAGGTGCCTCCGGGGGCCCCGGGATTTGAAGGCGAGATCTGGCTGGCATCAGCACTGCTCGCCGTGACCTTCCCCTTCCTCGCCTTCCACGCCGACTTCTTCGGCAAGTGGCCGCTGAGGCCTCAGTCCGCACCCGTCGACGCCGACGCGACCCGGTAGGGCACCGACCCGAGCATCCAGAAGTCCGATCGGCGGTCGCGGATCGGCAGTAGCATGACGCCGCCCGGTCCCGGCTCCTGGAAGTGGATACCCATGCCAAATCGACTGCTCGCCGGATCGATCCTCACCGTCTCCTCAGTTCTCGTCCTTGCGGCCTGCTCGTCGGGCGGCAGCACGGCGACCAGCACCTCTGCGTCCGGTGCGCCCGCCTCCGGCGGTGCGAGCGCTGCTGCATCGGGAGCGGCTCCCGCCGGCTACCAGGCACAGCACGCGGGCGGCACACTCACCCTTCTCGCCAAGTCCGCGGCCGGCACGCTCGACCCGCAGATCAACTACACGCTTCAGTTCTGGCAGCTGTACCAGGCGGCATACGACGGCCTCACGGCGTTCAAGAAGGTCAGCGGCACCGACTCGTTCACCGTCGTGCCGGACCTCGCCGAGGCGATTCCCACCCCGACGAACGGCGGCAAGACGTACGTCTTCACCCTGCGCAAGGGCATCAAGTTCTCGGACGGCACCGACGTCACCCCGTCAGACGTGGTCGCGTCGTACCAGCGCATCTTCAAGGTCTCGAGCCCGACGGCGGGCTCCTTCTACAACGGGATCGTCGGCGCTGACCAGTGCCTCACGACACCGGCCAGCTGCACTCTGGAGGGCGGTGTGGTCGGTGACGACGCGGCCGGCACGGTGACGATCAACCTGACGGCACCCGACCCTGAGTTCCTTTACAAGACGTCAGTGCCGCACGCCTCGATCCTTCCCAAGACCGCCCCGACCAAGGATGGTGGCACGACCCCGATCCCCGGCACCGGCGCCTACACGTTCAAGTCATACGACCCGAACACATCGCTCGTGATGGTTCGTAATCCGAGCTTCAAGGAGTGGTCCACCGAAGCGCAGCCGCAGGGCTACCCCGACGAGATCGACTACAAGTTCGGCCTGACAGTCGAGTCGGAATTGACCGCCGTCGAGAACGGCCAGGCCAACTGGCTATACGACCCGCCGCCGGCCGACCGCCTGGCAGAGATCGGCAGCAAGTACGCCAGCCAGGCGCACGTGAATCCGCTGACGGCCTTCTGGTACGCGCCGCTCAACGTCAACATCCCCCCGTTCAACAACGAGCAGGCGCGGCAGGCGGTGAACTGGGCGGTCGACCGCAACGCGATCGTGAAGATCTACGGCGGAGCGAACCTCGCCCAGCCGGTGTGCACGATCCTGCCGCCCGACTTCCCAGGTCACGCCGATGACTGCCAGTACACCAACCCGGCCGGGCCCACCTGGCAGGGGCCAGACCTGGCAAAGGCGAAGCAACTGGTGCAGGACTCCGGAACGGCCGGCCAGGAGGTCACGGTCATCACGTCGGACGACGAGGTGAACAAGGCCATGGGCGAGTACCTCCAGTCGATGCTCACATCGATCGGCTACAAGGCCTCGGTCAAGGCGATCTCGGGCAACATCCAGTTCACCTACATCCAGAACTCCAACAACAACGTCCAGATCTCCTTGACGCAGTGGTACCAGGACTACCCCGCAGCGTCGGACTTCCTGAACGTGCTGCTCGGGTGCGCATCGTTCACCCCGGGCAGTGACTCATCCATCAACATGTCGGGTTTCTGCGACAAGACGATCCAGGCCCAGATGGACCAGGCGCTCACCACGGAGCAGACAAGCATGGACGAGGCCAATAAGCAGTGGGCCGCGGTCGACAAGGCCATGATGACCGCGTCACCGATGGTGCCTCTCATCACGCCGAAGTTGATCGACTTCCTCTCGGCAGACACGGGCAACTACCAGTTCAGCAAGCAGTTCTACATGCTGGTCGACCAGCTCTGGGTGAAGTAACGACCCAGAGCCTGTAGTGACGACGCCCGCCGACCTGAGTACCAGCGCGCCTGCCGCGCGCCCGCCTGGACCATGGCGGAGCGCGTGGCAGCACGTGCGCAAGGACAAGGTGGCGATGACATCGCTGGCCGTCCTGATTCTCATCGTGACGGCATGCCTGGCCGCTCCGCTGTACGCCGACTACGTGGCCCACACAGACCCGTTCACCTCGAACGTCGCCGGCACCTACACGCTCAACGGGGTGACCGGGCCGGTGCTCGAGGCCTCGACCGAGGGGCTCGGGCTTGGGGTCAATCCGATCGGCCCAACGTGGAACATCTCGTCCTACTTCCTCGGGGCCGACAACCAGGGCCGCGACATCATGGCGCGAATGCTGTTCGGGGGCCGCGCCACACTGCTCATCGGCTTCACGTCGGCAGTCATCTGCTGCGTGCTGGCCGGGATCATCGGCATCGTCTCGGGTTACTTCGGCAAGGGCGTGGACGCCGTGCTCGCCCGGGCGATGGACGTGCTGTGGGCCTTTCCCGTCTACCTGCTGGCGATCTGCCTCTCGGTGGTGCTGATCAACAACTCGATGACGATCGGGCCGGTCACGTTGGGCTCGGGCACGCTGCTGCTTCCGATC
>Ga0194057_10000147_pt1 | contig 33970 bp, 25 predicted proteins | sample SepL4415m_MetaG_FD_155474 | JGI IMG/M metagenome (GOLD analysis project Ga0194057, IMG submission 155474) | Anoxic zone freshwater microbial communities from boreal shield lake in IISD Experimental Lakes Area, Ontario, Canada - Sep2016-L442-15m | ecosystem: Environmental > Aquatic > Freshwater... | reverse complement strand
GTCTGATAGCAATGCCATCAGTACGCCACATTACAATCAAGGTTTGAATACATTGCAGCTTGCCTTGCCGCAAAAGTGGTGCCAACCAGACGCATTGTTTTTGCCAGCGTTGCCGTCACTGCCGGAATTGCAAGCATCGCGACAGACGGCCTCGAAAGACCAATGAAGAAACAATGCATAAGTGCTTTAATACCAATAGATTACAAGCCGTCAGCAAAGTGCGTTCCGGGAATCGCTGCTCTCGTTCACGGAAAACGCCCAGTATGTTCGATTCCAGCAAACACTCAAATACCGATTTTTGCACACGCTCGGAGTGTGCCTGCTACCTTGCGCTGGCGGGCTGGCAAGGGAACCTTCGCCAAGGAAGGAATTGCCGCAACAACACCGCCAACACGATGAGTAGGCCAACCGCGCTCGGTGATAGCCACAGCCACCATGCCAACCCGACGCCGATGCCGAAGAGATAAGGCCAACGGGCGAACCAGTTCCACAACAGACCTCGACGGATCAACAGCGCGGCCAGTCCCATGGCGATCAGGAACCCCGCAATGCCCGCGAGCCGTGGGAACCATGACTGGGCTTCGGTGGGTCGATAGTCCAGCGTGATCGCATCGGCCTCGCCCTGGGGGGAGTGAAAAACCGTCGCTTGGCCATCTTCGACAAACCGCTGCCATTGTGCGGCAAGGTCGCTGGCTTTCGCATTTCCGGCAGAAGCCGGCGGTGCCTGATTTTGGCTGCCGTCGACATTGTCGGCAAGATTCGGTTGCAACGTGTGGGGCGAGGCGATGGTCCATGCGATGCGCTCGACCGGCAGATCCCCCAGCTTCGGCGCATGGAACGTGTACCGTCGTATCCACCAGGCAGGAACTTGCTTAATTGCTGATTTTGCGAAGAAGAGCAGTTCCACGCGTGAGGCAGATGCCTGGGAAGCCAGCGGCACGGCCCATGTTCCCGCCTTGCCTCGCACGGCATCGATCGGCAAACCATTGACCGTCAACTGCAAGAGATCAAAACCATCGGGGAGTTCCAACGTACAATCGATCGCGCCGGCCGTTTCCACATCAAGGAAGGCCGCGCCCAGGCAGCGGCCGTTGGCCTGCCAGGCAAAGCGCACATCGGCCCGGACGACCCGCGTCGTGGCGGTCGTATTTTGTGGAGGCAACAGCACGGCTTGCCAGGGCGCGTCGAAGGCTTCATACTTCACCGTATCGTCGGTGGCCGTCTCCTTCAAATCGCAGCGTCGCAAATTCTGCAAGGCCCAGGTGACGAGCCGATGATCGGCTGTATTCGGTAAAACAACATATTTTTTGACGCTCTGGACTCGCTTCAGCGTGAAGTTGAGGAGGGCAAATTGTGGGGCGGCAACCGGCGGCCCCGTAAGCGTGAATGTGTAGTCGCTGGAAATCGCCGCCGAAGGCGAAAGCACGAGGCTGATCTGTTCATCGGAAATTGCGGCAATCGTAGCGGTCAGGGCCGAGCTGCTCTTTGCGCATTCCTTCCACGATGCGGGGATCTCCAGCCGGATGGCGTCGAGCAGCCCTTCAGAGACATGCAAGCGGTATTCGCATTGGGTGCGCCACTGGTTTTCCTTGCACGTAACCCGCGTCACTTGCTCGGCGCGAAAGCGGAGACGATTCGATTTGATCGTTACCAGCACGGGCGATGTGGCGGTCATGTCGGCGTAAAATGACCGCACCAGCCGCCCCCGATCACCTTGGCCGGCATCGTCGGCTGTTGTCTTGGCATCCGCGAGTCTGGCATTCGCGAGTCGGGTAGCCCCGGAGACCTCGACCAGCACATCCGGCCGACGGTACAGGCTGACGAGCGAGTTCTGAATTCGCACATCCTCCAACCGAATTTGTGGCAACGCCAACTTGCCTTCCCTTGGTAACGGCATCTGGCCTTTAAGTTTGAGTTCGTGATGTCCGGAGACGGGGTTTGCAAGAAAGACAGCAACTTGGCCATCCTGGTCCTGCGACCAGCGGGCGACATGGTTTGTGCCCTCGGCCAAAACCGTGATTGAGTCGACATGAAGCGTTGGTGGCACTTCCAGGCGATATTGAAACACGCTGCCGGTTACCGTGGTCAGTTGTGCGTCGAGTTGCACCTCCGCGGTTTGGGCATTGAAGCTCCAGGTTACATTCTGATCGCCGGAAGTCTCTGCCCGCCGAGCACGTGTGATCAGATTCCACTCCGCTGCGTTGCCATTGAGGCGAAAGGCCATCTCGGGGGGCGTGTCGCTGGCACCCCAATTGTTAATGAACTCAAGTACGGCCCCGGTTTCCTGCAACCGCGTGGCCGGCATTTGATAATCCAGAGCGGGATCGATCGAAACAGCCAGTACACGTTGCACCAGCCTGGCGTCGACAACGTCGATCTGCGGCACGCGGAAGGTGCCCTGGCTCGATGTGCCGCGGCAAAGGAAATGCAAATCGAAGGTTGCCGCCGAACCGACTGACTTGGGCCATTGGATTTCATAAGTCCGGGACGAATCGCTGCCGCCGCGAATGTTCACGGAGGGCGCGGCAAGATCTGTTGAGGGAAGCAGTTCCAATGCGGAATCGGCACGGACAAGCAAGCGGTGAAGTTGCCCGGTTGCGGCTTTCGCCTTCATGCGCACGTCCAGCAGAACACTGCCGGGTTCGATCTTCAGCCAGAGTAATTGCTCGACTTCGACGGCTGTCTCTGCGCCGGTCGGTGCGGAATCTTGCCAGCCGGCGACAAGGCGGCCGCTAGGCCCCAGTTCGGCAGTCCAGCGAGACTGGACTTCGTCCCATCGAACTGCGCCCAAAGCTGCGGGGAACTCAACCTGTGGGCCGCCGATCGGTACGGTAAATTCAAATCGTGAGGCGGGAACGCGGGGAATCGCCAGATCGAAGCACGAGGGACGGCTGCCGGGTTGCACGGTCGGCTGGAGCGTCAGTTCCAGGCGATACGCGCCAGGCTCGGCAATCTCCAACAGCAATGCGCTGCCGTCCGATTCCCATTCGGGCTGCACGGGACGATCGTCAAGTTGGGTTTGGCCCGGCTCCAGACTGACCTCTTCGCGACGCAAGGGAATCCGCACGCGAGCTGCCGCGTTAAATACGCGAATATCGAACTCTGCCGTCAGGCGGTTGACAATGTATCCGGCTTGCGCCGCATCGTCGGCCAATGCCGCGCGGTAGACGGCCGATACGATCATCCAGCCTTGTGGCTTTTCGACTTGCGCGGAGGTGCGGCGGTAAATCTCGGCGAAGAAAGGTTCGGGCAAAAAATACTTGCCTTTGGTTGGCTGTTGCTTCTCATCGACGGGGATGAATATCGAGTGGGTTACCGGTGCCGATTTGGCCGTCTCGTCCGCGTTGGCCGAGTTCAAGCCGCAGAGCATCACAGCGGCAAGCAACGGCGCGCCAAAGGGAACGATGCCGGTCAGGGTGCTGGGCAGCTCCATGCGGCGATTCGAGGCCACTGGGCCGGATGCGGACATGTGCCGCACCAGTTCGAGCATCAGACAGAACAGGACGCCTAGCAGTCCATGGGAAAAAATGACCGCAATTGCCGCAGGCAGAAGCAGGGCGGGAAGACCCAGCATGACCGCCACCATCAGCAGTGCGAAAGGACGGCCGGAAAGGCCCCAGGCTCCGATGCCAACCATTGCTAGAAAGAGCATCCAACTTCCGGCGTCGATCACTGCGCGGCGGATCACGATCACGGAAGAGGTGCCATCGGTCAGGTCGATCGGAAACTGCGTCCACCCAGCCGTTTCCGCTTCAGCACCAGAGGCAGCGGGGTAATTTTCCGTGTTCCGCCAACGCAACGCAGATTGCCAGTCTTCGCGACGCAAAGGGTTGAAGGCCGATTGGTCTTCGCCTCGCCCCAGGTATCCCAGCAAGCCGCGGCGGAGGCTGAACGACGCGACCTGTGCGGCCTGCGGATGATGACCACAACTACACGTTGCATAGCCGGGCGGCAGTTCCAACTGCCAGTGCCACGCGAATACCGGCAGTCCAATGTCCGGCAGCAGCGGTCGCAGGCGACGGTAGGTTCCCAAAGGCTCCCCGTGGGTTGAAATTTGCAAGACGAGCGCGACGAACTTCAAGTCGGCAGGCAGATCGACGGCCAGTTCACCCGCAGCCAGATTGGTCCCGCTGAAAGCTGCAGCCGGTTTGTCGTTTACCCAAATCCCATGAATGTCGCGGCGCACCAGCCCAGGGGGTAACGTCAGGCGAATCTGCCGGCTGCCGGCGTTCTGGATGCGATAGCTAATGACGTGATCGGCGGCTCCATTTGCGGCAAATTGTGAACGGACCCCGCAGTCCCATACCCAGGCCGTGGCCGACCTGCTTTCCGCAGCCGTCAAAACGATGGCTGGCTCGGGCTGGGGCATCGTCGCGGAGTGGGTCGGCCGGCGATTCCCCAAGGAGAGCCGCAGTCCGGCCGTGCCGAAGTCATCGCGGAACAGCAAATCGCCGGGGAGTTCCGCGAAGAGGTCGAGTTCCGCAGCCGTCAGTTCCTTCACATTCGCGCGCCGCAAGCGATCCCCCGCGGTGAAACGCAGTTCGTTGGCCCCCGAAGCGTGCAGGTCAACCCATCGCTTGCTTTCCGAGCAGCCGTCGAATCGCAGAGGCACGAGATCGTCGATGCCCAGATTTTGGCCTGGAAATTCGTAGAGTCGCCTCGCCCAGACGATCAATCGCAACGGCCGGGCGGAAGTCAGCGGCCGGGCTAGGCGAATCGACAACGTTTGCGTGCCGCCCCGGCGTTCCAACGTCCAGTCATCCAGCCCATCCGTCGGCTTTGATTCGACCGAGTCGATCGTCCAGTTGGGCAGCACCTTGGCTTCGAGCGAGAATACGGCACCCTCGCCGGTGCGGAAGTCGGTCGCTACGCGGCTGCTCATCTTACCTTGACCCAAGAGGGTCGCGGTGGCACTGACTTCCTGCACCTCCGCGAGGCGTTGCGAAAGGGTAAGATCGATTCCGGCATCGGTCATGAGGGTTTCAAAGTCCAACTGTTCGCCTGCGGACGTCTTCAAGGGCGACGCGCCGGTCTGCCGGCATCCGTGGGTTTTTAGATGTTCGATGCACAGAGGCGACGGGACCGAGAGGCGAATTGTGCTCGACCGGCAGATAACGCCCTCGAAGAGGATCCGCGGCAGTTTCCACGATCCGGCCGTAGGGAGCGGAACCATCGCTCGCAGCCGCAAATTCGCGACACTTTGTTGCAGCGACCGTGGAAGTTCGATCGTTACTTGGCGGGTCTTGTCTTTGTGATTTGCGACGACATTCCAAGAAAGCGATACATCCCCCGTCGAGACCTCGACCAATTCCAGAGACGGATCGAGACCTAGCGTAATGTTCCGTAATGGCTCGCGGTGAGCTTCGATATTCAGCTTGACCGATAGTTCAACGCCGCGGAGCGTAAAGTCGTAGGTAGTCGATTGGCTGGCCAGAATGGCTTGCGGCTTGGCCTCCGCGGCTCCCGCCTTGGCCAATCGCAGCCGGCAACCTGGCCGGCCCCCCAGTTCGAGTCTCCATCGGTGGAAACCGAGATCCGTAGGACCCTCATCCGTGACAATCCCATGATCGACGGTCGGCGTCAAATCAGCCGGCAACTCGATCCGCAGTCGGTTCACGGGACTGGGCGGCAAGGCAAGGGTAAAGCTGACGCAGCCCCCGACATCCTGCTGCCCGGCGAGCGACCAGTCGAACTTCATTCGCCTCGAGCGTTCGGCCAACACTTGCAACTTGCCGTTACCCGTTATTCCCAGAACGACGGGGGCACCCTCGGAGGTGACCCACTGGGCCTGGGCGATCACCAAGTTGCACGGGTCCAAGGTCATGAGCATTGCGCTGGCGGTCGATTGCGAGACGTCAAGCGTGGCACTGCCTTGCAGCAACGCGTGATCCTTGAGTCGTGCTTCGTATTGCGCCTCAACGAGACCGACGGATCTCTGCGCCGGCACGCCGGGAGCAGTTCGGTGGATCGCCTCAAGCATACGTTCAAACTCGTCGGCCTCCATAGGCAGATATTTCACGTTACCCGTGGGCAACTCCTTCATCCCCTCGGGAAAGAAGACCCGGCGGAAGCGTAGGTTGCCCGACACGGTCGAGTTCTCCGTGGCCGGTGGGGATGCCGCAGGACACAACTGGCCCATGGCCAGTAGCACGATCACGATTAAAAGCAACCTGAACGAATTCGACATGCAAGTAAACTCTTAAAACTTGTTTTTGCTCTGCCTTAGGGCGGGGGCTTGTTTCACGCGTCCCACCCTACTTCTTGTCTTTACGCACATCTTCTCCTAAAGCTTTCATATCGCAACATCCGGGGGAATCGGAATGCTCATCGCCCGGGACGAACCGGAAGCGGCGACGATGGGAACCGGCGTTTTGCTCGGCTGGGGTATCGGCAGGGACGGCGCGAGGGTGCTGGAGACTTCCGGGAGCAGTGGCTGCCGGCGATCGGCGGTCAGGTGCCGCAGAAACGCGGCCAGCAATACCAGGGTCAGGCCCAACACCGAAGTCTGCGCGGCCAGCAAAGTCAATTCCGGATAGATCGCAATCAGCGCGACCAATATCGCGGTGACCACGAGCAACACCACCGGATGCCTGGCCGCTCGGACATAGATCAGCAGTAACCCGGCCAGCAAGGCAATGCCGGAGGATACAAAGACGATGATCGAGCGACCCGCAGTGACGATCTCACAGGGTCCGATCCGGCCCAGGGAACTGAAAAGATAGACGTTCATGCCAGTTGGAGCGGGTGTGTTGCCGGGATGGCGCAGACCAACCCAGGTCTCCAGGTCCGTTGGACTGAGTACCGGCCGTCGGCCAAAGTAAAAGCTATTCCAGCCCCAAACAAATTCCCCGGTCAATTCGCTTGAAGACACGACTAAGTGCTCTTCGGGCGGCAAGAGAAGTTGCCAATAGGCGCGGCGGATCCAGGTGTCGTCGCCCAGGCTGGGAAACTCAAATGTCATGGCTCCCTGACTCGCCCGCGATCCGGGGAAATGATATTGCACGCTGAGTACGTAGCGTCCCGGCTCGACGTCGGCGGACAAAGGGATCCTCAGAATTCGTTCGGCGCGTGTGCGCGGACTGACGTTCGCCCCGTTCAACTGGAGGGAGGCTTGTTCGTAAGCAGCCCCTTCGGGCAACGTGATCTCCAGTTCGCGCCGCCGCGTGGTGAGTTGGAACACGGCGCGGTCTTGGCGTGCCGCGGTAGCCGATTGGGTCATGCAGGTCTGAATCCATGCCCGGTCGACCACCAGGGCCGCATTGCTGCCACTTTCACCATTCAGCTTGAACGCGATTTCCGCGGTGGGTTTCGCGGCGGCAAGTTCCCGAGTTCGTGGCGAAGTAGTCTGGCCTACTCCACCCTCGACCGACGTCCAGACACCCGTAGCGACTTCGACTTGTTGCTCGGTGCCTGGAGTGACCAAGACTTTATTGCCGGTAAGTTCCGCGTCCAGTGGCATGACCAACGGCACGTGGAGGTTCCCGTCGCCGGCATCGGCCAATGGCGGCAATGCGTATTGGGCGGTGATTTCGCAAGGACCAATACACGCCTTTGGCAAGGCCACGCGCATGCGCAGCGGCCTCGTGCCATCGTCTACTTCCTCACCCAACACAACAGGGGTGAGTATCTGGTCTTCGTAGTGCAACACGAGTCGTCCCTTTGCACGGAGTTCGCGAGGGACCTCCAGCAGGAAGTAATCGGTCGGCTCATGGGCGATTGAGTAGGCGAACTTCTGCTCGACGCGGTCGCCGGTGGGGTCCATCGTCACGCGGCTGGTAACGCTTGCGGAAATCTTTTGGCGATGGCGACGCAATTCGGCCACGAACACAGCCCTGGGAGCATCGCTCCGGTAGAACAGCGGTTCCTGCTGTCGCAAGGGGAGTTCCAGCGGCACGGCCACTTGCTGCCGCAGCAGTCCCGTGGTGGATTGGCTATCGGGCAGTATCTCGACATTATCGGCGGGAAGCACTGCCACCACGGCTGCGGCCGGTGAGCTGGATTGCGGTTGTGGAAACACCAAGGAGAACGACTTCGTGGCCGGAGGTAACGGTCGATGAGCCTTCAAACGGACTTCAAACTGACCGATCGTCGGTGACGCCAGCGGCAGCGAAAGCACCGGTCCCGATGCACCTTTCGGCACTCCATCAATCGCCACGACGCTATCCGGGCCGACTTCATCGATCAGCCAATCCTGCATGGCAATGTCGACCGCAAAAATTTTCGCGCCGCGGACCGTGTAGCGCAGCCGAGCCTCCAGGCGGATCTGATCGCTATCGACCAGGACGACGTATTCCGGCTCGACACCGATCCGCGTTTTTCGTGGCACCAAACGGGCCATCAACGATGAGGGCTGTGCGAAGTACTCGAAGCCCGCAGTCACATTCTTTCGGCGCATGGCCTCTGATAGTTGGTCAATCTGGCGGACTCCACGGCTTGCCCCCCACAAAACCTGCCAGTCGCCGGCCACGCTGACCGCAATCGTTCCCCATTGACGGGCAGATTCCTGGAACTCGAAGCCGGCAAGTTCCAACCAGTGGTCGCCGCGGGTCGCGGACATCATGTTTGCATGGTTGACGGCACGTTTGGTTGTGAGGCGTACTTCGACCGGCCCAACCGTTCGTTTGGCGAACAACACTTCAATCAATCGGCGGTGCCCCGGACCGGAAGACGCCGCACCGGCGTCAAGCGTGGTCAAGGTATAGCCGTTGGCGTTGCCGGGCACTAACTCGGTATCCGGCGGCAGACGAATTCGGACGCGATCAAAAGCCTCGCCATAGCTGCGAACCGAGAAGTTGGCCTCGGTCTCGACGCCACGGCCGTCCAACCGAGCAGAGATATTGCCAAAGGCTTCCAGGACTGCCGCCTTGCCGGGCGCAGTATCGTTTGGATGCCAACTCAATTCAAAATCGCCGTTCAGGCCAACGACGGTCAGTTCCGTTTCTTGGTTGCCTCCGCCGGGCGTTTGCAGCGTCGCACCTTCAGAAACCTTGGCCACCGCCTTGGCATAAGGCACCTTCATCTTGAGTTCGGAAGCCGTAGCACGCGGAGCCAGCAACCTCAACCGCGTGTCCTGGCCCGTCACGGTCAAGGGCACCAGCATCTTGAGCGTGAACTGGTGCTGTTGGCCGGCCGCTCCGCGGACCCAGGCGACGTAGCCTTCGCCCTCGCCCTCGAAATTCAAAAAATGCTCGCCGGAGCCTTGGTACTGGGCCGTCTCGCGAAGCACGGCCTGGTCCAGTCGCAGGGGGATCCGCGTCCATTGGTCTTCGCGGACCATGATACGAAACTGGATGTTCAACTCAGCCTGTCCGGCTGCGTTGATGGTTCCCGTGGCAAGCATCTGTTGTAGACTGTAGCGCGGCCGCTGGTCGCCTTGCACCAGTTGATGCTTGAGCTTGTAGAGATCCTCAAAATCTTCCAGGGTAAAATTTGGAACGGCCTGAAGATTTCCCTGCTTGTCCTTCAGATAATAGATCGAAGGATGGGTCTCTTCCACCCGTCGCGGAGATGTTTCCGTCGTCTCGCCAGAAGCAGGCTTGTCCTTAACAGGGCCGCGAGGCGGACTAACGTCCTGGGCCATCAGCGGCATGCACCAGGCAACCATCAGGCAATAGAGAACGTCTGCAACCCAATTCTTACGTGGACAGAGCAAGACAATTTCTCCAATTTTCCGACCGACCACGTCAGCCGGAGTTTTCCTTGGCTAGAGATGCCGTTCTGCCAGGCGCAATATGGAAGAGATGAAGGCGACAAGCCCGTGCGGCACCTGTCATTCCATTCTAATTCAACCCGGAGCAAAAACCAAGCAGTATTTTCAGGTTTGGCGGTTGTTTTATGCCACGACGGGTGGAGATTGCACTAACCCAAAACAGCAGTTGGCCATGTTGCGATCAAGGCCCATCCTCAAAGCAATCCCAAAATATCGCTCACCCTCACGATTCGGGTATTACCGAATGTTTGAAGCACCAGTAAATCCTGGTCACCCGTGACGAGATATGAGGCTTCGCCGGATGCGGCCAGGGCGAGAAACATGTCGTCGTATTGATCTCGGCAGACGCCAGCGACGTCTGCCGTGACATCGACGACCTCGGCGTGCAATAGCAGTTCCTCCTCGACAATCATGGTGATTTCCGCTGGCGAAAGACAAAACTTAGGGTAGGACAGAACCTTGCTGAATTCCGCAAAGGTTTCCTTGGAAACGAGCGGCACCAATCGCCCGTTAACCCACCAATCGCGAAGCTTTCCCGGTTGTCCGCCAAACAACAGGGCCGAGACCAGAACATTGGTATCGATAACGACCCTGATGGGAATTATTTTCTTGCCCATTGAACCGCCTCGGCCACATCCTCTGGAGCGAGCCCCAGCTTTTTCATCTTGGAGCGGACCGTGCCTAGCGCGAGGATAGCCGGAACGACCTTGACCGGCGTTAGTACAATGCGATTCTCCTCGACCGTGGCGTCAAAAAGATCGATGCCGGGAAAGTTGCCGACAATCTCCTTGGGAAGAGTAAGCTGATTCTTGGATGTTTTCCTTGCTAACATTGTATTGTCTCCTTACAGTAAGGATATCTTACTTAACGACAGGAGTCAAGTCTTCCATGAGTTGGTGAAATCGCTGTATACTAAGAAGATGGAACATCTACTGCAAAACTTGACCGAGGCTCAGCGGGCGGCCGTCCTGCATCACGACGGTCCCTTGCTGATTCTCGCCGGACCTGGAAGCGGAAAGACGCGGGTCATTACGCACCGCATTGCGAGAATGCTGGCCGACGGCGTTCCGGGGCAGCAGATTCTCGCCCTGACGTTCACGAACAAGGCGGCCGACGAAATGCGGCTCCGTGTCGAGCGGCTTGCCCCCGGCAGTCAGGTCTGGATCGGCACCTTCCACCGATTCTGCGCCAGATTGTTGCGCAAATACGCGACGATCGTGGGACTTGAAGCAAACTACACAATTTACGACACCGGCGATAGTACCCAAGCCCTGCGACGAGTCATGGCGCAGTTGCAGACCGATGCCACTTTCGCTTCCCCCGAGTCGGTCGGCCGTGCCATTAGCTGGGCAAAAAATAGTCTTATCGGCCCCGATCAGTATCTGCCGAAGTCTGGAAATCCCCTCGGAAGCATCGTACAGAAAATTTACCCCGCCTATCAGGCGAAGTTGGCTAGCTCAAACGCGGTTGATTTCGACGATCTGCTCCTGCACGTCGCCAAAATGCTCCGCGAAGATCCTGAAGTGAGGGCGTGCCTCGACGAGCGTTACCGCTATATTCTGGTGGATGAGTATCAGGACACGAACCTGGCCCAGTACGCTATCGCCCGGGCACTATCGATCGACTATCCGAATTTGGCGGTGACCGGCGACCCGGATCAGTCGATTTATGGCTGGCGGGGGGCCAATCTGAACAACATCCTCGACTTTGAGAAGGATTTTACCGAGGTCCGCGTCGTTCGCTTGGAGCAGAACTATCGCAGCACGAAGCGGATCCTGCGGGTGGCGGACGAGTTGATTTTGCACAACCTACGCCGGAAGAAGAAAGCCCTTTTCACCGAGAACGCGGCGGGCGAACCGGTCCGCATGGTGACCTATCGCACGCAGAAGGACGAGGCCGAGGGGATTGCCAACGAGATTGCGGGCGAGATCGCCGCCGGTCGCCGCTTTGCCCGCGATTTCGCGATCTTCTATCGCACAAACGCACTGAGCCGGTCGTTTGAGTTCGCCCTCCGCGAGGCGGGCGTTCCGTATCAGATGGTTCGAGGGATCGAGTTCTTTCAGCGGAAGGAGACCAAGGACGTTCTGGCCTACTTGCAGCTCGTCAACAATCCGCACGACGAAGTGGCCCTGCTCCGTGTCATCAACACGCCAACTCGCGGCATTGGCAAGACCACGATCGAGCGGCTTTCGCATCATGCCGGCCAACACGGGATGACGCTGTTGGATGCAGCCCGTGGGGCGAAGAATGTCGAGACCATTTCCGCTCGGGCGGCCAAGCTGGTTGCGAATTTCGTGCAGATTGTCGATCGCCTGATCGCGGCCGCCCACGGGCCAATTGAGGAACTGCTGGGGTTGGTGCTGAACGAGTCGGGGTATGAGGCGATGCTGAAGGCATCCGACGATGAAGAGGACGAAGAGCGGCTCGCCAACATCCAGGAACTTTTAACGGTTGCCCGAGAGTTTGACGAGCGGCATCCCGGTAGTGGGAGCCTTGAGGCATTCCTTGAGGAGACGGCACTCGTGAACGACACGGACGCGTGGGAGACGCAGCTCGATCGCGTAACCCTGATGACGTTGCACGCCTCGAAGGGACTGGAATTTCCCTGCGTCTATATGGTTGCCGTCGAGGAAGGTCTGTTGCCGCACCAGCGCAGCCGCGAAAATGCCGAGCAGTTGGAGGAGGAGCGGCGGCTGATGTTCGTCGGCATCACGCGGGCACAGCATCGGTTGCAGCTCAGCTTGGTCCAATATCGCGACTTCCGCGGCGAGCGGAAGCCGGTGATTCCCAGCTCGTTTCTCATGGAGTTGCCGCGCGGCGAGATGGCAGTTCAGCGGCCGGAAACGGTCCGCGTCATGGCCATCGACGATATCGACGAATTTCCCGAGGATCACGAACTGGTCTTCCGTCAAGAAGAGCCGCAAGAGACCGTGGCGGAAAAGTTCTGCCCCGGGCTACAAACCGCAGCGGAGTTGATTGGCGATGGCCGGCGGCAGGATGCTTTTGACCCGGATGTTTTCCGGCAGGGGACGGTCGTTTTGCATCCCGACTACGGCCTCGGCAAAGTCGTTGCCCTCAGCGGCAGCGGCAGCGATCGGACGGCGACGATCGACTTTGTCACAGCGGCCAGACGGAAGAAGTTGCCGCTGGTGGGGAGCGGGTTGAGGCGGGTGAAATAGGGGGAGATGGATTGCCGACGAGCCTCCGGAGCTAAGGACCGGCGCAGAAATAACTGTCGCAAGAAAAGTAGCAGGCACACTCCGTGTGCCGTCTGCCCCCGCTCGGCGAGTGGGCAAAACACGACAGTTATTTCTGCGCCGGTCCTAACCTACGTGGACGCCGACATCTCCGAGGCGACCTTATGGACTCGCACGAACGTGGGTTCTACCTCATTGCAGCCGGGGCTACGGTCGCCAGCAACAAAATGACCAGAATCACCAAACATCCACCGCGCCTGGGCAATACCTTGCAATCAGTCGTCCAGCGTCGGATTTATAGCCGATGTCCCGTTTATGCATCCCCATCCCCACCCGCCAATTCCGGTGTTTGCAACAACCTCGGCGTCACTTCGACGGGCGGCAATTCCATGATTTCGTCGTCCACGCCCGTTGTTCCCAAGTCCTTGAACTTCCTGGCCGTTATCAAAACCCTGGTTTCCAGTGAAGCGACGGCCCTATTATACGCGTCCGTGGCACCGCTCAGGCTCTTCCCCACTTTGGCAAGATGGTCGCCCATGTTCGCCAACCGCTTGTAAAGCTCTTTGCCCAAGTCGCTGATTTCCTTGGCATTTTCGGCCAGCTTCTCTTGCCGCCAGCCATAGGCCACGGCCCGCAGCAGGGCAATCAGCGTCGTCGGCGTGGCGATGATCACGTTCTGCTCGACGCCCATTTCGATCAGACTAGGGTCATATTCCAGGGCGGCACTGAAAAAGACTTCGCCGGGCAGAAAAAGGACAACGAATTCCGGGGCTGGGTTGAACTGCTCGAAATAGGACTTGCGACCCAAGGCCGTAATGTGATCCCGCACCTGCCGGGCATGGGCCTGAAGGCGAGCCGTGCGAGTTTCATCGTCCTTGGCTTCAATAGCGTCGAGATAGGCCGACAGGGGGGCCTTGGCATCGACGACGATATTTTTTGTGCCCGGCAAGCGGACCAGAAGATCGGGCCGTAGCCTGCCGTCCTCGGTGTCGGTGCTTTGCTGCTCGTAGAAATCACAATGGTCGAGCATCCCCGCCATTTCCACGACCCGTTTCAACTGGATTTCACCCCAGCGGCCACGAACTTGGGGACGGCGCAGGGCTTTTACCAAATTGCCGGTCTCGGATTGAAGCTGCTTCTGGGTTTCCATCAACGATTTGACCTGTTCGGTCAGGCCCATGTAGGCACCGGCACGGGCCTTTTCCAGTTCGTTGATCTTGGTATCCACCTTGTCGAGGGATTCCTTGACCGGCTTGACGAGTTCTGTGATCGCTTGCTGACGTTTTTCCAAATCGCCCTTGGCGGCCTCCTGAAATGTTCCAAGGGTTTCCTTCGCCAATTCCAAGAAGGACTGGTTGTTTCCCTTGAGGGCATCGGCGGCAAGGGCCTTGAAGGCGTCGGCCAGCTTTTGCTGGGCTTGGTTCACGATGGCCAGTTTTTCTTCGGACTGTTTGCGTTCCAGGTCGAGGGTGGTGGCGTATTGAGCCAGCTTGGATCTAAGATTCGATTCGGTGACCTGGTTTTCCTTGGTTTGGTGTTCAAATTGCTGGAGTTTCTCATTTTGAGCGGCTATGGTTTGGTCACGGGCCTGCATCCGCTCGGTCAGGGCAATGCGTTCGCCTTCAGCGTCGGATTTGCCTTTCTCGTAAGCATTTTGGATCTTATTTCGGAGGACGAGCCATGCGGCGGTAACACCGATGGCGAGGCCGATGAAGAGCAGGAGGATTGGGAGAAGTTGATTCATCGTTTCTACCCCACCCCCAACGCCTTAAACACTGCATCCAGAGGTATGGCAATAGGCAATTTCGTGGAAAGCATGATTTTACGGCTCTCCGCCAGGTTTGTGGTGCGGGCGTCTCGCCTGCCTGGTTCAACCACAACATCTTGGGCAGGCGGGACGCCCGCACCACAATTATCCGCAAACCCGGCGGAGAGCCGATTTTACATATTCTGAGAGATACTTGCAAGCATCTGCAAGCCTCAACTTGCAAGCCTCAACTAGCGTTAAGATTCGTAGGGAACGATCCAGCGATCTACCATAATGATAAAGAGGTGCATGGTCAGATCCCGACCAACCCGTACGAATTTTCAAGTGTTTGGGGTTGGAAATCGGACAGAGTCCAGCTTGGATATTGGCTTCGAGCATCTGGGATTCCCTGAAATCGGATCATGGTCGCTGCCGGTCAATCTGGTTTCGCAGCGAGTGATGGAGAAGCTGGGGTTCAGATACGAGCGGGATTTCAAGTTCGCTGGGCTGGTGCATCGGTTTTATCGGCTGGTGAAGGGGGAGTGGAAGGGGTATGATGGGGGCGGCATGGGCAAATTGATTCTGAAGTAATGGAGCAAGATATGTCGTGGCATACGAGCATGATCCTCATTCAGCAACCCGACCCTGGCGACTTTGTACCGCTGCTCGAACGCCTCGGCTTCTCGGGCGGCCAACCAAACGAGACGGTCTCCTTTGAGGACGCCACCTCGTCAATGGCTCTCGGCAAGTCCGTTGCACACGCCGATGGTTGGACGATCATTTGTGATCCGATGTTCTTTACCTCGATGGAATCGCTCGACCAACCCGACAATCAGGTGTGGAGTCCATCGCTCGACCAGCGGCTACGAGAGATTTCTGCGTCGGGGGCGACCGTGTTCGGCTTCATCACCGAGGGTGCGTCCGGTACGCATGGCTTTACGCTGTACCAGAACGGCAACCGAAAACGGATGTGGTTGGTCCAAAGTGGCAACCTGCTGGCCGATGAGGGAACACCACTCCCCGAAGAAAAAGAATGCTTCGGGAAGGGCGGGCCTTTCGATGAAGAGCAAGGACTTCTTATGCTGATGGAGAAAATCTGCGTTCCATTCGATACGCTGGACAGGATCGAGTTTCAACTGTTCGAGGATCACAGGCTTCTGCTCATGATGGACCCAAAATCTGGCGGTGGCGGCAGTGACCGAGGCAACACCGACTGGAACGTAGCCGAATATGACAAGGCGATTGCCGATTTGACCGACACCATTTGGCAAGCACATTACAACCGTGCCCATGCCTATTTTCACAAAGGTGAATATGATAAGGCGATTGCCGACTACACGGAAGCCATTCGTCTCAATTTAGAACTCAGGGATGCCTATCGGCTACGGGGCCACGCCTATATGCGTAAGCGTGAATTGGACCAGGCCATTACCGATTTCAGCGAATCCATTCGCCTAGCCCCAAACGATGGCGAGGGGTATTTCAGCCGGGCCTGCGCCCACGTGGAAAAAGGCGATAGAGTAAGATCAGACAAGGATTTTGCCCAGGCCGAGGCACTCGGCTACAAGCCCAAATGAAAGTCCTTTTCCTCCACGGCTGGCAATCGACACCAGGCGGCATCAAACCGACCTTCCTCAATGATCACGGCCACGAAGTCCTGAACCCCGCCTTGCCCGACGATGATTTCGATGCCGCCCTCCGCATTGCCCAGGCCGAGTTCGACCGGCATCGGCCAGATGTCGTCGTCGGGTCTAGCCGTGGCGGGGCCGTGGCGATGAATATCGAATCAGGTTCCACGCCCTTGATCCTGATGTGCCCGGCATGGAAACACTGGGGCAAGGCCAGAACGGTCAAGCCCGGCACGGTCATCCTGCATTCCAAGGCCGACGCAACGATTCCGTTCTTGGATTCGGAGGAATTGGTGCGGGACAGCGGCTTGCCCTCGGGATCGTTGATCGTCGTCGGCCATGAACACCGACTTGCTGATCCAGAGTCGCTGAAGGTGATGCTGGAGGTGTGCGAGAGGGCAAGGACCGAAGATATCAGCCCGGACGGAAAGACGCTGGCTTCGGGAGTCGGCGACCGCACGATCAGGCTGTGGGAGATAGCATCTCACCAATCGATGCCGAAGCCCAGGAAGCAAGATAAGTGACCGAAAACATCTTCACCCCCGGCCCCACCCCGAACACTGGCCGACCCGCTGATGGCAAAATCCTGACGCCACCAGAAGGTTGGATACTGCTCCCACCCGGAGATGCCGCCTTGACTCGCAGGGTCAAGGCGGCCTGCCAGCATTGGATCGTACAGGAGAAAAAGGGAAAAAAGATTTTCTCACGTGGAGTCTGGGCATCGGCCGCCACCATCGATAAAATCCGTGCTGATCTCGAAATCGAGCGATCCACCGAGGGATACGCCAAACACAAAGATGCCGATGCTCGACGCCGGGATAAAGCTCAAGCCGAATACGACGAGGATTTCCACGGTGCGGTGGTGGCTATGGGCTTGTGTTTCTGACCCAAACGGCTCTAATTAGATGAACCCTACGTGGAGGCTATGACTTTCGGTTCAATGTTGCAAAGGGAAATCTCTTGACGCCAGACGAACAGCTAGACCGGCTTGGAACAGAATTAAATCGACTCAAAAGCGAACATCCGAACAGGCACGGTGTTCTGCGCCTTTCAAACAACTGTTTGCGTTCATGCTCCAAGTGGAAATGGCAACAGCATGGCTGGTCTCTCAGTGATGGGGAGTCATGTGGAATTATGAATGGAGACGATGCAGAACAGCGCACCGCTCTTCTGTCAATTCTGAAAGCAAGCATGATCCAGAAGGTCGTGTTTGTTCCAGGTGCAACGACGCTGGAAGTTGTATTGGACGTTTAAGTGTTCGCATCCTGAATCTTCGCCCACCTCTCCTCAGCTACGCCTCGTCCAGATGCTCTTCGCAATAATTCTGGATTTTTGGGCAGGCGGCGTGATTTCTTCACGAACAGAATTCCCTACTTTTTGGATGGCCTCTTAGATGGCCTGCTCGCCGCTTTCACCCGTTCGGATGCGGACCACGTCGCTCAGGTCCGAGACGAAATTTTGCCGTCGCCCACCTGGCCGGTGCGAGCGACCTTGCAAATCGTTTCGATCACGCTCGCCGCATCTTCCGTGGCGACGATCACTTCGAGCTTGATCTTGGGGATGAAGTCGACGACATATTCGGCCCCGCGGTACATCTCAGCATGGCCCTTTTGTCGCCCAAAGCCGGAAACTTCGGAGACGGTCATGCCTTTGATTCCACGGCGATTCAGCGCGTCCTTGACGTCGTCGAGTTTGAAGTGACGGATGATGGCTTCGATTTTTTTCATGGGGGGGAGTTGTTGGTTGTCGGTTGAGAAGCTGTCGCATGGATCCGAATCTCAGTCAGATCTCAGATTTCAATTTTCAATTTTCAATTTTCAATTTCACGCCCCCAGCGTGAGCATCGCGGCGAGCGTGCCGGCGATGGCCGCTAAAGTCGTGTTGACCAATACGCCGCTCAACGAAAGATCGGTCCCGGAGAGCGCGCATCCGGCGTTCAAGGCAAACTAGCCGAAGGCCACGATCAGACTGCCGAGGACCAGCATCGGGACGTGGTGGCCGGGCAGGGGTTGTGCCCGGCCTGCACGATATTTTCCGATGCGGGGGCCGAGCAACCATGCGCCGACCAGTGCGAGTACGCCGCCGAGGGCATGAATCACGCCGGTACCCGAAAAATCGATCACTCCGTGGCCGAGCCGCCAGTTGATTCCGATGTGGGCCAGCCAGCCGCCACCCCAAACCCAATTTGCATAGAGCGTAACCGGCAGAACAACCCACATCGGCCGGGAGTTGCTGACGCGAATTCTCAGGCAGGTGGAGATATCGAGAGAGGAATGGGAAACACTCCATTAGGAGCTTTTGAATATACCAGGTATAGCCATCGAAGAGAGTGCCGTAAAGTCGGCTAGAATGGTGGGACGAGCGAAGCTCGCCCCACCATTTTTCCAGCGAATCCTCATGGTGGGGCTCGTTTGACTCGTCCCACCCTGCTTTTCCACAACAGAAACTAGATGGCTGGTTCGCCACTTTCACCGGTACGGATGCGAATCACATCGCTCAAGTCCGTGACGAAGATTTTTCCATCGCCCACCTGACCCGTCTTGGCCGTAGTGCAAATCGTTGCCAAGACCTCCTTGAGTTGATCGCTGGAAACGACCACTTCGATCTTGATCTTGGGGATGAAATCGACGACATATTCAGCCCCGCGGTACATTTCTGCGTGGCCTTTCTGGCGGCCGAAGCCGCGGACTTCGGTTACGGTCATTCCTTTGATGCCAGTCTCGTTCAACGCCTTCTTGACGTCATCGAGCTTAAAGTGTCGGATAATCGCTTCGATTTTCTTCATGGGAATATATCTCCATTCTAAAGGGCGTTAGTTACGAGAAGTGACAATAAACTCAGGATAACCCATGGCACCCATTTCAGGCAGGTCAAGACCTTCGATCTCGACTTCCTTTGGCACGCGGATCGGGGTAATAAGATTGCTGATCTTGAACCACACATAAGCCATGGCAACACCAAAGACGATCACGACAAAGCAGTCCAAGGCTTGGGCATAAAGCTGTGATGCGTCACCGAAAAGAATGCCGCGAACACCGTCAGAACCAGATGCCTTGACCCAGTCGTCGCGAACCACGCCGTTCCAGCCCGCGCCATACTTGCCGTTGGCGAAGATTCCCACGGAGAGCACACCCCACAGGCCATTGACACCGTGAACCGAGATGGCGCCGACGGGGTCGTCGATCTTGAGCTTGTCCCAGAAGAACACACTGAAGACGACCAGCAAGCCAGCCACGCCACCGATCACGACGGCTGCCCAGCTATCGACGAATGCACAGGGAGCTGTGATTGCCACTAGGCCGGCCAACATGCCGTTGCACAACATGCTGGGATCAGGCTTGAGACCCTTCGCATAGAGAGTGACCAACGCTGCCAATGCACCAGCCGTACCGGCCAGCATCGTGTTCACCACAACGACAGAAATGCGAAGATCTGTACCGGCCAACGTCGAGCCCGGGTTGAAACCAAACCAGCCGAAGGCCAGGATGAACGTGCCGGCGATCACCATGGGTATGTGGTGAGCGGGAATTGGAATCGTCTTGCCATCCCTATATTTGCCAATGCGAGCTCCTAGCACACAAGCACCGACTAGACCGATGATACCGCCCATTGCATGGACGACACCCGATCCGGCAAAGTCGACGGCTCCGTGTCCGAGTTTCCAGTTCACTCCTGCCTGGGCTAACCATCCTCCTCCCCATACCCAGTTGGCATAGATGCAATATGGTAATGCCACCCATAAGCCATAGATGATGAAGTTCTTGGTGGCCCACCTTTCTGCCATTGCTCCCGTAGGAATCGTGGCCGTCGTGTCCATAAACACCATCATAAAGAAGAACAGGGCCATGACGCTGACATCGTCGATGCCATTAAGGAAGAAACCCTTGGTGCCCATGAGGCCATACTTGTATGCTCCGGTCGGTTTGCTTAGATCGTCGTTGCTTTTGGCGTCCTTTTCGTACGCAGGATCAAGTCCAACGCCGCTGCTCAGTACGGCGGTACCGGGTCCCAAAGCGGAGTACCAACCCGGCGCAACCGGCCCGTTGTTCCAGTTCCCCCAACCCAGGGCAAAGCCGTAGGCCCAGAAAGCAATGCAACCTAATGGATAGACAAGGAAATTCATCGACATCGTATGAGCGGCGTTCTTAGCTCGGCAAAGACCGGTTTCCACCATGGCGAAACCGGCCTGCATGAACATCACGAGGAAGCCGGCGATCAGACACCAAACCATGTTGATCGAGAACAGGTTGTGGGTGATCCGATCGTAGAGGTCGCCTGTCTTAAGGTCACTTGGCACGTCACCGGCTGGTTTCCCGTCCTTATCCAACGCACCGGAGGGAGTGGCCCATATACCGGCTGCACCTCCGGTGGGGTCGGGCCAAGTGGGTTTCTTAGGATCGTCGCTCGTGCCGCTAAAATAGCCGGGCAACTTGGTATCTGAGGCCGGGGCCGCAGCCGGAGCATCTTTTTTGTCTGTTGCAGCCGGCGGGGCCTTATCATCGGCCGCTTGCGAAACCAAAGGTATTGCAAGCGTAAACCCGAGCCACAAAACGGAACACCAACCTAGTAACCTCACATTCATCTCTTCTCTCCTGTAGGTGAAAAATAAAGAACTGCGTAATTTGCGAAGTGGTCGCATGCTTGTGCTTGACGGAGCAAAAGCCGTGCCAATGGGATTGGGGAAATCTACGAAACAGTCAAAAAAACAAATATCTCGCCTCCTGTGTGCATGACAAATTTATTATTCTCCAGAGCGGATGCCAGCACTCGCTAGCTTTCCAGGCACGGCGAGCTACATTAATAAGCTTCTTTGCTTTCGCGAATCTCTCCGTTGAACATTTCGCTCGCCTGACTCCAGCATGGTAGATCTGTCGAAATGCTGAATAGAATTGCAAATTTGTCACAGTAGTGATGCCGTATCACGACGAGCCCATTTTCGTGCGGTACAGAAAATGCTGGCTGCCTTGATGATCAAAATCTCTTGCCCCCGGCCCGGCCACCGGTTAGGATCGGCGAATGAGTTACTGTCGTGTTTAGCCCACGCGCTAAGTGTGGTTGGACGGCACACGGAGTCTGCCTGCTACTTTTTTGCGACACTTAATTGATTCGCCGGTTCTTAATACAGTTCGCCTGGAATATGACGAGACAAAATGATTTCTACTGGACCAAAGAATCTCCATGATCGCATTGTGGTGGCGATCGTACTGGTTTTAATTGGCTACGGGATTTCTGCTATGATGGGCTTGCCGCAGCGCGCGACCGAGATGGTTGTAGCAGCCACGGACATGCCCGCAGAGATGGTGGGCGTCACGGCTTACGACTCGCGGTCTTATGCTTCCCCGCCGCCCTCTTGGATGGTTCTGCCGTTTGTCGTGCTCCTGGCCGCGATCGCCTTGATGCCGCTTTTGGGTTTCACTGCACATTGGTGGGAAAGCAATCTCCATAAGCTGTTCGTGGCAGGGGGGCTCGCCTTCTTGACACTGGCCTATTATCTCTTCTACCATCACTACGGCATGACGGTCCATTGGCCCGCGGATCAGGCCATTCCGGCAGCTTCGTCTGGACTGGCCTGGCACGCACTGGGTGCCGTCCTGGTGAATGCGATTATCGGCGAGTTCCTGCCCTTCATCATTTTGCTATTCAGCCTCTACACGATCACGGGCGGCATCCGCATTGAAGGTGATTTGCGAGCCCACTCGCTTACGAACACATTGATTCTGGCTATCGGTGCCGTGCTGGCGAGCCTGATTGGTACGACGGGCGCGGCCATGCTTCTGATTCGTTTGCTGCTGGAAACCAACAGCGAACGGAAACGCGTCAAGCATACGATGATCATGTTCATCTTCATCGTCTGCAATTGCGGCGGCTGCTTGCTTCCATTGGGCGATCCGCCGCTGTTCTTGGGCTACCTGTTCGGCGTGCCTTTTTTTTGGACGCTTCGGTTATGGCCTGCCTGGCTGCTGACCAATGGATTGCTGCTGGCGATCTATTTTCTTTGGGATCACTTCTGGCACTATCCCCGAGAGGCGGCAACTGACGTTCGACGCGACGAAACGCGGGTCAGGCCACTAAGGATGCGCGGTCTATGGCCGAATGCCTGGATCCTTGCGGGAGTCGTCCTGGCCGTGGCCCTCCTGGATCCCGGCAAGCCTCTGCTGGGTACATCGTGGCATCCGTGGGTTTATCTGCGAGAGATTGCCCTGCTTGGCTTTGTGCTGCTGTCGCTCTTGTTCGGTCCGGATACTGTAAGGCGAGATAACGGCTTTGATTTCGGCGCAATTAATGAGGTCGCCGTGCTCTTTCTGGGCATCTTCCTTTGCATGCAGCCACCCCTGGAGATACTGCAAGTCAATGGCCCGTCGTTGGGACTGGTCCTGCCTGCGCATTTCTTTTGGGCAAGCGGAAGCCTATCGTCTGTACTCGACAACGCGCCAACCTATGCGGTGTTCTTTGAGACGGCAAAATCGCTGGGCGGCAGCGATACTGTGGCCGGTGTTCAGGGGTCGCTGTTGGCCGCCGTGAGTTTGGGATCGGTCTTCATGGGCGCGATGACGTACATCGGCAATGGGCCGAATTTCATGGTCAAAGCGATTGCCGAGAAATCGGGTGTTGTCATGCCGACTTTCTTTGGATATATCGCCTATAGTGCGGCGATTTTGTTGCCCATCTTCGTGCTGGTCACCTTGCTCTTTATGTCCTAGTCCGCGGTGTGGCAAGGCCGGTGGCAAAAGGCGAGGTACGTGCTGGCAATGCTGGTTCCGGTACTCACCGTGATTATTTTATTTTTGTTGTTTCGCAAGAAGTAGTGGCTGCGAGAATCGCTTCCACAGTTTCCTTCGGACGACGAATTTGTCGCAAACGGGTGATCGCCACCCGCATGTTTTACGCGGTTGCAGACATCGGTTGAAGCGTAAAGCGTGTGTTGCCAAGAACTTAAGATTGCCTGTGACAAAAATTGTCGCGCCGAGACGCCGCGAACAAGAATTGTCGCGCTGGATCAACTTAGAGGCTATCACAAGATCGAGCCGGAAGTCATCGAGAACATGCGCGCTTGCGATAATTGTGGTGCGGGGGACTTGATCATAACCTTGCCAACTGCCAGCAGTGACGGCAACCCGTAGGGTGCGTGAAGCGAACCAACACCCGGGAAATGGTGCGTTGCGCACGGACTCAAGACTTCGAGAACGTCTACCCTGAAATAGACCGGTTCGCGTAACGCACCATTTCGCGGGCATCCGTGCTCCACGCACCCTACGTCGAGCTAGCAATGACAGCAGTTGGCAAGGTTATGATCAAGGCCTGGTGCGGGCGTCTCGCCTGCGCATGCAACCGGGACGGCCACGCCACAAAAATGCGGAGTTAATGTTGGACGGGTTCTCACCCGCGAGGTTTCTTGAAGAATCGCTGGTAATCGATCCCCAGCTTGCCGATCTTGTAGCGGGCCATGCGCGGCGTGATGCCTAGTTGCCGGGCCGCTTCCGAAATGTTTCCGCCCGTGGCCTTCAGCGCATCCATCATGAGGTCTCGCGCCACCAGATCCATCTGTGCCTTGAGCGAGCCGGCCTCGACCATCTCCGAGATCTCCGGCATCTGCAAGGTCGGGGGAAGGTTAGACCCATGAATCACGCCGTCCTTGCTGAGCAGAACCGCATACTCGATGCAGTTCTCCAGCTCGCGGACATTACCCGGCCAGTGATAGGCCAACATCATGTTGATTGCCGGAGTGCTGATTCGCCGTACTTCCTTGGCCATCTTGCGGGCGTACTTGGCCACGAAATGATCCGCCAAGAGGAGGATGTCGGGTTTGCGATCTCGCAAGGGCGGAAGGAAAATTGGAAAGACGTTGATACGATAATACAGATCCTTGCGAAACAACCCTGTTTCCACCCTGTTTTCCAGGTTCTGGTTGGTCGCGGCAATCACGCGTACATTGGCCGAGACGGTTTTGTTGCTACCCACGCGCTCGAATTCGCGTTCTTGCAAGGCACGTAGCAACTTGACCTGGATGGCCTGCGAGAAATCGCCGATCTCGTCGAGAAAAAGGGTTCCTCCCTCCGCCTCCTCAATGCGGCCGATGCGCTGGAACAACGCGCCGGTGAAGGCACCTTTCTCGTGGCCGAACAGCTCGCTCTCGAAAAGACCTTCACTCAAGGCCGCACAGTTGACCTTGACGAACGGTTTTTGACATCGCGGGCCGCCATAATGAATGGCCGAAGCCACCAGTTCCTTGCCGGTGCCCGATTCCCCACGCAACAGGACCGTAATGTCGGCTGCGGCGACGTGGTGGATTTGCAGGTAGACGTCGCTCATGGCATGTGAGTTGCCGATGATGCTCTCCGGTCGAAACTTCTCTTCGAGGGCACTGCGAAGCCGCAGATTCTCTGCCTCGAGTTGTTGCTGGCACAAGGCTTCCGTGCGGCGGGACTTTACATCGAAGGCGATCATGCTGGCCACGATGCCCAATAATTGCGACCGCTGAGCAAGCTTTCCCGCCTCTTGCAGCGGCAGATCGACGGACAGCGTGCCCACCACTTCGCTCCCCAAGCGGACGGGGACGCAGAGAAAACTACCGTCTTCGCTCGGCTCTTGTTCGCGTCGGTAGATGCGGTTGGTGAACCTGGGGTCTTGCCAGATATGAGGGATGATCGCCGCTTCGCCGGTTTCGATAACGGCACCGATGACTCCCTCGCCTCGGCGATAGCGAAGATCTTTCTGTTCGGCACCGAGAATGTCGCGGGCCATCTCGACGAATAGTTCGCTCCCATCGGAAGATAAGAGCATGATGGTCCCGCGGGTCATTCCCAGTTCCCGTTCAAGCTCGTCCAAAACGGCCGCAAGCATTTGGCGTTGGTCGGATTGGGTGGCTAATAGCACCCCCACTTTAGCGAGAATCCCAATGTCTCGATCGGCTTGCTCGACGAGTAAACAACTATCGCCGGGCGTACCACTATTTTTGGGGTGTGTTGCAGGCAAACTCACGTCGAGTCCTAACTGGGAAAGAAAAGGCCACCTCTTTTCGGTCTCATTGTACCATGTATTGTTTCGGCTGGGATTCCTTCAGAAGATTCCTTTCCTGAGGCGGATCGGGGGCAGGGCCATCGAGACCTTCCAAGCCCTTAGCGCCTCAGCGCATCGCAAATCAACCGCACGACAACCATGTAGGCATTCTCCCAGTCGCCGCCAGTCCGGAAAAATTCCACCGGGGCGTTTGGGGATCCGATGAACGGCCGCATGATCCAGCCCATCTGAATGCCAATGAAGACATACAGCCCAAGCCACGTCCAAAGCAAAGGGCCGTGACGCGGGTTTCGCAAAATCAACGGGCGATAGAAGCCGCGCAGCAAGTGCTGGCCGGTAAAACTTGCCACGGCAAAAATGAGCCCGTTGAATAGCACCGCAGCCGAGTAGTCGCCAAACGAAGCATACCAGAAAAGTGTAAGCGGTACGCACGAGGCCAGCACGATGGCCACCCCAGCCTGCGCCGCGACCAACGCACGGAGCGATTCGCGGAAGTCGCGACGCAGCCCAAAAAGCGTGTTGAGAACGAAGAAATTCGGCAGGCCGATGAGAAAGGTCAGCAGCAGCAGAAAAGGCACCTTGAGCCCGGAATACAACAACTGCCAGACGCGATCGCTACCGATACCGCCGTAACTGCCCATCGCCATTCCATACAGGAAGCTGAACGCAAACACGCAGACGGCGAGTGCCCGCGTTCGGCCTGCGACGGCGGTCTGCGTCATCCAGGGCTGGCACCGCAGAACGCCGTCAACCAACGATAAAGTTTGAAGCATGATGGTTTTCACCTTAGAAGTTGATGGAGGGCCGTCAAAACGCCTTCAACCAACGATAAAGTTTGGAGCATGATGGTTTTCACCGTAGAAGTTGGTGGAGGGCCGTCAAAACGCCTTCAAAAAAGTTCGATGTTCGCGGGCCGAACCAGACAAACGGCAGATTTGGGTCGGCGTTGCCAAAATAGGGCCGCAGCACCCAGGCCATTTGCGCGCCGACGACACTGAAGATAACGGTCCAGCAGCAAAAGACCGTCTTCACATGCCGCCCCAATACGCGGCCTTCCAAAGGATCGAGCGCACAAGGTTCCTCTTCTTCGCTCTCGATCACGACTGCTTCGGCTGGCGAGATGGCCGGCCTCGGGCCCTTCGGGTCGCTCAGCCAGCGGTCGTGCTCCCACGCCAGCGACATAGCCGGCGACGTGCCCGCTTCGCTCGTTTCGCCCGGCTCGATTGGTCCACTTGGCATGGGTTCCCGCCTTCCCCCCGGGCACCGCGCCAGCGAGTTGGGAATTGTGCTCAGGCGGTGGAGCGTTTGCAGCAGAAAGGCCATCCCCAGAAGCCCCGAAACCGCAAACACCAGAACATTGAGCAAGCACATAAAGTCGCTGTTCGTCGTGCTGAACGAAAAGAATGCCACGATCGGGCCGGCCGACGCCAGGACCGCTAGGTTCACCGCCAAAGCCGCCACCAGAAGTTGCAAGACCGCGAGCAAATGCAACCGCGATCCCACCAGGGCGTTGACGACGTACAGCGAAGGAAAGGTTACGCACAGCGTAAGAAGAAAGAGGGCCGGTATCTTCAGCATACATGCCAGCCATTGCAATCCTGATGGGCCTTCAATGCGGCAGCCGGGATACATACCCATGCAAAAGCCGTAACATAACGCCAATGCCAGAATCAACAGCGACAGGCCGGCCAGCGGGATCTGGAGCGATTGCTCCCGCAAGGCCGAGAGGCGAGTCGTCTCGCCCCGCAAGATTTGATCGAGTGCATGAAGCCAGCCTTGCGCCGCCCGCAAGGCGACAGCGGACCAGGAACCGAGACGCGTTTTGAGCGACGATCCGCTGTGATTCGCATTTCGTAAAGTGCTTTGTGACACAAAGTGTACCTCCAAAAAAAGGGACCGTGGGGTAAAAACTACGGAAAATCCTGACCCTTGCGGCTGCCTTGTTCGACAATCTGCCGCAGGGTTTCCAGGTAGCGGGCAAATGCCTTTCGCCCCCTGGGCGTTAGGCGCATGGCGGTATGGGGGCGACGGCCTTGGAACGACTTTTCCACGACAATATAGCCAGCTTCCTCGAGTGTACGGGCATGTACACTGAGGTTGCCGTCGGTCAGACCCAACATCGACTTTAATTCATTGAAGCTGAGTTGGGCCGTCACGGCAAGTGCCGAAACGATCGACAATCGAGCGCGCTCGTGGATCACGCCATCGATATCGCCGGGTTTGATCGGTTCGTTCATCGGTGCGCTCATGGGGTCACGACCTGCCGCTGTTTTGTGAGTACATACGCACCAAACAGAACGTGTAGCAAACCGAAGGAGACACCGGCGGAAATCACTCCGTAATCGGGAAAATAAAGCAAAGCCACGATGCCCGTCAGCAGAAATGCCAGGCCGAGCACGCGGGGCGCGCGGATCGAGAACAGGCCAGCCGTATAAACTCCCGTCCCGTAGAGCAGCATCCAGACCGGGGTAATGTAACGAATCTCGCGCGATTCCCAATTCACAAGGAACTGGAAGGTCAGTACCGCGGCGACTACAAGGCACGGAGTCATCGAAAACATGGCCACCTGGGCCGGTCGCGGATTCAGCGCGATCTGCTGGCGGGCAGCCAATCGAGCCGTGAAGAGCACGTTCACGGCGACACTGGCAATCGCAATGGCAAACCACATCAGGCACAAAGCAGCACGGCCGGGTATCGACAACCGCATGATGTCGGCAAAGTCGAGTGAGTTCAAAAGCCAGTAACTGGCCCCGCAACCGAGGAAAACCAGCAGCCCCCCCACGACTGCCGCCGCACCCGGCAGCAGCGTAAAGAGGGTTGCCGTCTCCATGATGCGCTGGATTTCCCGCATTCGTGCCTGGGCTTCATCGACATCCATCAGGGGACTCCCTAAGTTATTTACTTTGTACTATAAAGTAGTTTATCGGACAGAAACCATTTCGTCAAGGGGTGAATCACGAAAAAAAGGGAATTAGATTTCAGCCAACCTTGTTTTAATCCGTTCGGCTAGGTCGTTTTGCTCGATCCCGCGAACGAGAAACTTCTTTTGCGAAGCCGTCTCGCCGGAAATCAGCTCGATGTGCGATTTTCGCACCCCCAGCCATTTGGCCAGGACTTCGACGATTGCCTTGTTGGCCTTGCCTTTTTCCGGTGCCTGCGTGACACATACCTTGAGGGCACCGTCTTGGACCCCCCGGACCTCGTTCCGCCGTGCCCCTGGTTGAGCACGCACGAGAAGTAGAATGCCGTCGGGATGAATCTGAAGGTCAATCATGGAGGAATTTTCATCAGTTATAATAAGAGTTTTGTTCTACCAGTTTTTTCTGCGATGGGAAGACCCATGGGCGTTGCGGGACACATTTCGCTACGAGGCGTGGCGGTTCACAATCTCAAATCGATCGATGTTGACATCCCGCACCGTAAACTCGTTGTGTTCTGCGGGCTAAGCGGCAGCGGCAAGAGCAGTCTGGCCATCGACACGCTCTATGCCGAGGGGCAGCGACGTTACCTCGAAAGTTTTTCAGCTTACACCCGGCAGTTCCTCGACCGGTTGGAAAAGCCGGAAGCCGATCAGATCGACAACATCCCGCCCGCCATTGCCGTGACCGGTGGTGGCAACAGCCGATCGAGCCGAGCAACCGTTGGCACCGCGACTGAGGTAGCCGACTACCTGCGGTTGCTGTTTGCCAAGATCGGCAACGTGGTATGCCGCAGTTGTCGCCATACGGTCGAGCGCGACACCCCGCAAAGTGTTGCTGCGCTGCTGACCAATCTTCCCACCGGCACGCGGTACATGATTGCCTTCGGGCTTAGCGACGATGATTCTTCGCTGGCCGCCACGGCCGCCGCGCTACTGGAAGAAGGTTTTGTAAGAGCGATCATCGGCCAGCGGGTCGTGAATCTGGATGAGGTGGCCGGTACTCAGTACCCAGTACTCAGTACTCAGTACCCAGTACCCAGTACTCAGTACTCGGTATCCGGTACTCAGAAGCTATCCGAAAAGCCCCCCTCTCCCTCTGGGAGAGGGGCAGGGGGTGACGTTATGGGTCAGGCTGGAAAGCCTGACGTACGGGCAGCGTCGTCCACCAATGATTCTCCGCCACCCTACGTTGTCGTCGATCGCCTTGCAGCCGGCAGTGCGACGGAGCAGCGGGTTCGCGATTCGCTGGAAACGGCTTTCGGCAAAGGGCAAGGGAAGTGCTTTGCGTTTGTAGAAGACGACGGCAGCGAGCGGGGGGCATCGGCAACGATCGACAACCGCGTGTGGCGGCGGCTGGCCTTCAGCAATACCTTGGCCTGCGCCGATTGCGGCATTGAATACGTCCCGCCCGAGCCGCGGCTGTTCAGCTTCAATAGCCCTCTTGGGGCCTGTCCGAATTGCGAGGGCTTTGGCAGTATCACCGACGTCATCTTGAGTCGCCGGCGAAGCTATCGCCCCTGCCAAGTCTGTTGCGGGACGCGGTTACGCCCCGAGGCCCTTGACGCCCGCATTGGCGACCGTAACATCGCCCAGATTACTGCCATGCAGATCGGCGAGGCCGCCGAGTTCTTTCGCTGCTTGGATCTCTCGGATCTGCATCGCCGCATCGGCCGCATGATGATTGAGCAGGTGCAACGACGACTGGAGTATCTCGAATCGGTCGGGCTGGGTTATCTCACGCTCGATCGCACCATCCGCACGCTCAGCAGCGGTGAAGCGCGGCGGGTGGCCCTTACATCGGCACTAGGATCGAGCCTCGTAAACATGCTCTACGTACTCGATGAGCCGTCGATCGGCCTGCATCCTCGCGACGTCGATCGCCTTGTCGAATCGATCCAGAAACTCCGTGATCGGGCCAACACGGTCGTGGTCGTCGAGCATGAAGAAGCGATCATCCGCGCAGCCGACCAGGTGATCGAGATCGGGCCTGGGGCGGGCGAGCGGGGAGGCTGCATCGTTTTTCAGGGCACACCGGCCGAGATGGAGGCATCGCCCGACAGCCTTACCGGTGATTACCTCGCCGGTCGCCGTGGCAACGTGGGCACAGGTACGCGACGGCAGCCGAACCATGGCTGGATCCGCCTGACCAGTGCGCGGGGCAATAACTTAAAAAACGTCACGGTCGAGTTCCCGCTGGGCGTGCTCTGCCTGGTGACGGGCGTGAGCGGCGCAGGCAAGAGCACGCTGGTCGAGGATACCCTCTACCCGGCCTTGTGCCGCCGGCTACACAAAGAGGCCCCGGGGCCGCTGGAGTGCGACGACGTGTTTGGCGATGGCCAGATCGACGACGTAATCATGGTCGATCAAAGCCCTATCAGCCGCTCGCCGCGGAGCAACCCGGTGACTTACCTGAAGGTTTTCAGCGAGATCCGTAGCGTGTTTGCCGAGACGCTCGAAGCTCGAACCAGGAACTACGGCACCAGCCATTTCAGCTTCAATGTCGATGGCGGCCGCTGTAGCGAATGTCAGGGCGTCGGCTATATCCAGATCGACATGCAGTTCCTGGCCGATGTATTCATGAAGTGCGGCCAGTGCCATGGCACCCGCTACCGCGACGAAATTCTCGACGTGACCTATCGCGGCCGGAATATCGCCGAAGTGCTGGAAATGACCATTCGCGAGGCGTTCACATTTTTTCGTGGGAAGTCGAAAGTGCAGGCGCGGCTGAAGCGACTGATCGACGTGGGGCTGGACTACATACGACTGGGCCAGCCGGGCAACACGCTTTCTGGCGGCGAGGCCCAGCGGCTGAAGTTGGCCGGATATATGTCGGCGGCCAAGCGAGGCCGCTGCTTATTCATTCTCGACGAGCCAACCACCGGGCTGCATTTTTCCGACACCGCGCAACTGCTGGACTGTTTCGATGCCTTGCTGGCAGTCGGCCATTCGCTGATCGTGATCGAGCACAACTTGCAGATGATGAAGGCAGCCGATTACATCATTGACCTTGGCCCCGAGGCGGCGGATCAAGGAGGTCAGGTCGTGGTTCAAGGCACCCCCGAGATCGTTGCGCGGAGTGAAATGTCGGTGACGGCGAGGTTTTTGCGGAAGGTACTTGGGGATGGGGGGGGATTGGAAATTGAAAATTGAAAATTGCGAATTGAAAATTGGAAGACAAGAGCAGGGGTTAGGATCGGCGCATCAATAACTGTCGCAAGAAAAGTAGCAGGCACACTCCGTGTGCCGTCTGCCCCCGCTCGGCGAGTGGGCAAAACACGACAGTTATTTCTGCGCCGGTCCTAAGTCTATCCGGCGACCGGCTTTCGCGATAAGATTGGGAGCATTGCCACTGATCAAAATTCCTGTCTCTCGGCACGGTATATTAGCCGTTATGGGTCCGCCGCAAGCATCGCCTAGCCGGTAAAATCTTTTACAGAAAGACACGTTATGAGAAACTTCGTGATTGGTTGCTTGGTGCTTTTCGCAATGGCGGGGCCTGCTTTGAGCGAGACGAAAGAGCCGCCGAAGGGATTGGCGGTGGACTTGGGCGGTGGGGTGAAGCTGAAGATGACGCTCATTCCGGCGGGCGAGTTCAAGATGGGGAGCGGAGAGTCAGCAGAGGCCACGGCTGCTTTCTTCAAGAAGACCTACGGCGAGGATTATCTAACCGCTGACTTTCTCAAGAGGGCCTTGATCATAACCTTGCCAACTGCTGTCACTGCTAGCTCGAAGTAGGGTGCGTGGAGCACGGATGCCCGCGAAATGGTGCGTTACGCGAACCGGTCTATTTCAGGGTAGACGTTCTCGATGTATTGAGTCCGTGCGCAACGCACCATTTCCCGGGTGTTGGTTCGCTTCACGCACCCTACGGGTTGCCGTCACTGCTGGCAGTTGGCAAGGTTATGATCAAGGCCCTCAAGAGCGAGTATCCGCAGCACCGGGTTCGGATCACCAAGCCGTTTTACCTGGGCACTTACCACGTCACGCGGGGCCAGTTTCGGCAGTTTGTCGCCGACACGGGGTACAAGACCGATGCGGAAAAGGGCGAGGAGCCGGGGGCTTTCGGCTGGGACCCTGATAAGAAGGAGTTTGACTTCAACGAAAAATACTCCTGGCGGAACGTGGGTTTTGAGCAGACCGACGAACATCCGGTGGTTAACGTAAGTTGGAACGACGCGAAGGCATTCTGCGAGTGGCTGAGCAAGAAGGAGAAGAAGACTTACCGACTGCCCACGGAGGCCGAGTGGGAATATGCCTGCCGTGCCGGGACGACCACGCGGTATTCCAGCGGCGATGACCCTGAGACACTGGCCAAGGTCGGCAACGTGGCCGACGCGACGGCCAAGGCGCAGTTCCCTGACTGGACATGGGCGATTAAAGCCAGCGATGGCTATGTGTTTACGTCGCCGGTGGGTTCATTCCAACCGAATGCCCTCGGTCTATACGACATGCACGGCAATGCCTGGCAGTGGTGCGCGGATTGGTACGGGGCGGAATACTATGCAAAGTCACCGGTGGACGATCCTAGTGGTCCTACAACGGGCTCGTACCGCGTGTTTCGCGGCGGTGGCTGGGACGACGACGCCGGGTTCTGCCGGTCGGCGTACCGTATCAGGGCCGCGCCTGAGTACCGGCGCAACAACCTGGGCTTCCGTGTCTCCCGAGTTCCGGCGGACTAGTCAAGTCAAGGTAAGCGAGCGTAGCCGGGCAAGCACAGGCGTAGCGAGCGAGCCACGAGCTAAGGACCGGCGCATCAAAAGTGTCGCAAGAAAGTAGCAGGCACACTCCGTGTGCCGTCTGCCCCCGCTCGGCGAACGCGCAAAACACGACAGTTATTGGTGCGCCGGTCCTAAGGTGCTCCTGGGTCCAGGGCGAAGCCCTCGCTGCCGCAGCCTATCCGGGTGGCAAGGCTTCGCGTCGAGCGGCAAAAGGTGCTCCACCGGGTTTGACGGCTAGCCGTGGGTTTTAACCCACGGAATATGTCGTCCAACGTCCGCATTTTGTCGCGTAGCGACGATTGAATTCTCAATTGTCGCTACGCGACAAACGGGGATTTGGGCGGATCGCAAACCGTGGGTTGAAACCCACGGCTACCATCATGGCGTCGCTACGCGACGGGGAAAACGCTACCATCATGGCGTCGCTACGCGACTAAGGAACGGACTTCCCATGCACAGCCACCACCACCTTTTTGAGAAGATCGCCACACTGGAAAACCTGATTGCGGCGACGCATGCCGCGTTGCGCGGCAAGCGGATGCCGGGCGCGGCGTTCCTGGCGGACTTTGAGAAGGAAGTCTTTTTGCTGCACGAAGAGCTTTGGGCAGGGAGCTACCGGCATGGCGGCTATACCTACTATTGCCGACATCGTGCGGCGTGGATTTTGCGGGCTACGTTGTCTTCACGGATGGGCGCATACGGATTCGCTCGTCCAGCGTGCGGCGATTTGATCGACGTTACAAGAATCTGCTCTGGGATCTGCGCTGCCGACGTACCAAGGCGGCGAGGATCACGCAGAGCGTCCGCGCGTGGGTGGCACATGCCGAACAGAGGGACTACCCGGTGCGTCCGGCGTGTCCGCCGTTGGCGGGCAGGCAAAGAATGAGTCCCGACCGCGGCGAGTAGCTCGTCGAAAGGCGCGGTCGGGTCGAAACGCAAACGGGCCACCCATCGGCTTTCGACGGGTGGCCCGCGTTTTTTAACTGATTAAACAATGGGGTGTCGCCCACAATATCTCCAACGGTTTGGTAAC
>Ga0194057_10000146_pt1 | contig 33989 bp, 26 predicted proteins | sample SepL4415m_MetaG_FD_155474 | JGI IMG/M metagenome (GOLD analysis project Ga0194057, IMG submission 155474) | Anoxic zone freshwater microbial communities from boreal shield lake in IISD Experimental Lakes Area, Ontario, Canada - Sep2016-L442-15m | ecosystem: Environmental > Aquatic > Freshwater... | reverse complement strand
GTGGTGGGCGGGCATTGGCTGCGGCACCCGACCGCGGCGCGTAGCCACGCCCGCAATCCTCAGATGGCGCACTTCTACGGCGCGGCGCCGATGGCATTGCTGACCGTGGCCTCCGGTGCGGTGTTGGTGGGCGGTGATCTGATCGGCGAACGCGCGGCAGTGGAACTGGCCTGGGCACTGTGGGTGGCGGGCACCATCGGCGGGCTGTTCACCGCCGTCAGCATCCCGTATCTGATGTTCACCCAGCACTCCGTGGAACCGGATGCCGCGTTCGGCGGTTGGCTGATGCCGATCGTCCCGCCCATGGTGTCTGCCGCCACGGGGGCGCTGCTGATTCCGCACATGCCACCCGGAGTCGGGCGCCAGACCATGTTCTACGGCTGCTACGCGCTGTTCGGGCTGAGCCTGGTGGCGGCCTTCATCATCATCTCAATGATCTGGAGCCGGCTCGCGCTGTACGGAACCTCCGGCACCGCGCGGGTGCCGACGCTGTGGATCGTGCTCGGTCCGCTGGGCCAATCCATCACGGCGGCAGGGCTTCTCGGCCTCAACGCGGCGTTGGCCGTCGACCCCGATATCGCCGCGGCCATGAACTCGTTCGCGATTTTGTTCGGTGTGCCGGTGTGGGGATTCGCAGTGCTGTGGATCGCGCTGGCGACCGCGCTGACTGTGCGCACACTTCGGCGCGGCATGCCGTTCGCACTGACCTGGTGGAGCCTGACCTTCCCGGTGGGCACCTTCGTGACCGGCACCACCCAGCTGGCCGTGCACACCGGATTGCCCGCTTTCGCCGTCGCCGCGGTGATCGCCTATCTCGGCTTGCTCGGCACCTGGCTGCTGGTCGCGGCCCGCACCGCGCGCGGCAGCCTGCACGGCACCCTGCTGTCTCCGCCACCGGCCGCCGGGCCGATCCGGGCGCGGAAGGATCCGGCGCGGTAGCCGGGGCCGGACAAGATCTACGACGTGTCACAATCGCGTCGTGCACATAGGCATGAGCATGCCGGTGATGGAACCTGATCTCGACGCAGCCGTGCTGCGGCAGTGGGCGCAGACAATCGACGCGGGTCCGTTCTCGTCGCTGTGCTGGGGTGAGCGCATCGCGTTCGACAATCCCGAGTCCCTGACCCTGCTCGGAGCGCTCGCCGCCTGGACGGATCGCGTTCCGCTGATCACCACGGTGGTCGTGCCGCAGTTGCATGATCCGGTTCTGCTGGCCAAGTCGCTGGCCACCGGCGACATGCTCTGCGGTGGACGCCTGACCGTCGGCGTGGGGGTGGGTGGCCGTCACGAGGACTACCTGGCGGTCGGCGCTGATCCGTCAACTCAGACCATCCGCGAGATGGAGCGACGGGTGGCGGTCATGAAACGCGTGTGGGCAGGGGAGAAGATCACCGACTCCGTCGTGCCGGTCGGGCCGGCACCGGTGCACTCCGGTGGCCCCCGTCTACTGGTCGGAACCATCGGACCCAAGACGCTGCGCAGTGCCGCGGCGTGGGCTGACGGACTGGCCGGCATCACGCTCGATCTCGACGTCGCCAAACAGAACGAGTTATTCGATGTCGGCCGCACCGCCTGGGCGCAGGCGGGCAAGCCCGCTCCACACCTGGCCACGTCGTTCTGGTTCGCCCTCGGTTCACCGCGCGACTCCCGCGCCCAGATGCACCGGCATCTGCGCCACTACATGAATTGGATCCCCGCCGAGATCGTCGACGCGATGGCGCCTCACACCGGCTTCGCCGGTTCTGAAGATGAATTGGCACAACTGTTGGGCAGATTCGCCGCGGTCGGCACCGATGAGATACACCTGATTCCGACTAGTTCGGACCTCGATCAGTTGCGTCGCGTCGCCGACGTCGTCGCAGACGTTTCCGCCGAAACCCAGGGAGAGGCAACGCCATGACGCAGTCATACGGCAACTACCAACTCGAGATCTATTTCCAGGGATTGAGCGGTGTGCTGCCCAGCCTGCCGATGTCCTTCGGCGAACTCGAAAGCCGCGCGGAGCAGGCGCTGTCGCCGTCAATCTGGTCCTACGTCGCCGGGGGCGCCGGCGACGAGCGCACCCAGCGGGCCAACGTCACCGCATTCGAGCAGTGGGGCCTGATTCCTCGGATGCTCGTCGGCGCCACCGAACGCGATATGTCGGTGGAACTCTGGGGGCAGAGGTGGCCCGCCGTCTTCATGGCACCCGTCGGCGTGATCGGGCTGTGCACACCCGACCGCCACGGCGATATCGCGGCGGCCCGCGCCGCCGCACGCACCGGTGTGCCGCTGTGTGTGTCGACGCTCACCATGGACCCGCTGGAAGACGTCGCGGCTGAATTCGGCGACACCCCAGGACTTTTCCAGCTCTACACTCCCACCGATCGCGAACTTGCCGAGAGTCTGGTGCATCGCGCCGAAGCGGCCGGATACGCCGGCATCGTGGTCACACTGGACACCTGGATCCCCGGGTGGCGGCCGCGGGATCTGTCGACCGCCAACTTCCCGCAACTGCGCGGGCTGTGCCTGGCCAACTACATCAGTGACCCGCACTTCCGGGCGAAGATCGACGCCGATATCGACGCGGACCCGCGCAACGCCGTGATGCACTGGGTCAGCATCTTTGGAAATTCGTTGACCTGGAACGACATTCCGTGGCTGCGATCCTTGACAAAGCTGCCACTGATCCTCAAGGGCATCTGCCATCCCGACGATGCGCGGCGTGCCATCGACGCCGGCGTGGACGGCATCTACTGCTCTAACCACGGCGGCCGGCAGGCCAATGGCGGACTGCCGGCGATCGACTGCCTACCCGATGTCGTGGCGGCCTCCGGCGAGGTTCCGGTGCTGTTCGACTCCGGCATCCGTACCGGTGCCGATGTCATCAAGGCGCTGGCACTGGGCGCCAAGGCGGTCGGCATTGGCAGGCCTTACGCCTACGGCGCCGCTCTGGGCGGCACCGACGGCATCGTCCATGTGTTGCGGTCAATTCTTGCCGAAGCCGACCTGATCATGGCGGTCGACGGTTATCCGACGCTCAAGGATCTGACCCCGGAGGCATTGCGGCGCGCGCAACGGTAAGCGGCGTGCAACGATAAAACGATGCCGCAACCATCGACCACCGTCAGCCGCCTCGCCGAGTTGCAGAGCACTTCACGGCGTCAACTCGACGACCTGCTGGACACCACGCCGCTGGCCACCGTGGCCTTCGTGCGCGACGGCCATCCCGTTGCCCTACCGATCGGGTGCGCCCGGATCGACGACGATGTGATCATCCACGGATCGACTGGATCGCCATGGCTGCGCGCACTCGCCGACGGTGCTCCCGCCGCAGTAAGCGTCACGACGCTCGACGGAGTGCTGGTGGCGCGCAGCGGATTCGAATCGTCGTTCCACTACCGCAGCGCGGTGCTATTCGGGGTGTTCGAAAAGATCGACGACGACAAGGTCGGTTACCTCGAAACGCTGACCGACACGTTCATCCCGGGCCGTGTCGCGGAGCTTCGGGCGAGCAACCGCAAGGAACTCGCCGCCACCATGGTGCTGCGGCTGCCGATCACGGCGGACAACTGGTCGCTCAAGATCAGCGACGGCTGGCCCGAGGACCCCGAAGAGGATGTCGCCGCCGGCGGCTGGGCGGGCGTGGTGCCGATTACCGCGTCCTACGGAACGCCCTTGCGCGCACCGGACTGCGACGAGTCGATACCGGTGCCCGCCTCGGTGCTGCTGATGGCGGGTGCGCTGACCAACCGGCGCCGCTAACGTTTGCGGTTCCAGGGACTGAAAATACGCCGCATCAGCGTGCGGAAGTCCTCTGGAAAGGCCATGTCTTCGTGTGGCTGGTTTTCGGAATGATTCTCGTCGCGGGCGCCATCGGGGCCACGCTTATCGTCAGTACCCATTCGGCACACTCCGTCTCGGCTAACTAACCCTAACGCGTAGAGATTGCCCACCCCGCAAGATGGCGATACCTTACCGGCGCTGGCAATACCGGGCTGACCAAGGAGCGAGATGACGGAGTATGGCAAGACGCTGCGCGCCACCGCCACGCCTATCCCGGGCCTGACGATCTGGGAGTTGCCCGTCCACGGCGACAACCGCGGCTGGTTCAAAGAGAACTGGCAGCGCGAGAAGATGATCGCCGCCGGGATGCCGGATTTCGGGCCTGTTCAACACAACATTTCGTTCAACGACGCGGCGGGCACGACGCGCGGTATCCACGCCGAGCCGTGGGACAAGTACATCTCGGTCGGCAGTGGGCGGATCTTCGGGGCGTGGGTCGATCTGCGCCACGGCTCTACTTTCGGGGTGGTTTTCACCGCGGAACTTGATCCATCGCGCGCGGTCTTCGTACCGCGTGGCGTGGCCAATTCGTTTCAGACGCTGGAGCCCAACACGGTGTACAGCTACCTGGTCAACGATCACTACGCACCGGATGTCGCCTACCCATCGGTCAATCCGGCGGACGAGACGCTCGCCATCAAGTGGCCTATCCCGTTGGAGCGCGCCGAACTGTCCGCTAAGGACCGGGCGCAGGGGCCGCTAGTCGACGTCATCCCGATCCCACCGCGCAAGATATTGGTCATCGGTGCCGGTGGACAACTAGGCCGCGCCCTGCGTGCGGCCTACGCCGAGACAGCGCACATCGACTTCGCCGGACGTGCCGATGTCGATCTCACTTCCGGAAATCTCATCGCCGCCCGCCCCTGGAGCGAGTACGACACCATCATCAACGCCGCGGCCTACACGGCTGTGGACGCGGCCGAGACCGCTGAGGGGCGCGTTGCAGCGTGGGCCGCCAACGTCAGCGGCGCCGCTGCACTGGTGAATGTTGCTGCGGAACAACGCCTTACGTTGGTCCATCTCTCCAGTGACTACGTCTTCGACGGCACCGCATCGCGACCCTACCGCGAGGATGACCCGATTGCTCCGCTCGGTGTCTACGGTCAGACGAAAGCGGCTGGCGACCAAATCATCTCGACGCTGGATCGCCATTACATCCTGCGCACCTCGTGGGTGATCGGCGACGGGCGAAACTTCGTGCGCACCATGTTGTCTTTGGCCGAGCGCGGTGTGGATCCGGCGGTGGTCGACGACCAGTTCGGTCGGTTGACGTTCACCTCCGAACTGGCCCGCGCGATCCAGCATCTGCTTCAGACGCGTGCACCGTACGGGACGTACAACGTGACGGGGTCTGGGTCGGTCACCTCGTGGGCTGATGTGGCGCGACGCACCTTTGCGCTGGCCGGCCACGATCCGGTTCGGGTGAGAGGGGTTTCGACGGCGGAGTACTTCAGCAAGGCGACGAGTCCGGTTGCGCCGCGCCCGGCCAACAGTGTTCTCGACCTGACGAAGATCGAGTCGAATGGTTTCGTGCCGACCAACGCTGACGAGACACTCGAGACCTACGTGCACCGGGAATCCCGAACAACGGCAGCGCCGTCCGATACGTAGCCCCTAGGAGAGCAATCCGCTAGTCGATCTCACCGGTCATACCGAAATCAGACAGAGTGCGCGCGGCCAGATCCCGAAACGCGGCCCGCGTCGTCACAGTGCCCTCCTGATAGCCGCGGACGCAAACGCCGACCTGATTGATCTCCATCGAGAGGCCGACAAAAACCTGCAATTGGCTGCCCGCTCGGTCCAGCCCCCCTCGCGTCATGTGCTGGCTCGCACCCCGAGCGAACATCGCATCGCACAGCGTGCCGTCGGGACGGATCGCCGCCGGTCCCGAATCGCCGAGATTCGAGCACACAGCGGGTCGCTCGGGATCGCTGAACCCGTAATCCATCAGCTGCTTCCAGGCCCGTCGTGGCGTGAAAGGCGTCAGCGGGACGAGCGCGGCTGACTCATCTGGGGTGTCTTGGGCAGCTTTCAGAGCGTGTTTGATGGCGACCCGGGCGGCACTGAGATCGGTCGTCACTCCGTCTGGATCGATCCCGACCCGGACGAATGAGACGGCGACCGCACGCGCGTCGTTCATCGTGCGGGTGTTGACGGTGAGCAGCATTGTGACGTCGTCGGAATCGCCGTGCAGCCGTCCCATATGCCGGTCGAGTCTGGCGGTGAACGCCGCGGCCAGCGCGCTAGCTGTGCCGCCGAGTGCGTCGGCGCGGGCATTCCACTCGTCCAGCCGGATTCGGATCCAGACGTTGGGCACGACGACACTTTCATCCGCGCCGCTGCTCGGCGGTGCGGTCGGCAGCGACGCCTGAGCCTGCGAGCGGGAAACATCCTGCTGGCGGCGTCTGGCCTCTTTCACCGCCGCGGAAAACGCCCGCGCAACGGCGGGCGCGTCTCGCGCGGTGTCACCGGTGTCTTGGAGCAGCGCGCGCAGGGAAGGGCGTGACCGCGGTGGCGGGTAGCCGAGATCTCGAGGTAGTCCCAGCAGCGCCTCGGTCACTGCGACGGCGGCACCGATGCCGTCGATGACATAGTGGGACAGCACCAGGCTGATTGCGGTCGAGCCGTCGGAGAGGGGAACGACGCTGATCCGCCAGCCGGGTCCGGTTTCGGGATCAATAGGTAGTTGTGTCCGCTCGTCGAACCAGTCACCCAGTTCAGCGCGCGGACGAGCAATGGTGGCGACATCAAGTTCGGCCGGCTTCGGAGCCGATACCCAACGCCACCGACCGAATGGTAGTGGCGATCTCTCGATGAGCCGGCCCATCATCCCCTGGTTGAGTTTGTCGCGGAATCGCTCGAGACCGTCGAGGTCGACCTCGCGCCGATAGAGCCACCCGACCTGCATCACTTCCTTCTGGCCGACGGCGCGATGCCCCGCGTAGAAGGCCTGGTCCATCAAGTCCAGCCGATTGTCCGGCCCGGCATCGTCGGTGGATGCGCGGTGAGGGCGGTCCTGGATTGACACGAGCGACAGAGTAGCTGACCGGCTGTTTTGGGATGGCTGATGTCGTGCCGTCGATGACCGAAACTGCGCAATGGCTCAATAAGTTGGTGGAAGCCGTCGTCGGAACCCTATTCTGCTGTAATGACCCTAGATCGGCCGAAAGGCGGGGGGGGTCCGGTAGCTCTTTTCGTCTTGGGCAACGGTCGATCTGGGACATCGGCGCTGTCGCAGGTTCTCGCCCTGTGCGGTGCGTCCCTTCCGACCGATCTTTTGGGTGCTATGTCAGAGAACCCGAGCGGCTTTTTTGAGCCGCGCGCAGTCATTCATCTCAACCAAGCGATCCTGCATGACCATGGAAGTTCCGGCTACGACATGGCACTGGAACCACACGACGCAGGCGTGTTCGACATTGATCAAAACGGCGCCTGGATCGCCAAGGTTAGGGACTATCTCTGCGGATTGGCGGCCGCTCCGGTAGTAGTCATCAAGGAAACGAAGATGACGGCGGTGTCCCGGATCTGGTTCGAAGGGGCGCGGCAGGCCGGGTTCGACGTCGCGGCGGTGATCGCGGTGCGCCATCCGCACGAAGTTATCGGATCGCTCGCATCACGCGCCGAACGGCAGAACTACGTCAAATCCTCGCCGGAGCTCACTTGTGCCTGGTGGCTGAAATACAGCTTGCTGGCCGAACGAGACACCCGTGACGTGCCGCGAGTGTTCATCGAATACAGCAACCTTCTCGAGGATTGGCGTCGGGAAGTGAAGCGGATCTCCAATGCTCTCGCGATCGACCTGGCTATTAAGGACGAGGCTGCGGTCGACGAGTTTCTCACGCCAGGTCTCCGGCACCACGAAAACCGGGGCCCGGCGATAGAGCCCTTTGGGACCGCCTGGGTCGGTACGGTCTATGACACGCTGGCCGCGGCCGCGCGGGACGAACCCTGGGATGAGTCTGCGCTGGATCGCGTCTACCAGGCGTATGGGGCGAGTGAACGCGGTTTCCGGCAGGCGTTCAACGACGTCCGTCGCTACCGCAACATCGACCGGCTGCTGCCTGGATTCGTCGCGAAGCTGGGCCTTGGGGCCCTGGCGCTGGCTCACCGGCGCAAGGGGACGTGGGAATAGTCCGGCGACTGAAGGGGCTGGGCGGATTCGGATGAAGTTTGTGCTTGCGTTCTACGGAACTCGTGGGGACGTCGAGCCCGGTATCGCTGTCGGCCGTGAGCTGGTGCGCCGGGGCCACGATGTGCAGATGGCCGTTCCGCCCGATCTGATCGGTTCGGCCGAGTCGGTTGGCCTTGCGGCGGTCGCTTACGGACCCGATACCCGGGCGTGGCTGGAAGACACCCGGGACTTCTGGGGCTATTTCTTCCGCAATTTCTGGAGAGTCCGGGATGTGCACAAGTTCTTCCGGGAATCCCGGGAGCCTGGTCTTCGGGCTTGGGGGGAGATGAGCAGGACGCTGGTACCGGTCGCGGCCGGCGCAGATCTGTTGGTCACCGGGGTCAGCTATGAGGAGCTGGTCTTCGATGTCTCCGAATACTGCGGTGTTCCGCTGGCGACGGTGCTGTGGTTTCCGATGCGGGTTAACGGCAAGCTCTTACCGAATTTGCCTGAGCCGGTGCTTCGGGTAGCGATGAAGCTGTACGAGTGGCTGATTTGGCGTGGGGTGCAGAAGGTCGTTGGTACGCAGCGCCGCGAACTCGGCCTACCACTGGCGACGGGCCCCGTGCCGGGTCGGATCGCCGAACGTGAGCTGCTGGAGATCCAGGCCTATGACGAAGTGCTGTTCCCCGGATTGGCGACCGAGTGGGCGCGGTGGGATGGCCAACGGCCCTTTGTCGGCACGCTGACGCTGGAGCTGGCCACCGAAGCCGATGAGGATGTCATGTCATGGATCGCCGCGGGGACGCCGCCGATCTGCTTCGGATTCGGCAGCATCCCAGTGGAGTCGCCCGCCGACATGATCGCCATGATCGCTGGCGCCTGCTCGCAGGTGGGTGAGCGGGCATTGGTGTGTGCCGGCTGGACCGATTTCAGCAATGTCCCGCAGTTCGACCACGTCAAGGTGGTGGGTGCGGTGAACTACGCGATGATCTTCCCGTCCTGCCGGGCGGTCGTACACCACGGCGGGGCGGGCACCACAGCGGCGGGCCTGCGCGCCGGAGCCCCGACGCTGATCCTCTGGATGGCCGATGTTCAGGTGATCTGGGGGGCTGCGGTCAAGGGGCTGAAGGTGGGTACTGCGCGGCGCTTCTCGGCTGCAACTGAGAAAACGCTGGTGGCAGACTTGCGCACCATCCTCGCACCGGAATACATCGACCGCGCTCGCAGTCTTGCGACCAGGATGACGAGGCCGGCCGACAGCGTTGCGTCCGCGGCCGACCTCCTCGAGGACTTCGCCCGTCGCCAGCGGGTCGACCAACCGATCCTTGAAAACGATGAAGACTGACAACGCTGCACGCTTAGGCTCAGCGTCGATGTGACGGAACGCGAGAAAAGGCCGGATTCGCCATAACCGATTACGACGTGCGATCTCTGTACCTTGACCTACTCCGACGCAACCTGACCAGGTTCGGGATGCATGAGCGGATGCCCTCGGAGTGGCCATTGCGGCGACGTCTTCTCTTCAAGACTGTCAACACATTCGGTCCCAAGCTCAGAGGTGCCGGCGTACGGGACCAACACGTACGCGAAGCGGGTCTGGACTGGCCGGCTGAGGCCGAGACGATGATCGGCATGAAGAGGCTCACCAGCCTGCAGCACTGCGTGGAGGTGGTACTGGCCGATGATATTCCCGGCGACCTCGTCGAAACCGGAGTGTGGCGCGGCGGCGCGTGCATTCTGATGCGGGCGGTGCTGGCGGCGCACGGGGACAAGACCCGCAGCGTGTGGTTGTGCGATTCCTTCCAGGGCGTCCCCCGTTCGGACACCGTGAATTATAAGGCGGATAAGGGTATTAGAGCTGAGCTTGCCTCGGGCATCCTGGGAGTGTCGGAAGCGGACGTCAAGAAGAACTTCGAGCGTTACGGACTGCTGGACGATCAGGTCCGTTTCCTTCCTGGCTGGTTCAAAGACACGCTCCCCAACGCCCCGATTGAACGCGTCTCGGTGTTAAGACTCGACGGCGACCTCTATGAGTCGACAATTCAAGCCCTTGACGCGCTATACCCGCGTCTGTCGCCCGGCGGCTTCTGCATCGTCGATGACTACCTCGCGGTGAAGGCGTGTGAGAAAGCTGTCACCGATTACCGCGAGAAGCATGGAATAACCGCGGAGATCGTCGACATCGATGGGACGGGCGTGCTGTGGCGCAAGTAACGCATGGCTGACGGGGTGGTACGGATCGGCATCTTGGGAGCTGCCCGCATTGCACCCACCGCTGTGATCAAGCCGGCGAGTAAAAGTGCCGAGGTTGTCGTGGCTGCGGTGGCCGCGCGCGATTTGTCGCGCGGTGAGGCGTTCGCCGCCAAACACGGCATCGCCCGCGTACATGGCAGCTACGAGGCGCTGATCGCCGATCCTGACTTTGATGCGATATACAACCCCTTGCCGAATGCGTTGCACGGCAAGTGGGCTGCGGCAGCACTTGAGGCGGGCAAGCACGTCTTGTGCGAGAAGCCGTTCATGGCTAATGCTGTCGAGGCCCGCGAGATCGCCGACCTGGCGGCGAAATCGGATCGGGTGGTGATGGAGGCATTCCATTACCGCTACCACCCGTTTGCGGCGCGTGTCGAACAGATCATCGCCTCCGGGGAACTAGGCACGCTGCAACGCGTGGAGGCGGCCGACTGCTTTTGGTTGCGAAATTTTTCGGCGAACGCCTATAACTACTCCATGGGCGGCGGGTCGCTCATGGATTTGGGCAGCTATGCGGTTGACATGCTCCGGACGTTCGGTGGTTCGACGCCGGAAGTTGTTTCGGCACAGGCGAAAATGCGCGGTCCGCAGGTGGACCGTGCCATGACGGCCGAGTTGCGGTTCGCCGAAGGACACACCGGTCGGCTGCACTGTTCGATGTGGTCGCGCACTCCACCGCACTACACCGCCAAGATCATTGGTGACCGTGGTGAGCTGCGGCTCAACCCGGTGATCCCGTACCAGCAGTTCTCGGTTCGATCCGCCGACGGCCACCGCGTGGAGCGCTTCTTCAAGGCGCGCCCCACCTACGAGTATCAGTTGGAGGCATTCGCCGCCGCGGTGCTGCGCGGGGAACCGGTGAAGACGTCGGCGGAAGAGGGCGTCAAGAACATGACCGTCATCGACGCGATCTACCGTGCCGCCGGCCTTCCGGTTCGCGAGCCGGTCTAGCCACAAATCCGCCGGCACCGTGTGGTTCAACTGGCGAAGTGTGCCTCGTTGATGTGCTCGGCGACCCGCAAGGCATTGGCTGCCACGGTCAGGCTCGGATTGATGCCCGTGCTGGACGGGAAGAACGACGCATCCACGACGTAGAGGTTCTCCACCTCGTGTGCACGATTCTGCGGGTTCAGCACGCTGGTGGCAGGGTCAGTGCCGAAGCGGACCGTACCGCACACGTGGCCCAAGGTTCCGTTGTTCGCACCAGTACGCAGAGTCAGCGTGCGGAATGGCTGCAGTACCTCTTTGAGGGCGCGCAAGAACACCTCGCGGCGTTCGACCTCGCCCGGGTGTAGCCGGTACTGAAGCCTCAGTCGCTGGCGGCCGTCGACACTGGGCCGGTCGCTCGGCAGGACACGGTTGTCCAGGTATGGCAGGTCCTCCATGATGGCGGCAAGCACCAGTCCGCCGCTGATGAACCGGTCGTAGATCGGCCGGGCGGCAACGCCCGTCAGACGCAGCGCTTTCGATACCCAGCCGGGTTGGTTCATCATCATGTCGATCGGCGCAAGTGAGGCCATCGAGCCGGCTGACTGCACCGTGCCGTACTTCTGGCCATCGATGAAGTAGAAGTCGTTGAGCCCGATCTCCTTGTTCTCGGCGGTGATCCTGCTGCCGCGCTGCGGCCAGATCTCGATCCAGTCCATCACATGGCGCATCAGGTTGCGGCCCACCATGTCTGAGCCGTTGGCGAGGCCGCGCGTCCAATCCCCGGACCGGGAATTGAGTAGCAGCACGGGCGTGGCAAGGGCACCGGCGGCCAGCACCACTACCTTGGCTTTGAGTGTGAGCATGTCGGAGCGGCGCTGACAGATCACCTGCTGCACCCGGTTGCGGTCTGACTCGAGCCGCAGGACTTGGCATTCGGCCAGCAGGTGAGCATCGTACTCGGTGACGGCGGGCTCCACACCGCTTCGGGCCCCGTCGTACTTGCACGACCTGGCGCAAAGATAGGCCTGACAGGTCGCGCAGTCGTCGGTGTAGTCACAGGCCATCGGCAGGTGGTAGGGATGCAGGCCTCGGCCGCTCAGATAGTTGACAACAGGCTGGTTGTCGACGGAGAAGGGTGGCGCAGCGGGCAGAGCGACGTTGGCCGCCTCCGGTCGTAAGGGGTCGGGCTGGCCACGCACACCGAGGAGCTTTTCGGCCTCCGTGTACCAGGGCGCCATTTGTTCGTAGGAGATCGGCCAGGCCTCTGGCACGGTGGATTCGCCGGGGTCGGCGAAGTACCGCCGGGGAGTGAAATCGTCGACGAAAAACCGTTCGCAGACCATGCCGTAGATGGCCGATGACCCGCCGGTTCCACTGCCGATGTACGGTACGAACCGCCTCGGCCGACGGCCACTGATATCGGTAATTTCGTCATTGCTGCGTCCGGCCCGGGCCAGGGTGTCGTAGTAGGTGTTGATTGACCGAGAAGCCTGTGGCTCAGCCAGTTCGGGCATCGCCGAGCGAATCGTCCCCGGAGTCCCGGGCAGCGTTGAACGTCCCTTTTCGACGAACAGCACCCGGCGGCCGGCCCGCGCCAGTCGGTGACCGAGCATGCCACCGCCCATGCCAGCGCCCACGATGATGACATCCCAATCGACGCGTTCGGCCTCGCGCCCAGTCAGTTGGCCGTCAGGCACAGTCGAGCTCCTCAGTGTGATGACCCAAAACTAGCCTGGTGTGCGCGATTCGGGATCGTATCAACAGAGGCCGAGAATCGAGGTCAGTTCATCGTCGTGACGGTCGCGTTGGAAGCGCTGAGCCGATTCCTGCGCGCCAATAGCGAGGCGGCGCCGCAGGTCTTCGTCGGATTCGAGCATCATCAGGTTGGCTGCGAGCGCGTGGGCGTCTTTCGGTGGGCTGAGCAGACCGGCGACGCCCGGTTCGATGATCTCTGGGGTCCCGCCCGAATCGGTTCCGCATACCGGGAGTCCGGCTCGCATCGCCTCGACGGTGACGCGGCCAAACGCTTCGTTTTGGCTGCACATCAGACCGACGTGGGCGTCGGCCCAGTACGGTCCCAGGTCCTGTGTTGGTCCGTGGATGGTCAGTAGATCCTCAACGCCCAGGCGTTTGGAGAGGCTGTACAGCGGCTGGGGGCGTCCGGTGCCTACGAGTGTCAGTTCGATGTCAATGCCAGCTCTTCGGGCGATGGCAATCGCCTCGATCGCGAGGTGTTGTCCCTTGCTGGCAGAAAAATAACCGACGAGGACGGCGCGTAGGCGCTCGCCGGGATGCCGTTCTGGTGGTGTGCGGAGCGGGGTGTCGACGACGTTGTAGAGCACGCGCGTCTTCATCGTGGGGTCCAGCGTGAGCATCGCCTGTTCGACGGCGTGCGAGTTGCAGATCACCAGTTCCGATAGCCGCCCGACCATGCGGACGGTTCTGCGGTAGCCGAACAGGAACCAGAGTTGGTGGTCGTCTCTGCCGAACTCACGGACTATCCAGTGGTGCGGAATGCCGAGGATCTTGGCGGCGATCGCGTGCGATGGAATGGTCATGGTGTTGGTGAGCACCATTGTCGGACGTTGCCGGATGAAATAGACCAATGCCTGCCCAATGCCTGGCAGGAGTATCGCGGTATAGGGCAGCCAGCCGATCAGCATGTGCGGGTCGATGAATCGGAAGCCCGCCCATTTGCCGAAACCCCACCATGGCGTCCAGGCGATTTTCGCTTTGATCCCGTCATCAGCGCATCGCTGCGCGACGTCTCCCCGTTGCGGGATGACCGCGATGAGATCCACGTCCGGTCGCTTTTTCCGGAGCGCGAGTAGCATATCCCGGAATCCGATTATGGCGCCGCCGCCGAATTTACCGACGTTTGACACCACCACGACCCTGGGGGCAGGGCTGTCGCTGGCGGCAAACACGGACTAAGCCTATGCGACAACCCGCGGAGCCCAATCCGTAATCGGTCCCGCACCATGTTGTGTTGGGCGTACCGTTCACCACGGTCGCCTGAGCGTCTGTTGCGGCGAACGGAGGTTAGCTGTGCCTGGAAGTGAGAGGTTACGCAACGAGCACGTGTCCGATGACTGACGTCATGCCAGTAACCGATACGGCGCTGGTGACGTTGTGGTGTCGTGCGAGCGAAGCGCGGCGTGCGGATGCGATCGTCGATGACCCGATGGCGATTCGTCTGGTCGATTCACTGGACTACGACTTCAGCAAGTTCAAACTTTCGACCGGTCGGCAAGATCTCGCGCTGCGCGCGCTGGCTTTTGACCATGGCTCGCGCCGCTATCTTTCGGCGCACCCGAAAGCCACTGTGGTCGCCCTCGGTGAAGGAATGCAGACCAGCTTCTGGCGCCTCGATGCCGCCGGTCTTGGCCATGACTTTCGTTGGCTGACTGTGGATCTTCCGCCGATGATCGAACTCCGCCAGCGCCTGCTGCCGGAGTCTCCCCGCATGTCGACATGTACTCAGTCGGTGCTGGACTTCAGCTGGATGGATCAGGTGGATCCCCGGGATGGTGTATTCATCACCGCCGAGGGCCTGCTCCCGTACTTGGAGCCGAGCGAGGTGCTCGACCTGCTCCGGGAATGCGCGCGGCGCTTCCCGGGCGGCCAGATGATGTTCGACCTGCCGCCGAAGTCGCAGGCACTGCTGGCCGCCAGGCCGCGGTTGTGGAAGATATTGCGCGGCGATTGGCCGCGGACGCCCTTCAGCCTCACCGTGCGGGAGCTCGCACGATTGGCCGACACCATGCCAGCCGTTCGGGCAGTGCATGACCTGGATCTACCCCGGGGGCGAGGCCCGCTATTCGACACGCTGTTGTCGAAGACGCAGGGGCTGCTGATAGATCGGCCGCTTCGCCGGTGGATCGGTATGAACTGGCCGACGATTGCGACGCTGACCCTGCTTGAGTTCGACGACTAGTGGTGGACCAGGTCCGGATCGGAATATTGGGGGCAGCCCAAATCGCGCCGGGGGCGCTGATCAAACCTGCGAAGGACAACGCCGAGGTTGTTGTGACCGCGGTGGCCGCTCGCGACGTCTCGCGTGCTGAGTCTTTCGCGGCCAAGTATGGGATCGCTAGGGTGCACGACAGCTACGAGGCGCTGATTGCCGACCCGGACGTGGATGCGGTGTACAACCCACTGCCGAATGGCCTGCACGGCAAGTGGACTCGAGCAGCAATCGAGGCGGGCAAGCATGTGCTGTGTGAGAAGCCGTTCACGGCCAACGCCGCCGAGGCCCGCGAGATCGCCGAGTTGGCCGCTGGGTCGGACCGGGTGGTGATGGAAGCTTTCCACTACCGCTATCACCCGCTTGCGCTGCGCGCCGAGGAGATCATCGCCTCGGGGGAGTTGGGCGTCTTACAGCGTGTGGACGTCGCGTTCTGCTTTCCGCTGCCGAAGTTCTCCGACATCCGTTACGACTATTCCCTGGCCGGCGGCGCCACCATGGATGCGGGCTGCTACGCGGTCCATATGCTGCGAACCTTCGGCGGCGAAAACCCGGAAGTTGTGTCGGCACAGGCGAAATTGCGAGATGGCCGGGTCGACCGGGCCATGACGGCGGAGGTCCGGTTTCCCGCCGGACACACCGGTCGGCTCCGTTGTTCCATGTGGTCGACCGATCTGCTGAGGATAAGTCTGCGGGTGGTCGGTGACCGCGGCGAGTTGCGGGTAATCAATCCGTTGGTGCCTCAGATTTTTCATCGGTTCACGGTGCGATCGGCTGGGGGTAAGCGGGTGGAGCGGTTCCCTCGACGTGCCACCTACGCATATCAGCTCGATGCGTTCGCCGCGGCGGTGCTGCGGGGAGAGCCAGTGAAGACGACGCCCGAGGGTGCGATCGAGAACATGACCGTCATCGATTCGATCTACCGTGCTGCGGGTCTTCCCGTCCGCGAGCCCAGTTGAGTGTGCGGCTGCCTATACATCGGCCGCTTCGCCGGTGGGTCGCCACGAACTTGCCGACGATTGCGACGTTGACCGTGTTTGAGTTTGAGAGCCAACGGCGGTCGGGTGCGGGTCGGCCCGCGCGGGTCGGCGTGAATTGGTTGATCAGCGCGGATTTGCAAGTTGGCTGCTAACCCCGTCCACGTCCGCGCATGTCGATTAAGCGAGTGATGGACGCCCAGTCGTTCGGAAATCGATTGAGCATCTCGTTCTTCTGTCCGTCGAGCACCGAGATATCGAGAGCAAGATATTCGTTTATTATCTCGTGCTGGCAATCCCCAAGTACGCGGGAATGCGGATCCAGATTTTGTACGATCGCGAGACCTGTTGGACGCGTAGCGATTACATTGACTGAGAGATCTGGCCGATACTTTTTCAATGCCAGAATTAAGCGCCATATATCTCCGCTCCAGAACCACGAGGCGCGTTCGCGTGCTGCGCTTGTCGCATCGATCGGATATACGTCGTGGATTAGAATGATGGAGTCCGTAGAGGCGAACTTTTCCAGGTTGATGAAATCTCGGAGGGCGAACTCGAAGAGGTGAAGGCCGTCGATGAAGGCGAGATCTACGGTTCTGCCGCCCAACTCAGAAATCACGTCGCGCTGCTCAAAAAACTCGTCGCTGGTCTGTGCGAAAATGCGGTGATTGGGGCCGAGGGGCTTCTGAATGCGTGGGTTGGGGTCGACTCCCAACGCCAGCGTTTCTGGCCTGACGATTTCCAAAGAGTTGCCCTGATCGATGCCGATCTCCAAGTAGGTTGCCGGCTTTATGTATTCATGGATACGCGCCAGAACTCGGAAATAATCCTCGCCAGGGAACTCTAGTTCCGCCAGCATGTGGTGTGCTCTGAGATGGGCCACCGAGTAGTCGGCGGTCTGCAAAGCCGCCTCACACAACTCTACAGCGCGTTGGCGCCGACCTAAGAGACGCTGGAGCAGAGCTCGGTGGTAGGCGGGACGGGCTTTGCTGGGTATGAATACCATGGCTCTCTTATCGGCTGAATACGACCAAAACGCTATCGAGTGTGCAGCCAAACTCTAACGCCCCGCTTCGTCGTCGGGGCCGCTATGAGCGCGATCAGCCGGTTCGTCAACTGCTGATGTCTCTCAGTGGGGACGCCGGCATAAGCGGCTGTACAAGGAGATCCGCCGGCGCACAGATGCCGCTGGCATCTTCCCCGACCGTGACGCCCTGATCCGCCTCGTCGGCGCAGTCCTGGCCTACGTAAATCACGTGCCGTCAACCAAAGAACAGGAGGCAACTGCGACGGCACTGACCGCCCGGCCCAACCCGTCGAAGAATCACGCGACGGCTTCGCGCATCACGCCCATGGACTTGACCACCAGTCGCGCGATCTGCTCGAATCGAAGGTCCGAACTGCCCGTCCAGGAGCCGCAGAAGCAGCGATAATGACTGGTGACGCCGACCGTTGCGCGCACACTACGACTTGGAGGCCAGGACCGCGATGAAGTTTGTGCTGACGAGCTACGGCGGTCGCGGAGATATTGAGCCCGTCGTTGTCGTCGGTCGCGAGCTTCTCCGCCGAGGCCATGACGTGCAGATGGCGGTTCCGCCCAACCTGGTTGGCTTCACCGAGGCGGCTGGGCTTGCCGCGATCTCCTACGGGTCGGATTCGCGTGCCATGGCGGATTTACAGCGTGACTACTGGAGTTGTATCTTCCGAAACCCCTGGAAGGTGCAGGAACTGGACAAGTTGGGCCGCAAAATTGCGGAGTTCATCACCCGCTGCTGGACGTGTGAGGAGAACAGGAAGTTGATGTTGTTGGCGGACGGCGCCGACATGATTATCGGAGGCCTGGGCTTCGAGCAGTTCCCCGCCAACGTTGCGGAGTATTACGACATCCCGTTGGCCCTACTGCAGTTCTACCCGGCGCGGGCCAACGGCCAGCTTTTGTGGTTCGCGCCGGCGCCCGTGGGCCGCGCCGCGATGACAGCGTACGAAAAGCTTTCCTGGAGCGGTGTGGTGAAGGAGGCTGAAGATGCCCAACGGCGTGAACTCGGTCTGTCGAGGGCGCAACGGCCCTGGCCGCAACGGATCGCGGATCGCGGATCGCTGGAAATCCAGGCCTACGAGCAGATCTACTTCCCTGGACTGGCAGCCGAATGGGCTAAGTTCGGCAGCTTGCGACCGTTTGTCGGCACGCTCGCGCTGGAGTTAGCGACCGATATCGACGATGAGGTCTTGTCGTGGATCGCCGAAGGAAGGCCGCCTATATTCTTCAGCTTCGGAAGCATACCGCTTGGATCTGCCGCCGATACCTTTGCCATAATTGGGGAGGCCTGCGCACAACTAGGCGAGAGGGCATTGGTGTCCGCCGGAGGAACGGACGCCAGTGATGTCCCTCATTTCGATCACGTCAAGATGGTGGGCGTCATGAGTTACGGGGCTATCCTCCCTGCCTGCCGCGCGGTAGTGCACCATGGCGGAGCCGGCACCTTGGCTGCGGGATTACGCGCAGGAGTGCCTACCCTGGTCCTCTGGACGCTCCCAGATCAGCCGTTCTTTGGAGCTGCGGTAAAGCGGCTGAGAGTGGGTACTGCCCAGCGTCTTTCGACTACTACTGTCGAGTCCCTGGTCGCGGATCTCCGCCGCATACTCGCCCCGGAGTACTCTGCCCGGGCGCGCGAGATTGCCACGCAGATGACGAAGCCCGCCGAAAGCGCTGTGGCCGCCGCTGATCTTGTGGAAAATTTCGCCCAATTGCAGCGAGTCGGCCGGTCGGCGTAGATCCGTCGTGGTGACGTGCGAGACCAGTGCGGATCGGCGTGCTGGGGGCTGCCCAAATTACGCCGGCGGCGCTGATCGATCCTGCGAACGGCAACGCCGAGGTTCTAACTGCCGCGGTAGCGGCACGGGATGCGACGCACTCCCAAGCCTTTGTGACCCAGCACGGTACCGCTTTAGTGCACGACACCTAAGTGGCGCACGTTGCCGACCCGGCGGCTCTAGACTCGGGTCTCATTAGCCGGTTTCCGTCGGGCAGTATTCAAATTTCTGCGCGCCAGTTCGGCGTTGGCCGACCTAATAAGCCGTCCGATTTTTCCTTTGGGGAAGGCCCCAAAGTTTGAAATATACGGATTACCGTGTGAAATGCCGTTGTCGAAATCGCTGAATATCGAGCTAACCCTGTCCCGGTAGAGGCCGGAATGCTTTTCGTCCTTCAGAAAGATAGCGACGAAGTCATTAAAGTTCTCTTTGTCGCGACCACTTGTGTAAGATTCAAGGAGTGTTGGGTTTATGCCATTCCGCCTAGCCCAGTTCACCAGAGCATTTCCACTGTCGGGATAGAAACGCCAGCAGTCAACGGGATATCGATGGAAACCACCGTTTGACGGCACATTAAGATAAAAGAGCCCAGTAGGCTTAAGGACTCTCATTATTTCAAGGAAAAGCAACCAAAACATCTCGGAATGCTCGAAGCATGAACTACAGATAACAACATCGGCGCTCTCGGATTCCAGCGGTAGACGATACGGATCGTCAAGAACGATGTCGACCCCTTTGCCTGCAGCCATGTCAACACCGACATACTTGAAATGTGCCGGCATCACTTCGCGGAGTGAGCCATTCACATCTTGTGCTCCAATGTCGATGACAGTCACGCGATCACTAACTGGGAGGGACTCTCCATAGCGGTCAAAAAACCGTTGGCAATTCCTCATAGCTGTGCGGTGCACTCTATTTCTCCTATGTGTGTTGCGTGCTAAACAGGTAGATGATAGGACACCTTGACATGCGATGTCGGCAGTGTCTACCCCCACGTCAATTCAGCTTTCTTCCGGATGCAACATTGCCGGCGCGCAACGTACGCTCCTTGCTTGCGGAGGACGAGATGAAAGTGTCAGTCGCAGCTGGAAGCGCACGTTTGGAGAGGTATTCGACCCGCAGAACAACGCGCTGAACGTTTGGAGGTTAATACTGGCGTCGGGCGGGTTCGCTAGGAGGTTCCTATCAATCGGCTCTTCGAGGGACATTCATCGGCATCATGATGGGTTAGCCTCGACGTCCCACGCATACAAGTTGGGGATGAAGCGGTCTTGGCCACGTTAAACCATGCGGGCGCACAACAGTCCGATCACAAGTAAGCCGACACAAGGCTCTGGTGCTTCCCGCCCACGGCCCCGCTATCGACAACTCCCAACGCTTTACCTCCAAGTTTCCGGAAAGACCAGGACCTACTCGATGGGTTATGTGGCGAAGTGCGCTTGGTTCAGGTGCGCCGCCACCCGCAACGCGTTGGCCGCGACTGTCAGGCTCGGATTCAATCCGGTGCTCGATGGAAAGAACGAGGTGTCAACGACGTAGAGGTTGTCCACCTCGTGCGCGCGGTTCTGCGGGTCCAGCACGCTGGTTGCGGGATCAGTACCGAATCGGCATGTGCCGCAGACGTGGCCGGTGTTCGAGTTGTCTTTCCCGCTCCCGAGGGGCAGCGTGCGAAAGGGTTTGAAGACACCCTTCACTTCCCGCAGGAACGTAGCGCGGCGTTCGATCTCATTGGCGTGCAAACGGTATTGCATACGCATTCGCTGCCGGCCGTCCGAGTCGGGTCGGTCGGAGAGCAGCACGCGGTTGTCGCGATAGGGGAGGTCTTCCATCATCGCAGCCATGATCAGGCCACCGGTGAAGAACCGCTCGTAGACCTGTCGCACCGCCGGGCTCATCACGCGAAGTGCCTGCGCGCGCGGGCCCGGTCGGTTGAGCAGCCACTCCATGGGCGGTATCGCGCCGAACGACTGCACGGTCCCGTACTTCTGGCCCTGGAAGAAGTAAAAATCGTTGAGGCCGATCTCCTTATTGGCAGCCGTGATCTTGGAACCGGCCTCCGGCCAGATCATCATCGGGTCGAGTAGATGACGCATCAGGTTGCGACCCACCATGTCTGAGCCGTTGGCCAGTCCGCTTGGCCAGTCGCCTGATCGGGAATTGAGCAGCAGGATCGGAGTGGCGAGTGCCCCGGCGGCTAGGACCACCACCTTCGCCGTCAAGGTCAGTCGGCCGGCCGGGTGCTCGCAGATCACCTGCCGGACCCCGGTGCGATCTGCATCGAGACGCACGACCCGACATTCCGGCAGCAGTTGAGCGCCGTGTTCGATAACGGCGGGCAGCACGGCGTTGCGGGCCGAGTCGTTTTTGCACGGCTGCGCGCACAGGTAGGTCTGACACGTTGCACAGCCGGCGGTGTAATCACAGGCCATCGGTAGGTGATAGGGGTGAAGCCCGCGTCCGGTCAGATAGTCGACCAGGGGTTGGTTGTCGGCCGAAAACGGAGGGGCGGTGGGCAGACCGACCGCTGCCGCCTCCGGCCGCAGGGGGTCGGGCTGGCCCCGCACCCCGAGCAGCTTCTCGGCCTCTCGATACCACGGACTGAGCTGTTGGTAGGTGATTGGCCAGGCCTCCGGGACGGTGGAATCACCCGGGTCGCGGAAGTTCTGCCGGGGCGTGAAATCGCCGGCAAAAAAACGCTCGCACACCATGCCGTAGAGCGCGGACGATCCACCGGTGCCGCTGCCGATGAACGGCACGAACCGCTTAGCGAAGCGTCGGCTGATGTCTTCGACCTCGTCGGTCGAGCGTCCGCCGCGGGCCAATGCCTCGAAGTAGGTCTGCGCAGACCGAGTGGCCACCGGCTCGGCCAGTTCGGGTATGGCGGCGCGAATCGTGCCCGGCGTCCCGGGCAGTGTTGAGCGGCCCTTCTCGACAAACAACACCCGTCGGCCGGACCGGGCCAGGGAGTAGCCGAGCATTCCACCGCCCATACCGGTGCCCACGACGATCACGTCCCAGGTGACCCGTTCCGCCTCGAGTGGGTCCAGTTCGCCGTCGGCCAAAATCGAAAGCTCCTCAGCGTGATACTCAAATGACTGACACGGTTGTGAAATGCGCGATCGTATCACCCGTTACCCCTGTTAACTGGGGTGCAGTTGGGCGCCTCGTCGCGACAACCGCGACCCGCAGAACAGGTGACAATGATCGATCCCCGAATTTGTCCATGCACACGAGGTTTGAGAGGCTACCGTCCGCGATGAAATTTGTGCTGGCGTGTTACGGAATGCGCGGCGATGTCGATCCTGGGGTCGTTGTCGGTCGTGAACTGCTGCGCCGCGGGCATGACGTGAGCATCGCGGTCGCCCCCAATCTAGTCGGCTTTGCTGAGTCGGCGGGGCTGAAAGCTGTGGGCTGCGGGTTGGATTCGCGTGTCGTCGCCGAGACCCAGCGCCAATACTGGACGTGCCTGTCCCGCAATCCGTGGCGGATCCAGGAGCTGAACCGGTTGGGGCGCGAAGTCAAGGAACAGACCACCCGGTGCTGGGAGGAGATGGCCACGGCCCTGACGTCGATGGCCGAAGGCGCTGACCTGATGATCGCTGGCCCCATCTTCGAACAACCCGTTGTCACCGTCGCGGAGTCTCACAACATCCCGTTGAGCACATTGCATTTCTTTCCGGTGCGGCCCCACGGCCGACTCCTGCCGTTTCTGCCGGCACCGGTGAGTCGCAGCGGAATGATGGTCAATGACTGGCTGACTTGGCGCTCGATGCGTGAGGTCGAGGACGTGTTGCGCCGCGAACGTGGCCTGCCCAACGCGACTGCACCCACGCCGCGGCGGATCGTCGACGGTGGAGCGCTGGAAATCCAGGCCTACGACGAGTTGTGTTTTCCCGGATTGGCCGGCGAATGGGCGCAGTGGGCCCAACGGAGACCCTTTGTCGGCGCGTTGACCATGGGGTCACCGACTGCTACCGACGACGAGGTGTTGTCTTGGATCGCCGGGGGGACACCGCCGATCTACTTCGGGTTCGGCAGCATTTCGGTCGGATCAGCGGCAGACACCGTCGACATGATCAGCAGTGCCTGCGCTCAACTGGGCGAGCGGGCACTGATCGGCGCCGGCGGCACCGATTTCAGCGATGCCGCCCTATCCGATCAGGTCAAGGTGGTCGCCATGATGGATTACGCCACTGTCTTTCCGCAGTGCCGGGCAGTCGTCCATCACGGTGGCGGGGGCACAACGGCCGCTGGTCTGCGAGGTGGAGTCCCCCAGGTGATCTGCTGGACGTTGCCTGATCAGCCACTCTGGGGAGCGGTGGTGAAACGGCTGAAAGTGGGCACGGCCCGGCGATTTTCGGCCACCACCGAGACAACATTGGTCGCAGATCTGCGTAGGGTCCTGGCTCCGCGATACCGCACCCGGGCCCGTGCTATCGCCACCCGGATGACCAAACCCGCCGACAGCGTTGCCGCCACGGCTGATCTGTTAGTGGATTTCGCTGCCTTTCATCGTGCTGCCTGATCGGCGACGGCCGCACTGGTCGTTGCCAAACGGTGTGAATCCCCGGTCAGTTGCGCTGGGGTTGGATATACACTTCGTCCGAGTGGGCGAGGCCTCTAAGGCCTCCGCTATCAGTATGTCCAATCGCAGAGGGACTGCACGGAGACTGTAAGGGGCTAGGAACCGCGATGGCCAGAGGCGCGTTCGGACGCAGTGACGCCGACATCGACCTTTTGGTCCGCGGCATGCGGTCAGGAATCGCAGTCGTGGGCTTCGGGTATATCGGCACCGTCATCGGCGCCGTATTGGCTGACCGCGGCTGGCCCGTCACCGGGATCGATGTGCGCCAGGGCGTCGTCGACGGAGTCAACCACGGCACAACCGCGGTGCCTGAGCCAGGACTGGGTGACCTCGTGGCTAGCGCCGTGAGCAGCGGCCGGCTTCGCGCTACCACCGATTTCAGCGCCATCGCCGACAATGACTTCATCATCGTGACCGTCGGTACGCCGCTGGGTCCGGACTTCGAGCCCATCGTCGATGACATCAAGGCCGCAGCCAGGGCTGTGGGGGAGCACCTGCTGCCCGGTCACATCGTGATCCTCAAGAGCACCGTGCCGCCGGACACCACTGAAACTCTCGTCCGGCCGATTCTGGAAGAGGCGTCGGGGCTGCGGGCCGGTGTTGATTTCGGGTTGGCGTTCTGCCCGGAGCGGCTTGCCGAGGGCCAGGCTATCCACGAACTGACGACAATCCCCGTCGTGGTCGGAGCCGTGGACGAGCAAAGTGCCCGTGCCTGCGCCACACTCTGGCGCCACGCCCTCGGGGTGGAGTCGGTTGTCGTCGACGACCCCCGGACTGCCGAGATGGTCAAACTCGCCGACAACCTTTGGGTCGACCTTAACGTCGCACTCGCGAACGAACTGGCCAAGGTGTGCGACAAGCTCGGGATGGACGCCCTGCAGGTGATCGAAGCAGCCAACACCATGCCCAAGGGTGGCCGTAACGCCAATATCTTGCGGCCGAGTATGGGTGTCGGCGGTTATTGCCTGACTAAGGATCCATGGTTCGTCAACCACCTGGGCCAGTCCCTGGGGCTGGATCTGCTCATCCCGCGGACGTCGAGAACTGTCAACGACACGATGCCCGCCTACACCTACGGGCTGCTCACCGGACTTCTCGCTGAGCGGGGCAAAGCGATCGAGACCAGCAAGATCGCCGTACTGGGTATTGCGTTCAAGAACAACACTGGAGACTGCCGTCTGACGCCCACGAAGTACGTTCTGGCGCTGCTCGAAGAGTCCGGGTGCCAGCTGTCGGTGCATGATCCGTGGGTGCCGGAAGAGGAAGCCCACACCGTCACGACGATCCCCTTGACTCCCGACATCGAGTCTGCGGTTAAAGACGCCGACGCGTTGGTGGTACTGGCAGGGCACCGGGAGTTCCACCAGATCCCACTGACCCGACTGGCGGACCTGTCGGCCGACGGGTGCGTATTCCTTGATGGCCGAAACAGTTTCGACCCGGCCGCGGTGCGCGCCGCAGGTTTCACCTATAAGGGCATCGGCCGCTAGGTCGGCGTCCGCTCACCGACCGAAATGGAAGAGTAAAGATGTCTAATGTCGTCGTGACGGGCGGCTACGGCTTCATCGGATCGCATCTGGTGTCCGCACTGCTGGACCGCGGGGATGTGGTCACGGTGTTCGACTTCGCGAAGAACACCCGCGACACGAGTATCGACTTCGACGCCCATCCCCATTTCCGGTTCGTGCAGGGTGATGTCACCGATTTGGCTGCGCTCGAATCGGCCCTGACTCCCGGTGTCGACACGGTCTTCCATCTTGCTGCGGTGGTTGGCGTGAAGAACTACATGGAAGATCCGCTTCGGGTCCTCGACGTCAATGTGATCGGCACCCGCAACGTTCTTGAACTGAGTCACCGCAACGGAATTCGTGTGGTGTTCGCCAGCACCTCCGAAGTCTTCGGCAAGAACCCCAACCCACCGTGGGCCGAGGACGACGACCGCGTGCTCGGTTCGACGAAGACCGCGCGCTGGAGCTACAGCACCAGTAAGGGAATGGCCGAGCATCTGGTCTTCGCGACGCATGCCGCCTACGGACTTCCGGTGACAGTGGTTCGTTACTTCAATGTGTATGGCCCGCGGCAGAATCCGATCTTCGTAGTGTCGCAGACCATCCATCGCATTCTCAACGGCCGCCAACCATTGCTCTATGACTCAGGTGACCAGACCCGCTGCTTCACCTACGTCGACGATGCGGTCGCCGGAACCTTGCTCGCCGCAGATAGTGATGCGGCGGTCGGCGAGGCCTTCAATATCGGAAGCATGACCGAGACGACGATGCGCGACGCTGTCGAACTCGCCATCAAGATCGCCAGTGTCGACTCGGTGTCCTGCGCTGCACCCGTCGATACGACAGAGCGTTTCGGTGGTCGGTACGAAGACATTCCCCGTCGCATCCCGGACTCCACGAAGGCGCAGCGAGAGTTGGGATGGCACCTCCAAGTCGACGTTGCGGAGGGGATCCGTCGCACCATCGAATGGGCTCGTGCCAATCCGTGGTACCTGAGGGAATTCGCGGGTTAAGCAAATGGAAGGAACCGCGCTCAAGTTTGTCTTGGCGAACTGGGGAACTCGCGGCGAAGTGGAACCCTTCGCGGCGGTTGGCCGGGAGCTGGTGCGCCGCGGCCATGACGTGCACCTCGTTGTTGCGCCGGAAATGGTCGGCTTCGCCGAGTCGGCTGGCCCGAAGGCGGTGGCCTTTGGCCCGGCTTTGGAAGAGGTCATCGACCCGCATCAGGAATTCTGGAACGCGTTTTTTAGCAAGCCCTGGACGGCCCGCGATTTGAACAGGTTGCTGGGCGAGTTTGCGGCGCCGCTGGACCGGTATCGGGAACAGGCCTGCGAGACGTTGTTGTCGCTGGCGCGCGGGGCCGACTTGCTGCTTACCGGGATGAATTACGAGAGTGTCGCATCCAACGTCACGGAGTATTGCGGCACCACGTTGGCCACGCTGCAGATTTTCCCGCTGCGAGCTAACGGCTATCAAATGCCGTTCCTGCCGGTGCCGGTCTGCCGTTCGGTGATGGCTGCGGGCGACTGGCTGACGTGGCGTGGGCACAAAGTCGAGGACCAAGCCCAACGCCTTGCACTCGGCTTGCCGAAGGCGACAGGCCATTGGACAGAACGGATCGCCGCACGCGGGGCGATGGAAATTCAGGCCTACGACCAGGCGTGCTACCCCGGCCTGGCTGAGGAATGGGCGCCATTCAATGACCACGGGATCCCCCAGCGACCGTTCGTCGGAGCGCTGACAATGGAGTTGCCGGCTGACGAAGACGCCGAGATCGCGTCGTGGATCGCCGCGGGAACGCCGCCGATCTTCTTCACGTTCGGCAGCATGCCGGTCGACTCTGCCGCCGATACCATCGCGATGATCGCCCGGGCCTGCGCGCAATTGGGCGAACGGGCACTGGTTGGTGCGGGCTGGGGCGATTACAGCAGCGTCCCGCATTACGACCACGTCAAAATCGTCGGTCCAATGAACTACGCAGAGGTCTTTCCGGCTTGCCGCGCGGTCGTGCATCACGGGGGTGCGGGCACTACCAACGCCGGCCTGCGCGCTGGTCGCCCCACGTTGATCACCTGGATGTTGCCCGACCAGGCATGCTGGGGATCCCGGCTCAAGAAACTCGGCGTGGGCACCGGCCGGCGGTTTGTGGGCACCACGGAGAAAACGTTGGTCACGGATCTGCGCAAGATCCTGGCTCCCGAATACCTCGCTCGCGCAGGACAACTCGCAGCCCGGATGATCAAGCCTGCCGAGAGCGTCGCCATCGCGGCCGACCTCTTGGAGAAGTTCGCGCTATCCCGTCGCGGTTGACATCAGCCGCGAATGCCCCCGGATTCGGCGGCGGCCCGGTAGCCGCGGACGGCCAGCGGCCCTACCACTGCGGCGCCGGCGATAGTCCAGATCACACCCCAGAGCAGCGGCCACCACGGCAGCTCACCCTGGGAAAGCCGCCGCATGGACTCGACGATCGGCTCCATGGGCTGAAGTCGGAGCAACGGCCACATCCACGAGGGTAGCGATTCGATGGGTGGCGAACCCGAGCTTGCGAACACAGCCGTGATAGCTGGCAGCCCCAGCCAGATGAGTACCGTGCCGTCCTTGGCCCGCACTGCGACTGCTATCACTGCCATCGCGAAGACGAGAACCACCATCACCGGGATCAACAAATACAAGACCAATTCAATCAGACCGCCGCGAAAGCGTAGTCCGAGCCCGATACCGACTGCAGTGATCACGGCGGTACTCACCAGCGTTCGCGCGGCCTCGGCGATGAGCCTGCCGGTCAGCGCGCTGGCACGGCTCACGGGCAGTGCCCACAATCGACTCAGCAAGCCGGTGTCGCGTTCGAACGACAGGGTAAGGCCGACCGCAAGCGCGCCTGAGAATGCTCCGGCTATTGCGCACGTCGGCACCAAACCGTAGAGGCTGTCGGTGCCGGTGATTCTCATCACCGACTTACCGACAAGCAGGTAATAGATGATCAGCAGAAAGGTGGGGAACACCACCGATTGGATCGGCACCACCGGATTGCGGCGCCAGTGAGTGAAGTGTTGGCCTGCGAACACCAGGCTTTCGGAGACCAGCGAGGTGCGAAGCGGTGGGTTGGCGGTCATTGTGTCCGCCTCTGCATGCGCACCGCGACCGCCCCGAACAACACCAACAATCCAAGGCACCATGCCAGGCTGCTTGCCAGACTACCGACCGCGACATTGCCGACGGCGAGCCCGCGCAGGGTGTCGGTCACCTGCGAAACAGGTTGGTAGCGAACGAATCCGTGTAACCACTCGGGGAACGACTCGACGGGTGCCATCCCGGTAGAGAGCATGACCAATATCATTTGGGGGACGAGGAGGATTTGACTTGATCCGCCGGTCATGCCGATCGAAGCACTTGAGACCCGCACGCCGGTTGCATCCGCGGCGAGCGACAGTGCCAGCGTCAATGTCAGGACTAGAAGGATGAAAGCAATCAGGTGGCCGAATCCACCGAGCATTCGGAAGCCGAACGCGTAGCCGGCCGCGATCGTGGCGAGAAGGGCGATGATGCCGCGGATAAGGCAATACAGCATGCGAGCTGTCAGCGGTGCCAGCAGGGAGATTGGCAATGTGCGAAGCCGAATCCCCAGCTCGGACTGATGGTCTCGGGCAGCCCGATCGACGGTTGTCAGCGCGCCGATTAACGTGACCTGGACGATGATGACTGGCAACAGGTATTGGGGATATCCGATCCCGCCAGTGTCGATCACATTGCGCAGTGCGAGGTTGAAGATGACGAAGTTACCGGCTGGCGCCAAAACTGCGAACGGTAAATCGTTACGCAGCGTGTTACGCACCATCCGTTCGGTCAGGACGGCAACCGAGTTCACGGGGTGACACTGCCCGTGAGGTGAAGGAATACCTCATCCAGAGACGGCTTGCGCAGCGAAATATCTTCTAGCTCGACGTCAAGCCGGTCGACCCGGCGGAACACTTCGCTGAGCGTCGCAACACCGTTCGGCGCCAATACCGACACTGTGTTGGCCACTTCATCGGCTTGCGCGTCCTCGAAATCCGCGACAGCGGCGAGAATTTTGGGCAGGTCGGCAGGATTGACCGGACTGACTGTGCAGTAGCTGATTCCGATGCGGCGCTTGAGATCGTTCGATGTCCCGTTGGCGACGACGCGACCGTGATCCATGACGACGATGGAATCGCTGAGGACATCGGCTTCTTCGAGATACTGGGTAGTGAGAAGGACTGTCACGCCATCGGCTGCCAACGACGACACGAGGTCCCACACGCCGCGGCGGCTGAGCGGGTCCAATCCGGTTGTGGGCTCGTCGAGGAAGAGCACTTTTGGCGGTACTACGAGCGCGGCGGCGATATCAATGCGGCGGCGCATACCACCGGAATAGGTAACCATGCCGCGGTCGGCGGCATCGGCCAAGTCAAACTGTTGTATCAACGCCTCGGCCCGATCGTTTGCGTCCTTGCGACGCATTCCGTGCAGGCGGCTGAACATGACCAAGTTTTCGCGGCCTGTCAGCTGCCAGTCGATCGCGGCGACCTGCCCTGTCACAGCGATCGATTCACGTACCTTGGCGGGCTCTTGGACGACGTCGTATCCGGCCACGAAGGCTCTGCCGTAGGAGGGTCGCATCAAAGTCGACAAGATATTGATGGCCGTCGTTTTTCCTGCGCCGTTGTGACCGAGCAGAGCGCACACAGACCCGGTGGCGACGGAAAAGCTGACGTCCTGCAGGGCGAGGATTGTCCCGTCGAACGTCTTCGATACGCCGTCAAGTTCGATCACAATTGTTGACCATAGCGTGCGCGTAGGGCTCCGTGATAAGTAGCGACGCCTTCATCGGCCGGGCGCCTCATCTCGAGATCCAGTCGAGTATTGCGCGCGTGCCTTTCTCAAGCGACCACTTGGGACGCCAGCACCAACTGGCCGGACACCGTCAGATGCACGATCTTGATTGCTAACCGGTGGCGAGTGCACGGTCGGCCAGCGCTCCCATCGCCGGTGCCAATTGGCGTGAGTACTCAAGCGTCATGTGATTCCCGTCAAAGTAGACAAGGGTGTTTCCGACAATGACGGGGCAGCGTTCGGTGGTGCAGAACAAATCGGTGAGGTCGGCGTATTGCCCACCGCTGTCAGCGGTGGCACGGGACTCCGCACCGATGCCCGCCCCGTCTACCGCGGTCGATCTGGGTGGCGAGCAGGCGCTCGCGTCATCGAGGTGGCGCGCGAGGCAGTCCGGCACTGGCGTTTGCGGATCCGGGATCGGTCCGAGCACTAACACCGTGGCGCCGGTCTGACGTAGCTGCTGCACGAGCCGGGCCAGGCTGTCGATCCACGCTGGATCATATGGCGTGAAACCTGGTTGCCAACTGCCAACGAGATGTTCCCGCGACATGCCCAACACGATCAACCTGGGGCGCTCGGTGCGCAACCGGGCAAGGATCTCAGTCCGCCACTGCTCGCAGTGCATAGAGTATTCAACGATGCCGTTGAGGTACTTGGCGATGGGCACGTCCAGCAGTGGGCAACCCGCCTTGGCCATCATCTCGAGCCGCCAGTTTCGCTGGGCGGCGAGCTGCTGAAATGCCGGGGTCCACATCGCGGCATGCGAATCGCCGACCAGGGCGACTCTTGTGTTTGAGCCGGTGTCACCCATCGCGCATTCGGGCTGTCCGCTTTCCTTTTGCAGCCGCATGCAGCCGCCGAACAGCATGCCGGTCTGGGCTGCAGCGGCCTCACCGAGTGGCGGCGTTAGGTTCGATGGCACGGCTTTGAGGTCGACAGATGCGGCAACCGCGTTCTGTACCTGGGCGAACATCCGGTGCACTGCGGCGTTGTACGTCTCGGCGGTGGAACCGACGGGAGCAGGAGCAGCAGTGACCACCAGTGCGGTGGCGGGCGCGCCGCGGCCGACGGTGGGAGGAATCATTGGCAGCATCGCGACGGCAACACCCACCGCCAGCGCGGTCGCGGCACCACCGACGGCCAGACTGGCCAGGGGAGAGCGGCGTAACGAAGCGGCGTATCGCAGCGGGTTCTCGACGAAACGCAGTGTGAGCATTGCCAGGGTGCCGGCGACGATGACCGCCATCAAATTGGAGAACAGCCCGAATTTGTAGCCCAGCAGGACCGGTCCGAGCACCAATATCGGCCAGTGCCACAGGTACAATGAGTAGGACAAACGGCCCGTTGCTCGCATCGGCGACCAGGTCAAGATGCGGCCGCAGCCCACCGTGGGGTTGTTGCAACCGGCGCCGAGAACCAACACAGTGCCGACCATCGGCACCAAGGCGGCGGTGCCCGGATACGGCATGTCCGGCGTGAACGCGGTGCAGGCCAGCAGGATGAGGCCAAAGCCCGCCCACCCCGTGATTCTGGCTGCCCTTGGGGGTATCCGGCGCCACTGGTCAAGAGTGAGAGCCGCGAGGCCGCCGACGGACAAATCCCACGCCCGGGTGGGTAGCGAAAAATAGGCCGCCGCGGGCACCAGGTATGTCAGCAGTAGCGATAGCCCGAATGACCCGATCGTGATAACGGCAAAGACCACAACATAGGGACGTTTCGACGGACCTATCGGCAGGGCAGACGTGCCGGAGCGCCGCCGGCGTGCGAGCCGGATGACCAACGCCGTGCCAATAATGATGAGCGGCCAAACCAGGTAGAACTGTTCCTCGACGGCCAAGGTCCAGTAGTGCTGGAAAGGCGACGGCGGCAGCTGAGTGCTGAAGTAATCGACGTTTTGCCCGATAAACCAGAAGTTGCCGACGTAGAGCGCGCTGGCGATGCCGTCGTACAGGACCGTCGGAACCCGCAACGGCGGCAACAGAAGTACCGAGGCGATCATCGTGATGACGCCGACGGCGGCCGAGGCGGGCAACAGCCGGCGGGCCCGGGCGCCGTAGAAGCGGCGCAGCGAAACGCTGCCGGTTCCGCTCACCTCGCGCCAGAGCAGTCCGGTGATCAGGAACCCGGAGATGACGAAGAAGACGTCGACACCCACGTAGCCGCCACGGATACCGGGCACGTCAGCGTGGAACAGGACAACGCCCAGCACGGCAACGGCGCGCAAGCCCTCGATGTCCGGGCGGAAGTACTTCTGTTCCGGTCGACGACTTTGCTGTTGTTCCGGCGCGCTAAGGCTGTCGGGGTGGGGCAAAGTCACCTACTTGCTGCATATGCGAACGCGTGTATTGAGTGGACGCATTCTTACACCCGGGCGCGGCCAGGAGGCGTGCTTTCGAAAACGGCATCCGGTCGACTAACCGGGGGCCAGTGCGCGGTCGGCCAGCGTCCCGATGGCCGGGGCCAGCAACCGTGCGTATTCGAGCGTTATGTGGTTCTCATCGATGTAGACCAGCGTGTTGCCCACGATCACCGGGCAGCGTTCCGCAGTGCAGAACAAGTCGGTGGTGGCGGCGTATTGCCCACCGCCGGCTTTGGTGGCGGCGGCTTCGGCGGCGATGCCCGATTCATTGACCGCGCTCGATCGAGTGGGGGTGCAGGCCGGCACGTTGTCGAGATACCCGGACAGACAGACGGGCGCCTGGAAGCTCAGATCGGGGGTCGGGCCGAGCACCAGCACCTGCGCCCCGGTGGCGCGCAGCCGCTTCACCAGGCGGGTCAAGCTGTCGATCCACGCGGCATCGAACGCCCGGTACCCCGAGAGCGCTTCGGCGGTCCCGTAGCCCCGCCACAGGCTCAACACGATCAGCCGTGGACGCTCTGACTCCAGGCGGGACACGATGTCAGTACGCCACTGGGCGCAGTGTTCGAAGAGATCGGCCAAGCGGCTCATCGGATTGGTGATGGGCAGATCCAGCAGCGGGCAGGCCCCTTTGGCCAGCATCTCCAGCCGCCAACGGCGCTGGATCGCGATCTGCTCCAACGCTGGAGTCCACATCGCGGCGTGTGAGTCGCCGACCAGGGCGACCGTCGTCGACGAGCGGGTATCGGCCATCGCGCATTCGGGCTGCCCACTTTCGAACGGTTCGCGCAGACAGCCGTTGAACGACAAGGCCTTCTTCTCGGCGAAAGCCACGGCCAGCGGTGGTGTCAGGTTGGCGGGAACGGCCTTGAGGTCGGCCGATGCCGCGACGGCGGCTTGCACTTGGCCGAAGCTCTGCCGCACCGCGGTGTCGTAGGCGTCGGCGGTGGCGCCTGCAGGGACGGGTGTCGCGGTGAAGTTCAGTGGCGTCACCGGTGCGCCGTGCCCGACCGGGGTGGGCAATACGTGCAGCAGTGCCAGGCCGACGCAGACGGCGATCACGGTGGCCACCGCGCCCAGACCGAGGCTGAGCCGGGCGGAGTTGCGGATCTTCGGGGCAAAACGCAGCGGATTCTCGAGGTAGCGCAGGGTCAGCCAGGCCAGGCCGGCCGACAGCAGGGCTGCGATGATCCGTTCGGCCAAGCTGAGAGAGTGGTTGAGCACGAACGGTGCGAGGACCAGCACCGGCCAATGCCACAGGTACCACGAGTACGAGATGCGGCCGATGGTGCGCATCGGCGGCGATCCCAGGAGTCGGCCACCGCCTTGGTTGGGTGTGGCACAGCCGGCGCCAATGACGAGCGCGGCACCCGCAGTGGGGAGAAGCGCGGCCGCACCCGGATACAGCGTGGCCGGGCTCAGCCAGACACAGGCCAGCAGAATCAGGGCCAGGCCGATCCAGCCCATGACGGCGGCGACTCGCGGTGAAAGTCGTTGCCAGTGCAGCGCGGTCAACGCCACCAACCCGCCGATGGCCAGCTGCCAGGCTCGGGTGGGCAGCGAATAGAACGCCGCCGCAGGCACGATATAGCTCGCCAGAAAGGACAGCGCGAACGACACGACCGTGACCAGGGTGAGCACCGTGATGAACGGGCGTCGGGAAGCGGGGGCCTCGGTTGCCGGGCGCCGTGGCGCCCGTCGCGCCACCCGGACAAGCCAGACCGTGCCCAGGAGCATGGGCGCCCACACCAGGTAGAACTGCTCCTCGACGCCAAGCGACCAGTAGTGCAGGAACGGCGACTGCGTGAC
>Ga0194057_10000144_pt1 | contig 34178 bp, 41 predicted proteins | sample SepL4415m_MetaG_FD_155474 | JGI IMG/M metagenome (GOLD analysis project Ga0194057, IMG submission 155474) | Anoxic zone freshwater microbial communities from boreal shield lake in IISD Experimental Lakes Area, Ontario, Canada - Sep2016-L442-15m | ecosystem: Environmental > Aquatic > Freshwater... | reverse complement strand
CATTCCTAAAAGTGAACGGATAGCTTCTCTGGCCAGCCTGTCCAGCATGGCCAGAGCCTCGTCAAGAATGAAGATCCTCGCTCCTGTGGCCAAAACTCCCGCCAACGCCAACCTCTGCTGTTCTCCGCCGGAAAGAGTGTGGACCAGGCGCTTTTCCATGCCGGTCAACCCAGTCCAACTGAGAGCACGAGCGAGCCTGGTCTTGATTTCAGGCACGGAGAAGCAGAAATTCTCGAGGCCAAATATAATATCTTCTTCGACAGAAATTCCCACTAATGAATCGTAAGGGTCTCCCCCAATATAGCCGATATCGGCCCAACCAACTGATCCGGCCGGATCAAAGTTTATGAAACCCGAATCGGCAGTCAGGAATCCTTTGATCAGTTTTGCCAAGGTAGTCTTTCCTGAACCATCCGGGCCGATCAAGGCAACCCAGGAAAGGTTGTCGATTGCGAGGTCCAATTTCGTGAATACGGGAGGTAAGTGAGGAAGGTAACGGAAGGACAAGTTATTGACGACAATCATTTTGGTTGGGACGGCAAAGCTACCTTCTATTTTCTCAAAATATTACTGAGACTATGGTGTGGAGAACGATGCGACCTGTGTTCATGAACCAATGGTCTTGCCTGAGCATCAAAGGTCAATGCTTAGACCTTGTCCTTGGTCTTGAATCCACTGAGAAGTTTGTCTTTCAGGCCCTTGATTTTACCAACAGTCTTACCTTTGGATTCTTCAGTTTTTCTCTCCACGAGTTCTAAAAGGGACACTGGAGCGCCATCACCTTGTCGGAACCCTTTCTTGATTACGCGTGAGTATCCTCCTTCGCGATTGGCGTAGCGCGGGGCGATATCATCAAATAGCTTCTTCGTGACTGTCTCTGAGCGCACAACCTTCAAAGCCTGACGCCGAGCATGGAGATCCCCTCTTTTTCCCAGGGTGATCATTTTGTCTACGAGACTCCTCACGGCCTTAGCTCGCGTATCTGTCGTAATTATTGCTTCATGGTCCAAAACGGAGGTGACCATGTTTCTGAGCATGGCTTCCCGTCGTGAAGTGTTCATCCCTAGTTTAAATCGTGCTTTTCTATGACGCATTAAAGTCTCCTTGAATCAATCACTGGGGAAGTTTTCTCGTTCTTGACGCATCCTTTCCAGCTCAGCCCTTGAAGGAAAACTAGGAATTACGAGTCCAAGATGTAGATCCATGTCTGCCAAAATTTCCTTGATCTCATTGAGAGATTTGCGGCCAAAATTTTTTGTCTTGAGCATTTCAGATTCCGTACGCTGAACAAGTTCCCCAATAAATCGTATGTCGGCATTCTTTAAACAGTTCGCCGAACGAACGCTTAATTCAAGTTCGCCAACACTACGGAACAAGTTTTCATTGATTTCCGATTCAAGCTGAGGTTTTTCTTCATAAACCGGTTTATCTTGATCATCGAAGTTCTGAAAAACCAAAAATTGTTCTCTGAGGATTTTTGCTGCGTGAGACAAAGCATCTTGAGGGTAGACCGTCCCGTTTGTCCATATTTCTATGGTGAGTTTATCGAAATCGGTCCTTCGCCCGACCCTGGCATTAGTTATCTTGTAGCTGACTTTGCGGACAGGCGAGAAAACTGAGTCCAGAGCGAGCGTTCCGATCGGATCGTCTTCTTGCTTGTTGAATTCCGCTGGTACGTAACCCTTTCCCCAAGCAACCGTCATGGTCATAGAGAGGCTGCCCTCTTTTGAAAGAGTGGCCAAGAGTTGTTCAGGATTTATTATGTCAACCGTATCGTCAGCAATAATATCACTAGCCCGAGACTCTCCTTCACCGACTACTTCTAGTTTAAGTGTCTTTGGATAATTGGTACGGAGTCTTAGATTAACTTTCTTAAGGTTCAGAATCAAATCAGTAACGTCTTCCTTGACCCCGGGTATGGTGGAAAATTCGTGAAGAACTCCTTCGATCTTCACCTTGGTAATAGCAGCGCCCTGAAGAGAAGATAAAAGTATTCGCCGTAAGGCATTGCCCAAAGTAATACCGTAGCCTCTCTCCAAAGGCGCACAAACAAATTTACCGTAAAAAGGCGTATGCGTAGCCTCGTCCACCTCCATACGGTTGGGCCGCTGGAGTTCCAACCAATTTCGTGTCATCAGGGTTTGCCCCGTGTCGCTCATGGCTTCCCTCATTGCTTTTCACGCATTTTGCTTAGCACAATCCCGAAACTACTGTCGAGGACCGTGTTAAAGACCGTGTCGTCCGACTCCCAGCCAAACTAAATGGATCGTTGGAGTGAGAGTCTCTCAAGTCCAGAGTTGCCTAAGTTTCAACTCATATAAGAGTTCAGTTCCTACTTTGAATAAAACTCAACGATAAGCTGCTCTCTTATTGTTGGAGGCAGCAAATCTCTAGTCGGCAACGCCTTAATTATTCCTCTAAAATTAGAGACGTCTACATCCAACCACTCTGGGATTCCCCTTCGGCTAACTGTTTTAATGGAGTCGTCGATGGCGGCTATTTGACGGCTCTTTTCCGGAACTTCAATAACCATGCCCGGTTTGGTCCTGAAGGAGGGCACATCCACCCTGCGGCCATTCACACTAAAGTGGCCGTGGTTTACTAGTTGCCTCGCTTCAGCTCTGGAGGCAGCAAAGCCCATCTGGTAAACCATGTTGTCAAGGCGAGATTCAAGAAGCAGGAGGAGATTCTCACCGGTGACTCCTTTCCTCTTCTCTGCGAGATGCACATAGTTCCGAAACTGTTTTTCCAGCACGCCGTAGATGCGTCTTACCTTCTGTTTCTCACGAAGTTGGACTCCATAGTCAGTGTGTTTCGCTCGTCTCTGACCGTGCTGGCCTGGAGGGTAGTTCCTTCTTTCTGCTGAACATTTGTCAGTGTAACATCTATCCCCCTTGAGAAACAGCTTACTTGTTTCTCGGCGGCAAAACCTGCAAACCGATTCTCTATAACGTGCCAAGCCTATCTCCTTTGGTTTGACGAGAAAAAATATCCTGAAGGGGCCTAAACCCGCCGCCTCTTTGGGGGTCTACAACCGTTATGTGGTATGGGGGTGACGTCCTTAATCAAAGTTATCTGGAATCCCGCGGCTTGAAGAGACCTCAGAGCAGCCTCACGACCTGCACCGGGACCTTTTATAAGGACCTCCACGCTTCTCATCCCCTGATCTATGGCTTTACGAGCCGCATCTTCTGCGGCGAGTTGAGCCGCGAACGGTGTGGACTTCCTGGATCCTTTGAATCCCTGGGTTCCCGCAGAAGACCACGCCACAACATTTCCGTCAATATCGGTAATAGTAACGATCGTGTTGTTAAAAGTGGACTGAATGTGGGCCACTCCACGCGGTATGATACGTCTTTCTTTCTTCTTGCGAACAACTCGCCTTCTCGGCATTCTATTCTCCCTGTAAAGCTCCTACGACAACACGCAACTTCCTGGGCTGATCAATTTATTCTGGATAGAGAGCCCCGACTAACCCGACGCTTACTCTGAATCTACATCAACTTGACTCAGGTATAAGGCGCCAAGACTTTCAACCAAGAAGGTTCTTACTACCTACTTGCGTTTGCCGATCTGCATTTTTCTAGGGCCCTTGCGCGTGCGCGCATTTGTGTGTGTACGTTGGCCGCGGACTGGAAGCCCTCGGCGATGCCTGAGGCCGCGATAGCATCCAAGATCCATAAGTCTCTTGATGTTCATGCTTACGTCGCGGCGCATATCACCTTCGACTTTGTGTGAGCGATCAAGTACTTCACGGATCTTTGCTACATCGACCTCGGTCAACTGATCCGAGTTCATGTTAGGATCCAGACCGATTTCGGTCATTATCTGCTTGGCTGTCGTTCTTCCTATCCCATAGATATAGGTCAACGCAACTTCCATGCGCTTGTTCTTGGGTAGGTCAATCCCTGCAATACGCGCCACGATTATCCTCCTGGCGATAAAACGGCAAGCTGCTTCACTCAGCCTTGACGCTGTTTATGTTTAGGGTTCTCGCAGATAACCCTTACAATTCCTTTTCGCTTGATGATTTTGCACTTGTCGCAAATCTTCCTCACAGATGCCCTAACTTTCATGGGCGCCTCCTCTTACCGACGAGGGACGGATTCCTATTTCAAGACCTTTTCTATTGCTGCAAAAATCTCTTCAATAGGACCAACTCCGGTGACACGCCGGAGCGAACCCTTGGTTTCGTAATAATCAATCAGGGGAGCTGTCTGTTTGTTGTAGACTGCGAGCCTCTCTCGTATGACGACTTCATTGTCGTCATCCCTTTGATAAAGGTTGCTGCCGCATACATCACAAATCCCCTCTTGTTTTGATTGATTAAACATCACGTGAAACATCGCTCCACAGGCGGAATTCTTACAGGTACGCCTTCCCGAGAGCCTTGCTACCAGTTCCTTGTCGGGAACATCTACCAGAATAGCATGATCGATAGATTTCCCTTGAGTTTCCAGTATCTTGCCGAGGGACTGAGCCTGAGGAAGAGTTCTGGGAAAACCGTCCAGCATATAGCCTTTGGCCAGGTCAGGTTTCGTAAGTCTTTCTCCTACGACACCGTTCACGACTTCGTCTGGAACCAGTTCACCCTTGTCCATGTAAGTCTTAGCCTTTAAGCCCATTGGTGTACCCTCTTTGAGAGCAGCCCGAAAAATGTCTCCTGTAGAAATCTGAGGGATACCGAGTTTATCGATGAGCTTCTTGGCCTGAGTGCCTTTGCCCGATCCAGGTCCACCCAACAAAACGATTATCATGGTACCTTCCATTCCTTAAAGATGACTTACTAACGCCTACCCTTGATTCGGCCCGTACGGATAAAGCCCTCATAATGACGTTGTATCATGTGGGTCTCGATCTGCGTCAGTGTGTCCAGAGCAACTCCCACGACGATAAGAAGCGAGGTCCCACCAAAATAAAAAGGCGCATTGAAACGTGAGATGAGAATAGAAGGGAGAACGCATACTGCAGACACGTAAATAGCTCCTCCCAGCGTAATACGAGTAAGAACCTTATCTATGTATTGAGAAGTCTTCTTTCCCGGTCGGATTCCGGGAATGTATCCCCCGTACTTTTTCATGTTTTCCGCAACGTCTATCGGATTGAAAGTTACCGCCGTGTAGAAGTAGCAAAAAAATACGATTAAAGCCACGTACAGCAACTCATAGACCCCTGTACCCGGACGCAACCATCCGGTAATGGAAGTGAGTATAGGTACTTGTAGAAACTGGGCGATGGTTGCCGGGAATATGATCAGGGAGGAGGCAAATATTGGCGGAATGACGCCTGCCGTATTTACCTTCAGAGGCAAATGAGTGCTCTGACCACCGTAGACTCGTCGACCAACAACTCGCTTGGCATATTGCACAGGAATGCGGCGCTGCCCTCTCTCCATGAAGACAATTACAGCGATTACGATTACCATGACGGCCAACAGGAGAAGTAGCACCAAGAATCCCATGTCTCCCGTCTGAACGAGCTGAATGGTACTCCCCAGGGCAGATGGCATCCTAGCTACGATACCAGCAAATATTATCAGAGAAATTCCATTACCGATGCCGTGCTCGGTGATCTGCTCTCCCAGCCACATTATGAAAGCGGTGCCTGCAGTGAGCGTAATCATAGAAAGGAGCACGAAGGAATATTTACTAATGTACACCATATTCTCTGTCTGAGACAATCCAATACTGATTCCCATTCCCTGAATCAACGAGAGGACCACGGTTCCGTACCTAGTGTACTGAGTTATTTTTTTGCGACCAGCCTCGCCCTCCTTGGAAAGTCGTTCCAAATGAGGCACCACGACTGTCAGGAGCTGAAGGATGATGGACGCGCTGATATAGGGCATAATCCCAAGAGAAAAGACCGAAAAGTTTTCCAGCGCGCCACCGGTGAACATGTCGATCACGCCGAACAAGGTCTGCTGGTATTTACTAAAGAAATCCTTGAGGGCAGCAGTGTTTATGCCGGGAGTCGGAATATGCACACCCAAGCGATATACAAGTAGCATGAGGAGCGTAAAAATAACCCTGCGCTTGAGTTCCGGGATTTTAGCGATGTTGCTTAAGGAACCGATCACTACGGGACTCTCCTAAATGAACAATCCGACTTGATTACAGACAATTCCGACACACTCTCATGACCACAGAGGATGACTAATCCTCCACAGTGCCGCCGGCGGCTTGAATCTTTAAAGCTGCCGCTCGACTTACCTTGTCAAGCTTGATTATGTAGGCTGTTGCCGCCTCGCCGTCGGAAAGCAGTTTTACAGGCCCCTGTCTTCTAACAATGCCTTTTTCTCGAAGTAGCTCAGGGGTTATCGTTGCTGACGAATCCAAAGTGGATAAATCTTTGATATTAAGCACATTATAGCGTGTCCTAAACGGATTATGAAAACCCTTCTTCGGCAGACGTCTTTGTAGAGGCATCTGACCACCTTCAAAACCCGGTGACACACCGCCTCCCGAACGTGACCTTTGGCCCTTATGTCCTTTTCCGCAGGTCTTTCCCAGGCCTGAGGATTCACCACGGCCGACACGATTGCGCTTCTTATTACTTACGGGTGCTGCCAGATTCGACAGGTCCATGAATATCTCCCTTTGGATTGGGTTAGTCCGAAACCTCTTCCAATGCTACTAGGTGGCTAACTTTAAGAATCATTCCTCGAATCGCGGGCGTATCTCCGAGAAGCCGACTGGAATTGATTTTTGTAAGCCCTAAGCCGCGCACCGTTTGCCGTTGAGCCTTTGAGGCTTTTATTACACTCTTCTTTAAGGTAACCTTAAGCATCAGAATGTGAATCCTCTCCTGTCTCCGATTCTTCATCCGGCAGACCGAGTTTGCCTAGTTTCCTGGCAATCTGTTGCTGAGTCCGTAGGCCTCTCAAGGCATCGAAAGTCGCCTTGACCACATTATGGGGGTTGTTGGTGCCTAAGCACTTGGTGAGTATATCGTGGATGCCAACGGCCTCCATGACCGCCCTGACGGCACCTCCTGCAATCACACCCGTTCCTGATCCTGCGGGCTTCAAGAACACTTTGGCTGCGCCGTATTTACCGGTAATCTCGTGAGGGACGGTCCCATTAATGATCGGCACCTCCAACAGAGAAGACTTTGCACGATCAACTCCCTTACGGATAGCCTCAGGGACTTCATTGGCTTTACCTAAGCCGAATCCCACCTTACCTTGACCGTCGCCCACAACTACCACAGCGCTAAATGAAAATCTCCTGCCGCCTTTTACAACTTTAGCAACACGATTGAGATGCACCACGCGGTCTTTTAATTCACCCTCAACTCTTGGATCGGATCTACTCAGCAAAGAGTGATTCCTCCTTTATCCCCTAGAATTCGAGTCCGCCCTCTCGGGCACCATCGGCTAACGCCTTGACCTTGCCATGATAAAGATAAGGGCCCCTATCGAAGACAACCTTGAAAACATTTTGCTCTTTGGCTAGGAGTGCGATGCGTTTTCCAACCTCACGCGCCGAATCTTTGTTGAAAGGGTCGCCGGGCTTCCTGCGAAACCCCTTATCCAGGGTTGACGCTTGCACTAGCGTGATGCCTCTCAAATCATCGATGATCTGGGCGAATATATTCCTATTGGACCTAAAAACGGTTAATCTCTTGCGCTCTCGATTACTCGCTATTCTAAAACGAAGACGCGAAGTTCTTTTTTTTCTAGACAGAATTTTATCCGTATCAGTGCCCATGTACGATTCCTCACACACGTACTTCAAGTTCGTCCTGAGTTTTGCTTCAACTATTTAGATCCGGCTTTGCCAACCTTGCGCCGAACCTGTTCGCCAAGATAGCGTATTCCTTTGCCTCTGTACGGTTCCGGTTTACGCACTCTCCTTATTCGGGCGGCCATCTCTCCCACTTGCTGTTTATCGATACCCCGGACGTGAATAGTGGTATTCTTTTCAACCTCGACGGCGAGCCCTTCGGGAACCGGTAATACCATTGGGATGGAAAAACCCACATTCAGAGTCAATGACTGCTTATCGGCTTCGGCGCGGTAGCCGACACCGACGATCTCCAATGACTTGGTGAAACCTTGAGTCACGCCGGTTACCATGTTCTGGATAAGGCTCCGGGTGAGTCCGTGCATGGAGCGGCATTTTCTGTGCTGTTGAAGAACTGAGACACTAATACTTGATGTGGATACATCAAGTGTCACCAAGTCCGAAACAGTCAAAGAAAGGGATCCCTTCGGCCCCTCCACATTCAGGGTCGGCGGATTGAAGGTCACCTTGACCCCTTCAGAGATTGCTACAGGGGCCTTGCCTATTCTGGACATCAGTTGATCTCCTGAATTATTTCGTTTACCAGATACTGCACAGCACCTCTCCTCCAATCCGTCGGCGCCGAGCTTCCTTGTCGGTCATGATACCTTGGGAGGTGGAGAGCACAAGCATTCCGACTCCTCCATGGCTCTTCAGTGTATGGTCATGACCAACGTATACCCTTCTGCCGGGCTTGGAAACTCTTGCAAGACCGTCTATAACGCATTGGGTCTCATCGTCGAAGCGCAGCGTCAGTTTCAAAATGCCTTGTTTGTTTTTGGCCGACCTGATGACCTTATACTTCTTGACGTAACCTTCCTCCTTCATGATCTGAGCGACTCCGATCTTCAAGTTGGAGGCCGGGATGGTCACTTGTTCCTTGCGTGCTTGCCTCGCATTTCGGATACGTGTCAGCATATCCGCTATGGGGTCAGTCATGCTCATTTCAGTGGTCTCCTACCAGCTTGATTTAACCATGCCTGGGACATTACCCTTAAGGGATTCATTTCTCAGGCATATCCTACACAACCTAAATTTGCGGTAATATGCTCTCGGTCGACCGCAAATCTGGCACCGGTTATACATCCGGACTTCGAATTTCTGAGGCCTTGCAGCCTTAACTATCATCGATTTCTTAGCCACACTCCCTCCTTGAAGGAGAAATAGTCTACTTCCTAAAAGGCATCCCGAGACTCTCCAACAATTGCCGAGCCTCTTCATCCGTTTTCGCCGAAGTTACCATCGTCACATTCATGCCGCGAATTTTCTCCATTTTGTCATAATTAATTTCTGGGAAAATAATTTGTTCCTTAATGCCCATTGAGAAGTTTCCCCGTCCGTCGAAGCCGCGGGGATTGACACCACGGAAATCCCGAACGCGGGGCAAAGCTATGTTTATGAGTTTGTCCAGGAAATGATACATATTGTTGCGCCTAAGAGTCACCTTACAGCCTATGGTCATACCCTCGCGGAGTTTAAAGGAGGCTATGGACTTCCTGGCCTTCCTCATAGTTGGCCACTGGCCTGTGATGAGGGCCAATTCCTGCTGGGCGCTCTCGAGGATCTTAGCATTTTGAATGGCTTCGCCCAGCCCCATGTTTACCACGACCTTTTTCAAGACAGGTACCCGCATAGTATTGTTGTACTTAAACTGCTCGATCAAGGCCGGAACTGCATTTTTTTCGTAAAAGTTCTTGAGCCGCGAAGCCATGACATTATTCCTTCTAGCCGTCCAACTGTTCGTCACATTTCTTGCAATATCGAACTCTTTCACCATCATCGAGAACTCTTATACCAATCCTCGATGTCTTTGAGCACTTCGGACAAACAAGCATCAGTTTAGAGAACCTTATTGGAGCTTCCTTCTCTATAATCCCGCCCTGTTTGCCGGCCTGTCCTGCCTTAGTGTGACGCTTGATTATATTCAGCCTCTCCACGAGCGCCGTATCCTTCTCTTTGTACACCTTGATCACTTTGCCCTGTCTGCCCTTATCTTTACCGGAGAGTACCTTTACTTTATCGTTTTTCTTGATATGCGCCATGATCAAAGGACCTCCGGAGCCAGTGACACAATCTTCATGAACTTTTTGGCTCTTAATTCTCGGGCTACAGGACCAAAAATCCGGGTTCCAATTGGTTCCATCTGGTTATTTATGAGTACAGCCGAGTTGTCATCAAAGCGGATATACGACCCATCAATACGCCGGACGGCCCTTCTTGTCCTTACAACAACGGCTTTATGGACCTCGCCCTTTTTCACCTTAGAATTGGGAATGGCCTCCTTTACGGAAACTACTACCACGTCTCCAACGCTAGCGTATTTTCTTCTTGTGCCGCCCAAAATCTTAATACAATACAATTCTTTGGCGCCTGAATTGTCGGCCACGGCCATACGGGTCTGTTGCTGAATCATGAGGAACCTCCCGGCAGAGCCGCCTCCCGCACGATCTTTCGAACCCGCCAATTCTTATGGCGACTCAAAGGCCGGGTCTCCACGATCATCACCTCATCTCCAATCCGGCAACGGTTCTCTTCATCGTGGGCCATAAAACGCTTCCTACGGCGGACGAACTTTTTATAGACGGGATGGATGACGGTCCGGCTGACTTCCACTACTACGGTCTTGTCCATCTTATTACTGATCACCATTCCCGTGCGGATTTTGCGTTGCTTCGTGTTGTTGGAGGAGTTCGTCATCAAACCCCCTCCTTTTCTCTAATTATGGTTTTCACCCGGGCAATCTCCCTTCGGAGGTTTCTGATACGGGCTGTTTTTTCGAGCTGGCCTGTAGCATGTTTGAATCGAAGCTTAAATTCTTCTTCGCAGAATTCCTTCTGTTTGGCGGCAAGCTCTTCAACGGAGAGATCCCTGAGTTCTCGGGGCTTCATATCTATTCCTCACGAACAACAAATCGAGTCTTTAAGGGGAGCTTTCTAGCAGCAAGACGAAAGGCTTCACGCGCCACTTCTGATGGGACTCCCTCCATCTCGTACATGATCTTGCCCGGCTTAACAACCGCTACCCATTCCTCCGGAGCGCCCTTGCCTTTGCCCATTCTGGTCTCAGCGGGTTTCTTCGTTATGGGTTTATGTGGAAACATTCTAATCCAGATCTTGCCGCCCCTTTTCACGTAGCGAGTCATGGCAACACGGCCGGCTTCTATCTGTCTTGCGGTGATCCAACCTGGATCCATGGCCATGAGGCCGAATTCGCCAAACGATACCTGTGTTCCTCTTAAAGGGCGTCCGCGCATACGACCCTTTTGCATTTTTCTATATTTCACTTTTTTGGGAGCGAGCATATCAACTTTCCCCTGATCCGATCTTAACTATCTCACCCTTGAAGATCCAAACCTTTATACCGATAACTCCGTAGGTAGTGGTCGCCTTCGCGAAGCCGTAGTCAATATCTGCTCTGAGCGTGTGGAGTGGGACGCGACCTTCCCGGTACCACTCTCTCCTTGCCATTTCGGCTCCACCCAGTCGCCCCGCAGTAGCAATTCGAATTCCCTTTGCCCCTGATTTCAAAGCACTTGTCACGGACTTTTTCATTGCTCTGCGGAATGCGACCCGCCTCTCGAGTTGTTGAGCAACATTCTCTGCAACCAGTTGAGCATCCACTTCTGGTTTGCGGATTTCCTTTATGTCGACAATGACATCTTTGTCGGTTATCTGGAGGATCTGGCGACGAAGTTTCTCAATTTCGCTCCCCTTCGGACCAATTACGATTCCAGGGCGAGCAGTGTGAATAATGATCCTGATCTTGCCCGCAGCTCTCTCGATTTCCACCTGTGAGATACTTGCCTGTGCCAGTCTCTTTTTCAGAAAGTCCCGAAGCTTCAAGTCCTCAATCAGAAACTCCCCATAATTTTTGTCGGAGTACCAATGAGAATCCCATGTCCGGTTGATACCTAGGCGGAATCCGTGCGGATGAACCTTCTGTCCCAAGATAGTCCTCCTAAGAGTTGCACTTGCTACCGATGTGAGCCCTGGGCTGTCAGCGAAAATTGTCAGGCCCGTCGTACAGTGCTGGTTCGTAATCTATTTTTCTTCTAGGGCCACGCAAATGTGGCTTGTACGTTTTCTTATTCTAGTAGCCCGCCCCATGGCACGGGGACTCCACCGCTTGGCTGTCGGCCCCTCATCCACGGTTATCCTGCTGACAAACAGTTTATCCTCATCAACTCCACTGGACTGGGAAGCATTGGCAAGGGCTGACTGAAGCACCTTCTTGATTATCCCAGCAGCCTTTTTCGGCGTAAAACTAAGCATTCCCATGGCTGCACCTGCAGGCATCCCCCGAACTAGGTCCGCCACCAGCCTTGCTTTACGCGGGGAGATATGGGCATATCTAAGAATTGCCTCCCATTCCATCACTTTCTCCCCTTCTTGGCCTTTCTGTCTCCTGCGTGCCCGTGAAAAGTTCGGGTCGGAGAGAACTCGCCCAGCTTATGGCCAACCATGTTTTCTGTAACGAAAACCGGGATAAATTTCTTTCCATTATGAACGGCGAACGTGAGGCCAACCATGTCAGGAATGATGGTGGATCTTCGCGACCACGTCTGTATTACCTTTCGAGAACTGGTCTCACGGGCTTGACTGACTTTTTCCAGTACGTGGTCGTCCACAAAAGGACCCTTATGTACCGAACGGGGCATGAAACTCACTTCCTTCGTTTAACGATAAATTTTCCCGATGTTTTTGATTTCTTGCGGGTCTTGTAGCCTTTGGTCGGGACTCCCCAAGGGGTGACAGGGTGGCGACCGCCGGATGTTCTCCCTTCTCCGCCTCCGTGTGGATGGTCAACCGGGTTCATTACCACTCCACGAACTTTTGGCCTTCGGCCCATGAGGCGAGAACGTCCCGCCTTGCCAAGGGAAATATTTTCATGGTCCAAGTTACCCAGTTGGCCGACCGTGGCCCGACAGCGGTCCAAAACCATGCGTACCTCACCACTGGGGAGCTTAATCTGAACGTAACCCTTTTCTTTGGCCATCAACTGCCCATATGTGCCTGCGGACCGAATCATCTGTCCGCCTTTTCCTATCTTCATCTCTACATTGTGGACCATCGTTCCCAACGGGAGATTCTTAAGTGGCAGGCAGTTACCCGGTCTAATATCAGCCTTGTCCCCGGCAATCACTGAATCACCAACCTGAAGCCCCTGAGGCCACAATATGTACCTCTTGTCTCCATCGGCATACTTGATCAGCGCTAATCTCGCGCTCCTGTTTGGGTCGTACTCTACACTTGCAACGGTTCCAGGAACGTCCTGTTTGTCTCTCTTAAAATCAATTTCCCGAAACCGTCTCTTATGTCCACCACCGCGATGCCTGACCGTTATCCTGCCGTAGGAGTTTCGACCGCCATGCTTATGTTTTCCCGTGACGAGAGCCTTGAGGGGTTCCCTTGTGGTTATCTCGTCAAAGGTCAAGCCTGTTTTGAACCTTATGCCGGGTGAGGTAGGCTTAAATTTCTTTATTGCCATGAATTCAGTCCTTAGGGGTTAATAGAAAACGAAAATGTCCGAAAAACTAAGTCTCGTTAAGTAGAGATTTCCTATACCCCTTCAAAAAAGTCTACACGATCACCTTCTCTGAGCGTGACGATCGCCTTCTTCCAATTCCTGCGGTGCCCCGTGGACCGACCAACCCGCTTTTTTTTTCCAGTGTGGTTCTGAGTCCGTACGGACAATACTTTTACCTTGAAAAGTTTTTCAACCGCTTTGCGGATTTCACTTTTGTTGGACCCTGGATCCACCTCGAAAAGAAGTTGATTATTCTCATCTTTTAGGATGGACCCTTTCTCTGTCACTATGGGCCGGCGGACTATTTTGTATTCTTCCATTATCAGCCCAACCTCTCGCAGATTCTAGGAATGGCTGCCGCTAATAGTACCAGTTTGTCGAATCTCAGCAGGTCATAAACATTTAAGCCCTCTGCAGGAAGTACAAGCACCCGATAAAGGTTCCTAGAAGATCGCAGCAAGATTTCATCCTTTTCCGGTGTTACAAACAGCGTCTTTCCTGTTTCAAGTCCCAGCGCTTTTACCGGCTCCAAAAAAAGCTTTGTTCTTGGAGCTTCCAATTCAATTTTGTCGACAACCGTGAGACGATTTTCCCTAAGCTTTGATGTCAATACACTACGGAGAGCAGCCTTCCGCATCTTTTTCGGAAGTGAGAAGCTGTATGAACGTGGCTGAGGACCAAAGATCGTACCGCCGCCAGTCCAAATAGGAGAGCGGATGGTACCTGCACGAGCCCGTCCTGTTCCCTTCTGTCGCCAAGGCTTCTTTCCGCCACCCCTGACTTGCCCCCTGGTTTTCGTAGAAGCTGTGCCGGCACGGCGTTTGGCCAGTTGCCACACGACAACTTTCTGAACCAGATTATCGCGGATCTCAGTGTCGAATATGCTGTCATCGAGTTCGATGGAGTCGACTTTTTCGCCCCGCTGGTTGATCACATTTACCAAAGCCATCAGCGTTTCCTTATGAGTACAATCGACCCTCTTGCTCCAGGCACAGGGCCTTTAAGAAAAATAAGATTTTCGTCAGGCCGCACTTCCAGAACTTGGACCTTGGGCGCTGTAACTCTCGCTCCCCCTAGTCTACCAGGCATCTTCTTTCCTTTGAAAACACGTGACGGCCATGCACATTGGCCGATTGAGCCGGGGACTCTATGAGAACGGGATCCGTGGGAACCAGGGCCACCGCTAAAATTCCACCTCTTAATTACACCTGCAAAGCCTTTGCCCTTGCTTGTACCGACTACCTTGACTGTCTCGCCTGGGCTAAATATATCTGCCCTGAACTCCTGGCCTATTTCAAGAGAATCTGGATCATCGGCCCAAAATTCTTTTAATATGGAAAAAGCACCCACACCGGCTTTCATGAATTGGCCGAGAACCGGCTTAGTGAGCTTGCTTTCCTTTGTCGGCCCGTAACCGAGTTGTATCTTGGATTGTGTTGTCTTTTTGATCACAGTGCATGGACCAGCTTCAACAACAGTCACGCCGATAGCATGACCAGAGTCATTGAAGACCTGGACCATTCCGAGCTTTCTTCCAACCATTCCTTGAATCATGAGCAACTCCTAGAAACCCGGTACACGTACACTACTAAGCCTTAATTTCAACATCGACACCCGGGGAGAGATCCAACTTCATCAGTGCGTCGAGTGTGTGCTGTGTGGGTTCTACGATGTCCAGCAACCTCTTGTGAACACGAATTTCAAACTGTTCCCGCGATTTCTTATCGATATGCGGGGACCTGAGCACACAATACTTATGTATACGTGTCGGAAGAGGAATTGGACCGACAACCTTAGCCCCGGTTCGCCAAGCCGTGTCGACTATCTCAGCCACCGACTGGTCCAATAGCTTATGGTCGTAGGCTTTTAATCTGATTCGTATCTTAAGTGCGTGCATATCCATGCTTGAATCCTTAAAAGGCACGTAGCGGATTATTCTAAGATTTCAGAGACGACACCAGCGCCGACAGTTCGACCGCCTTCCCTGATGGCGAATCGGAGTTCTTTCTCCATGGCTATGGGCGTTATAAGTTTGCCCTCAAGGGAAACATTATCACCGGGCATCACCATTTCTACTCCCTCGGGAAGCGTTATCACTCCCGTCACATCCGTAGTACGGAAGTAAAACTGCGGCCGGTATCCATTGAAAAAAGGCGTGTGACGCCCACCTTCCTCTTTACTCAATATGTACGTCTCAGCCTTGAACCGCGTATGAGGCGTTATCGATCCTGGATGCGCCACCACCTGTCCTCGCTCCACATCGTCTCGCTTGATGCCCCGCAACAATAACCCGACATTGTCTCCAGCCTGACCCGAATCCAATACCTTACGGAACATCTCCACCCCAGTACATACCGTCTTGCGGGTCTCTCGAATCCCTACGATCTCCACCTCTTCATTCACCTTCACCTGACCTCGCTCGACCCTGCCCGTTACCACCGTCCCTCGTCCAGATATGCTGAAAACATCCTCAACCGGCATCAAAAACGGCTTGTCCGTCTCCCTTATCGGTACAGGAATGTATGAATCCACCGCATCCATCAACTCCATTATGCACGTCGCATCAGGATTATTAGGATCTCCAGACTCCAATGCCTTCAATGCACTGCCCCTAACAATCGGTATGTCTTCTCCAGGGAAATCATACGAACTCAATAACTCCCTAAGCTCCAACTCCACCAACTCTATGAGTTCAGGATCATCCACCATGTCAACCTTGTTCAGAAATACCACTACATACGGTACCCCAACCTGACGAGCCAACAGAATGTGCTCCCGGGTCTGCGGCATCGGCCCATCATTGGCGCCAACCACCAATATGGCACCGTCCATCTGCGCCGCTCCCGTTATCATGTTCTTGATATAGTCCGCATGACCCGGACAATCCACGTGCGCATAGTGCCGTTTCAATGTCTGATATTCCACGTGAGCCGTAGCTATGGTGATCCCCCGCTCCTTCTCCTCAGGAGCCTTGTCTATCTCCTCGAACGGCACATACTCCGCCATCCCCTTCTTCGACAATATCCGCGTAATTGCCGCCGTCAAAGTAGTCTTGCCGTGATCTATGTGTCCTATCGTCCCTACGTTCACGTGTGGCTTCGTACGCTCAAACTTCGCCTTGCCCATGGACTCCTCCAGATTGTCTAAAGTCTGCGACCACTTTTTCCGTAACGGAGTGGGGCGCTGGTTCATAATGAGAAAATTGCATGGTAAATGTTGCACGCCCTTGCGTCCGGCTTCTAAGGTCGGTGGCATAGCCGAACATTCTGGCCAGCGGCACTCGCACGCCTACTGTTTGAGTTCCAGATCGGCTCTCCATTCCTAAGATCTTTCCGCGTCTCGATGTGAGATCGCCGAGCACATCTCCCAGGAACTCTCCGGGAGTAACAACTTCCACATCCATAATGGGCTCCAGAAGGATCGGGCCACACTTCTTGGAAGCCTCCTTGAATGCCATGTAGCCCGCCATCCTGAAGGCCATCTCCGACGAATCCACTTCGTGAAATTTGCCGTCAGAAAGACACACCTTGACATCAACCACGGGATACCCTGCTAGGGTCCCAGCTTCCATGGCGCTACGGATGCCTTCCTCTACCGGTTTGATAAACTCCTTAGGAATTGCCCCACCGGTTATTTTGTCTTCGAATACCAGCCCTGCACCGCGACTCATAGGCTCAACTATAAGAACCACTTCAGCAAATTGCCCCTTGCCGCCGGTTTGTTTCACATGCCTGTAATGGGTAGTGATGGGACGTGAGAGAGTTTCACGGAAAGCGACTTGCGGCTCTCCTACAATTGCTTCAATCTGAAATTCGCGAAGGAGGCGGTCTACTACTATTTCAAGATGCAGTTCACCCATTCCCGACAATATTGTCTGGCCTGTTTCACGATCGACTCTCACCTTCAAGGAAGGGTCTTCTCTCAATAACCGACCTAATGATCGAGAGAGCTTGTCAACCTCGTCTCGGGTCTTTGGATACAATGCGACGGAGATGACCGGTTCGGGAAAATCCATGGATTCGAGTATCAGTGGATGATCACCGTCGGACAAGGTGTCACCGGTCCTCGTATACTTGAGCCCTACCGCAGCAATTATGTCACCCGCCAAAGCTTCTTTTATATCTTCTCTCTGATTGGCGTGCATCTTAAGCAGACGCCCTATGCGCTCTTTTTTGTCGGCAGTCGAGTTGTAAACCCCAGACCCTGCCAAGAGTGTCCCTGAATAAATCCTCAGGAAAGTAAGGTTTCCCGTGTAAGGATCGTTCATCACCTTAAAAGCTAGTGCCGCTAAAGGGCCATCTACATCTCGGTCGACAGCCATGCCCTTTGAATTTTTCCCTTGGACAGGCGGGACATCCAGTGGGGAGGGGAGGAAATCCACTATCGCGTCGAGGAGCTGCTGTATTCCTTTATTCTTGAAGGCTGATCCTATAAGGACCGGCGTAATCTTGAGTCCGAGTGTAGCATTACGAATTGTCCCGTAAAGCAGATCGGTCGGAATATCAGTATCGCCTTCAAGGTACAATTCTAGCAAATTATCATCTAACTCGCAGACGGTTTCTAATAGTCGCTTTCTTGCAGACTCTGCTTGCTCTTTGAATTCCGGGGGGATTTCAGCCAATTCAAAATTAGTTCCCATAGAGCCTTCGTCAAACACTATGGACCTCATGCTCACCAAATCGATTACGCCTCGGAATTTGTCCTCAATCCCGAGGGGGATCTGAAGCAGAACAGGTTTTGTAAGTAGTCTTGTGTTCATCATATCAACGACTCTAAGGTAATCCGCTCCGGTTCGGTCCATTTTGTTAATAAAAGCTATCCTTGGAATTTGATAACGATCAGCCTGCTTCCACACAGTTTCAGACTGGGGCTCCACGCCTCCCACGGCACAAAAGACTGCTACTGCTCCGTCCAAGACCCGCAGGCACCTCTCAACCTCAATGGTGAAGTCAACGTGGCCCGGGGTATCGATTAAGTTTATCTTGTGATGCCTCCACCGGCAGGCAGTCGCCGCTGACGTTATGGTGATGCCTCGTTCCTGTTCTTGAGCCATCCAATCCATGACAGCGTTACCGTCATGCACTTCGCCCATGCGATGGGAAACCCCTGTATAATAGAGAATCCTTTCAGTGGTCGTAGTTTTACCCGCATCGATGTGCGCCATAATACCTATATTTCTCGTCCTTGATAGGGGGCCTCCTGACATGGAAATCAGTCTTTCCTGAATCCTTACCACCGGTAATGTGCGAAGGCTTTATTGGCTTCGGCCATCTTATGAGTGTCTTCCTTTTTCTTTACCGAGCTTCCCTTGTTGGATGCTGCATCAAGAAATTCCGAGGCCAATTTCTCTTTCATGCTTTTTTCGCCTCTCCCCCTAGCGTATTGAATCAACCATCGAATAGCCAACGCCTGACGCCTTTCCGGTCGAATCTCAACGGGTACCTGGTAAGTGCTGCCGCCAACACGCCGCGATCGGACCTCAAGGACGGGCTTTGAATTCTCTATGGCCCTCTCGAAGATTTTGAGTGGGTCTTCCCTGGTCTTGTCCGCAATGATGTCCAGAGCATCGTAGAGGATGATTTCCGCCGTGGACTTCTTGCCTTGCCACATAATCCCGTGAACGAACTTGGAAAGAAGCTTGCTATGGTATTTAGGATCTGGCAAGACGTCCCTTCTCGGCACTTTCCCTTTTCTAGGCATCAGATTTCGCTCCAATATAGCCGCATATACTCATCCTTAAAGCAAAACTCAGAACAGGCTGCTGCGCGCAGCTTTCAGGTTGGAAAGGTCCAGACTAGCGGCGGCGAATTGATTCGCCTCAAGCATATAAGCTCCGGGTCTGCTTCTGAACCTACCCCGTCGTGCCCGACGGTTTACCCGAATCCTTTTATAGTCAATCCTCTATTCGTAAGTTCGGAAATTCCTCCGGTTCCTGTGTTCCCTTCCGTTTCAAGCCTTTACAGGAAGCCCCCCGGAGGGCAAGAGAGGATTATTTCGGCTTTTTTGTGCCGTATTTGGATCTCCCCTGCTTTCGGTCTTGAACTCCATAAGCGTCCTGAGCACCTCTGATAATGTGGTAACGTACTCCGGGGAGGTCCTTAACGCGCCCCCCTCGAATCAGGACGACTGAATGCTCCTGCAAGTTGTGACCAATACCGGGGATATAGGAGGTGACTTCATATCCATTGGTTAGACGGACCCTGGCGACTTTCCTCAACGCGGAATTCGGTTTCTTAGGAGTGGTCGTGTAAACTCTCACACAAACTCCCCTGCGCTGAGGACAGTTGGTCAGTGCTGGGGCCGAGGTCTTTTTTCTGGCCTGCATACGCCCTTTCCTGACCAGCTGGTTAATTGTCGGCATAAGCCATTACCTCCGTATAGTATCTGAATATTATGATCAACAAGTTGGCACTTTGTCAATGCCTTTTTTCCAGAAAATCAATGACCGGAGAAAAAATCCCCGGCCCTTGGCATAAGTTTACGGGAATTCCCTTTATATGAAAAGAGATAGTGTCATAATTCCGCCAAAGAAAAATTTCGCTGCGATCAGGGCCTGCCTAGCTTACTTCACAAACTTTCTTAAACGCTTTCAATATACTGAATTCTCTCGTGACGGGAACGACGGCCGGATTCTTCATCGGCAACATCGTGCTGCAACCTAATATTTTTGTACCGGCTGAGCCCAGTACCGGCTGGAATGAGCCTTCCCATAATCACGTTTTCCTTCAATCCTCTCAAGTAGTCAATCTTTCCTGAGATAGAGGCTTCAGTTAATACTTTGGTGGTCTCCTGGAAACTCGCTGCACTGATGAAGGAATCAGTGGAGAGAGATGCCTTGGTGATTCCAAGAAGTAGGGGCTCGCCCACAGCTGGGGTTCCGCTTGCCTGGATAACGCGGTTGTTCTCTTCCTCAAAAATGGAGCGTTCGATATGTTCACCCGCCAAAAAGTCAGTGTCGCCCGATTCCTTGACTCTGACTCGACGAAGCATCTGTCTCACGATGACCTCAATGTGTTTATCATTGATTTTTACACCCTGGAGTCGATAGACTTCTTGGACTTCATCGACGAGATATTTGGCCAGATCTTTTTCACCCTTTATGCCAAGCAGGTCGTGCGGGTTGGTAGAGCCTTCCATAAGGGCTTCGCCGGCCTGCACCCAGTCGCCGGAGTGGACAGAAATGTGTTTGCCTTTAGGTATCAAATACTCTTTAGGTTCGCCCACTTCAGGGGTCACAATCACTTTGCGTTTGCCTTTCGTATCCTTACCGAAGCTCACCAGGCCGTCAATCTCAGAGATTATGGCGAATTCCTTGGGTTTTCTCGCTTCAAAGAGTTCGGCCACCCGAGGGAGGCCTCCAGTAATATCCTTGGTTTTTGTGGTCTCGCGGGGAATCTTCGCTATAACGTCACCAGCGTGAACTTCTTCCGCTTCCTTGATCATGATGTTCGCTCCTACAGGAAGCAGGTACCTGGCCTCGGAATCCCCAATCTTAATAGTCCTTCCATGTTCATCCTTGATGGACACTCTTGGCCGGTTTTCCGTATCTCTTTCTTTGTATTCGACAATAACCTTTCGCGACAGACCCGTAACCTCGTCCAACTGTTCAGTCATAGTGAAACCTTCGATGACATCGCCGAACTTGACCTTGCCTGATACCTCAGTAATAATTGGAATGGTATAGGGATCCCACTCCGCCAAAAGCGTTTCCCGGTTAACTGTTTCACCGTCCGCAACTCTTAATTTTGCACCATAAATTGCCTTGTTACGTTCTCTTTCTCGTCCTTTTTCGTCTGTTATGGCTATCGATCCATTACGGTTCATGACGACTTGTTCACCTTCTCTACTGAAAACCGTTTTCAAGTCTATGAATTGTATTCGACCTTCATTTCGTGAGAAAAGCTGAGACGAACTAGATCCCAGCCATTCCAAGAGGATCTGTCCTTCGGACTCGATCCGGTCTCCATCTTGTACTTTCACGTTCATATAAGCCATGACGGGGTAGCGTTCGTAGAGGCGGAATCTTATTTTCCCTCCCCTTGCCGGACGCAACTGAAAAATCCCTCCACGCTTTTCTGCTTCAGTCATTCGGGATCGTTCTTGGGAGGATGTTTCGTAGATGAAGGAATTGGGTGAAATGCGATCGCCGTGTTTCACCACGAATCGGTTGCCTTCAGGTATCTGGAACTTGTGTTTAATGCCTTCCTCGTCCACAAGGGTAAAGGATTTACGATCAAGCGAAATCTCTATTTTCCCTCCGAGTCTCTCCGCGTCATCCAATTTATGTTCTGTGCTTTCGTAAAGAAAGGAGTTTTCTCTCAAAGTCTGACCATTCTCTGTGAGCCAGCGGGTCAGTTCAGATTCGTCCAGCGTGAAATCCTCCGAGACGATAATGGCTTTCGTCTTGTCTTTCTCTCTTTCGACAGAGACTTTGCCTCTCTTACGAGCAGATATTATGTTCCTCTTCAGTGAGGCCGTGCCTCCGATATGAAAGGTACGCATGGTGAGTTGTGTTCCTGGCTCGCCGATCGACTGGGCCGCGATGATGCCCACAGCCTCACCGATGTTTATCATTCTGCCATGAGCAAGGTCACGGCCGTAACAAAGGCTGCAGACCCCCCTACGAGATTGACACGTAAGAACCGACCGTATCTTTAAGCGGTCGATACCCGCATCCTGAATTTTCTCTCTATGCTCCTCATCAATTTCCTCGTTAGCCTTAACAATTATCTCACCGGTAAAAGGATGTTCGATATCTTCAAGAGCCACTCGGCCCAAAATACGGTCCGCCACATGTTCAATTATTTCTCCGCCCTCTTCAAGGGAGGTCATCTCGATACCGTCGAGCGTGCCGCAATCGATTTCTAAAATGATGGCATCCTGGGCCACATCCACCAATCGACGTGTCAAGTACCCGGAATTTGCCGTTTTGAGTGCAGTATCTGCCAAGCCTTTCCTGGCCCCATGGGTAGATATAAAGTATTGCAGTACCGTCAGCCCTTCACGGAAGTTAGCCTCTATAGGTGTTTCGATGATCTCGCCTGTAGGCTTGGCCATGAGTCCGCGCATTCCTGCCAGTTGGCGGATTTGTTGGGTGCTTCCCCGCGCTCCGGAATCGGCCATCATATAGATTGGATTAAAACTTTCGACTTTCTTTATAGTTCCATCTTTCATTTGCCTATTATCGAAACGTAGACCGCTCATCATCCTCTCAGAAATATCTTCATTTGCCCGAGCCCAGATGTCGATTACCTTATTGTAACGCTCACCGTCAGTAATAAGACCTTCATTATATTGATTCTGAATTTCCAGAACTTCTTTGGTGGCATTATCGATAATATCCCTTTTGGATTCAGGAATACGCATGTCGTCTACGCAAACAGAGAACCCCGCCTTGGTTGCATAGTAAAAGCCCAAATCTTTGAGACGGTCCGCAAGGATAACTGTTTGTTTGTCCCCGCATCCACGGTACGCCTCATCAATTAAATTAGCCAATTCCTTCTTTTTCATAACTTTGTTTATCACGTTGAAAGGGATCTCTTCGGGAACGATCTCTCGCAGAAGGATTCGGCCTACTGTAGTCTGAATCTTTTCGCCGTTGTCGCGCACTATTATCCTTTCGTGTAGATCCACAACTCCCGCGTCATAAGCGACTCGAACCTCAGACACATCGAAAACTCTGATTTTTCCATCCGGTTCTGATTCCATTGATTCCCGAGTCAAATAATAGAGACCGAGGACGATATCCTGAGTGGGAACGATGATAGGCTTTCCATGAGCCGGTGAAAGAATATTATTGGTGCTCATCATTAGTACCCGGGCCTCGACTTGAGCCTCAATCGATAGCGGAATATGGACCGCCATCTGGTCTCCGTCGAAGTCCGCGTTGAAGGCTGTGCAGACCAGTGGATGGAGCTGGATAGCCTTACCTTCAATCAGGACAGGCTCAAAGGCTTGAATACCGAGCCGGTGAAGAGTAGGGGCGCGGTTCAGCAGCACAGGATACTCTTTAACGACATCTTCCAGAATATCCCATACTTCTGGGGTTTCCTTTTCCACGAGTTTTTTTGCGCTTTTGATCGTGGTAACGTAGCCACGCTCTTCCAATTTGTTGTAAATAAATGGTTTGAAAAGCTCGAGAGCCATTCGCTTAGGAAGCCCGCACTCATGAAGCCGGAGATCGGGTCCCACAACAATCACAGATCGTCCGGAGTAGTCAACACGCTTTCCGAGAAGATTTTGACGAAAACGTCCCTGTTTACCTTTGAGCATGTCGGAAAGAGACTTGAGGGGTCTCTTATTCGGCCCTGTAATGACGCGTCCCCGCCTACCGTTGTCGAAAAGGACATCTACAGCTTCCTGAAGCATCCTCTTCTCATTTCGGAGGATAATTTCGGGAGCGTTGAGTTCTTTGAGTCTCTTGAGTCGGTTATTACGATTAATGACCCGCCGATAAAGATCGTTGAGGTCGCTGGTCGCAAAGCGTCCGCCATCAAGCGGGACGAGAGGTCTCAAATCTGGAGGAATGACAGGAATTGTAGTAAGAATCATCCAGGCAGGGTTCTGCCACTGGCGGAACTTCGAGAGGTCTTCAGGTGAAATAGCTCGTGAACCTGAACGACCAAGTCTATCAATTATGTTACTTATTTCAACGAATGCAAGCTGCTTACGAACTTCCCAATCATCTGTTCCCTCCCATTTGAGCTGGATTTCGCGGGCGGTTTGAATCATTTCGTCGAGGAAACGCCCCATCTCACCATCAGGATCGACTTGCTGGTAAATAGCAACAAGTTCATTCACGAGAGCTTCAGGATCGATTCCCTTGAGAGACCCTATAACACGGAGGCGTTTTGCCAATTTTTTTCGCTTGGCCTCTGAAGCTGACTCCTTCATCTCCTCACGCAGCTTGACGCTTTCCGTGACCAAGTTCAGCTTTTCAAGCATGTCTCTGACGGCTTCGCCACCCATCCTTGCCTCAAAGGAACCTATTCCGTATTCTTCTACTGTCTGGCGATACTTTTCCTCATTGATGAGAGTTCCAGCCTCTAGATCCGTTTTCCCCGGTGACAAAACGAGGAAAGATTCAAAATACAGGACCCTCTCAACTTCCTTCAGCGTCAGATCAAGAAGGGTTCCTATTCTGCTCGGTAGGCTCTTCAGGAACCAGATATGAGCCACTGGAGTTGCTAGTTCGATATGTCCCATACGCTCACGACGCACTTTGGACTGAATCACTTCGACTCCACATTTTTCACAGATGGTGCCGCGGTGTTTCATCCTTTTGTACTTACCGCAATTGCACTCGTAATCCTTTACAGGGCCGAATATTTTTGCGCAGAAAAGGCCATCCCGCTCCGGTTTGAAAGTTCGATAATTTATTGTTTCAGGCTTCTTGACTTCTCCATGCGACCATGAGCGAATTTTTTCGGGAGATGCCAGAGAGATTTTCACAGCATTAAAATTCAAAGGATCTTTGGGCTTCTCAAAAAAACTATGGTAAACGTCTTCCAAGGTTTCCCTCCTTAACTGGAGTAGGCAGTGGTAGCGAGTTTCTCGATAAAAGGACCGCTTATCACCTTAATCGAGACCCTGTATCGGGATCGGTTTTGCCTCACTCAGCTTGGTTTAGGGTGAAAATATCTACCCGATTTCTTTCGTAGGTAAGGAGAACTATGTTCCCCCACACATCCTAGTGAGTCACAGGGTCGATCTTTCGATCCGGCCCATGACGGAGTATCAATTATCATGCATTTGCCGGCTCGCTCTCTAAGAGTTCCACATCAAGACCGAGGGATTTAATCTCTTTGACGAGGACGTTGAATGACTCTGGGAGGCCTGGTTCGAGCACATTAGTCCCCTTTACAATGCTCTCATACATTCTTGTGCGGCCAGTCACGTCGTCGGATTTGACCGTGAGGAATTCCTGTAGAGAGTAGGCTGCTCCATAAGATTCCATGGCCCAAACTTCCATTTCTCCGAGACGCTGGCCTCCAAATTGAGCCTTGCCTCCGAGCGGCTGCTGTGTGACCAGAGAATAAGGGCCGATTGCCCTAGCGTGGATTTTGTCATCCACTAGATGATGCAACTTCATCATATAAATATCGCCCACGGTAATCTCGTTATCAAATGGCTCTCCGGTTCTTCCGTCGTAGAGTCGAGTCTGACCTTTGCCGGGCAGTCCCCCGTTTTCCAGGAGAGATTTGATCTCGGATTCCCTGGCCCCATCAAAAACTGGCGTGGATATGGGGATTCCTCTAGAAAGGGAGGCGACAAACAGTTTTACCTGGTCTTCATCCATCTCTTGTATGATCTTTTTTACTCGTGACCTTCTGTCAGGTTCATGAGGGTCGAAAATATCAAGTAATCTTTCCCGGAGCTTCTCAACAGAGAAGCCCTCTTTCATCATTTTATTAAGAGCCGCTCCAAGCCCACGTGCTGCCCAACCAAGGTGGGTTTCCAAAACCTGGCCTACATTCATTCTTGACGGGACCCCAAGCGGGTTGAGAACAATCTCTACTGGAGTGCCGTCCTCAAAATACGGCATGTCTTCTTCAGGAAGCACTATTGACAAAACGCCTTTATTTCCATGTCGGCCGGCCATCTTGTCGCCAACCGAAAGTTTCCGTTTGATAGCTATATAAACTTTGACCAGTTTAATCACGCCTGGCGGGAGTTCGTCGCCCTTTTTCAGACGGCTGATCCTTTCATCGAAGTGCATTTTCCAAAAGTGTTTTTGATCGCTAAGGCGCTCCAGAATACGTACCACGTTATCTTCGGTAGTAGTATCGCCTTTCAAAGATATGTCTCGGAGTAACTCCAGCGGCACGTCATCCAATGTAGCGTCACTAATAGTTTGGCTTTTTTTAACATAAGTCTTTCCTGAATCAGGATCTGAGAGAGCTGAGGCGGCCACCTTGCCCACAAGGATGCCTCGAATCCTCTCCCTGGCTGATTCTTCCACAATACGGGTCTCGTCATCACGATCTTTCGACAGTTTTGAGATCTCTTCGTTTTCTATGGAAATCGTTCTGCTATCTTTATCTGTTCCTTTCCGGGAAAATATCCGTGCTCCAATTATTGTTCCCTCGACTCCAGGAGGCACCCTTAGGGAAGAGTCTCTTACATCTCCAGCCTTTTCTCCGAAGATGGCTCGAAGAAGCTTCTCTTCAGGACTAAGCTGGTTTTCTCCTTTTGGGGTTATCTTGCCTACCAGGACATCTCCGGGTTTGACCTCGGCGCCGATTCTAATCACTCCGGATTCGTCCAGATTACGTAGAGCTTCGTCTCCGACATTGGGAATATCCCTAGTAATCTCTTCCTTGCCGAGTTTTGTGTCTCTGGCCATTACCTCAAATTCATCAATATGTATAGAGGTGAAAATGTCTTCTTTGACGATCTTTTCACTGACAAGTATGGAGTCCTCGTAGTTGTAGCCGCCCCAAGACATGAAGGCGACCAGCACATTTCTGCCCAGGGCAAGCTCTCCTTTGTCTGTTGCTGGTCCGTCAGCTATCACCTGACCTTTCTCAACTCTATCCCACTTCTTCGCTATAGGTCTTTGATTAATGCACGTGTTCTGGTTGGAGCGGGTATACTTGACAAGGTTGTAAATGTCCACGCCAGGATCGAGATCTCCTTCGGTGAAATTCGTGGCCCTGATCACTATTCTGGTGGCGTCCACCGAGTCTACTATACCGGACCTTTTTGCAGTAACAGTTACGCCAGAGTCGATGGCTACCACCTCTTCCATCCCAGTGCCAATAATGGGGGCCTCGGTGGTCAATAAAGGCACGGCCTGGCGTTGCATGTTAGAGCCCATAAGAGCTCTGTTGGCGTCGTCGTTCTCAAGAAAAGGAATCAGAGAAGCAGCTACTGAAACGAGTTGGTTGGGCGAAACGTCCATTAAATCGGGCTCGAAACTGCTTACCATTGCAAACTCGCCTCCCTTGTGTCGGACAGAAACGAGGTCCGACGCAAGGCATCCCTTTTTATCAAGCAATGCATTAGCCTGGACAATGACGTGATCTTCCTCATCCAAAGCAGTAAGAAAACGGATTTCCTTTCCCACTTGTTTGTCCATAACTGGACGATACGGGGTTTCGATAAAACCGAATTCATTGACCTTGGCATAGGTCGAAAGAGATACGATAAGCCCAATATTCGGCCCTTCCGGGGTTTCTATGGGACAGATCCGTCCGTAGTGGGTCGGGTGTACGTCCCTCACCTCGAATCCAGCCCTTTCACGGGTCAACCCGCCTGGCCCAAGTGCCGAAAGCCTTCTCTTGTGAGTAATCTCGCTGAGAGGATTAGTCTGGTCCATAAATTGTGACAACTGAGACGATCCGAAGAATTCTTTCACCACCGCAGTGACAGGTTTAGCATTTATCAAATCATGAGGCATTAGAGTTTCCACATCCTGGAGACTCATCCGCTCTTTTATGGCACGTTCCATTCGTACCAAGCCGATTCTGTACTGGTTCTCCAGCAATTCCCCGACTGACCGGACCCGTCGGTTTCCCATGTGATCGATGTCATCAATTTCACGATCGCTTCTGCCCTCTTTCAATTCCAAGAGGTATTTTACCGAAAGCATAATGTCTTCCGGTCTTAATGTCCTCAAGGAGAGAGGAGCTTCTTCCTCCGAGATTGCCAGCTTGCGGTTGAGCTTCAGGCGTCCTACCCGGGAAAGATCATAATATTCAGTCTTAAAAAATAAATTATTGAAAAAAGTGTTGCTGATCTCGACAGTAGCCGGGTTTGAGGGCCTTAGCCGGCGGTAGATCTCGATTTGAGCATTGAGCGTTTCGTTGCTCAGAGGTGAGTCGCGTTGATGTTTACGATAATCGTCGATAAGTTTGTTGGGGCGTTCGTCGATCTTGTCCTCCAGCAAGGTATCCCTCAGCGAGGAAGACACTATTCTCTCCTCAATAAATAATGAATCAAATCTGTAGATGTTTCGGCTTGTTAAATCTTCTATAAACCCGTCCACGTCATCGAGGGTAAGCTCTTTGTTACATTGGGCAATCACTTCACCAGTATTTTCGTCCACGATGTCACGCGCGATAACCTTACCGACAAGATCCTCTTTCTTCATGGACAGATGAGCTATGTTTTGACCCTGCAAACGCTTTATGGCAGCCTGGGTAATTTTCTTGTTCTTTTTTACGAGTATTGCATCTGAGCCTTCGGCATAAATGTCCGTGGGAGCCGCAGTCCCTACCAGGAGCTTGAGATCAACCTTTCGGCTATAACTGCCATCCTTTATAATTATAGTCTGTAAACTGTAGAAATAATTTAAAATATCTTCACTAGAATAGCCCAGAGCCTTGAGAAAAACAGTAACGGGAAGTTTTCGCCTACGATCGATCCTCACATACAACCGGTCCTTCGGGTCAAACTCGAAATCAATCCATGATCCTCTCAGCGGAATAATACGTGCCGAATAGAGCAGTTTGCCGCTGGCATGAGTCTTGCCTTTGTCATGGTCGAAAAATATTCCGGGCGATCGGTGGAGTTGTGAAACGATAACGCGCTCGGTCCCATTAATGATAAAAGTTCCATTCTCAGTCATAATAGGTATTTCACCGAAATAGACTTCCTGCTCCTTCACATCTCGAATGGTACGGGAGTTGGTCTCTGGGTCTACATCCCAAACGATGAGTTGAACTGTTATCTTGAGCGGGACAGCGTAGGTGACGCCTTTTTGCAAGCACTCTTCAACACTATATTTCTCTTCCCCCAGGGAATATTTGAGAAATTCCAAAGAAGCCGTTTCCGAGAAATCCTTTATAGGGAACACGGATCTGAAAACTGCCTCCAAGCCTATGTCTTCACGATTATTTGGAGGGATAGGGAGGTCCGCTTGAAGGAAGCGATCATACGATTGCTTCTGGATCTCGATCAGATTCGGAATTCCCGCTATTTGGGGTATACGGGCAAAATTCTTTCTGAGCCTCTGCGAGTGCACGGAAAAAAAACTCATTATTCTCCCTCTGGTTTTTGTGATCTCAAAAGACAAGTTGCTGGAAGGTGTACGTAAGCTTCGAGTACGCAAAATCCCATTTGTCGTACCCGAAGCTATTATTATTGGCAGGTGTTTATTTGATCTCCACTGTGGCGCCGACCTCTTCTAAAGCTGCCTTGGCCTTTTCAGCTTCTTCTTTGGAGATTCCTTCTTTTACCGGCTTAGGAACACCTTCCACCAAGTCTTTGGCTTCCTTAAGACCCAAATCGGTCAAGGAACGTACGACCTTGATAACTTGGATTTTTTTGTCACCGAAATCCTTCAAGATCACGTCAAATTCGGTTTTTTCCTCAGCCGGGGCTGCATCTCCTCCGGTCGCAGCCGCTCCTAGCGCGGCAACGGCCATGGGCACCGCCGCAGAGACCCCGAACTCCTCTTCCAACTCATGGACGAGCTGGCTAAGTTCTAATACCGACATATTACGAATGAATTCTTTAACTTGTTCTTTAGTGACGTCCGCCATTATGTCCTCCTGGATTCGCTAATCCAAAATACTTGAGAGATGCCTCGCCTTCCCGGTTAACCAGTAGAGGATTCGAGCGAGGCGGTTTTCTGTTCTTCAATTGCCTTGAGAACATTGAGAAAAGACCTGGGCACCGCAGCCAGGGTGCTAACAAAAGCGCGTACAGGTGCTTTCATTGTGCCCAGCAACATACCCAGCAATTCTTCCTTGGAAGGAAGCTTGGACAGTATCTCCACCTCAGGTGGTTGCACTATTTTGCCGTCAAGGATCCCACGAATCAGCTCGAGTTTGGGATGGGCCTTGGCAAAATCAATCAAGATCTTAGCCATCGCCTGGACATTTTCATCCGTGTGAGTCCAGGCTGCAGCACGCGGTCCGACGACATCTGCTCCTATGACAGCCACGTCGGTATCCGAATATGCGAGGCGAACCAAGGTATTCTTGCAGACCTTGAAATTGATCCCCCGATTTCTCAGTTCACTCCTGAGGGTGTTTAATTCCGAAACGGTCAGGCCCTGGAAATCGGTCAAAAAAAGTGCCCTAACCCCTTGAAACTGCTCGCGGAGCCAAGCTACCTGTCTCTTTTTTTCTTCTTTGGTCAACCTAAAGTTTCCCCCTTTCAGTCGGAGGAATAACAGCGAATCGAGGAAATTCCGGCATAACTCACCCTGCCTCTATTGCCAGGCCCGTCTAAGCTGGCCTCGATTAAGTGCTACCTGCACGCCTGCTGTCTCCGACTCGGCCTAAAAAACGTTATTGTACTACGTTTACTCTCGGTGGAACGCCATTGGGCTATTTTACTAGATTCCTCACCTCCTGAGTGTCAAGTCTCAGTCCAGGTCCCATGGTAGTTGATATGGAAACGCCTTTTAAATATACTCCTTTGGAAGTGGAAGGTTTCAATCGTATGATGCTTTCCATGAGACTCTTAAAATTATCTGCGAGTTTCTCCGGTCCGAAAGATACCCTTCCCATTGGAATATGGACTATTCCGGCCTTTTCCACTCTAAATTCCACTTTTCCACCCTTAAGTTCCGTCACTGCCCTAGCTACGTCAAAGGTAACAGTCCCCACCTTTGGGTTGGGCATCATGCCTCTGGGACCTAGAATCTTTCCTAGTTTACCCACCACACCCATCATATCCGGTGTGGCCACTGCCTTGTCGAAGTCCAACCAGCCTTCTTGAATCTTCTTAGCAAGTTCCTCAGCTCCCACGTAATCAGCCCCAGCCTCTCGAGCTTCCTTCTCTTTCTCGCCTTTGACAAAAACAAGCACCCGAACTGTCTTACCGGTTCCATGTGGAAGCACGCAAGTCCCCCGAACCATCTGATCAGCGTGGCGTGGGTCAACCCCGAGGTTCACGGCTAGGTCCACCGACTCATCAAACTTCGTATAAGCAGAAGCTAATATGGTCTGCAAGCCTTCTTGAAGGGTGTATCTCTTTAAGCGGTCAATCGTTTGTCTCGCGGCTATTTTTTTCTTGAAGGTAGTAGGCATGTGGCTCCTCTAAATGACCTCGATCCCAAGACTCCGTGCAGAACCCATAATTATTCTGACGGCACCGGGGAGATCTTTGGCATTAAGGTCAGGCATCTTCAATTTGGCTATTTGTTCGATCTGATCCATGGTCAGACTTGCAACCTTGTTCCTGTTGGGCTCAGCAGAACCTTTTTCAAGCCCGGCAGCTTTTTTTAGCAAGTACGAGGCAGGAGGTGTCTTCAGCACGAAGCTAAAGGAGCGGTCGGCATATATGGTGATCAAAACAGGGATGATAACCCCGGGTTGATTTTGTGTCTGGGCATTAAACGCTTTGCAGAACTCCATGATGTTTACTCCATGCTGGCCAAGAGCTGGGCCCACCGGAGGGGAAGGTTTTGCTTCAGCTCCAACAATTTGGAGTTTCACGTTAGCCATTACTTTCTTCGCCATTAAGCTTCTCCTAAAATTAGGCGCGAAACGCGACGCTCAGTGTTATAAGTCCTCCGCGGGACTGTGCCAAATTTCAGATTCAATTCTTGGTGACCTGAATAAAGTCGAGTTCCACAGGGGTGGGTCTGCCAAAAATGCTGACCAGAACTCGCAATTTACCTTTATCCGGTCGTACTTCCGCAACGGTGCCGTTGAAATTTATAAAGGGGCCGTCTACTACACGTACCGAGTCACCTTTATCAAATGAATATCTAGGCTTAGGCTTTTCCTTTCCTTCCGCCATTTGAGTCCTGATAAGTTCGACCTCTTCCTCAGGGATGACGGCAGGTTCTGATCGGGACCCGATGAAACCAGTTACTTTTGGCGTACTCTTCACTACATGCCAAGTCTGGTCATCAAGTTCCATTCGCACTAGAATGTAACCAGGGAAAAACTTACGGTTTGTTGTTTTTTTCTCTCCCTTAACGAGTTCCACTACAGATTCAGAAGGAATCAAAACATCGGTGATCCGGTCAGTCAAACTTAATGCCCTGACTTTCTCCTCAAGTGCCGTCTTTACCCTGTTTTCGTACCCGGAATATGTATGAACCACATACCAGCGTAGCTCCAACGGAGAGCCTCCTTGTGACAGTTCGATCAAGATTAAATCATCATCCTTGAAGAAGCATTTGCACTATTCTGGCCAGGGCCCAGTCGCTGAACCCAAGATAGATCCCGATAATTACCGTGAGGATGAGAACTACGATCGTTGACCCGACAGTTTCCTGACGTGTCGGGAAGGTGACCTTCTGCAGTTCGACTTTTACTTCCCGAAAGAACTGAATTTGGTCCTGCACAAAAGCCGTTACTTTTTCCATTGAGGTCATTTTCAGGAACTCTCCAAGACCTAAAGATCCAAGCCCAGGTGAAGCGAAGTATGTGGCAGGCCAGAAGGGATTCGAACCCCCAACCCCCGGTTTTGGAGACCGGTGCTCTAGCCGTTGAGCTACTGGCCTGTAATACTGATCGGTCACTCCCTATTTGGTCTCCCGGTGAATGGTGTGGTACCTGCAATATCGGCAATACTTCTTAAACTGAAGCTTGTCGGGAGTACTTTTCTTGTTCTTCGTAGTGGTGTAATTGCGACGTTTGCACTCAGTGCAAGCGAGCGTCACGATGTCCCTCATGGCACCTCTCCGATACAGGTTTCGGATTATTTATAGTCTCAAACTCAAGTAAAAAAAACTAATTACTCACTGATGCGGATTATTCTAAGATTTCAGAGACGACACCAGCGCCGACAGTTCGACCGCCTTCCCTGATGGCGAATCGGAGTTCTTTCTCCATGGCTATGGGCGTTATAAGTTTGCCCTCAAGGGAAACATTATCACCGGGCATCACCATTTCTACTCCCTCGGGAAGCGTTATCACTCCCGTCACATCCGTAGTACGGAAGTAAAACTGCGGCCGGTATCCATTGAAAAAAGGCGTGTGACGCCCACCTTCCTCTTTACTCAATATGTACGTCTCAGCCTTGAACCGCGTATGAGGCGTTATCGATCCTGGATGCGCCACCACCTGTCCTCGCTCCACATCGTCTCGCTTGATGCCCCGCAACAATAACCCGACATTGTCTCCAGCCTGACCCGAATCCAATACCTTACGGAACATCTCCACCCCAGTACATACCGTCTTGCGGGTCTCTCGAATCCCTACGATCTCCACCTCTTCATTCACCTTCACCTGACCTCGCTCGACCCTGCCCGTTACCACCGTCCCTCGTCCAGATATGCTGAAAACATCCTCAACCGGCATCAAAAACGGCTTGTCCGTCTCCCTTATCGGTACAGGAATGTATGAATCCACCGCATCCATCAACTCCATTATGCACGTCGCATCAGGATTATTAGGATCTCCAGACTCCAATGCCTTCAATGCACTGCCCCTAACAATCGGTATGTCTTCTCCAGGGAAATCATACGAACTCAATAACTCCCTAAGCTCCAACTCCACCAACTCTATGAGTTCAGGATCATCCACCATGTCAACCTTGTTCAGAAATACCACTACATACGGTACCCCAACCTGACGAGCCAACAGAATGTGCTCCCGGGTCTGCGGCATCGGCCCATCATTGGCGCCAACCACCAATATGGCACCGTCCATCTGCGCCGCTCCCGTTATCATGTTCTTGATATAGTCCGCATGACCCGGACAATCCACGTGCGCATAGTGCCGTTTCAATGTCTGATATTCCACGTGAGCCGTAGCTATGGTGATCCCCCGCTCCTTCTCCTCAGGAGCCTTGTCTATCTCCTCGAACGGCACATACTCCGCCATCCCCTTCTTCGACAATATCCGCGTAATTGCCGCCGTCAAAGTAGTCTTGCCGTGATCTATGTGTCCTATCGTCCCTACGTTCACGTGTGGCTTCGTACGCTCAAACTTCGCCTTGCCCATGGACTCCTCC